>ERZ724510.2506-NODE-2506-length-9833-cov-4.635099_pt1 | contig 9833 bp, 8 predicted proteins | sample MGYA00376043_ERZ724510 | MGnify/ENA primary metagenome ERZ724510 (study PRJEB28724, sample SAMN07190888) | wastewater metagenome | isolation source: influent of sewage treatment plant in Hong Hong | place: USA: Christiansburg, Virginia | collected 2016-03-01 ... | reverse complement strand
GGGGATCGCGGGGTCCCGTTGGTTACCCCGCGATAACCCCACGGACATCGCGGCGTAAGCGACCCTTCTTCTTGCGACAGCGCGATACCCTTTTGGGAAAGACAAAGAGCGGATCGCGGGGTCGTAAAAACCGCTTACCCCGCGATAACCTGTTAAGTCCGCAGTTCCCAAGAATCTTTCCTCCGTGCCCTCTGTGTACTCTGTGCGAGACTATCTTTTGGTTTTTAAAGACATGCCGGATTAAAGTTCGGCGTATCCAAATGCCAAGCCGTATCGCACTCAACGTAACGATCTATGGTATAATTCGCGAAGAAACGTCGAGTCACTCTCGTCAAAGAAATCTATTCCAATCGAAATGGAAGTGACCATGAAAAACACAAAGTTGATCGCGCTGATCCTCCTTCTCTGCCTTTGCACATTTTCCTTTTCCGTGGAAGTGTATCTGCTGGAGAACAAAACTCCGCCCGAAAAATACAAAACTTTGGGAGACATCCTGTATGTCCACGCGGTCACGCTCCTCGACGCCATAGGCGCGCGATACGAGTGGAACAACGCCAGTAAGACGCTGGTGGTGAATTGGAACCAAAACTCGATACTCTTTTCCAATAACTCCCAAACGGTGTTGATCAACAACTCGCCCGCGTACATATCCAACGAGCCGCTCATTTTGGACAACCGTTTCTTTCTTCCCCTCTTGGAGACGTGCAAGCTGTTCGGCTTACGTGTTGTCACCAAAGAAGGCCAAGTCCACGTGTTTTCGGAAATCTCTTATCTGCTCTACTATTTTAGTATACCGGACGGATACGCTTTCAATTTCCAGCTACCGGTCAACTTCGTCATCTCTGAACAGAGTGAGGAGCGGCTTCTACTGGATGTCTACGGATCTATGACGAACCGGGATTGGTTTTTAACCAACGCTCGCCTAGGGATCGATCGCATACAGGTCGCGAATAGCACACAAGACACGCTCAAGGCCTTCATCCGTTTCGAGATCGTCACGAAACCGGACCGGCAGGCGGTGGTAACCCAAGAGAAAGGGACGCTCTGGATTCGGACACACAAACGGGTGATACCGGAGACCGTGGTCAACACGAAAAATAAGATCGTGATCGACCCGGGGCACGGCGGTATCGACCCCGGCGCAATCGGTAACCGGGGCACCTACGAAAAGAACGTCGTCTTATCTTTGTCGAAAGCAGTAAAGTCGTACTTGGAGAAAAACGATTTCATCGTGTACCTGACCCGTGAAAACGATGTCTTCGTCGACCTCAAACAGCGGGCGATTTTTGCCAACAACAAAGGGGCCGACCTTTTCGTCAGTCTGCATCTGAACTCGTTCGAAGATATCTCCGTGCAGGGCGTCGAGGTCTATTACTACCCTTGGTCGGAAGAAAGTTACAAAATACGTCTAAATCGACTGTATGGGGCCTTATCCGAAGAAACGGTCAAGGCAAAGGTGCAGAGAAAGCTGTTGTCGACCAACCAGAGCAAGAAGTATGCGGAAAACATCCGCGACACACTACAGAAGTCCGGGCTATCGATTCGTAAGGTGATACCCGGCGACTTTGCTGTCATCGCGTACACGGAAATGCCGGCGGTTTTGATCGAATGCGGCTACATCTCGAACTCGAATTTTGAAAGGGATCTTCAAAAACCCGAAGTACTGAACTTATTGGCGGAAAACATCGCCAAATCGATTCAAAACCTCTTTTAAGCTGGCTCGATAGCCAGGCCTGTACCGGGGCGAGCGGCTCGTCGGGGTTCGAGAAAACAAGTTGTCAGGAAAAGAGGGCGCAGGATGAAAGAAAAAAAGCACAACGAGCTTTCAGAGAAACCCTCCATCCAGGGTTTCAACGAACGGATATCCGTAGAAGGACTGCTCGACAGGATCTTCGAGCTGATCAGAAACGCCTCTATTTCGGCATTCTATCGCTCTCTCTCTGATCACCGCATCGTCTATGCAAACGCCTATTTTTCTAAGACCTTTCGGCTTCCCCTCGGAGAGTGGGAGAAAACGCCCTACTTATGGACGGATTTCGTTGCCCCCGTAGATAAAGAAAGTTATCGGCAGTATTTCGAAGGGCTGAAAACGCCTCAGTACTCGCTCGACTATCGCTTGATCGACGAACTCGGGCAGCCGAGGTGGGTTCAGGAGGAAGGGACAGTTCTATTCCCGAAGCACTCTGAAGGAGCGATGGCGCTCGCGCTCATCCACGATATCTCGGAACACAAGAGGATAGAGGCCGAACTATACGGTAACGAAGAGCGACTGAACCGTGTTTTGACGGACCTTCACGTGGGCCTTTGGGATTGGGATATCCCGAACAAGAGGTATTTTGGAAACGGGTTCTGGACCCAGATGTTTGGATTCCAACCGGGAACCTTTACGACTGACGAGGCCGCTTGGGCGGCGATCGTACATCCGGATGATTTCGACCACTTTCTACTCGCGCTGGAAGACCCCCTGACCGGGAAAGCGGATCAATTCTCAACGGAATACCGCGTGCGAACACTCAGCGGGGACTGGAAGTGGATTTTGGACCAAGGGAAAGTCATCGACCGCGACCCTTTAGGCCGCCCCGTGAGATTGATCGGTACGATCGTCGATATTACCGCCCAAAAAGAGAGACAAACGGAATTGATGCACGCCAAGGTTAAAGCCGAAAAGGCGAGTCGCGAAAAATCCGAGCTTCTAGCCAGCGTGAATCACGACCTTAAAACGCCGCTCACGGTTATCTTAGGCGCTGTCGAAACGTTGCTGCAAGAAAGTACGGCCCCGACGAAACCGCTTCTGGAAATGATACACAGCAACACCAGAAGACTCGAAAAGATGGTCGGAGCTCTTCTAGAAATCCACCAAATCGAATTGGGGATGCCTACCTCACTGGCAAAAGCCATCAGAACGAAACGGCTATTCGAGGACTGCAACAGGAACTATACCCAGCTGGCCAAAAAGAAAAACCTTTCCTACGAGCAGCGGATCGCCCAAGATATCCCGAAAACGATCATTCTCGATCAGGACCGATTTTTAAAAGTCTTGAACAATCTCGTCGACAACGCGGTGAAGTACACCCGCGAAGGGTCCGTTCGGCTGGAGGTTGGCTATATCCCTGTAGAAGCCGGCAACGCTCGAGGAAACCGCGCGGAGGGCGAGCTACATGTGTCCGTTTCGGATACCGGGATCGGTATTCCCAAAGCCTATCTCCCGTATGTCTTTGACCGTTTTTTCCGGGTACCAAACAAAGGCGGTCGTGGTCGCTCTCCCGGCTTCGGCTTAGGGCTGTCTATCTGCCGCGACCTCGTGGAACAGATGGGGGGCGCGATTTCCATCAAACCGGCGGAAAAGGGCGGAACTACCGTTGAGTTTTACGTTCGCGTCAAAGAAGGAAACGGGGCGTCATAGGAAACACCGAATCGAATGGCCGCTTTCGACTTCTTTGAGCGGGGGTATCGTCTTTGAGCACTGGGCCATCACATAGGGGCAGCGCGGATGAAAACGGCAGCCAGAGGGCGGATGGATCAACGACGGAATATCTCCCTGAGTGATCAGCCGCTTCCTCATCAACCCCTCTTCGGGCGCTGGCGCTGCTGAACGAAGCAGTTTCGTGTAAGGGTGAGCGGACCTCTGTACCACCTCGTCGGAGGTGCCGATCTCCATAATCATCCCCGCATACATCACGACGATCCGTTGAGCCATATAGCGCGCCCCGGCCAGGTCGTGGGTGATGTACAAAAAGCTCATCTGCCTCTCTTCTTGGAAGGCCAGCATCATATTCATTATGCTGATGCGAATCGACACATCCAACATCGACGTGGGCTCGTCAGCCAGAACGATCTCCGGTTCTATGGAAAAGGTACGGGCGATGTTCACACGTTGACGCTGGCCGCCGGATAACTCGTGCGGGAACTTATCCAAAAACTGCTGGGGAGGCTCCAGTCCAACACTACGCAAGAGCTGCTGCAACTGCCTTTTTAGTGCGGCTTTCCGTTTCTCTCCTTCGTTTTCGCGAACCACTTTATCATGGATTAAGTAAGGGCGAGACAGGATGTGTTCGATCGTGTGCGTCGGATTGAGGGAGCCGAACGGGTCCTGAAAGATCATTTGTACCCGTTTGCGGTAACTGAGCAACTCCTTCCCAGAGAGTTTCCGGCTCACGGATTGGAAGCCATTGGGAGACCGGGGGTCCGCCAATCGGATCACGCCGGAGGTGATGGGGTACAGCTGCGCGATCACGCTGGCCGTCGTCGTTTTTCCGCTGCCCGATTCGCCCACTAAGGCAAGTACCTCCCCCTTTCCCAGAATGAAGGAGACATCGTCCATCGCGTGGACGACCTCTCCGAACCGCCGGAAAGAGCGAATAGGAAAATGTTTTGATACGCTCTCCAATCTCAATATCTCTTCAGTCATATCATTCACCGTCGCAAGCCGCGAAATGGCCGGGTCTGACTTGCCGGAGCGGGGGCGTGTCACGATCGCATCCGTCGTGTCTGTCTGGACATCGAGGATAGAACCGACAACCCGAAGGCGGATCGATCAGGTCCGGCGGCTTGCCCTCGATGCCACCCATACGCACGATCGGCCCGCTCAGCGTGGGGAAAGAGGCCATTAATCCTCTGGTATAGGGATGAACGGGATTATAAAACACCTCAGAGGCGGGCCCATATTCAACGATCTTCCCCGCGTACATAATCGCCAGCAGGTCGCTGATCTCCACCAAAAGAGAAAGGTCGTGGGTGATGAAGATTACCGAAAACCGGAAGGTTTTCCGCAACTCCTGGATCTTTTCGATGATGGTCCGTTGAACGACAACATCCAACGCGGTCGTGGGTTCATCTAAAATGATGACCTCAGGTTGCAACATCAGCGCCATCGCGATCATCACCCTCTGTTTCATCCCTCCGGAGAGCTGGTGCGGGTACGCGTTGTACCGGTCTTCGGGGATATCGACCAGTTTCAGAACCTCCAACGCTCGCGCTTTGGCCTCGCGGACCTCGCCGCGCTTATGGGCGAGCCAACCGTCGGTGAGTTGCTCACCGATCTGCAGAACGGGGTTGAGCGCGTTCATCGCGGATTGGAAGACCATAGAGATGTGTTCCCAGCGCAACTTTTTGATCTCTTCCTCGGGGGCGTGGGTGATATCCTTCCCGCCAAAGAGTATCTTTCCGCTTTTAATCTTCGCGTTATCGCGAAACAAGCGCATCACCGCATACGCCAGCGTCGTTTTTCCGCAACCGGATTCGCCCGCGATCCCCAGGAACTCTCCTCGCTTCAGCGCGAAGGAAACCCCATCCGCGGCCCGGACGAAGCCGGCTTTCAACTCGTATCCGGCTACCAGGTCCTGGCATTCCAATATGCTTTCAGGTAGAGTCTCTTTCATAGCGCTCATCTCTTTCTGAGTTTGGGATTCGATATCTCATCGATCGCGAAGTTCATCAACGCGAAGGAGGTACCGATCAGAGCGATACAGATACCGGGAGGAAGAAACCACCACCAGAAGCCCGCCAAGAGCGCGCCGTTGGCTTGCGCCCAATACAGCATCGTCCCCCAGCTGACGACCGAGACGTTACCTAACCCGATAAACTCGAGGGTCGCCTCTCCGATGATCGCCGCCATCGTCGAGGAGAAGAACGAGGCCATCACTAGAGAGATCATGTTTGGCAAAATCTCTCTAAACACGACATAGGAGGGTTTCTCTCCTAAGGATTTTGAGACCCTGACGAAATCGCGATTTTTCAAAGAGACGACTTGCGAACGCAGGACGCGGGTCGGCCAAGGCCAGCTTGTCAAACCCAAGATCAGGATAATCGGGATCACGCCGCGGACGGTCACGTAAGCCGCGATGACAATCATCAGCGGGAGGGAGGGGATCACCAAAAAGACGTTCGTAAAGAGCGAGATGACATCGTCCACCAGACCGCCGAAATAGCCCGCGATCAGCGCCAAACAGAGGGACAAGACCGTGGTGAACAACCCGGTGACCAATCCCACCGTCAAGCTGACACGCGTTCCCCAGATCAATTGTGAGAAGATGTCTTGCCCCGAATGGGTGGTACCTAAAAGGTGCGCGGACGAAGGTTTTCCTTTCAAAGGCAGTTTTTTCGTGATCCGCTCATAGGTCGTGGTGACACTCTGCGAATAGACCTTTTTTTCGGTGGACGGATCCAAATCCTCTCGGCTGATCGTTCGAGAGCGGTCGCGCTCCTCGCTCAGCACCGTGATCGTTTCCACCCGATTACTCTTTGGGTCGTACGGGGCGATAACCGGGGCGAGGAGGCCTACCAAGGCAAAAAATAGGAGTAACAGCAGGCCAAATAAGGCTTTCTTGTTCCCTAAAAACAGTTTTCCGATGTCTTTGAACATCAGCGACCACTATCCCTTACGCGAGGATCCAGTAGAAGGATCGCAAGGTCCGCAAGGAAGTTCGCGATCAAAACGGCAACCGATATGAATAAAAAGATCGCCTGCATCATCGCGTAGTCCTTCGCTTGCACGGCCTGCCACAGCATCAGGCCCACACCGGGATAGGCGAAGACCATCTCGGTCAGAAGACCGCCGCCTACGACAAATCCGAGCGACATCGCAAAACTGGTAATAGAGGGTAGCATCGCGTTCTTCGCCGCATAGAGGTTCTTGATCCGGCGCAGCGGCAGCCCCTTCGCCAAGGCGACAGTGATATAGTCTTCGGCCAAAACGTTGATCATATTGTTTCTCATCGTTAAGATCCATCCTCCGAGAGAGCTCACCGTGATAGTGAGGGCGGGCAAGAAGCCGTGATAGAGAACCGAGAGAAAATAGTCCCATCCCCCCTTTTGAACGTAGAAGGAATAGGCGTTTCCGATCGGGAAAACCTGCAAGCGAAAGCCGAAAAAATAGATGAACAGCAGCCCCAACCAGAAGTAGGGGAAGGACCGGATGAAAATGAAGGTCCCCACCGTCAGCGTTGCCCAACGCTTGTTTCGGGACCAGGCGGCCCCAATTCCGAGGATCGTACCGATGAAAAAGCTGAGGATCGTTGCGAAACCCATTAAGCCTAGGGTCCACGGGATCGCGATCTTCAGCACGTCCCTAACGGGCGTAGGAAAGCGAGATAAAGAAATGCCGAGCTCTCCCTTCAACACGTTCAGCAGGTACTTGCCGTACTGGACGATCAGTGTGTCTTTGGTATCTAGCCCGAAGGCGATCCGGATCGACTCCATCGCTTCGGGCGGAATGCCCTGCATCCGGTCGATCAACTCCCTGGCGGGGTCACCCGGCATCATACGGGGTATAAAGAAGTTCAACGTCATCGCCACAAAGAGGGCGAACAACAACAAGCCTATCTTGCGAAAGAAGTATTTCACGATTTCCCCCTATCCAGCTTTCGACGCACAGTTTTTTGAAGATAGAGACGCCCAGAAGGGCGTCTCTATGCGCTCTCTTTTGAATGCGCCTTAGCGCAGATGAACCTTCAGCAATAGGGGCAACTTATGCATCCCGTTCGGGCTGGGGAAGCAGTAGGGATCTTCTTCGCTCGGCCAGCCGACGAAGAGCTTGGTGTTGTACTCGTACCACGTCGGGTTGAAGAACAACGGCACGGAAGGCGAGTCTTTGAGGAAGAGGGAGAGAGCCTTTTTCATAATCTCGTCACGCTTCGATTCAAGCGGTTCTTGCGTGTAACTGTCGAGTAGTCTTCCGATCTCTTCGCTCTTGTAGCGCATTCCGTAGTAATTGGCCGAACGCTCGCCCAAAGGCGCCCAAGCTCTCGGGTGCGCGATGTATTCGAGTTGGAAATATGGGCCCGCGCCGGTGACCGAGATACCCAAGCACATCTCGTAGTTTCCGTAATACAGGTAGTCATCCACGTACGGAGAAGGCCACGCGGCCTGTGTGACAATGGCCTCGATCCCGACTTCCTTCAGCTGTCTGGCGATCTCCTCGCAGCCCATAATCCAGTCCGTCCAACCGGTGGGAACGTAGAGGTTGAAGGAAAGCGCCTTGCCTGCCTTTTCATAGATCCCTTTGGCGTTGAGTCGATACCCTTCCTTTTCCAACAGCTCTTTGGTGTAATCCGGGTCATACTCGATACCAGCCTTATCTAGAGCTTCTTTCGCCAGGTACAGGAAGGGCGTTTTCACCCAGCCCGGAGAAGAGGGCACGGCGCCGCTGGCCATAATGCGCGTGATCTCCTTGTTGTCCAACGCGAAGTTCAGGGCGTATCTCACGTTATAGTTGTTGAAAGGCTCGCGGAGGTTGTTCAAGTTCAAATAAACCAGGTTTCCTTCAGGCAGCCAGTACTTGTGGTGCTCCGGATCGGCTTGAACGTACACTTCATCGATATTGGCCACGAAATAGCCCGCCCAATCGTATTCTCCACGGGCCAACCGCAGACCGACTTGTTCGTTGGTGGTCGAAATGTACACGATGCCGTCGATATAAGGCAACGGCTTGCCATCGGGCGCTATTTGCCAGTACCTTGGATTCTTGATGACCTTAAAGGATTGTTCCGTAAAGGACCCCGCTTCGTACACGAAGGGACCGGTCCCGACCGGTTGCAGGTTTCCGGTCCAGGTTAACGGATCTTCTACGTCTTTCCAGATATGTCGCGGCACGATAAAAATGTCGGCCACACGGTAGATAAGAGTCGTGTTGACACGGTCAAAGACGAAGGTCACGGAATTGGAGGTTCTCGCGACGACATCGACTAAGCCTTGTTTCCAAATCGGGGCGATGTTGAGTCCGGGGAATTTCTTACCCAATTCCATCGTGAAAAGGACGTCCTGAATGGTGAAGGGTGTGCCGTCGTTCCAGACTACACCGTCTCGGAGCGTAAAGGTCAGCTCTTTCAGGTCGTTGGACCACTCGTAGGCTGTTGCCAGCCAGGGATGGAATTTTCCGGTGCCTTGGTTGTAAAACACCAGGGTTTCGTAAAAACAGCCAACTGCGACCTCCAAGGAGTTCGGAGAGAAGGGGTTGAAGTTCTGGATCAAAACCCCCTGCTTCATCGGGGTCACCCGCAACATCCCGCCGCGTTTGATCGCTTCGGCGCCAAACAGACTGCTCAAGACGAGCAGCAACAAGAGAACCACTACACCTACTTTTTTCATGCCATTCCTCCCTTTCATATTTTGTTTTCACCACGAAGGGCTTTATATGAACCTATTCTTTCTCTTTCACATTTGGGGAAATGCCTTTTTCAACAAGAAGGAGCCGAACTGTTCTCTTATGCCATTATAAACTATTCTAACTGAAATTTCAATGACCCGAATGGTCATTCAGCTATATCGTTCGTATGCACAACAAACCCCGTGTGGGTATAATACCGCGGCCCAACAAAAAAAGGGAAAAGGAGGAAGGGCAAAAGGCCACCCTCCGAAAGAGCTATAACAACAAGCCGGATTATTCTGCCACAAAACGTGAGGAGGAGGGGCTCACCGGGTCTCTTTACCCTATTTCTTGATTACACTCCATAACTTGACCCACAGCGACTTCTAACCGTCTCAATCCGGTATGGTATAATCAAAGCCATTCAGCAATCGTACCACGTCGAGTTCTTCGCCACAGGCCGAGCGCACTGTGGGATGGAGAACCGACGTATATACCTAACCGGACGCTTCGCTCCAGACCGCGTGTACTGGAGGGAGGAGGCCGGTTTTTTATTGTGAGGTAACAACATGAAGACCGCCGCATACGCGCGCGTATCATCCGCCCAGCAAAGAGAAAAAAAGGGGGGTCCCACGGAGGGCACAGAGCAAAGGTACTTTTAAACGCCATAGGGAAACCGAACTTTGGTTTGGCACGTCTTGGTTTCTTGGGCGCACCCTGTGAAGTCTTAAGTGCTTACACCACGGTTACT
>ERZ724510.2492-NODE-2492-length-9865-cov-10.640367_pt1 | contig 9865 bp, 7 predicted proteins | sample MGYA00376043_ERZ724510 | MGnify/ENA primary metagenome ERZ724510 (study PRJEB28724, sample SAMN07190888) | wastewater metagenome | isolation source: influent of sewage treatment plant in Hong Hong | place: USA: Christiansburg, Virginia | collected 2016-03-01 ... | reverse complement strand
GCTTGCAAATCACCGATACGGCTTTGGCTCTGATTAGCGAAGCGGGGTTTGACCCTATTTACGGGGCACGACCACTTAAACGTGCCATCCAAAACGAGATTGAAAACCCATTGTCGAAGGCCATTTTGGCGGGGGAATACGCACCGAAGTCGGTGATTATGATTGACGAAAAGGATGGGAAGCTAGTATTTGCCTAACGCTGGCTAAACGTTCCACTCAAACCCCAATACCTGCCCTGCAGGTGTTGGGGCTTTTTTTGCCTCATTTTTGTGCCACCAACAGACTAAAAGTGATGGCGTGAGCGGTAAAGAAGGCGGGGCACGACGTGGCGGACTTGGCATAACACACAGACGAAAAAACGGCCTAGTATCGCTACTAAGCCGTTTTTCTTGAATCGTGGCGTCCCCACGGGGAGTCGAACCCCGGTTATCGCCGTGAAAGGGCGGTGTCCTAGGCCTCTAGACGATGGGGACTTTGGTGCACCCGGAGCGATTCGAACGCCCGACCCTCTGGTTCGTAGCCAGATACTCTATCCAACTGAGCTACGGATGCGGTGCTTGGCGGAGAAAGAGGGATTCGAACCCTCGATACAGGTTTAAGCCCGTATGCTTCCTTAGCAGGGAAGTGCCTTCGACCACTCGGCCATTTCTCCAACAAGAGAACGGCATGTTATACAACCGCCGTTCAGTCGTCAACACTTTATTGCGCTTGATCCAGTCCAAATACCTTGTGCAGTACGCGCACGGCCAGCTCTAGATATTTTTCGTCAATCAGCACCGACACTTTGATTTCAGAAGTCGAAATCATTTGGATGTTGATGCCCTCTTCGGCCAAGGTGCGGAACATGGTCGAGGCAATACCGGTATGCGAGCGCATCCCAACACCGATAATCGACACTTTGGCGATTTTGTCATCGCCATCGACTTTGGCCGCGCCAACGTGGGTTTGGACTTCGCGCAGAATGCCCAAGGTTTTTTGGTATTCGCCACGCGGTACGGTAAACGAGAAGTCAGTCGTGCCCGATTCACCCAAATTTTGGATGATCATATCGACTTCAATCATGGCATCCGCAACAGGCCCCAAGATTTGATAGGCAATACCGGGCTTATCAGGGACACCTTTAACGTTGATACGCGCTTCGTTGCGGTCAAACGCAATGCCTGCGACGGTGGCTTTTTCCATAGTTTTATCTTCCTCAAACGTAATCAGCGTGCCTTCGCCGTCTTCTTCAAAGCTAGAAAGTACGCGAAGTTTTACTTTGTATTTACCGGCGAACTCTACCGAGCGGATTTGCAGCACCTTAGAGCCGAGGCTGGCCATTTCCAGCATTTCTTCAAAGGTGATGGTGGTCAGCTTGCGGGCTTCGGGTACAACGCGGGGGTCGGTGGTGTAAACGCCATTTACGTCGGTGTAGATTTGGCATTCATCGGCCTTCAGCGCAGCGGCAATCGCCACGGCTGAAGTATCTGAGCCACCCCGTCCTAGGGTGGTGATACTGCCGGTTTCGTCGATACCCTGAAAACCTGCCACGACAACCACACGCCCTGCATCAAGGTCTGCCCGCATCCGCTTGTCTTCAATCGACTGGATGCGTGCCTTGGTGTAGGCACTGTCAGTGGACAGGGGCATTTGCCAGCCGGTGTAGCTGATGGCATCTACGCCGATGTCTTTCAGTGCCATTGCCAGCAGCGCGATGGTGACTTGTTCACCGGTCGAGGCAATCACATCCAACTCGCGGGGGTCGGGGTTGGCTTGCATTTCGCGGGCAAGGGCAAGTAGGCGGTTGGTCTCGCCGCTCATGGCGGAGAGCACAACCACAATTTGATGACCTTGGCTTTGCCATCTGGCAACGCGCCGGGCGACGTTCTTGATGCGCTCTGGTGAGCCCACCGACGTGCCGCCGTATTTCTGAACGATGAGAGCCATGCTGAGTTCTTTACACAGTGTTAAAAAAAGTCGGCAGGAGAGCCCTGCCAAGAGAACAAAATAAGGGTGAACCCCTTTGCCACGCCTCACGAGGGGCAAAGGTTGGTTTTTCTTGCTAGGCAGGGATTTTAAACCAACCAAGCAGGATGACAAGCGTATCCCCCGCTGCAGCGGCTTTTGTTACCATTTTTCTGTGCACGGTGGGCGAGTTTCGTACAAAACAGGGGCGCAAATCCTCAGCGCGATGCTTGATCACCGACGCGCAGCGCATCAAAAACCGCGATAGTGCGGGATAGAAAGGCTACGATGCCGGCAAAAATTCTCAGGAATTAAGCGACATATCGCCGTTGAAATACAGGGGTTGCTCCATGCGATTACGGTTACAACAGCGGAGGCTGCCGATTGTAAGGGTGCTTTGCTTGCATTGAGCCACTGTGCAGCTGATTTACAGCGTGTTGAGTGTGTTTTAGGCTGATGGTGGCGAGTCGGCCAATCCTTTGCCCTCGCGGTTGAAGCGTGGCTGAGCACCAAGGTAAAGAAAGAGTGAGCTGCACACCTATTGCTGTTATACCTCAGCTTTAGGATTGTCAAACGCTCATTTGCTTTTGGCAAAACCCCCACGTTTAACCGCCGCTAAATTCCGATGGAATTACCCTTTCTTTCCCTCGGTGAGACTGTCAAAATCCGCCTCCAATTCACCCGCCGTATCGTGCCTGCCATGTGGTTTAAACAACTCCAGCTTTTCCGCCTCGACTTGGGCAATCTGCCCGACTTTGACACCCTCGACACCGCCCTTGCTGCTAAACCCTTCGCCCCGCCCAGCGGGCTTGATTGGTTTACCCAAGGCTTTGTGCCCGCCGCACCCCACCAGCCGGATTTGATGCTGTTTCGGCAACAACACTGCGCCTTGGTCGCCCTGCGCCGCGAAGACAAAGTGCTGCCGGCCAGCGTGGTGCGTGACCTTGTCGAAGAAAAAATCGCCGACATCGAAGCCCGTGACTTCCGCAAAGTGGGTAAAAAAGAGCGGCAAGGGCTAAAAGAACAAGTCACCGATGACTTGCTGCCCCGCGCCTTTACCCGCCGCAGCCGTACCGCCGCTTATTTGGACTGCAAAAACGGCTGGCTGGGGATTGAAAGCAGTACCCCCGCCAAAGCCGAAGCCCTTATCAGTGCCCTGCGCGAAGCCCTGCCGCCATTTCCGGCGCGGCTGCCGCATACTGCCCTGTCACCCTCGTCCCAAATGACGGTTTGGCTGCTGGGCGGCGTGCCCGATGGCTTTGAGCTGGATGCCGACTGTGAGCTGAAAGCCCCCGAAGAGCATGGGGCCGTGGTGCGCTGCACCCGCCAAGACCTGACCGCCGCCGAAATCCGCGTTCATCTAGAAAGCGGCAAGCAAGTGACCAAGCTGGGGCTGATTTGGCGGGAGCGCATTCGCTTTGTGCTGACCGACACCCTGCAGATTAAGCGTCTCCAGTTTCTCGACCTGCTGCAAGAAGAAGCCAGCCAAGCGGGCGACGACCTCCCCGCGCTGTTCGAAGCCAGCTTTAGCCTGATGACCGGTGAGCTGGCGTGGCTCACGGCCGACCTGATGGCCGCATTGGGCGGTGAAATCTACGCGCCGTTTGCCTTTGGCGCAGAAAGCTAATCCCCGATGTCCTTTCACCCCCACCACCATAGTCATCACGACCACCACGGCCATCACCATCAAGCGCCCCCCTCGGCCACGGGTCACAGCCACGCCCATGCCCACCACGCTGCCGAGCTGCCCGACCGGCTCAATGCTGCCTTTGCGGGAGGCATCGCGCTCAATATCGCCTTTGTACTGATTGAGGCGTTTTATGGCTGGCAAGTCAATTCGCTGTCATTGCTGGCCGATGCGGGGCATAACTTATCGGATGTGGCAGGACTGTTGCTGGCGTGGCTGGCGATGTTGGCGGCGCGGCGGATACCCAATGCCCGCTACACCTACGGCTGGCAACGGGCCTCTATCTTGGCCGCATTTCTCAATGCCTTGCTGCTGTTAGCGGCAATGGGGGTGTTGGTGTGGCACGCGGTGGGGCGGCTGCACAGCATCACCCCGACTGATGGCAGCACCATGATGTGGGTGGCAGGGGTCGGGATTGTGGTCAATACGCTGACGGCACTGCTGTTTATGCGCAGTCAATCGCACGATTTGAATGTGCGCGGGGCTTTTTTGCATATGGCAGCCGATGCAGCGGTGTCGGCAGGGGTGGTGCTGGCGGGCTGGCTGTATGGTGTGTTTGGCTGGGCGTGGCTGGACCCCGTGGTGAGCCTGCTGATTGCGGTGATTATTGTGGTGGGGACGTGGGGCTTGCTGCGCGAGTCACTGCGCCTGCTGTTTGATGGTGTTCCGCAGCATATCGACCCTGCAGCCGTGCAAACGTGGCTGGCCAGCCGTGCTGGGGTGCGCGAGGTTCACGACCTGCATATCTGGGCGATGAGCACTACCGATGTCGCGCTGTCTGCCCATTTGGTCATGCCCGACGGCTGCCCTGGCGATGACTTTTTGCAGGCCACCGCCGAAGGCTTATTTGCCACTTTCCACATCGCCCACCCTACACTCCAAGTCGAAAGCACGCCGCTGGTGAAACGCTGCGTGCAGCAGGGGCACGTTCACCGATAGTCGGTATAGCTGGTTTCGATGGGGTCAGGCTCGGAGGTCAAGCGTTGAGGACGCAACTGGGAAGGTCCCACCGCTGCGGCGGCTTGGGCGGCATAGTAGGAGCCGATCAAGAAGTCGCGGGCTTGCTGGGTGGCATTGGCGCGGCTCTGGGCTTGGCGGTCTAGGGCGGCATCGCTGGTGGCTTTTAGCCGTGCCACCAAATCGGCCAGTTGTCCGGCCAAACCGATGCCTTGGTCGGTGGCCGCTTGGCGAAAAGACAGCGGGTCGATGCTCAGCAAGCCTTGAGCATTCAGTGCCATGCCCGCATCGCCCAAACTAGGCACACCCGCTTGGGCGGGTGCAGCAACGGCTTTGCGCAACACCGCCCGCACTTCGCCCAACGTAGCGGGCGAGATTTCCCCTGTACTGACTTGGTCAATCAAGTTACTCAGGGCGGTTTGGAACTGGTCTGCAGCTTGACTCAGGCTGTAAATCGAGGTGTCTTCGAGCAACTGGGCGTGAATGGCCTCCAGCGCGGACTGAAAGTCCTCTTGCGGCACTGTGGGCGTACCGTTATCGGTGCTGCCTGTGCTGCTGGTGCTGTGGCTGCCCAACACGCTGGCGACGAGGGCATCGGCCAGCAGGGTATTGGCTGAAAAGGTCGGTGCCGCGCCCAGCGAAGGACTGACGGCATCGGGCAGGGCGGCGACCGCTTGGGTAAATACCCCATCAAACAGGGCGGATTCGTGGGCAGCACGTATCGCTGCGGCACTCCCCGCGCTGTTTTGTTGCAAAGCGGCAACAGCAATGCGCTCGGAAAGGGGGATGGTTTCTTCCAAGCTCCCCAAAAGAACACTGACAGGCGTGGTCATGGCCAAAACTCCTCACAAGTGGGCGACGACAGTGTTATCACCCTGCGCATCTGAATCCCCCCAAAAACAAGCGGGGAAGCTGCCCTGATTCTAGTTTAGAGGGGAAAGGGTGGGGGAAATTCCTACGGGGCTAGCACGCCGAGAATCAGCTTTAGTTCAGAAGCTGTTTACGATCTGCGAGACTCGGGTGATCCTGCGTTGAAATGCCCCAAAAACATGCGCATTGACCGCGTGTTAACTCCGCTTTTTTGGTTCATTTCGCCTTGGCTGACCCGTCGTTCGCGAGGTCGTAAATAGCTTCTTAGAACGTGTTCAAAGTCTCGCGAAGGAAGGAACCGCCAAGGCGAAATTCGCAAAATAAAAGCGCAATCTCTGCGGTCTAGAAGCTGTTTGGTTAATATCTACCGTGCTTGGTAAGCGTTATTTTTAGCATGGCGATGCGCACGAAATTCTCACCTATCGCAGTCAAGACCTCGACATCTTTTGCCAGCCGCCGAAAGTTGCCCAGCCAGGCAAAGGTCGCTCCACAATCCACCGCTTCGGCAGTACCGCAAAGCCATCCTTGATCTTGGTTGAAATGTGACACGACCGGCGCAATACCTTTTCCACGAAGTTCACCGTCGTGCCGTGCTAGCCCGCATCCGCCGAGAATGATCGGATTGTCAGTCATTTTTCCAGCACGCGAGCCAGTAGAGACGGCGCGGCCTTGGTATCGTGCCGGTTGGCGGCATGAACCTGAACATGAAGCAGATTGCCCAGTGAATCGACCACAATATGGCACTTGCGCCCTTGGTTTTCTTGCCACCATCTCGGTTGGCAACATCTGCCACTGACAGCCATTTTTGGTCAGGTAAAGAAAGCGTTCACAATCAGCCGCTTGTCATGCAGGGAAGGTCTTCCACGGTGACTGGCAGGTTGAAAATGATGGGCAATGGGGTGCCACTGTGGCGTGGTCAGGTCGGTTGGATACGCCAAGAGTTGTCACTGATTGTTCTGGGGGCTTGATCTTCTCGCAATTTGATTTTCAAGACAGCTTCTTATTCCGCTCCGGCGGGGGAGGGGTGGATGACAAAGCTGGACGGGGTGGTGGCTGGCGACGCAGCAAAAGCTAAAACTAGACCCAAAAGGCAAGCACCCCACCCTTGCGGGGTACCCCTCCAGAGGAGGGGAATGCTAGCAAATGCAGGGTCACCCGAATCTCACTGTCTTTAAACAGGTTCTAATAACCTGTTTAAAGACAACGGGTGTGGTTTACTGCTTAAGTGGCACCGGCGCAGCATTCCCCGCTTCCGCTTTAGTCCCCGCCATTTCCTCTTGCCAAGGCAGGGCAACAAGATGCTGGTTAATGCTCAGCTCGCCTTTTTTCCAGACCGCTGCGGTGTTGATTTGCCCATTGGTCAAGGACAAATAGCCTTGCTCTGCCCATGTGTCTAGCTGGGTCGCCAGCAGGTTTTTGGCGAGGTCATCAATCTCCGCCAGCGAAGGCTGGTTCTCGGCACTGGCATCGACGGTAAACAAGTTGCGTGCTTGTGCGATGACCAAGGATTGCAGCGTGGCGTGGGGCAGGGTGAGCTTGGCATCGGCTTCCAGCTTTTTCATAAATACCAGCGGTGTTTTCAGGTCGCCATCGACATAGCCGTTGAGTGCCAGATTGCCGGTTAGACTCATCTCCCCTTCGGGCAGCTTGAGCGAGAAGGTGTTCACAATCAGCCGAGGGTTGTTGGCCAAAATCGGCCCGCCTTCGAGCGTGATGGTGTCCAGATACTGCTGGCGCAAGGCGGCAGGCTCTACGCCCTCGATTTTGATGGCAGACAGCGCACGGTCGAGTTTGAGCACACTGGCGGCGTGGAGGTGATTGGCCGAGACATCCAGCTTCATCGGACCATAGCTGGTGTGGTTAATCTCGAACCGCTCAAACTGGAACTTGCCACGGGTGTCGATAAATTCGCCTTGCTCGCTGGTCACAATCTGGTATTTCAGGTCAGACAGCGCGGCTTGCGAGGGCTTGATTTCGCCGGCGGGGTTGATAAATTCCCCTACCCGAATACGGGTCAGCAGCGAAACCAGTTCGTTAAGCCGAATTTTGTAAGGCAGGTTTTCTTTGGATTCGAGCTGCACCTTGGCGACGGACAGTTCGCTATTGCCGACGGTTACGCCGGTTTCACCAGGGCGGCTGTCAGACTGGTAGGCCAGATTGGTAAAGCCAAAACGTCCCTTCGTCGCCGCTTCGACCATGAGGCCAGGGAAACGCGCATCGACCGAATATTGCTTGTAGCCAGCGGCGTAATGGACGCGGGTCAGCAGGCCTTGCCAGTTGATTTTGACCCCAGACAGGGTTTCTTCGTAGTCAAATTTCGGCACGCTGACGGTCAAATCGCCGCCGCCAATAAAGTTAAGCCGATTGGTCACGGTAATCGGGGCTTTGTCGCCAAAAAAGCGGGTCAGCGTTTTTTTGGTGTCGTCCGACATGGTGAAATCGGTTTGCACCACGGCACGGGCAGGGATAAAGCCAAAGCTGCCAATTTCGGGCAAAGGGCCATGCTGGATACGGTTGACGTACTGAATGCGCCCATCCAGCAAGGCTTTTGCGCCGTCAGGCAACAGCGATTGATAGGGGCGGAAAAAGTTGGGGTTTAACGCCAGCTCAGTGGTTTCGGTGGAAGAAAACCAGCCGCGTTGATAGCTGTGGGACTTGACCACAAACAGCGGTAAACCGGCGATAATTTTGTGCTGCTCCGCCAAGGTTTGTTCGGCTTTTAGCCCCATCCAGTAGGACGCGCCTCCGTAGCTGATTGCTACCAGAACCCCGCCCACCACTGCGCCTTGCCACATGCGTGCTTTCACCCGTTTTGCTTCCTGTGAGATTCGTTTTAACCGCGCAATGTTACCAGACGAGCGCGTGAAAAACCGCCTGAATTACGGTTCTTATGCTACGCCGCAAAACCCCTGCTAACAGAAAGGACTTACATAAGCAATAGGCCAGATGGCAAATAATGCGATACACTGCAAAATAATTGAAATTGGCGTGTTTATTGCGCCCCCCCTGCGAGAAGGAAAGAGACAACGAATGGAATACCTGAACGGTTTAATAGATTTGCCTTGGTGGGGTTACGGGCTGGTGACGCTGGGCTTAACCCATATCACCATTGCCGCCGTGACCATCTTTTTGCACCGTCACCAAGCCCATCGTGCCTTGGATTTGCACCCGATTGCCAGCCATTTTTTCCGTTTTTGGCTATGGCTGACCACCTCGATGATTACCAAAGAGTGGGCGGCGATACACCGTAAGCACCACGCCCGCTGCGAAACCGAAGACGACCCCCATAGCCCGCAAGTGCTGGGGCTGAAAAAAGTGTTGTGGCAAGGCGCAGAGCTTTACCGTGCTGCTGCCGAAGACCGTGCCCTCGTCGAAAAATATGGCCACGGCACCCCAGATGACTGGCTAGAGCATAATCTTTATACCCCCCACAACAACTGGGGACCGACCTTGATGGCGGTGATTAACCTCGTATTGTTTGGGCCGATGGGGCTGACCATTTGGGCGATTCAGATGGTGTGGATTCCGTTTTGGGCGGCGGGCGTGGTCAATGGTATTGGCCACTACTGGGGCTATCGCAACTTTGAAAACGAAGATGCGGCCACCAACCTTGTACCGTGGGGGATTTTGATTGGCGGCGAAGAGCTGCATAACAATCACCACACCTTTGGCACGTCTGCCAAGCTGTCTTACAAGTGGTTTGAGTTTGATATTGGCTGGATGTATATCCGCATTTTGGCGTTTTTGGGGCTGGCGACTGTGCGCCGTATTGCACCGGTTTTGCAGCAGGGCGAGGCGCGGGCGCAGTTGGATGCGGCGGCTTTGCAGGCCTTGATCGCCAATCGCTACGCCATTGCGGCACGCTATGCCCGCACCCTGAAGGCGGAATGGCGTATGGAAATTGACCTCCTGTGTGCCCAAGCCACCTTGCCTGACTTTCACGGGATATACCTCCCCAAAAAAATGAAGGTCTGGCTGAAGCAAGATGCCAAAGATACGCCCACCGAAGAACGCGCGGCGTTAGCACAGGTGTTGGCACACAGCCCTAAACTGGCCACCATCTATACCATGCGCCAAGAGCTGACCCACCTCTGGGAACGTTCGTCGCGCACCAAAGACGAGCTGGTACAAGATATGCAGGACTGGTGCGCCCGCGCCGAAGCCTCGGGCATTCGCCAATTGCGTGAATTCTCAGTATCGTTGCGCTCACTGGCTTAGAAGCTGCACAAGCGAAGAGCCAGCCAAGGCGAAATACCCCCAATTGACATCCTCCCCCACCTCTCGCCAGAACTTCGTTCTTAGCGCACCCGATAAGCGGGAAAGAAAGGGGATTCCTACGGCGGTCAGCTAAATGTAGTGGTCTAATCTTTTCGAACTCCCCGATAGGTGGAACAATCCAACCACCCC
>ERZ724510.2491-NODE-2491-length-9866-cov-5.243196_pt1 | contig 9866 bp, 7 predicted proteins | sample MGYA00376043_ERZ724510 | MGnify/ENA primary metagenome ERZ724510 (study PRJEB28724, sample SAMN07190888) | wastewater metagenome | isolation source: influent of sewage treatment plant in Hong Hong | place: USA: Christiansburg, Virginia | collected 2016-03-01 ... | reverse complement strand
TGGCGGGTTTTTTTATGTCAGAAAATTGGCGATGCGGACGTAATCCTCAACCGGGATGTCTTCGGCGCGGCGCGTCGGATCAATACCCAGCTCGGCAAAACCGGCATCACTCAGCGTGCCCTTGAGCGTATTACGCAACATTTTGCGGCGTTGCGAGAAGGCGGTTTGCACCACTTGTGACAGTTTTTCCAGTTTCTTGGCGTGCAGTTCGGAAACATCTTTCGGAATCAGGCGCACCACGGCGGATTGCACCTTGGGTGCCGGCTCGAAGCTCTCGGGCGGAACATCAATCAGCCATTCGATGTGGAACCGGTATTGCAGCATCACCGAGATACGCCCAAAATCGGTATCGCCGGGCGTCGCCACCATGCGTTCAACCACTTCCTTTTGCAGCATGAAGTGCATGTCGTGCACGATCTCCGCTGCTTCAGCGAGATGAAACAGCAGCGGCGTCGAAATGTTGTAGGGCAGGTTGCCGACCAGACGCAGATTTTGGCCAATGCTGGCGAAATCGAAGGCCAGCGCATCGCCTTCGTGAATCGTCATGCGTTCCGGCGTGTGCTGTTTTTTCAGGCGGGCAATCAGGTCGCGGTCGATTTCGACGACATGCAGATGATCCAGCCGAGCCAGCAACGGCTCGGTAATAGCGCCAAGGCCGGGGCCAATTTCGACCACCGTATCGCCGCGCTGCGGGCTGATGGCGTAAACAATGGCGGAAATGATGCCGCTATCGACCAGAAAATTTTGCCCAAAACGCTTGCGCGCGACGTGGCCTTTCATTGCTGCACCGCCATTCTGGCCGCTTCGGCGACCGCTTCAAACAAACTACCAGGATCGGCACGGCCCGTACCGGCCAGTTCAAGCGCCGTGCCATGATCGACCGAGGTCCGGATAATCGGCAAACCGAGGGTGACATTGATGCCGTGGCCAAATGTGGCGTACTTGAGTGCCGTCAGGCCTTGGTCGTGATACATGGCGAGTACGGCATCACCCTGCGCCAGAATCGGCGGGGTGAACATGGTGTCGGCCGGATGCGGGCCACTCAAGCGCATGCCTTGGGCACGCAATTTTTCCAGCACCGGGGAAATGATTTCAATCTCTTCACGACCAAGGTAACCGCCTTCGCCGGCATGCGGATTCAGCCCGGCAACCAGAATGCACGGCGCGCTCAAACCGTATTTCTGGCGCAAATCAACATCCAGAATACGCAATGTCTTTTCCAGCACATCCGCCGTAATCGCGGCCGGCACATCCTTGAGTGGCAGATGGGTGGTGACCAGCGCGACACGTAACGGGCCACGTTCGGTATTGCCGGCCAGCATCATGACGACAAGTGGCGTACCTGTTTTGTCGGCAAGGTATTCGGTATGGCCGGTGAAATGCACTCCGGCATCATTGATGACGCCTTTATGAACCGGCGCCGTTGCCATCGCGGCAAATTCGCCGGATTGGCAACCAACCAGCGCCCGGTCAAGCAGAGCCAAAACATACGGACCATTGGCCGGATTCAATTGCCCCGCAATGGCCGGGGAGTGAAGCGGAATGTGCAGAACATCCAATCTGTTACGGTCAACTGCATTATTCGCCTGAAAATTTCGGAACTCAATTGGTAGCCCAAGCAAGCGTGCCCGGCTTTTTAACAGATCCAGATCACCAAGCACCACCGGCCAGGCCGGACCATCATAGCCAGCCAGGCGCAAACAAAGCTCAGGCCCGATGCCGGCCGGTTCGCCGCTGGTGACGGCAATGATCGGCCGCATTACTGCTCTTGCAGACGGTTTTCGACGTAGGTGCGGTCGCGCAACTGACGCAGCCAATCCTGATAGGCCTCATCCAGCTTGCGTTCGCGAATAGCCTGGCGAGCCACGCCGCGCTGACGCTCAGCCGAAACATCGCGCTGGCGACGCTCAGTAACCTGAATCAGATGCATGCCGAAAGGCGACTGAACCACCGGGCTCAATTCGTTGTCCTTGAGCGCATCCATGGCGCGCTCGAAATCCGGCACCGTATCGCCCGGATTCAGCCAGCCGAGATCACCACCTTTTGCAGCAGAACCGTCCTGTGAATAAAGCCGCGCCTGTTCGGCAAAATCGACACCATTGACAATACGCTCACGCACGTTCTCCAGCTTGCGCCGTGCTTCTGCTTCAGACACCACCTCATTGACACGAATCAGGATGTGACGGGCATGGGTCTGCTGAATCGACGCGGCAGCACTGCCACCTCGTTTACCGAGCAATTTGACGACATGAAAACCAGCCGAGGAACGCAGCAAGTCGCTGACTTCACCCACACCCAGCTTGCGCGCAGCATCAGCATAGAGCCCCGGCAGGCGATCCAGTGGGCGCCAACCAATATCGCCACCCTGCAAGGCTTCCGGTGAGTCTGAAAAAGCTGCAGCAAGTTCGGCAAAGTTCTCACCGGCACGCGCCCGCTTTAAAGCCTGCTCACCGCGCAAGCGAAGCTTTTGTAGCTGCTCAGGACTGGCTGACTCCGGCGCACGCAAAAGAATATGGGCCAACTGATATTCTTCATTACTACCGGTCGCTGCCTGATTGGCGATGTAATTGTCAATCTCACCATCTGAAATCACCAGCTTGCTATCGACTTCACGCTCGCGCAGGCGTGCCATCGTCATTTCACTGCGGATTTCTTCGCGGAATTTTGCGTAGGTAATGCCATCTTTTTCCAGCGCCTGGCGGAATTGCTGTGGCGTCATCTTGTTGTTCGCCGAGATCCGGCCAATTGCCTGATCGAGTTGAATATCATCAATCTTCAAGCCACTTTCTTTGGCGAACTGCAACTGCACGCGATCCATGATCAGACGTTCGAGCATCTGCCGCTCAAGCACATCCTGCGGCGGCAACGGCGTTCCCTGCTTTTGCAACTGCTTGAGGGCAGAAGCAAGTCGATTGCGCAGCTCGTAACCAGTAATCACCTCGTCGGCAACAACGGCAACGATGCTGTCCGCCTCCAACGGCTCATCAAGCGCTGCTAACGACTGGCTCGACATGAAGCCAAGGCAAAAAAGCAAAGCCAATAAACGGTAAAAAATTTTGTGCATGGTCATCATTGAGTATTTAGCAGGCCGCCCGAACTGGGCAATTCGTTGATTTTCCCGAAGCCGGGGATGGTACGCCGAAGCAGGCTGATCGGGTTGGAACCGACGCTGCCAAGATCATTGAGTTCGAACTGGAAGAATACGGTGGTATTTGGTGTGGTGGTGGTTGAAACCGCCTGAACACGTTGAGCAACTGCCCGTACCGCCCAGCAACCTGCGTTGTATTCCAGCCCGGCAATGGTTTCAAGCGGCTGGCGAGGCTCTAATGAATAATTGAAACGCCCCACCGCAAACCAGCGCGAAGAAATCGGCCACTGACCGGCGAAATCAACCTGATCGATCTTCGGCAATAAGGATAATGGGTCGCGGGTATAGCGGTAGCTGGCGCTTAATACTTTGCCAAAATCAGGCTGGTATCGCGCACCAATCGAGAATCGATCAAACTGGCCACGTTTGTAGTCATATTCAAGTGCCGTGTCGGTATAAGTATTGGGCAGAACAAGGCCGGTAAAAGCCGCGACCAGATTGGAAAAACTCTCATTGCGCGCCGTTTCGCCGGGCAATGTCACTTTTTGCGGGGAGAAATAATAGCGCTGCCCGATCATCGCCTTGAAACGCTCGACACCCGTGTTGGCATCAAGAAAACGCGAAGTCACACCGGCAGTTAGCTGATTGGCGTCATTGAGGCGGTCAAAGCCGCTATAGCGGTTCTCGGCAAAAATCTGGGCAAAGTTAAAGTCAGTCAGGCCGGAATCGAAAACCGGTATTTTGCTTTGATCTTTATAAGGAATTTTGACGTAATAAAGTCGAGGCTCCAAGGTCTGGATGTAATCAAGATCCAGAAATTTGCTTTCACGCTCGAAAATAACCGTTGAATCCAGCGAAAGCACCGGCAAAGTGCGACTGAGACTGTCGGGCTGGCCTGAAACCTGATTATCCAGCGCGTACTTCGTCATGTGCAGGCCAACCTTCGGTGTGATCTGGAACGCTGGATGCACAATCGGCAAGGAAACTTGCGGGTAGAAAACGGCACGATCACCCTGAACTTTTTCCGGATTCACAAACCGGGTGTACTGACCAATCATGCTCAGATCAGTCTTGAGCACATTGGGGCGATAACCCACCACATTCAATTGTGGCTCAAGAAAATAGGGGCGTGCCACCGGGTTGGCCACATCGGTTTGCAAGGTCTGATAACGCAAGACCTGCATATTGGTCAGCAGCCAGGGCGATGGCGTGTAGTTCAATGCGAGCTGCTGGGGTAACTGAACGGCAGAAGTTTGCAACAAGCGGGAAGACATATCCTGCCAATAGTTATCGTCAGAAACGCCCTGCCAGTTGACGACCGCCGATACGCCACGGCCAAGATTGTGCTGGTGCTGGAAGTTATAGGCGTAACGCTGACGATTCAATAGCTCGTCATTGGGCATAAATTCAAGCTTGCTGGCACCCAGATAGTTGTAACCCTTGTACTGCGCCTCAGTGCCAAACTGAAAGCCGCGATCATTCATGTGCCGCGTGTAAAGCATCGCATCGTAATTCGGCGCGATATTCCAGTAAAAGGGAATCGTGAAATCAAATCCATTTTTTGTCGACGTCGAGAAAAATGGATGCATGAAGCCAGACTTCCGCTCGTGGTTAAGCGAAAAGCTGGCCAATGGCGAATAGAAAATCGGCACATCCTTGAACCACACCGAGGCATGCGTTGCTTCGCCAACATCCTCATCGTAGTCAAGATGGATTTTTGACCCTTTTAGATACCAGTCAACCTCACCTGGTTTGCAGGTTGAGTAAGTGGCATTAGTCAGACGTATCTGATTTTCCCCTTCAAAATCAGCACGCTCGGCATGACCGCTGCCTTCTGTCGGACGGCGCGCCGGGCCAACGGTCGGCAACCCGTAACTATTCGGCACATTGGACATCATCGGAGCGCCAGAAGTGGCTGCATTCGACGTAGCAGCTACCGCAACAACCGGAATTGCCTGATAGAACCGGCTCCTGACCTCTTTCAGCATGTGATAGTCGACCTGATCCGCGTGGCCAATTTGCTCGGCGAGCTTGATGCGCAAATAAGGCGCGTCAACTTCCATGCCTTCCTGCAGCATTCTCACCTTCCCGACCGCCTCGACTTCATCCTCAAGCGGCCAGTAAGTCATCTTGTCGCCGTACATCAGGGTACCGGATTTACGCAATTCGACCTCGCCAGTGGCAACCGTCTCTTCATCGGTACGACCTTCGATGTTGTCGGCGACGACAAACATCGGGTATTTATCGTCTTTCTTCAGTTCGACCGGGTTGCTGATACCGACAGAAACTATCGGGGCAACTTTCTTTTTACCCAGCACATTGAACTTGCGCTCAGTGCGCAATTTAAGCGGGATTTCATTCAGCGCGAGGAGGTCAATGCCTGCGGTCGACGGCGCAACCGGCTCTTTTTTTTCTGGATGGTCGGTCGACAACAGTAATGCACGCTCGATATTCTCTGCCGCATGGCTCACCTGCGCACTCGCAAAAAGGCAGCAAACAAACAGGGCAAGCGGGCGGCGGGCGAAACCGGTCATTGATAGGCTTAGTCGAGGGGCAGGCCGAAATCACCGGTACCCGAGTGTTAAAATCGCGCCATTTTACAACGAAGCGAACCCTAGCCGCTTATGGAACCCATGCCGCGCGATCAACTTGTTACAGACTGGGTTGCCAGTCGCTTTCCCGATCAATCCATCCAGATCACCCCGGCCTCGGCCGACGCCAGCTTTCGCCGCTATTTCCGCCTGACCTGGCCGGACGGCACGACGCGTATTTTGATGGACGCGCCGCCGGAAAAAGAAGACTGCAAGCCCTTCATCCACGTTGCCGGCCTGCTCGCCAAAGCCGATCTGGCCGCGCCGCGCATTCTCGATCAAGACCTTGAAAACGGCTTTCTCGTCCTCACCGACCTTGGCCGCATCGGCTATCTTGATGCGCTGAATGCCGATTTATCGATGGCCGACATGTTGATGCGTCCGGTGCTCGATGTCCTGGTCAAGTGGCAATTGTCGTCCAAAGCCAGCACCTTGCCGCCTTACGATGCGACTTTGCTGCGCCGCGAGCTTGATCTTTTCCCGGAATGGTTCATCGGTCGCCACCTTGGCTATCAGTTGAACGATACCGAAAAGTCCATGCTCGACCGGACCTTCAAATACCTGATCAACAGCGCCCTGGCACAGCCGAAAGTTTTCACCCACCGCGACTTCATGCCGCGCAACCTGATGCTGGTCGAAAGCGAAGCGCGCCTGACGCCGGGCATCATCGACTTCCAGGATGCCGTCTACGGGCCGATTTCCTACGACGTCGTTTCGCTCTTCCGCGACGCCTTCATTTCCTGGGAAGAAGAGCAGGAAATCGACTGGGTCGTCCGCTACTGGGAAAAAGCCCGCGCCGCCGGCCTGCCGGTGCGTGCCGACTTCGGCGATTTCTGGCGCGATTACGAGCTGATGGGCCTGCAACGCCACCTCAAGGTGCTTGGCATCTTCTGCCGCCTCAAATATCGCGATGGCAAGGAAAAATACAGCGAAGACCTGCCGCGCTTCATGAACTACGCGCGCAAGACAGCCCACCGCTACGTCCAGCTCAAGCCCCTGCTCAACCTGCTCGATACGCTGGAAGGCAATACCGAGCAGATTGGCTACCGGCGCTAAGTTCAAGTGAAAGCCTTCATCCTGGCCGCCGGGCGTGGCGAACGCATGCGACCACTCACCGACCACACGCCAAAACCCTTGCTGGTTGCGGGTGGCAAGCCGCTGATTGTCTGGCATCTGGAGCGGCTGGCGGCGGCTGGGTTCCGGGAAATCATCATCAACCATGCCCACCTTGGTTCGCTTATCGAACAAACGCTGGGCGACGGTTCGCAGTGGGGCCTGCAGATTCAATATTCACCAGAACCGCCGGGGGCCCTGGAAACTGCCGGCGGCATCGCCGCTGCGCTGCCGCTACTCGGCGACGAGCCGTTTCTGGTGGTCAATGGCGATGTTTATTGCGACATAAATTTCAGCCGTTTTTTGAAGTTGACCGCGCCCCGCAGGAAGCACTCTTGGGGTGCAACACTTGCCCATTTGGTCATGGTCGAAAACCCGGCGCACCACGCCGGCGGCGACTTCAGCCTGGACGGCGAACGCGTCATCTACGCCAACGGTGAGCAAACGCTCACCTACGCCGGCATTGGCGTCTTCTCGCCATCGTTCTTTGCCGGCGTCCAGCCCGGCACGATCATGAAACTGCGCCCCCTGCTCGACGCCGCCATCGCCGCCGGCACGCTGACCGGGGAACGCTTTGCCGGCCGCTGGGTCGATGTAGGAACGCCGCAACGCCTTGCGGAACTGGATCAGGAATTAAAACCCGCATGAGCCACGCCCACTTTCTCGCCCGCCGCAAGCGCCTGTTGAAGACCATCGGTGAAGGCGTCGCCATCGTGCCAACGGCACCGGAAGTCATCCGCAACCGCGATGCGCATCATCTCTACCGCTTCGACAGCTACTTCTGGTACCTGACCGGCTTCCCGGAACCGGAAGCGGTCGTCGTCCTGATCGGCGGCAAGAAACCGAAATCCATCCTCTTCTGCCGCGAGAAGCATGAAGAACGGGAAATCTGGGATGGCTACCGCTACGGTCCGAAAGCCGCGAAAGTCGCCTTCGGCTTCGACGCCGCCTACCCGATCGAGCAGCTCGACAAGAAACTGGCCGAATTCCTCGTCGACCGCGACACGCTGTGGCACGCCATCGGCCACGATGCCGAGTGGGATGCCCGCATCGCCAAGGCGCTCAATGAAGTCCGCGCCCAGACCCGCGCCGGCAAACGGGCGCCGCGCGCCATCCACGATCTGCGCTTCGAACTCGACCGCATGCGTCTGATCAAGGACGCTGCCGAAGCTGGCATCCAGAAGCGCTCGGCGGACATTGCCAGCGCCGGCCACGCCCGCGCCATGCGCGCCTGCCGTCCCGGCATGGCCGAATACGAACTCGAAGCCGAACTGACCTATGAATTCCGTAAGCGCGGCTCTGATGCCCACGCCTACACGCCCATCGTCGCCGGCGGCGCCAATGCCTGCGTACTGCACTACGTTTCCAACGACAAGATACTGAACGACCACACCCTGGTGCTGATCGACGCCGGCTGCGAAGTCGAAGGCTACGCGGCCGACATCACCCGCACTTTTCCGGTCAATGGTCGATTCAATGCGGCACAGAAAGACGTTTACGAAATCGTCCTCGCCGCACAGGATGCTGCCTTTGCCGCCACCGCGCCCGGCCGCCACTTCATGGAAGGCCACGACGCTGCAGTCCGCGTGCTGACCCGGGGTCTGATTGACCTCAATCTGCTCAGCGGCGACCTCGACAACCTGATCGACAAGGGCGACTACAAGCGTTTCTACATGCACCGCACCGGCCACTGGCTCGGCCTCGATGTACACGATGCCGGCGAATACAAGGTCGGCGACGAATGGACTACGCTACAACCCGGCATGACGCTGACCGTCGAACCAGGCCTCTACATCCGCCCCGGCGCCGACATTCCGCCCGCACTTGCCGGTATCGGCATCCGCATCGAGGACGATGTGCGCGTCACCGAAGATGGTTGCCACGTTTTCACCACGGCCCCCAAGACCATCGCCGAAATCGAGGAAGTCATGCGCCATGACTGAGCCGGTCATCGAAAACTTCGACATCCTGATCATCGGCGCTGGCCCGGTCGGCATGACGCTGCATCTGGCGCTCGCTGCCGGCGGTCAGAAATCGCTGCTACTGGATCGTCGCCCGCGAAACGCCCAACAAAGTGATCCGCGCGCCCTGGCTCTATCGTATGGCGCACGCCAGTTGCTCGAACAGATCGACAGTTGGCCGACGAAAACGGCGACACCCATCGAAACCATTCACGTTTCGCAAAAAGATGGCTTTGGCCGTACCGTCATTGATCGCTCTGATTACGATCTCCCCGCCCTCGGCTACGTCGTCCGCTACAGCGATCTCTCCTCGTCGCTCGCCGCCAATTTGGCTGACGAAGCTGTGCTATCGGAGGCTGAAATTCTCGACATCACGCCTGGCGAAGAACTAGTCACCGTCAAACTACGCCATGCCGGACAAGAACGTACTATTAGCACCAAGTTACTCATCCACGCCGAAGGCACGCCGGGCGACGACCCGGCCGTCAAGGTCAGCGACTACGAACAGCACGCAGTCATCTGCGAAGTCACGCCGACACCCGGCCATAACAAACGTGCCTGGGAACGCTTCACGCCAGAAGGCCCGCTCGCCCTGCTGCCGCTCGGCGAGCAATACTCCATCGTTTTCACGTTGCCACCAGCCAAGGCCGATGCCGTCATGGCGATGGATGACACCGCCTTCACCGCCGCCCTGCAACTGCAATTCGGCAAGCGCATGAACTTCACCAAGCCAGGCAAGCGCAGCCGCTTCCCACTCGCGCTGCGTCTGCGTGACACACTGGTCAAAAACAACGAAGTCTGGATCGGCAACACCGCCCAAACTCTTCACCCCGTCTCCGGCCAGGGTTTCAACCTCGGCATCCGCGACGCCTGGCAACTCGCAGAAATTCTGCTCAAAAATGGCGTTGACCGCGACCCGCAGGGAGTCCCCTTGTGGGATAACAGTTTGGCTACCTACGCAGCCAGCCGAAAACTCGACCGCCAAGGCAGCGCCTTCTTCACCGACCAGATCGTCCGCGCCTTCTCTAACGATTTCGGCCCACTCAAACTGGCCCGCGGCCTCGGCCTTTTGGCGCTCGGCCTTTGGCCGCCCCGCCCCCGCTTTGTTGGTCA
>ERZ724510.2489-NODE-2489-length-9873-cov-5.506620_pt1 | contig 9873 bp, 7 predicted proteins | sample MGYA00376043_ERZ724510 | MGnify/ENA primary metagenome ERZ724510 (study PRJEB28724, sample SAMN07190888) | wastewater metagenome | isolation source: influent of sewage treatment plant in Hong Hong | place: USA: Christiansburg, Virginia | collected 2016-03-01 ... | reverse complement strand
CCCAGCGCGCTTACGGCAGTTTTCGATTCCATATTTCAATAATCGTTGAAATGATGGCGAAAATCAAGGCTGATTTGCATCAACCTCAAAACATCAACGCTCCTTGTCGAACAGCGCCCCCCAGAGCGCCTTGAATTTCCCGCCAAAGCTGAGCGTTTCATCTGACATCGCCTCGAGGAAATCGGACAGCCGTTTCGAGCGCGATACGGCAAACAGCACCAGACCAATGAACACGCTGGTCGCCACCACGCCATGCAGAATGCGTTCGGAAACAGAGCCTTCACCAAAGGGAATGATGTTCATGCCAAAGTAGCCGGTAGTCACCGTGGCGATCAAACCAAGAATGGTGATCACAGTCAGGCGCACGACGGTATTCGATTGCCGGCGCTGCGAATCGCTGTCGAGATAATTGCTCATCTCGCGAATTTCGCTGCGCACTTCATCGTACAGATCATCATTGCGCAGATGCTTGGCGCACATGCGGAAAATGGCCTGCACATGCGGGCGCTCTGACAATTCGTGGAACCAGTAGCGATGCGTAAAACGCAGGAAAGTCTCGAAATTGGCGCGTATCCGGCGCTTGAAACGGCGCACAGAAACATCGTTACGAATATCGAGATCATTGACCGCATCAACCAGCACTTCAGAAAAGACCAGCAGCGAAGCACGATGCAAATGGGCGATCAGGAAAACCAGAAAATACTGGTGGCGGAATTGCGCCAGCACGCCGCGCTCGGTATCCAGAAAGAAGCGACTTTGAGCATCGCCAACCACTGTCATGGCATTGCCGGTGCAGATAAACCGGGAATTTGGCCCGCTGGCTGTATCCGTCCAGTAACGGTCCTGACAATAGCGCTTCTCGAATTCGGCGATCCACGGCACGTTGACCGGCAAGGCCTCATCGGGATGTAACATGGTGGCCAGACCAATACGGATCCAGTCCTCACGGTTCAGCGTGCGCGGCTGCTCAAGAGCGATATAGGCCATGACCGGCATACGGTGATATTCGATCAGGCGATAGCGCAAATCGCCGACTTCATCAGAATGCGCCAGGACCAGCGGGCGCAACAAACAGGCCCAGTGTTCGGAAATATTGGGGCTGCGATGTTCGCAGACAAAACTCAGATATTTAAGGCGCTGCGCCGAATCCGAGCGCGCAATCACTTGCCCATCAGCACCCAGCCACTCGGCCAGATAAACGTTGTGCAAGCCCTCTCCCTCTTCGTCCCAACCGGAGGGATAAGCACGGCCAAAACGGAAAAGGATCTCGCGCACTGTCGCCAGCGGCAGATCATCAGCGCGCACCTCAAGATTCATTTGAACCAGATCGAGGTCGTGGAAAAAATAGAGGTCCAGGTGCACCACATTCAGTTCAACCGGCGTCTGCCCCTCACGTAAAGTCAGACGGAGCCGTGCTACATCGCTACGCCGAAAAACATGCATCGGCGAGTTACCCGGCGGATCATCGGCCAGCACATGACGGGAGCGCCCTTCGCCATAAAGGAAGCGCTGGACATACGGCAGAAAGGAAACGAATTCGCGGTAATGACGCTCCTTGAAATGACTGGGGTCGTCGGTGAATTCGTCGTCAAGACGGCGCCAGGGCTGCGCCTCTTTCAGCGACTCAAAAACCTCCCAATGCCTGCCATCAACATCCTTGCCGACCAATGGCTCAAGCTGCAGGGGCCAGACTAGATTGGCGTGAAATAGACGAACGTGGTTATCACCCTGAAGTTTGTCTTCACCCGTCACTCTATTTCCCCTTTTTGACCAGTCACCTCCCCTGAGATGATTCAACTTGGCTTATAGCACGACCTGCGACCCCAGTTCCACCACACGGTTTGAAGGTATCTTGAAGAAGGCCGTGGCGCTACCTGCGTTACGGAACAACGCGACAAACAAAAGCTCGCGCCAGTAGGCCATTTCCGACCCCAATTTCGGGATCAGCGTTTCTCGGCCCAGGAAGAATGAGGTATCCATCATTTCGATATTTAGCCCAGCTTCGTGACAAATTTTGAGCGCCGCCGGAATATCAGGTTCATCCTTGAAGCCGTATTGCACGATGACCTGTGAGAAATTCCCGGCCAGATGACGCACTTCCACCCGGTCAATATCCGGCACGAAAGGCACATCAAACACATTGACGCTGAGAATGATCACCTGTTCATGCAGCGCCTTGTAATGCTTGAGGCTGTGCAACAGGGCGTGCGGCACCGATTCCGGGTCCGGCGTCATGAAAATGGCGGTACCCGGCACGCGGCTGATACCGTTCAGGGAAACATCCTCGATAAAGGGCTTGAGCTGCAAGGCATCGGCAGCAAGGCGATTGTGCAACAGTTCGCGCCCACGCTTCCAGGTCGTCAGCAGGATGAAAATCGCCAGGCCGAAAGCCAGCGGAAACCAGCCGCCATCGGGAATTTTCACCGAGTTGGCGAGGAAAAAGCCGAGGTCAATGACGATGAAAGGTAGCGCCCCCAGAATCGCCCGCAAAGGGCTCCAGTTCCACAAACGAACGGCAACCGCGATGGCCAGAATATTGGTGATCAACATCGTGCCAGTAACCGCGATACCGTAGGCGGCGGCCAGGTTCGACGACGTGCCAAAGCCGATGACCAGGGCGATGATCGAGATCAGCAACAGCCAGTTCAACGCCGGCAGATAGATCTGGCCGATTTCCTGATCCGAGGTGTGCTGCACCTCAAGGCGCGGCGTGTAACCCAACTGAATGGCTTGCTGGGTGATTGAAAAGGCACCGGAAATCACGGCCTGCGAAGCAATCACCGTCGCAATGGTGGACAAAATAACCAACGGATAGAGCGCCCATTCCGGGGCCAGGCGATAGAACGGATTTTCGATGGCGGCGGGGTCGGCCAGCAGCAAGGCGCCTTGGCCAAAATAATTGATGAGCAGCGCCGGCAAGACGTAGCCCAGCCAGGCATACTGAATCGGCTTGGCGCCGAAATGGCCCATGTCGGCGTAAAGCGCCTCAGCACCGGTAATGCACAGAACCACGGCGCCCAGCGCGAAGAAACCAAGCATGGAGTTGCCGAGTAAAAAATTGAAGCCATAAATCGGGTTGACCGCAGCAAGCACGTCCGGATGCTGGATGATACTGAGGCCGCCAAGCAGCGCCAGCACGGCGAACCAAAGCACCATCACCGGGCCGAACAGCGCACCAACGCTAGCCGTGCCACGCCGTTGAATGACGAACAGACCGACGAGAATCGCCAGCGTGATCGGCAGGATGTAAGGCTTGAAAGTGGGTGTGATCAGCTCCAGCCCCTCAACCGCCGAAAGTACCGAAATAGCTGGCGTTATCACCCCGTCGCCATAGAACAGCGCGGCACCAAACAGGCCCAGCGTGATCAGCATTTTTTGCTGCCATGAATTCGGATTCCCTTTGTGCAGCGCCAGCGTCATCAAGGCGATGATGCCGCCCTCTCCTTTGTTGTTGGCGCGCATGATGAAGGCAACGTACTTCAGCGTGACGACAATAATCAGCGACCAGAGGAAGAGCGAGAGGATGCCCAGCACGTTGTCGGGGGTGATCGGCACCGGGTGATGCGCCCCGCCGAAGACTTCCTTGATCGAGTAAAGCGGGCTGGTGCCGATGTCACCATAAACGACGCCGAGCGCGGCCAGCGTCAGCGTCGCGAGACGCTTGTTGTTGTGGACTTGCATGGGGTTTCCTTCAGGGCTGAAAACGATAACCGACGCCGGTTTCCGTCAAAAAATGCTGCGGCTGAGTCGGATCAACTTCGAGTTTCTGGCGCAGATGGCCGACATAAACGCGCAGGTAATGGCTGCTCTCGACATAGCTTGGCCCCCAGATTTCACGCAGCAGATTGCGTTGGGTCTGGACCTTCCCGGGGTGGCCGAGCAGCATGGATAACAGCCGGTATTCGAGCGGCGTCAGGTGTACCTCGTCACCGGCACGAAAAACCAGCCTTCTGGAGAGGTCGACCGTAACATTACCGAATTCGATGATCGGCGAGGCCGTTTCGCCACTACGGGCGCGGCGGCGCAACAGGGCGCGCAAGCGGGCACGCAGTTCACCGACACTGAACGGCTTGGTCAAGTAATCATCGGCACCGGCATCCAGCGCATCGATCTTGTCGCTCTCCTGCGCCCGCGCCGAGAGAATTAGGATGGGCACATCGGACCAGCCACGCAAGTCGCGAATCAGATCAATGCCGTTGCCGTCTGGCAAGCCAAGATCGAGAATCAGCAAATCCGGCTTTCCTAGCCCCGCCTCGATCAGACCCTGGGCCATGGTTTCCGCTTCAACCACATGGCAGCCCTCTTCCTCGACGGCGACCCGGACGAAGCGGCGAATCTGCTTTTCATCTTCAATCAGCAAAACCTTGGGGCCAGGCGCGCTCATGCTGCTTCCTCCTCAAGTATTGGCGGCTCACCGCGCGGCAGGTTGAAGCAGACGCAGGCACCACCTTCGGGACGGTTTTCCGCGCAGATCGTGCCGCCGTGCGCTTCGACGATAGCGCGGCAAATAGCCAGACCGAGGCCGGTGCCCGGCTTGCTCGATTCCACCTCGCCGCGCACGAACATGTTGAACAAGTCTTCCTGATTTTTACCGGGAAAGCCGCAGCCATGATCGCAGACGCGGACTTGCACAAAATTGCTCATCAACTCAGCCGTTACTTCCACACTGCTGCCGTTCGGCGAATATTTGGCGGCATTTTCCAGCAGGTTGCAGAACACCCGTTCCAGCAAAACGGCATCGAAAGCGAGCAATGGCAAGTCAGCCGGCAAGGCAACACGAACCGGGTGCGCACAGAGGGCGCTACCGAGTAGTTTGATACTGGAACCGATGACCTCCTCCAGCGGCTGCCATTCGCGACGTAAAGTGACATTGCCGGCATTGAGCCTTGCCATGTCGAGCAGATTGCTGACCAGCCCGGCCAGACGCGAAGCCTGCTCGTGCATGGCCTGTGCAGTTTCCAGCGCAGTAGTGGAAAGCGGCGGCTTGATCAGGGATAAGGAATCAGCCAGTCCAACCAAGGCCGTCAGTGGGGTGCGTAAATCATGCGACAGCGCCGAAAGAATGGAGCTGCGCAAGCGCTCGGAAACCATATCGAGCTGCGTCGTATGCGCAACGTCCACATAGTGCAGGCGTTCGATGGCGATAGCGACCAGTGAAGCCAGCGCTTCGAGCAAGGACTGATTCTCCGGCAACAATTCCGGCACATCGGCAGGAAAGGCCACGGCCAGCACGCCGCGAACACGCATTGAAGCCTTGAGCGGCAGATAAAGTGAAGCGTAAGCATCACCGCTGAGTTCGTCGTGACGCACCGTTTGCCCACTATCCTGAGCCACCTTGGCCAGATGCGATTCGATCCGGCAAGCCTTCGACACAGCCCCTTGCTCAGATTCAAGCGGATAACCATTGACGCCAAGAATCAGCGCTTCCGCATTCAACTCCTTACGGACAAATTGCTGAGCGATCTCGACCACTTGCTCCAGCGTCAGCGCACCCGCCAATTGGCGCGCCACTTCATAAAGCGCTTGCGTCCGTTGTTCACGTATCTGCGCTTCCCTTGCCTTCTGCTTGAGTCCCGCAGCCAGTTGCCCAGTGATCAATGCGGTTACCAGCATCACAGCGAATGTCACCAGATATTGCAGATTGCTGACTGCCAATGAAAAACGCGGCGGCACAAAGAAAATATCGAAGAGCAAAACGCTGAGTACGGCAGCGAGTACAGCAGCACCTCGGCCCAGCGTGACCGCCAGCAACAACACCGTCAGCAGGAACAACATGACGATATTGGCCAGATCAAGATACCCGAGCAAGGGTGTCGCCAGCAGCGTCGTTGCCGAGCACGCCAGAACCGTGATCCCCGCACCTTGCCAAGGCGTAAATCGTTCAGCTGATGGCATGACCAGTGAGTTTTCGTTTTTCATGATTCGCGTCCAGTAAGCCAACGACTACAGCCTAAACTTCGGCGTATATAAACGCTGATTATTCTGGCAACGCCAGCGTAAAAATGTCGTAAAGATTTAAGTCGATAAAGGCGTATCCTCTTGGCAGCCCTTTGGCCGCTGCGGCACTCGCCGCGAGACCGCCCAAACGAAAGGATAGCCCCATGAGCGCCGCTGCAAAAACCAATGAACTCTTCGACCTCCTGCGCGCCGCCTGCGCCCGCCAGTTTCGCTTCAATCCACGACGCATCACGGCGAGCATGCGTTATGTCGGCAAGGAAGGTCACGGCAAGGATCTCGTTCACGTCTTCCGCGATGCCGGCACCCATTCGCAGATCGTCCTTCAAGGCACTTTCGCCACCTTGCGCTACACGCATGGCGACAAGCCGCACTGGAGCGAGGCCGAGCAGGAACATTACCGCGAGAGCGACGCCGAAATGGACGCCAAAATTGCCGCCAAGCAGGCCGAGGTTGAATTCACCCGCAACTGCCCGCTCTATCTGACCCATCGCGCAGAACTCCTGACGCATTACAAGAACAGCCCGACTTATGTCGGCGGCGGTCCGAATCCGCGCGAAGCAGCCAAGGCGCTGATCGAAACCCTCGCTGCCGCCAATGATGCGGAGTTGGCCGCCTTTGCCGAACACATGAAATCGAATGACGCCGAGCATCTGGCGCAACTGTTGGTGGCGCCTTGTCACTTCGATCTGGATGCCCTTCGGGATGCGGCAAGCGGCAACGCTGATTTGCCGGCGCAATGAATATTGAGGAAATTGCCGAACATTTAACGCGGGTTGGCTATGTCGTTTTAGACGACCCGCTGAAAAAAGCCTTATCCGACTTACTTTTTATACGCTGCCAGGACGATGACCCGCTCAGATTCAAAGCCGCGCAAATTGGCCGGGGTGCAACCAACAAGCACCTGAGTCCACTGCGCGGCGACGTCATCAGTTGGCTGGACGACAGCAACAGCACCGATCACGCCTACCTGCTCTGGATGGAAGCGCTGCGCAGCGGTCTCAACTCAACACTCTATCTCGGCCTGTTCGATTACGAATGCCACTACGCCATCTATGGCGCCGGCACCGGCTACGCCAAACATTCCGATGTTTTGCACGGAACCAGAAACCGGGTGGTTTCGACGGTCTTCTACCTCAATGAAAACTGGCAAAGCGGCGACGGCGGTGAACTGCGCCTGTTTGAGCCAAACGGTGAAGCCACCATTGCCACGCTGAACCCGAACTTCGGCACCATGATCATCTTTCTCAGCGAATCATTTCCGCACGAAGTCCTCATGGCGCACAACAAACGGCGCAGTATTACTGGCTGGTTTCGCGTCAGGGAACGTTAATTTCTCGCCTAATTGAAACTTTCCCAGCCAGCCCATTTCAATCTGTAGATAAGGCGCTGGAAATTGCCAATAAAACTGTTTCTCTCTTCAGCGGCTTCAGAATATAGCCTTTGACACCGCCACGTACCGCCTGATTAACAGTGTCACTGTCGTTATGATTGGAGACGATAATGATCGGCAAATCAGGGTGGACTGCGCGCAAGCAAGCGAGGACTTTCAAACCATCAATATCTGAAAAATCGACCGCGTGACAGACAAAATCAGGGGCGTTTTTTTCCACTGAAATAAGTCCAGCCAAACCATCGTCCGCCTGATCTGCAACGATGTAACCGCCACTTTCAAGAATTTGATTCAGCTGACCGCGATCTTCTGCGCTTTTATCGATAATGATGGCACGTCTTCCTGCAACAGGATTTCCCGTCAAATTTCCGGCGGATTTTTGGCGGCGAGAAATGATCGAAGCTGCTTGACCGAATACAGCTAAAACGTGATCTTCATTAAATGGCTTGGTGATATATCCCAGCGCCCCGAGTGCGAGGGATTGGCGAACGATCTCCTTGTCGGCGTCTGCACTAACCACAACCGCGACAGTATTTCGTGACGAATCATGCAATGCATGCAAGACCTCAAACCCTGACATAACCGGCATTTGCAGATCCAGAGAAACAACATCCGGATGCAGTTGGTCGATCATTTTGAGCGCGTTCTTTCCATCGGAAGCTACGCCAACCACTGAGTAGCCGGCCTTCCTGAGAATTGAGCGCAAAACGGCGCTTACAGTAGAACAATCATCTGCAATCAGGATCGAAATCTTAGAAGAAGGAATATTCACGGCGGGAAAGCATGTGCATAACAGTTTGAATATACATGATGCATCCGGGATCGCGCCTTGGTAAACGCATTCAGAGCTGCCAACCACGGAACAAAGTTTCAAAAAATTGAATTAAATTGAGAATCACCAAACTATCACCTTGGTGATAGTAAAAAAATGGACTAGCATCGAAAAAAATATTCAAGCACTTTCAGCCATTTTCAATCAAGGAAGGTCAATGCCTGATCGCAGCGCCCCTGGCAATCGCATCATCGAGTTAAGTGATGACCAAATCATCGTTTCGCGCTCGGATCTTGCTGGGCGCATTATCTACGCCAATTCTGATTTCATCGAAATCAGCGGTTTCAGTGAAGCCGAACTGATTGGCCAACTGCACAATATCATTCGCCACCCTGATGTACCGGCCGCTATTTTCGCTGATCTCTGGGCCGACATTTCCAGTGGCCGACCTTGGGTCGGAGTGATTAAAAACCGCAGCAAAAACGGGGATTCCTACTGGGTCAAAGCGCATATATCACCGCTCCGTGACAAAGGAATCATCACCGGCTATTTCTCGATGCGGCGCAAAGCAAGTGCCGCCCAAATTGCCGAGGCAGAAGCAACGTATAGCGCACTTCGTAAACAGGGACTGCACAAGCCTGTCTTTCAACATGGTCGCATCCAGCAAGTCAATCTTCTGGCTCAATTACGCAAGGCATTCACGAATGCGCCGATTGCCTTGAAACTGATACTTTCATCTCTGCTGGTTGCACTGGTCGTTCTGGGCACTCTTTCATACTTTCTCGCCAAAAATGTCTCAGAAGTTCTTGATCGTGATGTCCGCGAGCGCCTCAAGCACGATGTCGGACTGGTACAAACTGCATTTTCAGCTCGCATCGAAGGGGCGCGTAGCGAAGCCACCGATCATGGGCGTACTTTTTTTGAGCGCATGCACTGGGCGCTAGGGGAAAAAACACCGGTCAATAAAACTGCCATAACAAAACTTGCACAGCGGCGTAGTGAAAATCAGCAAAACCCCATCGAACCTTTCCTGCCAGACACACGGACAGTAGCTACTGTCTTTATCCGAACGCCGGACGGCTTTAAGCGTGTTATGACAAACCTCAAGAACGAGACTGGCGTCTCCGTAATCGGCACAATTCTTAAAGCTGATCATCCAGCATTACCCTCATTGCTCGCAGGAGAATCTTCGACGGGTACAGTTCGCCTATTCGGGCGCGACTACATGGCAAACTACCGCCCGATCATTGACAACCAGGGCGAAGTAATCGGCGCGACATTTGTCGGCATCGACTTGGCCGAAAGTCTGGCTGATCTCAAGGCCAGGATACGCGGACTGAGTATCGGAAAAACGGGTTACTACTATATCGTCGATGTGACACCCGGCGATGGATTCGGCAATGTCATCCTTCACCCGTACCAGGAGGGCAAGCAACTTCCGGCACTCATCAGCACTGACGGGAAAAACATTTTTGAGGAAATGATACTCAGGGAACGCGGCGAGCTGGTTTATCCCTGGCTTAATGCCGAGGCCGGAGAAACCAGCCCGCGTGACAAACTGATGAGATTTGAAACCCTGAACGACCCACACTGGGTCGTCGCGGGGGGATCTGCGCTAGATGAATTCACCGCCCTATCCAGGCAACTGGCCTGGTCGTTGGTTGGTGGCGGCCTGGCGATGGCTGCAGCAATCTTTCTGATTGTTCTGTGGTTATTTGGCAAGCTGGTTCTCAAACCACTCAACACGCAAGTG
>ERZ724510.2482-NODE-2482-length-9888-cov-6.863114_pt1 | contig 9888 bp, 10 predicted proteins | sample MGYA00376043_ERZ724510 | MGnify/ENA primary metagenome ERZ724510 (study PRJEB28724, sample SAMN07190888) | wastewater metagenome | isolation source: influent of sewage treatment plant in Hong Hong | place: USA: Christiansburg, Virginia | collected 2016-03-01 ... | reverse complement strand
GAAGTAATGAAAAGGAGGGCGTTCCTTTGCATTTTCAATTAAATTCCATAGCTTTGTTCTTTGAAAACCTATATATAAAACCCTACGAATATGACCAAATTTGAAATAGAAGAGAAAATAGTCTCCATGCTCAAGACCGTATTCGACCCGGAAATACCGGTAAATGTATACGACCTGGGACTGATTTACAAAATAGACGTCTCCGACCAGGGAGAAGCCTCCATCGACATGACGCTGACTGCCCCCAACTGTCCGGCAGCCGACTTCATCATGGAAGATGTGCGCCAGAAGGTGGAATCCATCGACGGCGTAACCTCCGCCACCATCAATCTCGTTTTCGAACCCGAGTGGGACAAGGACATGATGAGCGAAGAAGCGAAACTGGAGCTGGGATTCCTTTAAATCAGTTGAAAGTTCAAAGTTGAAAATGGAAAGTTGAAAATGAAGAATGTATATTTCCTCTCGGATGCTCACCTGGGCTCACGAGCCATCGAACACGGACGAACCCAAGAACGGAGGCTGGTCAACTTCTTGGACAGCATCAAGCACAAGGCATCGGCCGTATACCTGCTGGGAGACATGTTCGACTTCTGGTACGAATTCCGTACCGTAGTGCCCAAAGGATACACCCGCTTTCTGGGCAAGCTGTCCGAACTGACCGACCTGGGAGTAGAAGTCCACTTTTTCACGGGAAACCATGACCTTTGGTGCGGCGACTATCTGACCAAGGAGTGCGGCGTCATGATACACCGCGAACCGCTGACCACCGAAATCTTCGGAAAAGAGTTCTACCTTGCCCACGGTGACGGGCTAGGCGACCCGGACAAGAAGTTCAAGATGCTGCGCGCCATGTTCCGCAGCCGTACCCTACAGACGCTGTTCTCTGCCCTGCACCCCCGCTGGAGCATGGAGCTGGGACTGAACTGGGCCAAGCACAGCCGCTTGAAACGCATAGACGGGAAAGAACCCGCATACATGGGAGAAAACAACGAATACCTGGTGCTCTACACCAAGGAATACCTGAAAAGCCATCCCAACATCAACTACTTCATCTACGGTCACCGCCACATCGAACTGGACCTGATGCTGAGCAGTACCGCCCGCATCCTCATCCTCGGCGACTGGATAAACTACTTCTCGTACGCCGTCTTTGACGGCGAGAACCTCTTCCTTGAGAATTTTGTGGAGGGAGAGACGAAGCTATAACCCGCATTTCCAAACTGTTAACCATCATACCATTACCACCCATGAAACCTTTAAGACTGAAAAACATGATTGCCGGATGCCTGCTCGCAGCAGGAGCATTGCCGGTATGGGGACAATCCGGCGCCCCGACACTTGTCATCCGCATTGACGATCTCGGTGCCCTGCATTCCGTCAACGAAGCCTGCATCCAGACCTACCGCTCGGGTATTGCCCGCAGCGTGGAAGTGATGCCCGTAGCAGCCTGGTATCCAGAAGCCATCAAGATGCTGAAAGAAAATCCGGGACTGGACGTCGGCCTGCACCTCGTCATCACCAGCGAGTGGGAGAACGTGAAGTGGCGTCCGCTGACCCACTGCCCCAGCCTGACGGACGAGAACGGCTATTTCTACCCGATGATGTTCCCTAACCCCGCCTATCCGGGACAGTCCATCATGGAGCAGAAATGGGACATCAAGGAGATAGAGCAGGAGTTCCGCGCACAGATAGAGACGACGCTGAAAAGCATTCCGCAACTCAGCCATCTGTCCGGACACATGCTCTCCACCGGTTTCAGCAAGGAAGTGAACGAGCTGGTGCAACGGCTCGCCAAAGAATACAACCTGCCGTCCATCGACCGCATGGACTCCTCCAAGGACTACCGGTTTACCTACATCGGGTACGACGGCCCCAAAAGAACCGCCGAAGAAAAGGAGGCCAGCTTCATCAAAGCATTGGAGAAGTTGCAACCGGGCCAGCGCTACCTTTTCTTAGACCACCCGGCACTGGACAACGATGAAATGAAAACCGTCTTCCACATCGGATATGAGGACGTGGCGCTGGACCGCCAGGGAGTGACCGACCTGCTGACAAGCCCCCGCGTCCGGAAAGCCATTGAGGACAAAGGCATAAAGCTGATTTCCATCAACCAACTGACCAAGGGCCTGCCCCGCGCCGCCGCTACTCCGAAGCTGGACAAGGCCATGAACAGATATCTGGATGCCGTAAAGAAAGCCGGACAAGACCTGCACAGTATCATGATTGTGCAACACGGCAATGTCATTGCCGAAGAATGGATGGGCGAAGGGAAAGAGGATGAGCCTCACATCCTGAACTCCGTCAGCAAGACATTCACCGCCACCGCCGTGGGACTTGCCGCCTCCGAAGGCAGGCTGAAGCTGACGGACAAGGTCATCTCCTTCTTCCCCGACAAGCTTCCGGCAACCGTCAGCGAAAATCTGGCAGCCATGACCGTACGCGACCTGCTGACCATGAACTGCGGGCACGACACCGACCCCACCGGAACGGTACGCAAAAAGGCGGACGCCGATTGGGTGCAGGAGTTCCTTGCCTTCCCCGTGGAGCACAAGCCCGGTACCTTCTACACCTACAACAGCCTGGGAACCTACATGCTCTCAGCCATCGTACAGAAAGTGACGGGCGAGAAAGTGGTGGATTATCTCTATCCCCGTCTGTTCCGCCCGCTTGGCATCGTCAACGCCCGGTGGCAGGAAAGCCCGCAAGGCATCAATACCGGAGGCTGGGGGTTGTACCTCAAAACGGAAGACCTTGCCAAGATGGGACAACTGTTCCTGCAGAAAGGAAACTGGAACGGACAGCAGATTCTGCCCGAAGAATGGGTAAAGGAGGCATCTGCCTGCCAAGTGCCCTCACTGCCCGCCGGCATGAAACCGGAGATGCTGAAGAAAGCGAAGATGAGCGCCAAGACAAGCGACTGGCTGCAGGGCTACGGCTACCAGATGTGGCGCTGCCGCCACAACGCCTACCGTGCCGATGGTGCCAACGGACAATACATACTGGTGTTGCCGGACAAGGATGCCGTCATTGCCGTCACCGCCAACATCCCCGACATGCAGGCAGAGCTGAATCTAATATGGAAGTACCTGCTGCCCGCGCTATAAAACGTTTATTCTTATAAATGATTACGAAAAAGTGAAGGTTACCGGAACTTTTTCCCGGCATGGTTGTAGTAACATCATAACATTAAAAACATTAGCGTCATGGATGATATGATTTACAGAAACGACCCGATTGCCGAAGAGAACATAGACCCGCACGGACGTCCGGCAACGGATGAATTCGAGGAATGGAGCGAAGAGGTCTCCGAACGGACAGATACCGGATACAAGGACCAGAAAATAAAATCTGCCAAGGAACGGGAGAAACGTATCCGGGAGATGGATGAAATTATAAAGAAGGACCTTAAGGAATAAATTGACAGCCACCACAGATTACACGGATTCTCACAGATTAGTCTCTTATACTTGATATCAGAGCTTCCAATCTGTGAGAATCCGTGTAATCTGTAGTGACTTTCTATTATTTGTATCCGCCAGCCTTGGCTATGCGTTTCGGGATTTCCGTGTTGTCCATCTTACCCACGAACAGCTTGGAGCCTGCACCTACTGCGAATACCGGCACATATCCGGCTGTATGGCCACCGCTGGTCCAGCCTACCATGGCAATCTGGCTCATTACCTTCTTGGCGGCAACGGCCAGGGGCTCAGTCTTGGCATAAAGACTTTCCTCAAACACTACATGCTTGTTCACGAATGATTCTTCGTAAGCATCACGCAGCATCTTCTCCTGCTCCCAGCTCACCGGCAGTTCTTTCCAGAAACCCATCTTTTCTGCCAGGAATTCCTTCATTTCCGGCCAGTTGATAACCTTGCGCATCTTGCGTAAGTCCGTGATGGAACGTGAAAGGATATCCTGAGACTGCTTCTGCTTGGCAAGGGCTTTCAGTTGAAGCTCGTACTTACCGGTACCCAGCCCCAGACCACCGGTTTCATGGTCGGCTGTTACCACAATCAGCGTTTCTTTGGGATGCTTCTTATAGAACTCGTAAGCCACCTTGATGGCGTTATCCATATCCACCACTTCCTCAAAAGCTGTGGCAGGGTCGTTTCCGTGGCAGGCCCAGTCAATCTTTCCACCTTCAACCATCAGGAAGAAACCCTTGTTACTGCCTTTGGTCAGGAAAGAGATGGCGCTTTCGGTAATTTCGGCCAGCGTCAGGTCGCCTTCCTGGCGGTCGATGGCATAGGGCAGGCAAGAAGGCTCTGCCCCTTCTTTCTGGATAAGAATCATCTTGTCCGCCTGGACAGACTTCGACTTATATTCGTCAAGGCCTCTTGCAACGGTATAACCGGCTTCTTCAAAGATAGGGAAGATGCTCGGAGCCTCTTTCTTGTCGGCAGTGGTAGTCGGTTTCAAGAAACCACCGCCTGCATAGAAGTCGAAACCGGCTTTCGGCAGGTCGAGGGCTATCTCGTAATACATACCACGGTCCGGCTGGTGGGCATAGAATGCAGCGGGAGTAGCATGGTCTACACTGACGCTGGTAGTTACCCCAACTTTCTTACCGGACTTTTTGGCTCTCTCGGCCACACTCTGAAGCACACTCTTGTTATCGTCCATACCAATGGCGCCGTTATAGGTCTTTGCACCGGTAGCCAGGGCTGTTCCGGCAGCAGAAGAGTCAGTCACCGAGTTGGTGGCAGAAAAGGTAGTTGCCATGCTGGCAACCGGGAAAGAAGTGAACAGCAAAGGCTTTACACCGATGCGCCCTTCTTGTTCGGCCAGATACATCTCCGTACCGTTCACCTGGTTCACACCCATTCCATCACCGATGAAATAAAACACGTACTTCGCCTGCTGGGCATAGGCCATGCCGCTGGTCAGCAGTACAAAGAACAACACATACATTAATCGTTTCATAAGCAGTTCTTATTTAAAGTTATTCGGAAAATTGCCTTTATTGTTTTTAACCGAGTAACAAAGATAAGGATTTTAAAGGATTCGGAAAACATTTCGCCCCTACAAATACATTACATATTTGCAGGGGCGAAACCACATCCGGACTCCGGGAAGCCGGAACCGGGAAATATTACAGCGATATTACTTCTTCAGAATATCCATCGTGTCCGAAGCAATCATCAGTTCCTCGTCAGTGGGGATTACCACCACCTTCACCTGAGAATCTTCGGTAGAGATAACCATTTCTTCACCGCGTACTTTGTTCTTCTCGGCATCCAGCTTTATGCCCATGAATTCCAGGCCTTCACATGCACCCCAGCGGGCACTTGCCTGATTCTCGCCGACACCACCGGTAAATACCACGATATCCACACCACCCAAAGCAGCGGCATAGGCACCGATATATTTCTTGATGCGGTAGAAGTACATTTCTTCAGCCAGAACAGCCTTCGGATTGCCGGCAGCTACGGCATTTTCCAGGTCGCGCATGTCACTGGATTCACCGAAGATACCCAGCACACCGCTCTTCTTGTTCAGCAGGTTGGAGATGCCGTTGGCATCCAGACCCTCTTTCTCCATGATGAAGGAAACGGCACCGGCATCAATATCACCACTGCGGGTACCCATCATCAGACCTTCCAGCGGGGTCAAGCCCATGCTGGTGTCTACACACTTACCGTCCTTGATGGCAGTAATGGAACCACCGTTGCCAATGTGGCAAGTGATGATTTTCTTTCCTTCCGGCTCTACACCCAGGAACTCGCAGACGCGCTGCGATACGTAGCGGTGTGAGGTTCCGTGGAAACCATAACGGCGTACGCCGTACTTTTCATAAAGTTCGTAAGGCACGGCATACAGATAGGCATGCTTCGGCATGGTCTGGTGGAAAGCCGTATCGAACACACCAATCTGCGGAACATTAGGCAGAATGGCAGATATTGCATTTACACCCTTCAGGTTAGCAGGATTGTGGAGCGGAGCCAGGTCGTTGCAGGCAGTGAAGGCGGCAAGCACTTCCGGCGTCAGCCGTACAGACTCGCTGAACTTTTCGCCTCCATGCACCATACGGTGACCTACGGCATTGATTTCGTCCAAAGACTTGATGGCTCCATATTCAGGGCTTGTCAAAGTGTTCAGGATAAATTCCACACCTACGGTATGCTCTGGAATGTCCTTCTCAAGAACTTTCTTCTCGCCACTGGGCAAGGTGAACTTCAGGAAAGAGTCCTTCAAACCAATTTTTTCGATACCACCCTGGGCGATAACTTCTTTCCGGTCCATATCAAACAATTTGTATTTGATGGACGAGCTACCGCAGTTCAATACTAAGATTTTCATACTATATATCAGATTTAAAAGTTATTCAGCATTCTTTTTGGCAGCAATGGCCTGATTGGCAGTGATGGCAATCATGCGATACACATCCTCGATGGAGCAACCGCGTGAAAGGTCGTTCACCGGACGGGCGATACCTTGTAGGATAGGTCCTACGGCATCAGCATGTCCCAGACGTTGCACCAGTTTGTAGGAGATGTTGCCCACTTCGAGGCTGGGGACAACCAATACGTTAGCATGTCCGGCGATAGAAGAACCCGGAGCCTTGCTTGCACCTACTTCCGGCACCAAAGCTGCATCGGCCTGCAACTCACCGTCGATGGCAATATCGGGAGCCATCTCCTTGGCAATCTTCAATGCCTCAACCACTTTATCCACCACTTCGTGCTTGGCAGAGCCCTTGGTAGAGAAGCTCAGCATGGCAACTTTCGGGTCGAGACCGGCAACTGCCTGGGCTGTACGCGCCGTACATACGGCAATCTGTGCCAATTGTTCTGCATCGGGCACCGGAGTCACAGCCACGTCACCCATCACCAGGATACCGTTCTTTCCATATTCAGGAGCATGTGTCAGCAGCAGCATGGCACCCGAAACGCAAGTGATGCCCGGGGAAGTCTTGATAATCTGCAAAGCAGGGCGAAGTACATTACCCGTAGTGTTGCGTGCACCTGCCAACTGGCCGTCAGCATCGCCATTCTTTATAATCAGGCAGCCCAGATAAAGCGGATCGACAACCAACTTGCGAGCCTCTTCGATGGTCATGCCTTTCTTTTTGCGGAGCTCGCAAAGCAGTTGGGCATATTCTTCTTTCTTAGGATGGTCTTCCGGGTCGATAATGGTAGCTTTGTTTATATTTCCCAGCCCCCACTCTTTGGCACAAGCCTCTATCTCGGCAGGTTTTCCAAGGATAATCAAGTCGGCTACTCCGTCAGTCAGGATTTGATTGGCAGCTTTCAGTGTACGCTCTTCCGTACCCTCGGGAAGAACAATTCGTTGGCGGTTTGCTTTGGCACGCTCAACAATTTCGTTAATTAATCTTTGCATGATATTTTAATTGTCTATTAAGAATCGGCAGTATGTGTTATTCACGCCGCAAAAGTACACAATTTTGCAATATCTACATTGCAAACATCGGTCTTTTTACCGTTCAGACCATAATTATTATAATATTTAACATTAGGTATTCCCAGCATTCATGTGTACGCACACGTGCCCCTCTGCAACAAACAATTACCCGTCCGGCAGGAACAACCCGCCCGACTCTACAAACGACATAAAAAAAATCAGGATACAACGATAACAAGCAATACATAGAATACCTACCTTTGCAGCGTTTTCAACGTATAACAATAGGTATTATAATAGTATGATTCGTCAATGCGCCATCCTTTTCGGATGCTTAGCTTTGGGTGAACTGATTGTTTTCCTTACAGGTATCAAGTTGCCTTCCAGCATCATCGGTATGTTGCTGCTCACCCTATTCTTGAAATTGGGTTGGATTAAACTGCACTGGGTGCAGGGTATGTCCGACTTCCTGGTTGCCAACCTGGGCTTCTTCTTCGTACCGCCCGGTGTAGCTCTCATGCTTTACTTCGATGTCATCGCCTCCGAGTTCTGGCCGATAGTGACCGCTTCCATAATCAGCACCCTGCTGGTGATTGTAGTCACCGGATGGGTTCATCAACTAACACGTAAAATCAAATGAACTTTTTAGAAAACGAATTTTTCCTATTGGCTGTCACCTTCGGGATTTTCTTTCTGGCCAAACTCCTGCAGAAAAAGACCGGCATCATGTTGCTGAACCCCATCCTGCTGACAATTGCCATCCTCATTGTCTTCCTGAAGATGACACATATCAGTTATGAGACCTACAATGAAGGAGGACATCTGATAGAATTCTGGCTGAAACCCGCTGTTGTGGCCCTGGGAGTCCCCCTATACCTCCAATTGGAAACGATTAAGAAACAGCTGCTCCCCATCATGCTGTCACAACTTGCCGGCTGCATTGTGGGAGTTATCTCTGTCGTGCTGATAGCTAAATTGATGGGGGCTTCCGACGAGATTATCTACTCCCTGGCGCCCAAGTCGGTCACTACGCCGATAGCCATGGAAGTAACCAAGTCGCTGGGCGGCATTCCCTCACTTACCGCCGCCGTAGTGGTCTGTGTAGGCTTGCTGGGAGGAATACTGGGCTTCAAGACCATGAAACTGACCCACATCGGCAGTCCTATGGCACAAGGCCTTTCCTTGGGAGCCGCCGCCCACGCGGTAGGAACTTCCACAGCCATGGACATCAGCCGCAAATACGGCGCATTCGCCAGCCTCGGCCTGACCCTGAACGGTATTTTCACTGCATTGCTGACCCCAACTATTCTGCGATTATTAGGGCTACTCTAACAAAATCTTCTTATTTTTGTTATCTATAATCATAACCAACTAAAAACAACGTATGATTTCATTTAAAGATATCGAATTACAAGACAAAGAACTGATTACTTCCTATACACAGAACAGTCCGCGACGGAATTGTGACCTCTCATTCTCCAACCTATGCAGCTGGCGTTTTCTATACAATACAAAGTTTGCCATCATGGACGGCTTCCTCCTGCTGAAATTCTGGGCAAACGACGAACTGGTGTACATGATGCCGATAGGTAACGGAGATTTGACAAAAGTACTGGACGCACTGGTCGAAGACGCACACCGGGAAGGGGAACCTTTCTGCCTGCTGGGAATATGTTCGGGCATGTGCTCGGAACTGGAAGCCTTCATGCCCGGAAAATTCCAGTTCACAGCAGACCGGGACTATGCCGATTACCTCTATCTGCGTACAGACCTCGCCACGCTTGCCGGAAAGAAATTCCAGTCCAAACGGAATCATGTCAACAAATTCAAACGCACCTATAATTACGAATATACTCCCATCACTCCCGACCGCATCCAGGAATGTCTGGACCTGGAAGCCGAATGGTGTAAGGCCAACAATTGCGACCAGCATGAAGGAACGGGCAACGAACGTCGCGCACTGGTCTACGCCCTCCACAATTTTGAAGAACTGGGATTGACCGGAGGCATCCTGCATGTAGACGGCAAAATTGCCGCCTTCACTTTCGGAATGCCCATCAACCAAGATACCTTCGGAGTACATGTGGAAAAGGCCGACACCAGCATAGACGGAGCGTACGCAATGATTAACTATGAATTTGCCAACCATATCCCCGAACAATATGTCTACCTCAACCGTGAAGAGGATTTGGGTATTGAAGGATTGCGCAAGGCCAAACTTTCGTACCAGCCTGCCATTATTCTGGAAAAATACGTGGCATGCCTGAAAGATGAACCGGTGGAAGCTATCAAATGGTGAGAGTAAGGATTAGAGATTAAGGATTAAAAGGATAAGGGATTGATGATACGGGAAAAGGTAAAGAACTTATGGAAGCTCTGTTTCAATGATAGCGAGGAATTTACTTTTTTTTTTTAATGATACGGCGACCACCGAGATCTACACTCTTCCCCTCCACGCCGCTCTTCCGATCTAAGGCAGCGTCTACACCCTCACCGTCGGCGCCATTCTTGACCCCGGCACCGACA
>ERZ724510.2470-NODE-2470-length-9901-cov-6.207292_pt1 | contig 9901 bp, 9 predicted proteins | sample MGYA00376043_ERZ724510 | MGnify/ENA primary metagenome ERZ724510 (study PRJEB28724, sample SAMN07190888) | wastewater metagenome | isolation source: influent of sewage treatment plant in Hong Hong | place: USA: Christiansburg, Virginia | collected 2016-03-01 ... | reverse complement strand
TCTGGCAGTGCAGCCGACTCCTGATATTTCGTGCAGTCGCCTTCTGAAAACGACACTATGCAAGCAGCCTTGAATGCAAAACCAAGTGAAAACCCTTAAAAAGATCGTTAATCGCCCCATTTGAGCGATTAACGATCTTTTTAAGGGTTTTGAATTTCCATGTTGCAGCGTTTGGTTTTGTTGTGGTGATTTATGAGTTCGATCATCGAACGTTTTCAGGCATCGCCTAAACTGCGGCGCTGTGTTTTCTGCCCAACTCATCACCCGCCAAGCGCACACGCTGCACCGCTTAGTCATCAGCATGGACAGCGTGATTTGGGTGCGCCAAGGCCACAAAACCGTCACCAGCGGCGAGCGCGAGTGGCGTATTGCGGCGGGTTCGTTGCTGATTGCGCCGCGTGGTTGCGTGGGCAACGTCACCAACACCCCGCCCGTGCAAGGCCCGTATCAGGCGCTGGCGCTGGGGTTTCCGCTGGCGCTGATTCAAGAGGCGGCGACGGCAGCCAGCGCCCCACCGCGCCCGCCAGCGGCCAAGCCTTTGGACTGGGCCAGCTTGCGCCCCGATGCCGAACTGCTGGCCGCCATTGAACGCGCCTGCGCCACACAGCAACGCCCCGATGCCAGCGCCCGCCTGCAATGGTTGCGTCAAGCCGAATTGCTGGAGCTGTTGGCGCTGGCGGGCGTGCGCTTTGCCACCACGCCGCTCAGCCTGCCCGAGCAACTGTGGCAGCACCTGAGCACCGACCCCGTCCAGCCGTGGACGCTGGCGCAAGCCGCCGCGCACTTTGCGTGCAGCCCCAGCACGCTGCGCCGCAAACTGGCGGCGGGCGGCAGCGCGTTCTCAGACATCCTGCGCGAAGTGCGGCTGGAGCGCGGCTTGGGCCTGCTGCAAACCACCCAGCAACCCATCGGGCTGATCGCGCATGAGGTCGGCTTTGCCTCGGCCTCGCGCTTTGCCAGCGCCTTCAGGGCGCGGTACGGATTCCTGCCTTCGGTGCTGCGCGACAAATGAGCATTGCGGGCTAACACTTGCGCATTCAAGGCGATGGCCCCGCGCCGCCCAGCTCTACCATGCTCCTGCAACCGCAACTTAAAGGAGCAACCATGCGTTTTGATCTGCCTTCCCTGCGCCACGGCCTGTTGGCCTTGACCTGCGCCAGCCTGCTGGGCCAAGCCCACGCCGCCGGCCTGACTCTGAGCAGCCCCGACATCCAATCCGGCCACACGCTGACAGCCGCGCAGGTCTACAGCGGCTTTGGCTGCACGGGCGGCAACGCCTCGCCCGCATTGAACTGGAGCGGCGCGCCCGCAGGTGCCAAGAGCTTTGCCGTCACCGTGTACGACCCCGACGCGCCCACCGGCAGCGGCTGGTGGCATTGGGTGGTCTACAACCTGCCCGCCGATGCTCATAGCTTGGCCGCCAACGCCGGAGCTGCCAGCGCCAGCACGCTGCCCGCCGGTGCCGTGACGGGCCGCAACGACTACGGCAGCCGCGACTTTGGCGGCGCTTGCCCGCCGCCCAACACCAAGCCGCACCGCTACATCTTCACCGTCTACGCCCTGAAAGTAGACAAGCTCGACCTGCCCGCCGATGCCAGCCCCGCCCTGATCGGCTACAACCTGCTGGCCAACCAAATCGCCTCGGCCAAGCTGGTGGCAAAGTACGGGCGTTGATGGCGCTGACGGGCTGACCTAACCCGCTGCCAGCCCCAAGCCGCAAATCAAAGCTGCCCGGTCAGGTGGAGCGAAGCGCGCAGCATCTCGTTGATGCGGGTCTGCCAGCCGTCGCCGGTGGCGCGCAGGGCGGCCAGCACATCGGCATCAAGCCGTAACTTGATGGGCTCTTTGGTCACGGCTTGGGTGCTGCCTACTGGGCGACCCCGGCGGGCCTTGATTTGTGCTGGGGTGTGAACGGCAGCCTGTTGACCGCCTTGTGCTTGGTCGATGGAGCGCAGCAGTGCGGCTTCAAATTCGGCCATGTCGGGATCAATGACGGGGACGGTGGACATCGAAACGCTCCTTGAGTTTGACCAGAAATTCTGGGCGCAGGTTGTCGAACTTGGCTTTGGCGTACACCAGCAGCAAAACCACTTCACCGCTGGGCAGACGGTTGAAGTAGATCACCCGTGCGCCCCCGCTTTTGCCCATGCCTTGGCGCGACCAGCGCACTTTGCGCAGTGGGCCTGCGCCAGGGATCACGTCACCGGCCAGCGGGTTCTGGCTGATCCAGTCCACGAATTCATGGCGTTCGGTGTCACTCCAAATCTGAGCTGACCATGCGATGAACTCTGGGGTTTCAATGACGGTGTACATCATTTAAATGTACACCCATTTATTCACAAAAGACTCCCCGCCGCGTGCCCCCGCGCAAAGGCTTCTTCAAACACCGAGTAGCCCGCCCAGTCGCTGTGGGCAAAGCGCAAGCGGCCTGCGCGGGGTACGGGCAGGGGTTGGCCGACGCGGGTGATGGCGGGGGTGAGTTGGCGCAGGCGCTGCATCAGGCCGGGGGTGGGGATGCTCATGGCGTGGCCGTAGCGGGTCAGGTCGATGTGGGTGACGAGGGCGCGCAGGTCGGGGTGGGGCGGGCTGAGGTCGGTCAGGATGGCGTCGCGCCAGTGGCTCCAGGGGCGTTCTAGCAGGTGGCGGCGGCCTTCGGGGGTGTCGCCTAGGGCGTGGTAGTAGGTCAACACGGTGGGGCCGGGCACGGGGCTCAGGTTTTGGTGCTGGGCATCGACGTAGCCTAGGCCGGTGCTGGCGTAGATCAGGTTGTCCCAGCTCGGGGCGGCACCGGGGCGGTCACGCAGCGGGGCGCGCAGATGCAGGTTGGCAACCAGCCAGGGCGCGTGCTGGAGGTGCGCGGCGGTTTGGGTCAGCCAGTCGGGCGGGTTTTGCACCAGCCGGGCGGCGACGAAGACGGGCAGCGCGACGATGCATTGCGTGGCTTGCCAGCGTTCGGGGGTCTGGCTGGCGATGTGGAAGGCCTCGACGCTGACGTGGTGGCGCTCGTCGCTGATGCGGCGCACCACGCGGCCTGGGTACAGGTGCTCGCCCAGCGGTTGGGCTAGGCGGCGGGTGAGCCAGCCGTTGCCTTCGGGCCAGGTCAACACGGCATCTCGTTCCACGCCCGGCTCGCTGGGGGCGTGAAAGCCGTGGCGGCTGGCGAAGTAGTGCAGCCCGGCCCAGGCGGAGACGCGGTTCAGGCCCGCGCCGTAGTCGTCGCGGCAGCAGTAGTCCAAGTACCAGCGCAGCTGCGGGTCGCTCAGGCCTTGCTGGTCTAGCCACGCGCCAAACGTCAGGCTGTCCAGCGTCTGGTGGGTGGCGTTCCACGGCGCGCGCAGGGCGGGGATGGCAAAGCGGCTGCCAGGCTGGCGCAGGGCGTTGACTTGCGCGGCAAAGCGGCGGTACTGGGCCAGGGTGGCGGGGCCGACGCCTTGCACGGGCAGCAGGCTGTCTTGCCACGCGCCGTTGAAGTACAGGCGCTCTTGCGGGCTGTGGCACAGGTGGCGTTCGTCGTAGACCCAGCGCCCGGCCACGCGCTGGCGCAGGCCCAAGTCTTCGAGCAGGGCTTGCACCTCGGGCGCGTCGTCGCCGGGCACGGGCAGGTAGTGCGCGCCCAGCGGGCAGGCGATGCCGTTCACGCTGCCGCCCCGGCTGTTGCCACCGGGGCTGTCTTCCAGCTCCAGCACGGCGATGTCGGTGATGCCGCGCTGGCCCAGGGCGCGGGCCGCCGCCAGACCGGCTACGCCAGCGCCCAAGATCAGGGTGTGGACGCGGCGCACCGGGCCGCTGGCAGCGGGCGGCGTTGCGGGCGCAGCAGCATCACGCAGCAGGTGGCCGCGTTCGTGGCTGATGCCGGTGAAGCTGCCGCCGATGTGGGCCATGTCGTCAGGGCGGGGCTGGCACCCGGCCAGCGCCCAGGCCAGCGGGGCAGCGGTCAGCAGTTGGCGGCGTTGCATGGCGGCTGGACGAGGAACGTCACGGGTGGACGCGGCCCCATTCGGTTTCGTAGGTATGCACCAGCACTTGGTTCGACAGGCGGTTGACTTCGGCGGGTACGCGCGCCATGTCGGGCGGAAAGTTGAACAGCAGCGGCAGGCTGGTCGCGTCCAAAAAGCGCAGTCCAGCGGGCAACGGCTGGGTCGGCAGCCGGTAGGGGCGGCGGCTGGCGATGATGTAGCCCCATTCGCCAAAGCTGGGCACATGGGCGTGGTAGGGCGCGGTGTGCAGGCCTGCGGCTTCGAGGGTGGCGGCCACCGTCCAAAAGCTTTGCCGCGCCACCAGCGGCGAGGTGGTCTGGATCACCGCATAGCCGCTGGCCGACAAGCGCTGATCCAGCAGGGCGTAGAACGAGGTGGTGTAGAGCTTGCCGATGCTGAAGTTGGTCGGGTCGGGAAAGTCCACCACGATCACGTCGTAGGTGTCGGTGTTTTCCTCCAGCCACTTGAAGGCGTCGGTGTTGACCACGCGCACCTTGGGCGAGGCCAGCGCGTGGCCGTTGAGCTGGGCCAGCGCCGGGTTGTCGGTGAAGAGGCGCGTCATGGCTGGGTCGAGTTCGACCAGGGTGACGCTCTCGACGCTGGGGTATTTGAGGATTTCGCGCACGGCCATGCCGTCGCCGCCGCCCAGCACGGCGATGCGCTTGGGCGCGCCGTGGGCGGCCATGACCGGATGGACTAGGGCTTCGTGGTAGCGGTACTCGTCGCGCTCGGCAAATTGCAGGTTGCCGTTCAAAAACAGCCGGTAGCCGACGCGGCCTTCGCCGGGGCGATTCGTGACGACGATGCGCTGGTAAGGCGTGGTGGCGGTGTAGACCACGCGGTCGGCGTAGAGCTTGTCTTCGGCCAGGGTGGTGATGTGGTCGGCGGCGGCAAAACCACCCGCCAGCAGCGCCAGCGTCGCGGCGCAAGCCGCCGCGTGCGCCTGAAAGCGCCGCAGCTCGTCCCGAAACAGCCACAGCGCCCAAACGGCAACCGCAGCGTTCATCAGCCCAAACAGCAGCCCGGTGCGAATCAGCCCGAGCTGCGGCACCAGCACCAGCGGAAAAGCCACCGACACGGCCAGCGCGCCCAAATAGTCAAAGGTCAGCACCTGCGAGACCAAGTCTTTGAGCGCGGTGTTGCGCTTGAGGATCCGCATCACCAGCGGAATCTCCAGCCCGACCAGCGTGCCCACCAGCAGCACCAAGCCGTAGAGCAGCAGCCTGAACGCGCCGGGCAGGTAGGCGTTGGCCAAGAACAGCAGCGCGGGCAACGCGCCACCGGCCAGCGCCACCAGCAGTTCGATGCGTAAAAAGTGGGCAGGCAGTTGCCGCTCAAAAAAGCGCGACAGGTAGGAGCCCATGCCCATCGCAAACAGGTAAGCCCCGATGATGGTGGAGAACTGGAGGATGGAGTCGCCCAGCATGTAGCTGGCCAACGCGCCAGCGGCCAGCTCGTACAACAGCCCGCAGGCAGCGACCACGAACACGCTGGCCAGCAGCGCGACCTCGATGGCGTGCGGCGCGGGGGCGAGCAGCACCGGCGGTTCAATGTGCAGCGCCTCTGGGGCGGACGCTGCGAAGTCGGGCGGCGCGCTCACCCGTGAATGGCCGCTGCCACGATCATCGAGATGCCCAAGCACATCGCCGCCACCACCAAGGCCAGCGCCATGTTTTGCTTTTCGACGATCTCGCCCCACAGGTCATACGGCGTGAGCTTGTCGATGATGATGAAGCAAAGCCAAAAAAGCACCACGCCGATCAAGGCGTAGACGATAGAGCCCAGAAAAGCGCCGGTCTTCAACCATTCAAGTTCCATGATGCGTTCCCAGTGTTTCGACTTCAAAGCCGACGATGTTGCGATTGACTTTGCTGAACTCTGTCCCAATCAAGTGGATGGGTTCATGGCGAGCGCGGTACTTGTCCGCGTAGCCCTTGTCCTTGATCTGTTGCAGCGCCCGCCCTTCGGGAGTGAGTTCAACCACCTTGAACTCGAAGATGTACACATGAGCGTTGAAGAGCACGGTCATGTCGATGCGCCCGTGGTTGGTGGTGTCTTCGAGGCGGATATCCAAACCCAGCGCGGCAAAGTAGCTGTAGAAAATGCTGGCGTAATAGCCCTCGAACTCTGCAATCCGGTTGCTGCGGTACCAGTCATTGGGAATGCTGGCAAAAAAACCATGAAACAGCGCTTTCAGACCCGCCCAGTCGTTGGTCAGCAGCAGGTCGTACAGGGCGACGATTTGGTTGCCTGCAACCAAGGCATTGGCCGTGAGGTATTGCAGCAGGCAGTCGTTCAGGCTGGCTTGGACTTCCAAGTTGGGGTATTTCAGCGCCAGTTGCAAGCGCCCAGGCAGTCGCCGGGCGCTGGCGATGGTGAGGTAGCCCGCTTGGAACATCAAGGCTTCGACGGGGATGTGATCCACATCGAAGGTGGACAGCAAACTGTCAGCCGCCACGATGCGCCCAATGTCGGGCGTGAACTGCTTGGTCTCGGCCAAGAGCTTGACCAAAAAAGTGGGCGTGCCAGTTTCAAACCAATAGGGAAAAAACTCACGTTTGTCGAACAACAGCAGCAGATCAAACGGGTTGTAGACGCTGGTGCCCAGCCAGTTGTAGCCGTTGTACCAGCGCTGTATTTCAAGGCGATCGAGGCCCGGCAGTTCGGGGGCGAACACGGTATCTACATCGGTATCGGTGTAGCCACAAATGGCGCTGTAGCGGGCATCCATCGTGATGTCTTGGAGGTTGTTCAGCCCCGAAAACAGACTGACTTTGCTGAACTTACTCACCCCGGTGATGAAAACGAAGCGCAGGTGTTCATCCGCATCCTTGAGCACCGAATACAGGTCTTTCAAGCCCTCGCGCATCTCCAGCGCCGCCGCGCTGTCGGTGATGTTGTCGAGGATGGGTTTGTCGTACTCGTCGATCAGCACCACGACCCGCTGACCGCTTTGGGCGTGCAGGCGCTGGATCAGATCAATGAACCGGCTGCGGGCATCAGCGAACTGGGCGTGCAAGCTCCAGCGGGTTTCATGCTCATGAAGCCTTTGGTGCAGTGCGGCGTTGAGGTCGGTGCGATTTTTCAGCACCCCCGCGCCCAAGCTGATGCGGATGACGGGGTGCGTCCGCGTCCAATCCCAGCGGGTTTCAGCCGCCAGCCCTTGGAACAGCGCAGCATTGCCTTCGAACATCTCTTTCAAGGTGTCCAAAAACAGACTTTTGCCAAAGCGACGTGGGCGACTCAGAAAGTAGTACTTGCCTGCTTGGGCCAAGTCCACGGCGTAGCCTGATTTGTCGGCGTAGTAGCAACCGTCGCTGCGCAGTTCGGCCAAGGTTTGCAGGCCAATCGGCAGCTTGCGGCGTGCGCCGGGTGATAGAGCAGTCATGCGGGAATTCTAGGCAGGCTGGGGCGCTGCACGCTACTTGTGCCCGCCGCCGCTCGAAAACCCGCCATACGAGCCGCCCGAGGTGCGCGATGTGTTGTCGCAGTACTCCTGCATCGGGTCGCAGCGCGAGCAGCGGCTGAGCAGCACGATCAGCAGCACCAGCAGCGCAATGCCGATGACCACGGTGCGCAGGCTGAGGCTGGAGGCACTGCTCAGCGGCGCGGCATCTTTGCGTTTCAGCAAGGCGCGCTGGGCTTCGAGTTTGAAGCCTTTGACGATCAGCTCGCTGTCGAGTTTGCTGCCGCCTGACCACGTGACTTCCGACGGCGTTTTTTCCATCGACAGCAGCTTTTTGCCGGCCGCGTAGTCGCAGTTGTAGGTTTTTTGGCCGCGCTGCACTTGCCAATAAAACTCGCCTGCGGCGTAGGTGGTTTCCGCGTCGTAGCTGTAGAGCAGGTTGTAGGGCGTGCCTTGGTAGTTGGCGGTGCCGCCCGAGGCGCTCACGTTGGGCGCGCCGGTCAGGGGTTTGACCAAGCTCCAGCCGTCGGTGGCATCGACCAAAAAGCTGAAGCCGCGCCGCGCGTTGTAGAGCAAATACTCTTCCCAGCCGAACAGCTCGTCGCTATCGCCGGGTTCGTGGCCCATGCGGTGCTGAAAACCCACCACTTGCCAGGTGATGCCGTTGAGCTGCCCGGTGCTGCCCAGCGCGATCAGCGGGCGCACGGGTTCGTTTTGCTCGGCGTGGTACAGCTCGCCGCCCACGCCTTGGCGCAGGTCGATCAGGCTGTTGCACGAGGCGCAGGTCAGGCTCTTGGTCTGGCTCAGTTGCACCGCCACGGGCGCGCCGCAGTGGGGGCAGTCGAACTGGCGGCCTTTTTCGGACTTGGCGGACTCGGCTTTGAGGCCGGTCATTTTCAGTTCGTCGAGGGTGACGGCGCGGCCCAGCGTGAGTGCGGGCAGCGGGTCGCCGATCAGCGACGGGCTGTAGTCAATGCTCAGCACTTTGGCCGCGTCTTGGGCGCGCAGCTCGACCATGGCGAACTCGCGTCCAAGCGGCGGCAGGCGCGGCAATTCGCCTTGGGCGGAGCGTAGCGACACGGTTTCGTTGCTGCTGACGGTGTAGCTCACGCCGCTGATGGCGGTGGTGGCTCCGACGCGGAACTGCGCGGGCGTGGGCGCGCTGCGCTTGAGCGGGGCGGGGCGCGCAAAGACGTAAGCGCCGTTGTCTTCGCTCAGGCTGGCGCTGGTGCCGTCGTCCAGCATGGCGATCCACTCTGTCCAACTGCCTTCCCGGTACTGGTATTGCAGGCGGCCTACGAGGGTGAAGTTTTGGCCCTCCAGCACGCCGCTGGCACCCAGTTGCAGCAGGCTGTGGTCGTCAAACAGCTCGGCCATCTTGCCCAGGCGCTGCAAGACTTCGCCTTGGCGCACCACGGTGCTTTGGCAGTAGCCGCAGACGGCGTGGGTCGATTGGGCGCTTTTGAATTCAACCGGCGCGCCGCAGCCGGGGCAGGGCGCACGGTAGGCGCGTTGAGGCGATGCGTCAGCCACAGAAACGTGGGTGGCTTAGACCAGTTTTTTGAGCAGCTCGACCTTCTTGGCGTCGAATTCTTCGGCGGTCAAAATGCCTTTGGCCTTGAGATCGCCGAGCTTTTCCAGCATGGCGATGACTTCATCAGGGCTCATGGCGAGTACGGCGGGGGCGGTAACCGGCGTGATGGCCGCCGTTGCACCCGCAGGCACCGCAGCAGGGTGTGCGCCGCCGCCCAAGCCCGATTGCAGTTGCTGCGCCAGCAGTTGGCCCATCGCCAAGCCTGCGCCCAAGCCCATCGCATCGCCCGCCATGCTGCCACCGTTGCCGTTGCCCACGCCTTCGGCCAATTTGGGTATGGCTTGGGCGGTTTGGTACTGCATGAATTTGCCCATGTCGTTGCCGACCATGCCCATGCCGATCTTTTGATCCAGCACTTTTTGCAGCTCTTCGGGCAGCGACAGGTTTTGCACCGTCATCACTTCGAGCTTGAGGCCGATGCGCTCAAACTCGGGCGTGAGCTGGGTGGTCAGCGCTTGGGCAAATTGCAACTGGTTGGCGGCCAAGTCCAAGAAGGCCACGCCGCTGCCAGCAATGGCGCTGCTGATGTTTTGCAGCACCAAGCCGCGCAACTGGCCGTCCAAATCGCCCACGCTGTAGATCTCGCGCGTGCCCGAGATTTCGGTGTGCAGCCGTTTCGGGTCGGCCACGCGGTAGCTGTAGTTGCCAAAGGCGCGCAGCCGCACCGCGCCAAAGTCCGCATCGCGGATGGTGATGGGCTGGGGCGTGCCCCATTTGCAGTCGATTTGCTGGCGGGTGCTGAAGAAGTAAACGTCGCTCTTGAAAGGCGACTGAAACAGCTTGTCCCAGTTCTTCAAGTAGGTCAGCACCGGCAGCGTCTGCGTGGTGAGCTTGTAGGTGCCGGGGCCGAACACGTCAGCCACTTGGCCTTCGTTGACGAACAGCGCCATCTGCGACTCACGCACCACCAGCGTCGCGCCGTTT
>ERZ724510.2469-NODE-2469-length-9912-cov-4.283453_pt1 | contig 9912 bp, 10 predicted proteins | sample MGYA00376043_ERZ724510 | MGnify/ENA primary metagenome ERZ724510 (study PRJEB28724, sample SAMN07190888) | wastewater metagenome | isolation source: influent of sewage treatment plant in Hong Hong | place: USA: Christiansburg, Virginia | collected 2016-03-01 ... | reverse complement strand
CTACCCACCTAAACCATTTGGCACAGCAAAAAGGGAGATCATGGCAGTTCAAAAATTGGCCGTTGCAGGCCGCATCTGTACCTTAACGCCCATCGTCGGCGCTGACCGTATTCAGCTCGCGGGCGTCGATTGTGGCGACGCGGGTCGCTGGTCGGGCGTCGTCAGTATTGAGATGCAGCAGGGCGCGGCGGTCACGGTGTTTTTGCAGGACGCGCTGTTGCCGCCTGACCCGCGCTGGGCCTTCATGGAGCGCCACCACTGGCGCGTGCGGATGGCGCGCTTCAAAGGTGCGCCCAGCGAGTGCGTGATTATTGAGGGCGACGATTTGCCCCCGGGCACCGACTTGATGGCGCAGCTGGGCGTGACCAAGTACGAAAAGCCGATTCCTATGTCGATGGCGGGCGACATGCTGGGCGGGTTTCCCAGCGTGATTCCGAAAACCGACGAGACCAACTTTCAGGCCGTGCCTGAACTGGTCGAGCGCATGGGGCAAGACCCGTGGTACGCCAGCGAAAAAGCAGATGGCACCAGTTGCACCGTTTGGAACGACGAGGACGGTTTGCACGTTTGCAGCCGCAACTGGGAGCTGCGCGAGTTCGGCGCCAAAGGCGCGGGCAACGTCTATTGGCAGGCGGCGCGCCAGTACGGGCTGGAGCGGCTGGCACCGGGTCTGGCGTTGCAGTTTGAGGTGGTCGGGCCGGGCATTCAGGGCAACCCGATGGGCTTGAAGGCGGTCGAGGCGCGGGCCTTCACGCTGCGCGACACGCGGGCGCATCGCGATCTGCCTTTGGCGGAACTGGAGCGGGTTTGCGCCGAATTGGGGATGCCGCTGGCCCGGTTGATCGCTTCAGGCCAGCACGCTTTGAGCGCCGACGAACTGCGCGAGCTGGCGCAAATCAAATACGCCAACGGCAAGCACGCCGAAGGCGTCGTGATTCGGGCCGCCGATTCGAGCTGGTCGTTCAAGGTGATCAACTTGCTCTACAAGGACTGATCAGCCCACAAGCGCTGCCATCACCTGACGAGGCTACGACGCAGCCAGACGCTGTGCTTTACGAAGCATCCGGCTGCTTGAACGGCGACGCTTGCACAAACGCCGGGTGTTCGGCTAGGGCCGCGTCAATCGCGCTAATCAGCGGCCAGCGGCTCAAGTCCACCTTGAAGCGGCGGGCGCTTTCCACTTGGGGGATGAGGTACACGTCGGCAATGGTCGGGGTCTGGCCGTAGCAGACGCCGGGGGCGCGCGCGGTGTCGGCGGCCAGCAGGGCTTCGAGGGCGTCAAAACCGGCGGCGATCCAGGTGCCGCACCAGGCGTTGATGGCCTCGGTGTCACAGCCAAATTGCAGGCGCAGGGTTTCGAGGATGCGGCGGTTGTTGATCGGGTGGATGTCGCAGCCGACGATGGCGGCCAGGGCGCGGACGTGGGCGCGGGCCTCGGGGCTGGCGGGCAGCAGGGCGGGGCTGGGGTAGCGTTCTTCCAGCCATTCGATGATGGCGGGCGACTGGATCAGCACCTGTTCGTCGTCCAGCACCAGCGCGGGCACCAGCCCTTGCGGATTGACGGCCTTGAACTCGGGCAGCAGGTGCGCTTCTTTGCGCAGATCAACGGCGATGTACTCGGGGCTGATGCCCTTGAGGTTGAGGGCGATGCGCAGGCGGTGCGAGGTGCCGCTGCGGAAGAAGTTGTAGAGCTTCATGGGTTTGTCTCTCCTGAAAACAGCGACAGCGCCGACCAGTCACATGGGCTGGCGGCGCTGCCGGGGGTGTGGATCGGATGGGGCGCGCAGGGCCGGGGCTTATTCTGCCGCGCCCACGGTCAGGCTGACGCTGCCCACACCGGCGACTTGGCCGGTGATCTGGTCGCCGGGCACGACGGCACCCACGCCTTCGGGGGTGCCGGTGTAGATCAGGTCGCCGGGTTGCAGGTGGTAGTACAGGCTGAGGTCGGCAATGATTTCCCGGACGTTCCAGATCAGCTTGCTCACGTCAGACGCCTGCCGGGTCACGCCGTTGACTTGCAGGGCGATGTCGCCGGACTCGATCACCACGCCGGGCATGGGCACGACTTCGCTGCACACCGAGCCTTGTTCGATGTCTTTGCCCAAGTCCCAGGGGCGGCCCTTGTCGCGGGCCACCAGTTGCAGGTCGCGGCGGGTCATGTCCAGGCCGCAGGCGTAGCCGTAGACCAGCTCGTGTGCGTCTTCGGCTTGGACGCGAAAGCCCGCTTTGCCGATGACCAGCACCAGTTCCATTTCAAAGTGGTAGTTGCTGGTTTCGGGCGGGTAGGCCACGGTCGCGCCGCTGTCCACCAGGGTTTGCGGCGACTTGGTGAAGTAGAAGGCGCGCTCGACGCTCTTGTCCACCGGGCGGCCCATTTCGACGGCGTGGGCGTGGTAGTTGCGGCCCACGCAGAAGATGCGGTTGATGGGCAAGCGCGCATCCTGGCCGCGCACGGGCAAGGACTGAACGGCGGGCGGGTTCCAGAGGTAAGTGGTCATGGTGGGTTCAAGGTGGAAAGGTTCAAAACAGCGGGCTAAGGCGTGGGCGTGTGGGCGGTTCAGCCGCGCACTTCGTACACGCCCAGTTTGCGGTGCAGCGGCGACTCGTCAGCGATGAAGACGAAGGCGGGGGCCTCGGCGTTCAGGTTGGTCAGCGTCACGGCTTCGTAGCCGGGGGCGCAGCAGGTGTCGGCTTCGGCCAGGGTGAAGGTGCTGTCCACGATCTGGGCTTGCACCGCGCCTTCAATCAGATGAAAGACTTGCGCAGGCGAGCGTGCAGGCAGGCGCAAAGTTTGGCCGGGGCGCAGCATCAGCGCGTAAAAGCCGAGGATGTTTTCTGCATCGCCGCCAGTTTCGGGGTTGGTGTAGGTGATGTGCACCGCGTCCAGATCGGGCTGGTCGGCGGCCAAATCGACCAAGGCGGCGCGGGCTTCGGCCCAGGGGTAGCGCAGCACGGGGTTGCGGCGCGTGCTGCGCTCAAACACGGGCGTGGGCACCAAACCGGCGCGGCTGTAGGCGCGGTCGCCTCGGCCTGCTTTGACATCTTGGCGCGGGCCTTCGGTGACGTAGCTGGTTTCGAGCTGGTAGACGATGGGCAAGTCCAGTACGTCCAGCCAGACCACCGGCTCGGTGCCGTCGTGGCCGTGTTCGTGCCACAGGCCGGTGGGGGTGAGGATCAGGTCACCGCGTGCCATCGGGCATTTTTCGCCATCGACGGTGGTGTACGCGCCTTCGCCTTCGACGATCATGCGCACGGCGTTGGGGGTGTGGCGGTGCGCGGGTGCCCATTCGCCGGGCAGCAGCAGTTGCATGCCTAAGTAGATCGCGGCGCTGGCTTGCATTTTTTCGATGCCGTGGCCGGGGTTGGCCAGCACCAGCACGCGGCGCTCGGCTTTTTCCATCGGGGTGAGTTCACCGGCGCGCAGCAGCAGCGGGCGCAGGCTGTGGTAGGGCCAGCAAATCGGGCGGGTTTTGCGCGCAGGCACTTTGGGCGGCAGCACCGAGCGCAGGCTGGGCCACAGCGGCACCAGGTTCAGGGCGGTGAGTTCGTCGCGGTAGTCTTGCGGCAGGTCTTCGAGGCGGCCAAGTGCGGGCAGATCGGTCATGGGGTGTCTCCAGTCGATGCGGTTATGGGTCAGTGGCGGGTCAGTCTTGGGCCAGGCAGTTGCTGACGTTCCAGCCGTACAGCCATTCCATCGCGTCATAAAAACGTTCGGCGCTGCGGCCTTTCCACAGGTCGTTGCGCACCAGGCGTTCCACCCCTTTGGCGTGGTAGATGCGGCCCATTTCGCGGCTGGACAGCACGATGCGGGCTGTGCGGGCGACGCGGCTGCGCTGGTACAAATCGAGCGCTTTGGCCCAGTCGTTGCCATGCACGCGCAAGGCTTCGCCCAAGGTGACGGCGTCTTCAATCGCCATGCACGCGCCTTGCGCCATGTACTGCGTGGTGGGGTGGGCTGCGTCGCCCAGCAAGGTGGCGCGGCCATAAGTCCATTGGCCGATGGGTTCGCGGTCGGCGGTGGCCCAGCGTTTCCAGCTCTTGGGCAGGTCGATGAGTTGACGCGCCTTGGGGCAGATGCCTTGAAAGTAGCTTTGCACTTCTTCCAAGCTGCCTTCGGTCACGCCCCATTGCTCTTGCTGGCGGCTGTGGAAGGTGACGACCACGTTGTACTGCTCGCCGCCGCGCAGCGGGTAATGCACCAAATGGCAGTTGGGGCCGACCCAAATGCTGGCCGCGTTCCACTGCAAGTCTTCGGGGAAGTCGGCTTTTTCGACCACGGCGCGGTACACCACATGGCCGGTGACGCGCGGCGGGTCGTTCACATACTGTTGGCGCACGACTGAGCGCACGCCGTCCGCGCCAATCAGCGCTTGGCCGGTGAAGCTTTGGCCGTTGGCGCAATGCACGGTGACGGCACCTTCGGTTTGCTCGATGCGCTCCACGTGGCAGGAGGTGTGGAATTCGACCCGGCCCGTTTCTTCCGCGCCTTCCAGCAGCGACAGGTGAACATCAACCCGGTGAATCACGGCATACGGATTGCCGAAACGGGCGCGGAAGGCCTCGCCAGTCGGGATTTTGCCGACTTGGTATTCGTTGATGGCGTCGTGCATCACCATGTAGTCGGTGTAGACGGCGCGGCCACGGGCCTTCTCGCCCACGCCCAGCGCATCAAACGCGTGAAAGGCGTTGGGCCCGAGCTGGATGCCCGCGCCAATTTCGCCAATCTGCGCTGCTTGCTCCAGCACCACCACCTTGAAGCCTTGGCGCACCAGCGCCAGCGCTGCCGCCAAACCACCAATCCCGCCACCGGCCACCAGCACGGGCAGCGCCGTCGTCTCTATGCTCATAGGTCACCTTGTTGAAGTATGCATGCATATGATATGTATGCTTATCATAGTGTAGAGCGCAGATCGACGTCTGCGATGGGGGTTAACCCGAGGGGTGTGGGGCTGGATAAAATCGCCCGCTTGTCTGACTCCCTAGGTGGTACGTATCGTGTCTGAGCGTCTTGCGGTGCTGCTTCAGTACCTGTTGCCCAAACAGGCCATCACCACCTTTGCGGGTTGGTGTGCCTCCTCGCGTGCCACTTGGTGGACGCACAACGTGATTCCGTGGTTCATCCGCCGCTATGGCGTGAACATGGCTGAGGCGGCCAACGCTGATCCGCTCAGTTATCCCACCTTCAACCAGTTCTTTACCCGTGCATTGCGCCCCGACGTGCGCCCGCTGGCCCAGGCTGATTTTGTGAGCCCGGTGGACGGTGCCATCAGCCAACTCGGGCCGATTGAGCGCGACCAAATCTTCCAAGCCAAGGGCCATCACTACAGCACGCGGGCGCTGGTGGGCGGCGATGCGCAACTGGCGGCCAAGTTCCAAGACGGCGACTTCGCCACCATCTACCTGAGCCCCAAGGACTACCACCGCATCCACATGCCGTGCGCCGGGCGGCTGCTGCGCATGATTTATGTGCCGGGCGATTTGTTCTCGGTCAACCCGGTCACGGCGCGTGGCGTGCCGGGGCTGTTTGCCCGCAACGAGCGCGTGGTGTGCGAGTTCGACACCGCGCACGGCCCGTTCGTGCTGGTGCTGGTAGGTGCGACCATCGTGGGCAGCATGGCCACCGTGTGGCACGGCGTGGTCAACCCGCCGCGCAGCCCCCAGGTGCGCGAGTGGACATATGCCGACCAGCCGCCCATTCACCTTCAGCAAGGCGACGAAATGGGCCGCTTCTTACTGGGCTCCACCGTGGTCATGCTCTGGCCCAAAAACACCCTGCGCCTGCGCGAAGACTGGGTGGCGACGCGCCCCGTGCGCATGGGCGAAGTCATGGCCCACGCCGTGGCGGCATAAACCCGCCACGCCACGCCACGCCACAGGCTGCGCTGCATTTGATTTTTCTCCACGCTCGGCGGCTGCCGGGCATCTTTTGAAAGCACCTTTTCCATGATCACCCTCGGCACCCCGCTGTCTCCTTCGGCCACCAAAGTCATGCTGCTCGGCTCTGGCGAGCTGGGCAAAGAAGTGCTCATCGCGCTGCAACGCTTGGGCGTGGAAACCATCGCTGTGGATCGCTACGACAACGCGCCCGGCCAGCAAGTCGCGCACCACGCCCGCACCATCACCATGAGCGACCCGGCGCAGCTCAAAGCGCTGATCGAAGCCGAGCGCCCTGACTTGGTGGTGCCGGAAATCGAAGCCATCGCCACCCCGGTGCTGCAAGAGCTGGAAGCCGCAGGCACCGTGCGCGTGGTGCCCACCGCCCGCGCCACCCGCTTGACCATGGACCGCGAAGGCATCCGCCGCTTGGCCGCCGAAACCTTGAGCTTGCCCACCAGTCCGTACAAGTTCTGCGACTCGCTGGCCGAGTTGCAAGCCGCTATCGACGCAGGCATCGGCTACCCCTGCATCGTCAAGCCGGTGATGAGCAGCTCCGGCAAAGGCCAGAGCAAGATCGACGGCCCCGCCGACGTGCAAGCCGCCTGGGACTACGCGATGGCCGGTGGCCGCGTCGGGCCGGGTCGCATCATCGTGGAAGGCTTCATCGATTTTGACTACGAAATCACGCTGTTGACGGTGCGCGCCCGCGCTGCCAGCGGCGCGATTGAAACCCAGTTTTGCGAGCCCATCGGCCATGTGCAAGTCAGCGGCGACTATGTGGAAAGCTGGCAGCCGCACCCGATGAGCGCCGCCGCGCAAGCCGAAGCGCGCCGCATCGCCCAAGCCGTGACCGACAACCTGGGCTTGGGGCTGGACGGCCAACCCGCCGGTCTGGGCCTGTTTGGCGTGGAGCTGTTTGTGAAAGGCGACCAAGTGTGGTTCAGCGAAGTCAGCCCGCGCCCGCACGACACTGGCATGGTCACCATGATCACCCAGTGGCAAAACGAGTTTGAGCTGCACGCCCGCGCCATCCTCGGCTTGCCGGTCAGCACCGCGCTCAAAAGCCCCGGTGCCAGCGCCGTGATTTACGGCGGCGTTGAAGCCACCGGCATCGCCTTTGACGGCGTGGACGAAGCGCTGCGCGTGCCCAACTCCGAAGTGCGCCTGTTCGGCAAGCCCGAAAGCTTCGTCAAACGCCGCATGGGCGTGGCGCTGGTGCATGACGCGGATGTGGAAGTCGCCCGCACCCAAGCCAAATTGGCCGCGAGCAAGGTCAAACCGCGCGTGGCGTGAATTTGTCACGGCCCGCTGTCGGTTTGTGCCGTCCGGGCGTGACTTAGGTCAAGACTCGATTCGCACGACCGTTCCAAAATGCTCGGAGATATTTCAAGCAAAGGACGGTTGGCATGACATTGATGCCTTGGAGCGCAGCCCTGTCGGTGGGCATGACCGAGATCGACGAGCAACACCACTGGCTGGTGGACACCCTGAACCAGCTCCACGACGAGCTGGCCGCGCACGAGCCCGACCGCGCCATGATCGGCCAAGTGCTGGAAGGGTTGATGGGCTACACCGTCAACCACTTTGTGGCCGAAGAAGTGCTGTTCCAACGCTACGCCTACCCGCAAGCCAGCGCCCACAAGGCGATGCACGACCAGTTCACGCGCCGCGTCATGGACATGCTCACCGAGCATGAAAGCGGCAAGAATTTGGGCGGCGAAGTGCTGGAGCTGCTCAAAGAATGGCTGGTGCAGCACATCATGGGTGCAGACAAATCCTACGTGCCTCACTTGAGCGCCGCGCAAGAGGCCGAGCGCCTGATTGCCGCCGTGCGCTGAGATCTGCCACCACGGGCCGTGTCGTGCCGATGAGGGGTCGCCGTGGTCTACTTTGAAGCGAGCCCCGCCTGTTGCGCCGCTTGCCAAGCGGCCAACTCTGAAGGCCGCAATCCGTAGCGGGCCAGCACGCCTTCATGCAAACGTCGCAGCTCTTCAATGATCAAGGCGCGCACGTTGGCTTGGGCGGCGGGCGGGACTTGGTTGGCTACGGTAGTTTCGATGAGGTGCAGCGCGTCGGTGTGCGGCTGGCGTACCACCTCGGCGATGGTGTGTTTGATGACCTCTCGCCACGCCAGACGCAGCGGGTCAGGCTCGGGCACATCATGGCGAATCGCCAAATACTCTTGGGTCGAGCGTTCATAAGCCCAGACGTACAAGTCGCGCAGCAGTTCAACCCGCGTCATTTCATAAACCCCGAGCATGGCGCGGCTGTAGGCGGCTTCGGGCACATCCAAAAACGTGAGGGGGCACAGGTTGGCCCGGAACAGCGGCAGGTTGGCCGCCAAGCGCGAGGTGCGTTTGTTGATGTCGGCAAAGGGCTGCAAATAGGGCAAATGCACCATCACAAAAAATGACTGCTCAAACGGGTCGGCAATCTGGCTGGCTTTGAACAGCAGGGTGTTGAAGGCTGCGTCAATCTGCGCAGGCACCGACAGCGGGCGGTACACGCTCAGGCCGATGTCTACCGCGTGTTGGCGGATGCGGCCTTCGTCAGCCGGGTTGGGCAGCAGGTTTTCTGCCAGCGCGCTGTGCAAGTTCAGCAGCGTGAAGCGGTTGAAGCCGACGCTGCCCATGTTGTCCACCAGCAGCTCAATGGCGGCTTTGTGGTTCAAGATCATTTGGGTTTCCATCACGCCCTTGCCTTGCGCGGCGCGGCCATGCGCGATCAGTTCCACGGTGTCCAGCCGCGAGTAGGTGTTGCCCTCCAAGTGGCTGGAGGCCCAAGACAAATCAATCAGCAGCCGATTCAAAATCGCCCGACTGTAGGTGCCCGCTGCGGCGTGGACTTGGGGCGTGCGACCCATGCGGTGCAGTTGCTGGCGCAGTGGCTCGCTCAGGTAATAGGTCTGGTTGGGTTGGTAGCTGTCCAGAAAATCCGTCTGGTAGCCCACCGGCTTGCGCGCCGCCACCGCCTGCCCCACATAAGCCAAGATGTCGCGGCTGTCGGCAGACAGGGCCAGACCGCCCAGTCCATCCGCCAGCACCGGCGCAGCAGTTGCCGTTGGCGCTGTGCCCGTCGGCGTGGTCGTGACCCACAGATAACGGCGGCTGCGGCCTTCACCTTGCGCCAGCACCAGTCCCCTATCGGCCCATTGGCGCAGCCACCGCTGCGCTGTGCGGCGTGCCACTTGCGGGTGCTGAGTCAACAACTCGGCCAGCGTCAGCCCCGATGGCGTTTGTTGCAAGGTATGAATCAGGTCGGTGGTCATGGCGCAGATGGCGCGAAAGTGGCGCGATTACAAATCAAAGTGGCGCGATTGTGGCGCGATTGCCTGTTGCGTGGCGCGATTCGTGCCGTGACCGCCGCGCCGGCTCAGGGTAAACACCGATCCGGGGCTGGTGCTGGGCCTGCGGTAGGTCAAATGTGCGAGGCGGGGGCGCTCTGAGAATAGCGCGCTCATCCACATTGCATTCGCAGAGAAAGGACGGCCCGCATGACCTTCATGCCCTGGAGCCCAGCCCTGTCGGTCGGGCGTGCCGATATTGACGAGCAGCACCACTGGCTGCTCGACACCATGAACCAACTGCACGACCAGTTGACCGCCGCAGTCCCTGATCGCTTGCTGGTGGCCCACGCGCTGGAGGGCTTGATGGACTACACCATGAACCACTTCGTGGTGGAAGAGATGCTGTTTGAGCAATACAACTACCCGTACGCCGCCGCGCACCGGCAGTTGCACGACCAGTTCACCTACAAGCTGATGGCGCTGATCACCGACTTTGAAAACGGCAACGACTTGGGCAGCGATGCGCTAGAGATGTTCCGCGATTGGCTGGTCAACCACATCATGGTGGCTGACAAAGCCTATGTGCCGTACTTGAGCGAGGCTTGCTGCGCCTGAGCTTGGGCAATGGCGGGCATCATCCCTTCGATCCAGTCGGCCAGCTCGCGCACATGCTGGGCCACTTGCACGCCCAGCGGCGTGAGGCTGTAGTCCACATGCGGCGGCACTACCGGGTGCGCCAGCCGCTGCAC
>ERZ724510.2467-NODE-2467-length-9915-cov-4.929108_pt1 | contig 9915 bp, 10 predicted proteins | sample MGYA00376043_ERZ724510 | MGnify/ENA primary metagenome ERZ724510 (study PRJEB28724, sample SAMN07190888) | wastewater metagenome | isolation source: influent of sewage treatment plant in Hong Hong | place: USA: Christiansburg, Virginia | collected 2016-03-01 ... | reverse complement strand
ATTACCATCACAATATGCATCATATACAACTTATATAAGCGTATACCAATGAAAATTTGCAACTATTACACAATTCAGACAAATAACTGAGCGCGGCTTTCAATAACACATGAGCATGCATTTAAGCAACATAACTAAGCCAAACAAATTTCAGTGAAAAACTAATAATAACAATACATTATTTTAAGTAAAGACCGATAATTCACATAATGATTAAGTTTATTCTATTTACATAAAGACGTTATTCATAGGAGCTTTACGCCCTACTTTTGTGCAAAAAAGCAGAAACCTAATGGGTCAATATTATCCAATAAAGTTTCTGCTCTGGTACATGCTTGTGAGCTATGATTTAAAGATTTTTTTCTTCAATAAACTCAGATTGTGTTTCAGAAAAGACTGTGTAGGGTCACTTTTTTCATAACACTCATTTGGCAGTGAGTATTTAGCCAATTTCACCCAAACAGATGAAAACTGTTTGATAAAGCTCGCTTCATTGTAATGAATTCCATACTCTGCACACAGTGCTTTAATTTTGGGCGCGACTTGTGCGTAGCGATTGGCTGGCATGTCAGGGAAAAGATGATGTTCGATTTGATGACTCAAGTTCCCGCTTAAAATATGCAAGCCCTGTGTCCCACTAAAATTACTTGAGCCTCGAATTTGGCGCAGATACCACTCGGCCCGTGTTTCATTGTCAATATTGTCCATTTCAAAGTTTTCAGCGTCTTCGGTAAAGTGACCATTAAAAATCACCGCGGATGCCCATAAACTACGAATAACATTGGCTACCGTATTTCCTGCAAAAACTGGCAGTGCATTTGGCCCAGCAATGATTGGGAAAAATATATAGTCCTTAATCACTTGGCGTTTCATTTTCTGCCTAAAATCATATGACTCTACCCAAACTTCACGCCAAGTTTTTGTTTTATAGGCCACCACATCCTCTATATGCAGATTTTGTATACCAACATACCACTCAAAAAACACCATCAATTGTGCAGCTAAAGGTAGATTCAACAAAAAGCGAGGTTCCCAGACCTGTGCATTGCTCACACGGACTAAGCCATAGCCGACATCATGATCCATACCAACAATATTGGTGTAGGTATGGTGGATATAATTATGCGTATGTTTCCAGTCGGGGCCTGTGGCCATAGTATCCCAGTCATAATTTGTCCCATTGAGACTCGGGTCATTTAACCAGTCAAACTGACCATGCATGACATTATGCCCAAGCTCCATATTTTCTACGATTTTAGATACCCCTAATAAACCTGTGCCCAAAAGCCATACTGGAGGCAGCCATCCTGCAAACATCAGCATTGCACGTGCGCTTATTTCGCTATAACGCACAAAATTTCGGATTTTGTAAATATACTGAGCATCTTTTTCATTGAGGTTTTCCATCACTTCACGACGGATCGCTTCAACTTTCGCACCAAACTCTTCGACTTGTGCAGGACTTAAATATTTGGATTTACTGCTTTCACTAAAATAAACGGGAAGATTCATATCTATACCTTCTTAAAGGTTGATCACAACAGGACTAACCGCCTGTGAAATGCATAATTTAATTTGTGTGTTATTGTTTTGATCAAGCTCGCCTGTGAGCAGATTCCGCACCACACCCTGAACTTTGGTACATGAACAAGTATTACAAATGCCCATACGGCAGCCATGCGCGGGACGTAAACCCGCCTGTTCTGCACTGTCTAATAAATTACTTTGAGCTTGAAACTGTTGCTGCGAACGTTGAAACGTGACCAGTTGAGCGCTCTGAGTATGATCGACAACAATTTGAAAGTATTCGGTATGGAGATGGTCAACTAGGTCTAAAGCCTGATAAATTTCTGTCAGGCTTTGCATCATATTGGTAGCACCACAAGCATAGCATTCACGTTGTTCAAAACCTTCAATCTTTTGGCTAAGCAAGTCTTGGCTCAGATGTTGTTTATGGGTCCGTGTATTGACATGATGATATTTAAACTGCGGATAATGTTCAGTAAGTTGTTGCAGTTCTGCATGAAAGCTATCATCCCGCGTAAAGTAAATTAAATCGATATTGGAAACTGTTTGTGGGCGTTTTAATGCAGCCTTAATCAATGCGTAAATTGCGGTAATACCACTTCCCGAGGCAATCATCAGTGCAGAGTGAGGCTGAGTTTTCAAAACAAATTCGCCCTGCGTTTGGGAAATTTCAACTACACTTTTTACAGGCTGTTGAGTGAGCGCATTTGAGACTTTGCCCTGTTGTTTGACAGCAATCACAAGATTGCCATTTTCTAAAATCTCGACAATCGAATAGCTGCGCTGCCAACGTACACCAGCAATGAGTACTGTCACTAAGATACTTTGCCCAGCTTGATAGTCGGTTGCTTTAAAATGATGATTTGGCTGTAACTGCATGTACACAAAGTCATCTGACAAGTGATGCTTTGCAACAATCCGCGCTTTGGCTTTTTTCCATGCCCATAGCGGATTGACTTTTTCAGCCAGAAAATCGATGAAATCTTCACGTACCCATTCAGGACGGTATTCAACATGCTTTCCCATAGTCACCCTCTGCTTTAGTTTATTTTTATACAAGTGTGCATTATTGAGACATCAAGATAAGGTGAGAACCTATTTTCGACTATGTCATAAAAGGACAAAATCTAACGAATTGACATTTTTTATCATTTTTGTCTAACAACATGAACAGTTTTGCCAATTCACATTTCTTCTAATCAAAAACAAAAAACCAAGCCGCAGCTTGGTTTTTTAAACATCTTACAGCGAATTAGTCTTCAAAATGAATCACAGTACGGATTGATTTTCCATCATGCATTAAGTCAAAGGCTTCATTGATTTTGTCGAGACCCATGGTATGCGTAACAAATGGAGCTAAACGAATGTCGCCAGTCATTGCTTCTTCAACCATACCAGGCAGTTGCGAACGACCTTTTACGCCGCCAAAAGCAGTTCCTTTCCAGGTACGGCCAGTAACCAGTTGAAATGGGCGCGTTGAAATTTCTTGGCCTGCACCCGCTACACCAATAATTACAGACTGACCCCAACCACGGTGTGCACATTCAAGTGCTGAGCGCATGACATTGGTGTTACCAATACATTCAAATGAGTGATCAACCCCCCAACCAGTCATTTCAACAATGACTTCTTGTACAGGACGGTCATGATCTTTTGGGTTTACAAAATCAGTTGCTCCGAATTCTGCTGCTAATTTATATTTGTCAGGGTTCGTATCAACCGCAATAATACGGCTGGCTTTGGCTTTTTTTGCACCTTGTACAACAGCTAGACCAATACCGCCTAAACCAAAGACTGCAACGGTATCACCCTCTTGTACTTTGGCTGTATTTTTGACTGCACCTAAACCAGTGGTCACGCCGCAACCCAATAGACAGACGTGTTCAGGGTTAGCCTCTGGATTGATTTTAGCCAAAGACACTTCTGCGACAACGGTATATTCAGAAAAGGTTGAACAGCCCATGTAGTGATAAATCGGTTGTCCATTATAAGAAAAACGCGTTGTACCATCTGGCATCAGACCTTTGCCCTGCGTAGCTCGAACTGCAACACATAGATTGGTCTTGCCTGACTGACAGAATAAACACTCGCCACACTCAGCCGTATACAGTGGAATAACATGATCACCCGGCTGAACGCTGGTTACACCTTCACCGACCTGAACTACGATACCCGCACCTTCATGACCTAAAACTGCTGGAAAAACACCTTCAGGATCATCACCAGATAAAGTAAATGCGTCGGTATGGCATACACCTGTATGGGTAATCTTGACTAAAACTTCACCTTTTTGCGGTGGAGCAACATCAATTTCTACAATTTCCAGAGGTTGTCCAGGTCCAAAGGCAACAGCTGCACGTGATTTCATTTTCGCTATCCTTAACAGGTCTTTAACAGATGCGCTACAGTAACCGCTTTTTATTCTCTGTTTCAACCTATAACATGTGAAATATATAACTTATAAAAATTAGGTCTTTAAAAGAAATATGGCGATACCAACTCATTGTCGACCGCTGATTTTGCTGAGCACCGTTTTAACACTCGCGGGATGCCAGCTCGCCCCTAATCAGGCTAAGCCTTCAGCCCCTGTAGAGGTATATGCAGAGCATTGGCTCAAGGGTCAAGATGCATCTGCACAGCAAAAACAGGGGCTTACGGCTTATTTGGCGTTGGACGAAGCATTTATGAGCATTGCCTCACGCTTACACTTGATACGAGAGGCCAAGCACAGTCTAGATGTCCAATACTATATTTGGGGAGATGACTTTATAGGCCATATGATGTTGCATGAACTGCTGAATGCTGCGGATCGTGGGGTGAAAGTACGTTTATTGATTGATGACCAAAACGGTACTGCACTTGATGAAACTTTCAAGAAGCTGACCGCTCATCCCAATTTTGAAATCAAATTATTTAACCCTTACAAATACCGTCATTTACGTGTGATTGATTATGCTTTCCGCTTCAATCACATTAACCATCGTATGCATAACAAACTGATCATTGCTGATGGTGCAATTGCGGTAACTGGTGGTCGTAACATCAGCAGTGAATACTTTGATGCCAGTGAAAAGTTCCAATTTACCGATTTGGACATTTTGTTTTATGGACAAGCTGTAGAAAATGCGAATAGTGTATTTCTAAGTTTCTGGAATGATGATCTCAGTTATACAATTCCCCAATTAGTCGGTCGTGGAACAAAAGAAGAACTGGCTCAATTAAAACAGCACTATGAAGCGGATGCCTTAGATAAAAATGTGATTGAACGGAAAATTGATTTGGCTCGGATACAAGTCGATTCAGAACTAACTAAACATCCTGTTAACTGGGCAAAGGCTCATTTTATTGCCGATTCTCCCAATAAAATTCGTGGTGAAGCAAAGCCTGATGAAATCATTGTCAAACAAATGTTCGATTTGATGGGCAAGCCTGAAAAGCATATGGAGTTGGTCTCCGCATATTTTGTTCCAACCACAGCAGGTGCTGACTACCTTTCCAATTTGGCAAAAAATGGAACTCGAGTTCGGGTCTTAACCAATTCGTTATTGGCTAATGATGTTGCCATTGTGCATGCATTTTATAAAAAATATCGCCGTGGCTTGCTCGAAAATGGCGTCAAATTATATGAATTTAAACCCTATATCGAACGAGAAAAATACACATGGTATGAAGTAGCAACTGGGCATGTGATTCCAGCTAAAGGTCGAAGTTCCTCACGGCTCCATGCCAAATTTTTTGATATAGACGGAAAAGTCTTTGTCGGTTCGTTTAACTTTGACCCGCGCTCAGCCCATTTAAATACAGAAGTGGGCTTAGTGGTGGAGTCAGATCAATTGCAAAATGCAATCTCACACAAGTTAGATGAATTTCTCCCGCATATTGCATATGAGTTAAAACTCAACTCTCAAGGCGATATCATTTGGCTTGAACATCAAAAAGATGGAACTGTCATTGAACATCAAAAAGAACCCGAAACCACGAAATTTCAGCGTTTTATGATGAAAGCCGTGTCATACCTCCCCATTGAATGGATGATGTAATTACAGGTGAATGACATTATCCATGTTCTCTAATGCAAGATAGCTTTCTGTTTAGGCTGAGTTGGTTTGTTTTTAGGCTCAGCTTAAAAATGCTTTAGCTATTACTACTCTTAATAAACGCCATTGAATATAAGACTCGAACAAAATAATTGGATTTCATACCTAAATTCATTCAAGGGCTTGAAAGGTTTTACTCAGTACACACTTTGATTTAACATGCAGCCCTTCTTTTTATCTCTCCTTTACAAAGTTTAGTAATGCAATTTTTTGATTTAAGTCGTCAGTTTAATCTCAGCAATATTTTAACCCCCTACAAAACACTAGAAGATCTTGCTCGACAAGAATGGTTTCTAAGTAAAGTGCGTGTTGAACATGACTGCTTGAGTGACAGTGACATGGTTGAAGGGCAAGTCGTTTTAAAATCCAATCAAAATATCCAAATTGAACTGGAGTGGCAAATCCAAGATACAGGCCATGAACTTTTGGTTCAGTTTAAAGGGATCGAAACAGCTGCAAGCGAAGAGACTTTTGTTTTGGTGAAAGGTGCACAATTGATCGATGAATCGCAACAGCCACTTTCGGCAGGTGCACTCAGCCTATGGATTGATGGAACATTATTTCCTATGCTGCCACAACTACGTAAACAGATTAAAGCGCGGCTTAATCTCTGGGACTATGTTGAGTACGAAGACTAAAGTAGACCAACCATTTACGAATGCTGGAACATTCAGTTATGTGGATAATCCAAATAGTGACCTAAAGTAAGCCTATTTCAGAAAATAAGTTGTAATAAGCCTCGGCTTTTTTCTCTAAAGCCAAAGGATAGGCACGAGAAGAAGATGGCATCCGATAAAGCCTCAGCTCTCGCCCAGCAAAATGTGTCTCGGACTTCATACCAATTTGTGGTTTTAACGTACCCGTAGGCATAGACAGCATGAGCGTATCAGTAGCTTTATCGCCAGTGGTCATCACACTATGACATTCGGGCATTTTTTCAAGTAAATGTTGCACATTGGTTGGGTTAATAATGTGCAAAAACTTATCTGAAGCATTGCCTTTTTGGCGAATCACTTCATAGGCCGTATCAAAAATCGCAATGCCCCGTTCATTTAAAAATGTACGGATCTGTTGTTCTTTAAATGTCTTCTGCTCGATATTGAGAAAATAATTTTTATCTTGGAAAAAACACAGGCCAAATATTTTCCACATATCATTTTGAAAATTTGGATAGTAAAAGTCCATTTTCCAACGGGCCTTAGGCGGTGGAAAGCTGCCCAGCATCAATAATTTGGCATTAGCTGGGAGGAACGGTTTAAGTGGATGTTTTTCAATTTCAACTGAATGTGTCATAAGCTATAGAAAATTTGTCTTTATTGCATTTTAAAAAGATTGGCGTATTTTTTCAGCCACTTGTTTACCCCAATACTGATAAATTTCTTTGCTGGGGTGGAAACCGTCTTTGGCCATAGCTAAGTTTAAAGCTAAAAACTTCTTTAGATCGTACTCTATCCACTCCATCTGTTTTTGCTGTGCGACAAATTGGCCTAATTCTAAGTTCATCGCTTTGGCATATTGACCGAACAACCATGCAAGTGGGTTTGGAAGTGCAGGAAACTGATCCATCGGGGGAACACCAGATGCAATTGTTAGTTGTGGACTAAACTTATGTTTGAGTATTTGATAAAGCTGCTTCTGTTTTGCGATCCAAGCCTGCGGCGAAGTGAATTTTGTAATGTCATTTACGCCCACAGAAGTAATGATGACATCAAAATGCTGTGTCTCAAGCGTTTGGATGGACTGAATGACCTGATCTGTGGTGAATCCCGTCGTTGCGTGTAAATAAAATTGAATACTAAACTCAGATGACAGTTCTTTTAAAATTGAACCCAATAAGGCATCATCTTGAACATTTACACCAACACCAGCCGCCGCTGAATCCCCCAAAATGAGCAAGGAAAGCGACTTACCCACGCCTTTTTGTCCAATGCGCTCTCCTTCGGGTTCAGCCAATCTTGGTGTATTTTTTTTGACGGCATAACCTTGAAATAGAATGACTGGAATCAAAGCCAGCGTATAAATTTTTAATCGCATATTCAGTGACTGGGTCTAAGCTAGCTGAAAGATGAAAATAGTATACGTTGAATTGCACCGATACACAGACTTAAATATTCTTCAGAAATAAAGAATTAACGTTGTTCTATCCATTTTAAGTCTTTGTCTTCGGCTATTTTTCTAAGTGACAAATATAATCTACAACTTCACTTGCCATCATACTAAAGCGGCTGTTGGCAGGAACATCAAAACTTTCACCTGCACAATACAGAGTCATTTCAGTCTGTAGCCCAATTTTAACTTGGCATTGACCTGAAACAATTTCAATATGCTCCGCAACATGCGTTTCAAACGTCAGCGGTTGATCTGTAGGCAAAATAACCCCAAGGGTCTTTTGTGAACCATCTTCACATTGAATGACATGACTGATTGAGCGCCCACCAAAATGAACATTGGGCTTTTTTCTGACTGAAACAAAGTCGAATTGTGTGGACATCTTGATCACCTTTTTCTTCAATGCTACCTCGATTTTATGACCAACTCATGAATGCACTCAAATGATCATTTGGAAATAGCAACATATGTTTAGAAGGTACTCGCATAGTTAAAAATAAAAAGGCTGATTTACAGCCTTTTTATTTCAATCATTAACCCAGTTTATTCACCAGTTTTAATGGTAAGACTTTCATGGCTAAACCAAGTGGCAACCATGGCCATTTAGGTACATAAGCCTTAATAGGTGCTTTTTCAATTTCTGCGGCAAGTAAACGTGAACCTGTTTTTTCATCCACCTCAAACGGTAATTTTTTTGCACCTTCGTTAATCTCGGTACGTATATAACCTGGGAAAATTGTGGTGACTTGAATAGGCGTATCAATTAGTTCTGCACGAATACCTTCTGCTAAATGTGCCACTGCAGCTTTACTTGCGCCGTAAGCAGTCAGATGTTTTGGCATACCACGAATGGCACTCATAGATGAAATCATCACCAAATGCCCTGAATTTTGCTCACGGAAAATTTCAACTGCTGCTTCACACTGTGCCAAAGCCGAAATAAAGTTGGTTTCTACCGTGGCTTTGTTGATGGCAAAGTTGCCTTTACCAATACGACGTCCTTCGCCCACACCTGCATTGACAATAATGCGATCCAACTGTCCAAAGTCTTGTTTAAACTCACGGAATACCTGAAATACTTGATCGTAATTGGTGACGTCTAAACTTTTAGCAATCACACGAATACCATATTGCTGCTCAAGTTCCTGTTTCAGTGTTTCTAAACGCTCTAAACGTCGTGCACAAATGGCAAGGTTATAGCCCATTTGAGCGAATTCACGTGCCATACCTGCGCCAATTCCTGAACTTGCACCTGTAATTAGAATTGTTTTTGTCATGGTTCGATCCTTGTTAAATCCAAGTCAATAAATTTGAGTTTTCAGCTTTAATAAAATGATGTTCATTTAAGCTTAAGAGTTGTGGTTCGCTGCCCACCAAGCGTAAAGTGGTAATCGCCCAGTTCAATGCAAAGGTTTTATTAGGCGTTAAGCCCAAAATTTTACCTGCCGCGACAGAAATGACACCACCCGAAGTAAACACAACTGCATAACGTGGCTGCTTTTGTGCCAAGTCGGTACATAAATTTTGTAAGGCATCTTCCACACGTTGTTTGAAATGCGGCCAAGATTCTTCATATTCATGGTGATATTCACCACCTGTCCAGCGCTCAATTGCACCTTCAAAAATCTTTGCCAAATACGCACGAGGATTCACCTCTTTAGCCACATCCTGCTTCATGAGTTCAGGTTGATTAAAACGCGGCTCATACTGCGCAAAGACTTGTTGATGATTAAACTCATTCCAAGCACTGTCAGTTTGAATTTCAACTTCAGGAAAACACTCTGCTAAAGCCAATTGCGCCGTTTGCTGATGACGCTGCATTGAACCTGCAACCACATAAGGCGCTTCTTTTAAAATACGTTCAAAGTAGCGGCCGAGTAATTTGGCCTGTAACTCACCATTAGGCGAAAGTTGGTCATAACTTTCTGCACCAAACGAAGCTTGCCCATGACGAATTAAATAAATAGTGGTCATTTCGGCATGAGTTCCTTAAATTTAGCGATGTATTTTTGCGCCAGTTCATTGGCTTCAATCTTTTGTAAACCAATAAGCTTCAACGCACGAATATGCAAGGCATGAATCACAATCCAGAAGTCTTTAAACGCAGGATTATTGGTTTGTTTGTGGTAATAGCGATAATAAATTTGCTGAGCAATCACGGCTAAACGGAAAATTCCAAATA
>ERZ724510.2457-NODE-2457-length-9939-cov-2.925435_pt1 | contig 9939 bp, 13 predicted proteins | sample MGYA00376043_ERZ724510 | MGnify/ENA primary metagenome ERZ724510 (study PRJEB28724, sample SAMN07190888) | wastewater metagenome | isolation source: influent of sewage treatment plant in Hong Hong | place: USA: Christiansburg, Virginia | collected 2016-03-01 ... | reverse complement strand
CTCGGCCAAATTCTCGCGCCATATTGTATTGCCATCTCAGCAGACATGCCTAACGATCCAGTTATCGGCAACTCATTAACGACCTTCACTATCGAGAACGGTGAGATCAGACAACTGGCTCCGAACGAATGGGGAGCAATCATTGAACAAACGGACAAGCCGCTGAATGATGCAGTGCGTGAATTGCCATCAGGGGTTTTCGTCTTTGCCGACGATTTTACCAAATGGTTCAAGTGGCTTCGATGCAGCACCAACGAAACAAGTGACCTTGATTCACTCTTGGCAACACGTGGTGTAACAGTTCCAGCAGGCGAGTCGCCAAACCTTAACCCTTTAGTTCCCGACCTGCTCAATGACATAGTTCTTGAAGGATTTGAGGCCGCCCCACTTGTTATTGAAGATGCACCTTTAGAGCATGGCAGCAAGCGAATTCACAGGGAACTTGATCCCCTTGAATTTGAAAAGCCGGATGTAACGATTACGCGACCGCAACCACAAATCCAATTCAGCCAGCCAATCAACTTGGTTGAACCGCGCCCAACTGCCACTACTCCTCTTCACGACAAGCAACGACGGCAAGAGCAAGCCATCGTTGATGAGCTAAAAATGCTTGGGTATAACCCTAAAGCATTTCCAAAGAGTAGAAACGGCGCAAGTGGCGTCAGAAGTGAAGTCCGTGATCGGTTCGTCATTGGAGAAGGCGAGCTTTTCGGCACCATCAATACATTCAGATTGGCTTGGGAAAGAGCGAAATTAATGGGCGACATAAAAAGCGCCGAGTAACCACCCCCCCTCAAAAATAATGCTCTTTTCGTAACGATGGTGGTTGCGAGGAGGGGCGGTCTAATTGAGACATTTAGCACCAAGCCAATACGGCGCGGTGCGGTGGGGCAAGGCTTCCCACATTCAGGCATCCCGCCACTACAGGAGCCTGATGCCCATGAAACCCACTTTCAACGTAGTGCAGCAATTCGACGCCGCCCCGGACTCGATGCTGATTGCCTTAGCGACCGCTGGTGTTATCGCCTGCCGCTCGCGGGCTTCCTTTTACCGTGACTTTGAAGCTGGACGTTTGACCCCGGTAAAAGTTGGCAACTCCACACGGATCAAGGTCGGCGAACTCCGCCGCCTGATCGGCGCCTCAAGCGCAACTGCGTAGGAGGCCAACATGACCAACTTGCTCACGACGGGATGTCGGCAGCACTCCGAGACCGGGACGGTCAAAACCACCATCGACCCAAACATTCACACATACCCAAGCCACGGCACCCAGGCTGCCCGCTTCCTGGCTGCAATGTTGGCAGGTCGGCAAATCAATCCGCTCGCATCATGGGTCGAGTTCGGAATTTACCGGACATCCGATGTTGTTCTTCGACTCAGGAGGGCCGGCTGGCCGATTGATACCGACGAGCTGCCAGTTAAAAACACCTTCGGCGAAGATTGTGTCGTCGGGCTTTACAGCGTCGCGCCGGAAGTAATTGCAATAGCTGGATCAGAGGCCCTGCAGTTTGTGGCAGACGAGCGCGAGGTGCTGCGACAGAAGCGGAGGGATGCGTAATGGCCAATGACCGCATCGAGGCCACGCACCGTGGCCAACATCACAAGTTCTCCACCAAGCATCCGTTTATCGCCTTCGAGCATCGCATCTTTGACGCACCAGCATTCGCAGCTTTGAAGCCGAATGCAAAAGTGACTCTGTTCGCCATTCTCCGCCAACTCCGGAAGGATAATAACGGGCACCTGCAAGCGACCGCTTCCTGGCTACAGCGCTATGGCATCGGATCGGAACACACGGTCAAGGATGCCATCGCCCAACTGATTGCTCACGGGCTGATAAGTCGCACACGTAGCCATGGCGCAAACGGGCAATGGGCAACATACGCCCTCACCTGGCTTCCGATAACCAAGAAGGATGGTCTGTTCCTTGCCGGATTCGTTCCGAATCAATGGCGTGACTGGCAGCCACCGGAGAAAAAAAGCTCCCCGCAGAAACTGCAGGACACCTACGGCAGAAAGTGCAGTTTCACCCCTGAAAGTCCTGCAGAAACTGCAGGAAGCCACCCCGCAAAAACTGCAGAGTATGAATCAGTGTTGCCATGTAGTGACACTGAAGCAGTCACCGCAGATACGGAAGAGCAACCACCCGGTTACGGCGCCTGGGTGTCCTCGTACCTGACCCGCCTCGCCAAGCACGGCCCGCAGTTCGTAGCGGTCTGTTCTGTTGCGTTGCCACAAGCAGAGGTGTTGGCATGAGCCAACTAACCCAAATCCCCGACCTCTCTTTCTCTATCAGCAAGGACGGCTCCTTTTACCTGGAACAAAGTGCCGGTTGTGGCGAAATCGACCGCATCACATTGCACTCCTGCCACGTGCGCCACCTCTTCGAGCTTGCTGGCCATCTCCTGCCCACTCCGCCTGCCGATGAACTGGCCAAGAACCTGGCCGCGCAACTGTGCATGATTTTCGACGGGCTAAAGGAAGAAACCGGCCGCTCGCCAGGAATAGATCAATTGTTCTTCCAGGTGGCCACTGTTGTGGACATGTTGCCTGAGTCGGTTTATCCGCACTGGCTCTACGAGTACGACAAGCCATCGGAGCCGGCGAAATCCGAACCAACGGAACGAAAGCCACGCCCTGAATTTGAACTTAGCTGAGTTGAAATTGATTGCCTATCGGATGGTGGTCGAACGGAGCGACCGGCCTTGGTTTGACGCTGCAAAATGCAAGGAAAAGAAATGACATTAAAAACAAGAATTCAGAAGATTGAACAGGTCGTCAAGCAGTCTGCCAGTGGCGCGGTGTTGCTACGCGAACCAGTCGATGGCGATGACCACGAGTCATTCGAAAGCGCACTCGCCCAAGCCATTGAGGCAGGGCATCAGGTCGTCGTTCACACCGCAAACAAAGAGCCAAACCGGCGAATTGCCGGTGTGATCTACGAGCCAGATGGATTCGTCGCCTTTCTGTCACTGGCAGCCAACAGCCCCTCCACAGATGGCCGCAGCAAAAACAAGTTAAGTCAGATAATTTTAGAGGCGCAGGGAACCACTCTACCCATAGTCAAAGGGGTTAATTTTGGCAAAATTTAAGCCTGGCCAAAGTGGGAACCCCAGGGGCAAGTTGCCTGGCACGAAACACGCAAGCACGAAGCTGCGCGACGCCATCGCCAACGACATGCAGGCCATCATTGCCGCTCTGGTCGACAAAGCCAAAGATGGTGACACCTCAGCCGCCGCGCTGCTTTTTTCACGCACGCTACCCCCACTGCGCCCGCAATCAGACCCGCCTGATGTGGATCTGCCAGGCACGACGATGAACGAACGCGCAGAAGCGATTACCGCCGCGGCACTGGCCGGAGATTTATCGCCTACCGGCGCCACTGAGTTGATGAGTTTGATAGCCCAGCAAGCCCGTATTGCCGAAATTACCGAACTATCCGAACGCCTTGAGCGCATCGAAAACGCACTGAAATTGGAAGGAAAGAAAAAATGAAATCACCAGCCTTGAATCGTATCCTCGAAAAAACACCATCAAAAAGCCTCGCTGTTCTATCCGTCAGCGCCTTGCTTCGTTCGGACAATATCGAGTTGGAGCGCATTTACGGTGCGCTGCCCAGCCATCGGAGAGAATCCAGGAACGAGTTTTTCATTCAACATCACGCGATAACCGAAAATCTTCTGCTTTGGTCTGTTGAGTACTGGAAAACGGTGGCGACCATCAATTCCTGCCTTTTTGTATCAGTAGTTCCCGGCATTGATGAAAAGGAATCCAGCGCCACAGCCTTCTTGCTCAATGCCCACAAAGCCAAACAAGCAACACTAATCGAAGCAATGCGACAGATTTGCACCAATTCCGGCATCGACTTCAAGGATGTTGCCACTTTTGCCGAAGTCGATACGGACATTGTTGCGAAGCCCATCCCGAAATTGATACCTGAATACGTCGAGATGTTCGGCATCGCCGGATGAGGAGAGCGAAAAGACATGAAACAGGGGATTTCACCCGATATGCGGCAAAAGGTTCTGGACCTTCGCCGCAATCATTCACTGCGTTAGGTTACCGAAATGGCAGGAATCTCGCTTGGTACGGTCAATGCCATTTGCGGCAGACTCGGTGCCTGCAAGGACAATAAGCAACAAAGCATCACTTTAAGTCTCCCCCCGGAAGCGGACGCTCTGCTACCGCCGCATCCGGCCTGAAGCGGTCCTTAATAGCATGCTCGAAAATTCGGCGTCGCGGCGCCCGCGAACGGCTGCTTTACGGAACGAACTTGGAACCCGGTTTGGCGCAATCCGGCCAGTTGCTGCCGTTCGAGTATCAAATTCCAGCGGCTGCTTTCCTAGCTTACCTGCCCATTCGTCAAGGCACGTATCGCTTCACTACAAGGTTTGCGATAAAGGTCTGAACGGGTTCATTGTGCTGGTTGTGCGTTGTCACGCGAGCTTTCACCATCCCTTGTTCTGGTCTGGATTTCGAAAGCCGAACCTCAACAATCTCTGTTTCTACCGAAAGTTTGTCACCCGGACGCACGGGTTGATGCCACTGAAGCACATCCAACCCGGCTCCAATGACGCCACCCGCTGGCTTGAATTCACTTTCGACGAGCAGGCGCATCGTCACCGCTGCCGTATGCCAGCCGCTCGCTGCCAGCCCTTGAAAGAATGATTCCGTTGCGGCCTCATTGTTTAGATGGAAGGGTTGAGGGTCATACTCGGCAGCAAAACGCTTGATGGCTTTTTCATCCAACACATAGCTTCCGGAGCCGAAGCGTTGACCGACACTCAGGTCATCAAGGTAGTAAATCTCTTTCATATCATTCCCCGCGACTCAGGCCTTCGGCCACAGAATCATTTGAGTGCAGCGGAACAAGGCGATTTTCTTGCCCGTTGCTTCATCCGTCACAATGGCATCCCAAACCTGCGTTGTCTTTCCAAGATGCTGAGCGGTCGCGGTACAGGCAACCACACCTTCTCTCACCGTACCGAGGTGATTGCTCTTCAACTCAACCGTCGTGAACGACTGGGCGCCGGTCGGTAGATGCGCAATCGTGGCATTGCCGCAGGTGGTGTCGGCCAAGGTCACGACGCTGCCCGCATGCAGAAATCCGTTGATGGCACCATGGAGTGACTTCACAACCATGCGGCTGGTCATCGCACCCTGTTTTACTTCAAGCATTTCGATGCCCAGAAACCCCGGCAGGCATTCCTTACTGTCCCGGTTCAAGGCTTCCGGTGTCACGTCTTCGCGCAAAATGCTCATGATGTTCCTTTCTCTGTTCCTAACGGCGATTGGGTTGTTGGAAGATGTTCGCTAATTGGGGCTTCCTTGATAGGCAAATTAACCAAGGCAGCAAGACTGGCCAGCGCGATGTCGGCGTACCACATCCAGGAAAAGTCACCGAACTGGGACATCGTGATGCCGCCCAACCAGGCACCAAGGAAACCGCCAATCTGGTGCGAGAGCAGCGTCAGTCCGAACAAGGTCGCCAGATAGCGCGTCCCGAAAAGCTTCCCGACAATCGCCGCAGTGGGTGGAACCGTAGCCAGCCAGGTAAAGCCCAAACCGGCAGCAAACACGTAGTAAGTCCATTCGGTGCGAGGCATCCACAGGTACCAGACAATCAACAAGGCCCGCGAGGCATACATCACCGCCAGGACATACTTGCTGCGATAACGGGCCACACACGAACCGGCATACAGGCTGCCGAATACGTTTGCCAGACCGATGACGGCCAGCGACCAGCTGGCCACACTGGGGGGTAGGCCACACAGATTCACCTCGCCGGGTAGATGGGTGACCAGGAAGGCAATGTGAAATCCACAGGTGAAGAAACCAGCGTGCAGCAACCAGTAGCTTGGATTCTTGAGCGCCTCGACTACCGCCGGCCCCAGCTTCGAATCGTCGGCATGCTGAGGCACCGCTGTCGTCGGACCGGTGAGCTTCCCAATCAACGGAAGAGCAGCCAGAGTTGCTATGGCCATCGCCCACATGGCACCCATCCACCCCATACTCTGAATCAGCTTTTGCAGGAGTGGCGCAAAGATAAACTGCCCAAAGGAGCCGCCCGCATTGATAACGCCGGAAGCTGTACCGCGTGACTCAAACGGCAAGCGTTGGGCGGCAGCACCAATCAGCACGGAGAAGCTCCCAGCTCCCGAGCCCATGGAAGCCAGGATGCCCAGGGCAACCGCCAGACCGAAACCGTTGTCGATGAAAGGTGTAATCGAGCAACCGATGGCAAGCGTTACTAGGGCTGCTTGTAACACCAGCCGGGGACCATAGCGGTCTGCCACAGCACCAGCAATCGGCTGGATGGCACCCCAGGTGAACTGCCCGATGGCCAGCGCCAGGCTAATGGTGGCGATGCCCATGCCGGTAGAGCTATTGATGGGACTGATGAAAAGACCAAAGGATTGGCGGGTTCCCATGGTAACCATGAGGATACCAGCTGCCGCCAAGGTTACAGACAGCACATCGGGGCGTCGAATTGAGTGAAACATCATTCCCACCACATCAAGTAATGGGGGGATTGTGTTCGTTTAACGCGGCCGCGACAAACCAGTTATCATGCCTAATGTTATAGAAAATCTATTTCATGATTTCATATCCTCCGCTTAAATCCCTAGTCGCTTTTGATGCAGCCATGAGAAACAATAGTTTTTCTCTTGCCGCAGATGAGCTATGCGTGACCCCCGGTGCGATAGGCCAGCAAATCCAGAAACTGGAGGAGTGGCTGGGCATGTCGCTGTTCATCCGACAGGTGCGACAAGTACAACCGACGGATACGGCCACCGCTTACTGGCAGAAGATTCAACCGGCACTCACCCAGATAGCCGATGCCAGTAACCGGCTCAAGCGTAGTCGCAGCAAGGCGGTATCGCTGTCCATGACGCCCAGCTTTGCGGCCAAGTGGTTCACGAGCCGCATGGCTAACCTAGTGACCCAACACCCGGACATCGAATTGCATCTCAATGCTTCGGTTGAAACAGTCGATTTTGAGCGGGAGGCGATTGATTTGGCGATTCGCCATTTCAACGGGAAAGGCACAAACCTCGATGCGAGCTTGCTGTTCAATGATGAAGCACGGGTGTACTGCACACCGGAATACGCCACCGCGATGCGTTTAAGCGTTCCTGATGGTTTGGCGAATGCCAACTTGCTGGTAACCACCATACAGCCCTATTGGGAACGATGGTTCAAGCAGTTCAGCCAACTTGATAGCGAAGCTATCGCGAGGATTCCTCGCATGCACTTTGACCAGTCGCTGTTGGCTATCGAAGCCGCTAAGCGGGGACACGGCGTAGTGCTGGTCAGTCCCTACCTCACCGAGGCAGAGGTTGCCAGTCGGGCTTTAATTGAACCGTTTGACTGCTGCCTCAAACTTGAAAATGGCTACTACGTAGTTCACCCAAGCAAGACAACACCTAGCCAAGCAGCCATTCGCGTCAAGCAGTGGTTGATTGAAGAGGCTGAGAAGGTTGCCAAGGTCGGGATTGCGAGCGAATCCGGCCAGTCGTCCAGTTCGAGGCAATGACAGCAAAGGGTCGCCAGCACTCGGTGACGAATGGCTGCTTCCGGGAAGTGAATCTTCAATGACCGCTTACTGGCGGCGAACTTTAAAAGGGGGGCTGTCTTGTCCCGACCCACAAGAGACATTGACCGTCTCAGTAGCGCTACGGCAGGTTTCTGAGCTGAGCAGTCGTACAACCAAGAGGCAGACCGAAAACTAATCGGCCAAAGTGGACTGTCCTTGCCATCCAGCTTAGTTGGAAAAATAGGTATGCTTACGGGGTATCATGAGAGGCGAATCTCTTTTCACTAAGGGGATAATCATGTATCGCAATGTTGTAATTGAAACTTATCAAAATACTAGCGGAGGCTCTAAACACTCTATTCGTGCCAGGCCAGTAGCTGGTCAGGGATTCCCGACCACGATGCGAGTTGAATGTTCTAGTGCAATGAGGGAAAAGTATCCGATTGGTACTATATTCCTTGTTCGTGCGAAAATTAAAGACACTGAACAAGAAGCGCATCTCTACACCTCTTGGCAGTGGGCGTTCCGAGTGTTATCCGCCGTTGACGCCCTTGAAATCATAAGCAGCAATGTCAAAATCAATTAAAGGAACCATCCTCGAAAGCTTCCGCTACGAAATTGAAAACAAAGGTAGCCTGCAAGTCGTTGTTGACGAGAATCACCAAAAATGGATTCTTGTTAATGACCTGAAGGAGTTGTTTGGTTTTGAGTTCAAGCAATGGTACGAAATTGAAAAACCAGACCTAATTGAGATGACGTTCCCTATGCTCAAGCATGGGAAAAGCGCTGACTATTGGTTTCTTTGCTTTGAGTCTATTCAACACATATTAGCGAATCCAACTTCGTGGTACATGACGTGGCTTCGTTCTGATGATTAAGTTTCTGGTATTGCCTGGCAATAGGCCCCTGTCTAACAGGTGCCGAGCGTGTCAGGAGTTTTGTGTGTAAAGCTACCATTAGCCGCTGCCCTGCTGAATGGCCGCTTTCGAGGTGAGGTGAATTTCCGCTTCTGGCCGGCAACTGCCTGATGCCAACTGTTTGCCGTAACAAAGGGCAGCACCCGAGCCTCAGCGGTCCTTCGTCGCTCGGGCCTAGCGAAGGCAGTTTGCTGAGCGGAGTAGACGTTCAGGGCGTTTGCTGAACGCGAACTCGTCGGCCTTTGGTGCCATTGGGTTGGGTTTCAAGAATAAGTCGTAATTTGGCAGCTTGCCGCCATTCAGCCGTGGTCCTCGTTGAACGACAGCTTTCCTAACTCTGGAACACGTGCTCGACCCTCTAACGAGTGCATACAAGAGACGATAGACGTTCAATATTCCATTCGCAAAACTCGGCGCTTACTTGAAACGAAATTGACATTGCTATAGGTTCCGGCAACTCTCGTGCAAATAAGGTCAATTCGAGTTCGACCTGTCCGGACTCCACCGGCAAAACAAGCACCATACCTTTGGCCCTACCTATTCCACCCGGGAGAATGCGGTGAAACGGTATCTCGGCCGCCATACTTCCCTCGATTACCTTGTATTCCGGCCAGCCGTCTTCTTTGTGTAAGCGCAAAGGCGTTTGATGAATGCTCGGAACTAGGTCAAGGTACGGACTGGGCTGATTTCGACCTTTAATATCAACCAACTTGATTGGTTTGCCGCTTTGCTTGGCAATGACATGGAGTTCGCAATCAGAAAGGGCAAACCCTGACTTATTGGATATGGATATCCGAACTGCCACCCCTTGAGTCTTTGCTATTGCATAAGTCCGAAGCTCTTTCCAGAACGAGCGATTTTGGCGGTTAATCGAAATCTCAAACGGATTTTTTGAGCGTGCCTCTTCGAAATCCGGAAGTGGCTCATTGGGACGTTCAGCAACTTTGATTTCGCGCGCAGTTCCCGCTAACGCCACTCCCTTGTCATCGGTAATTTCAAAAGAAACATCGGCAACTTGAGCTGACTGAGCTTCTTCGGCTCCCATTTGGGCGATTTCATCCGGTCGTGCGGTATCCGTTGAGCTACCTCGGCGAACATACACAACGTCCTTCTGAACAACGCCGTAGGTCTCCTTTGAAAACACCGGGCGTGACTGTTTCTGTATGGTGAATATCCCAACCGCAACACCGCGAAATTCAACAACTTCATATGAAAAATCCAGTGTCCCATGAATTTTTGAAGCGATGAACTGCTGAAATCTCGCGTCATCATAGAATTTTTCTGCGGCAATACCGACAACATTTGGAAGGCTCGGCTTGTTTTCCTCGAATCCGATTAGGATATGCGCGGGACCGTCTCGCCAAGAATTTGCCATAGAAAGCAAATCTTTAAGCAGTTCAGACTTTTTGTTTTCCAGTTTTTTGCTGAACTCGTTCCCCGATAACCCATCTGCCGCCAAGTCGTTTTTTGAGAAAACATATTGGTCAG
>ERZ724510.2447-NODE-2447-length-9953-cov-4.160032_pt1 | contig 9953 bp, 9 predicted proteins | sample MGYA00376043_ERZ724510 | MGnify/ENA primary metagenome ERZ724510 (study PRJEB28724, sample SAMN07190888) | wastewater metagenome | isolation source: influent of sewage treatment plant in Hong Hong | place: USA: Christiansburg, Virginia | collected 2016-03-01 ... | reverse complement strand
CGGCATCGGCGGCATACAGTCGAGCCAGCACAGCGGCTTGTTCCTGTGCCGGCTAGCTGTGGTGGATCGAATCGCCCATCTCTCGATGGAGCTTCTGCACCGTCGACACCGACCACTGCGTGTTTTGCAGTAACGCGTCGAAGACAGCAATGCCGTCGGCTTCGAGGACCGCATCGCGCAAACTCGCACAGGCTGACTCAGCGGTTTTGTTCCGACCGCAGCCACTCATCCCCGAAAGCCCGACCGCGAACCAAAGGCCACTCACGATCGCCACGCCGACCCGACCGGCTCGGGCACTGCTCAAGGCTGGTCCTCGGCTTTGGACTCCGGCGACTCCGCGACGAGTTTGTCTTTGTTCGACTCGCTCTGCTCCCGCTTCTTTTGCAGCGCTTGCCTTCGCAGATTTTGGAAATGCACGATGAGCCGCATCTCGACGTACAGCCCGACCACCAGCCAGATCAGGGGATAGCCCGGCAGCGCAAAACCCCGCACTTTGCCGAACGTGAGCAGGCCGCCCACCATCGTCAAAAGCGCCGCACCCGTCGCGACCGCCAGCGAAAACGTGCGATTCGCGGCCAACGCAAGACCGCCAACGAGCAGCGCGGCCCCCACCACGAGGTTGCCAGGAAACAGTAGCAACCCAAAGGGCTGTAACCGCACGATGGCAAACGCGCCCATCATGCACATCATCACGACCAAGTACGAAGTTTGTGAGCGCACAGACTGCCTGCTACCACGACTTTGCAGGCCGCGCCATTTCGGTGCCATCGCTGGCACCACCGCTGCGTAGTTTCCGTCGCCCACGATTTTTGATCTTGCCGCTGCGGGCCCGGCTTTGGTATGCAAGGCACCTCCTAAGCGAGCCGATCGCTGCTTTTTTTGGCCATCACGCTCTGCGTCGTGCCCGAGGTCTTCGGGTGCTCTCGTCTCCAGTCCTTCGGTAATGGGCGTACTTTATCCACACCTGTGGATAACCCTGTGGATAGTTGTTGCATGCTGAGTGATCTGCCCCTCGATAGCACCCCCTCGGGATCGCCCTGCCATCAGGCGGGATCGGCCGAGGTTTGGGACGACGCCATGAAGGTGCTCTCCCGCAAGCTATCGGCGCAGAACTTCGATTTGTGGTTTCGCCCGATCCGCTGCCAGCACGTCGATGGTCAGGACATCCATCTGCTCGCCCCGAACCAGTTCATCAAAGAGTGGTTCGAGACGCACTACCAGCAGGTGGTCCTCGAAGTCATTGGCGAAGGCAGCGCCCAACCGTTCCAGATCCACTGGCAGATCGACGACAGCAACAGCGAGGAAGACCGCGCCCGTGACAACAAGGTCGCCGATTCCAAGCAGCAGCGGCAGCAACAGCAGGCCAAACCCGTTGAGCCAGCGCGCACAGCCCCAAGCCGTCCCAGTGATGGGCCGTCCCGTCGCCACTCTCCCGGTGCCAAGAACAAGCCATCGCCCGAGAGCCTCGAACCCGGTCAAGAGCTGCTGGCGCGCTACATTTTCGATTCGTTTGTAATCGGTCCGTCGAACCAGCTCGCCGCAGCCGCCAGCCGGGCCGTCGCTGACAATCCAGGTGGCAAGTACAATCCCCTGTTTATCTACGGCGGCGTAGGGCTCGGCAAAACGCATCTTCTGCATGCCATTGGGCATCAGATCCAGGCCGAACACCCGACGTGGCGCATCCTGTACCTGAAGACCGAGACGTTCATGAACGAGTACATCAATCAGGTGCGCTCGGGCCGAATCGATGATTTTCGGGTCAAGTACCGCGACAACACCGACGTACTGCTGATGGACGACATCCAGTATCTCGGCGGCAAAGAGCGAACCCAGGACGAGTTCTTCCATACCTTCAACGCCCTGTTCGAGTCGCACCGCCAGATCGTCGTCACAGCCGACAAATACCCGCACGAGATCCCGGATCTCGAAGAGCGCATCCGCTCGCGCTTCCAGTGGGGACTCATCGCCGACATCCAGGCACCGGAGCTAGAAACGCGGGTCGCGATCCTGCAAAAGAAGGCGGAGCTCGACCAGATCGCGCTACCGAATGACGTGGCGCTGTTTTTGGCGACCCACATCAAATCGAACGTCCGCGAGCTAGAGGGACTGCTGATTCGGGTGGCGGCGTTTGCGTCGCTTCAGCAGCGACCCATCACCATCGAGTTTGCCCAAGACACGCTGCGCAATTTCCTGACCCAGTCGACCGCGCACCTCAGCGTGGAATCGGTGCAGCGCGAGGTCGCGAACTACTTTGGCGTCAAGATCACCGACCTCAAAGGCACCAGCCGTCAGACCTCGGTGACGCGGCCTCGGCAAGTGGCGATGTACCTGGCCCGCAAGCTATGCAAAGCGAGCTTCCCTGAGCTGGGCCTAAAGTTTGGCGGCAAAGATCACACGACGGTGCTGTCGGCCTGCCGCAAGATCGAGGCGCTGCTCGACTCCGACCCGCAACTGCGCGGGATGGTGCAGGAGATCGAGCGCCACCTCCTCGCGTAGAGGGACGTTGCGGCGATGGCCCCATCGAATCAGCCAAGACAGCTACGCGAATCCGAGCTTCGTGAACGACTGGCGCTCATCTGTCAGCGGCTCTATCAAAAAGACCTGATTGCCGCTGGCGATGGCAACGTGTCGCTGCGGCTCGATGAGGAGCGGGTGCTGGTGACCCCGTCGGGCTTCCACAAGGGCTTCATCCGTCCGGAAGACCTGATCATCACCGACCTTGCGGGCCGCAAGCTGCGCGGAAGCCACCAGCCCTCATCGGAGTTTGCGATGCACGCGCTCATCTATGCCGAGCGAAGCGACGTGCGAGCCGTGGTCCATGCCCATCCGCCACTGACGGTGGCGCTGGCGCTGGCGGGGGTATCGCTCACCGACTGTGTGCTCAGCGAGACGTGCCTGCTGCTCGGACCCGTGCCAACCGCGCCCTACTCGACCCCGACCACCAGCGAAGTACCCGAGTCGCTACGGCCCTATGTTCGGTCGGCCAACGCGATCATTATGCACCGCCATGGCGCGCTGACGATGGGACGGACGATTGACGAGGCGTGGCAACGCATGGAAGCGGTCGAGCACTCAGCCAAGATCATCCACGCCGCCCGGGCCATCGGAGAGGTCAGACCGCTGCCGCCGCCCGAAGCAAGCAAGCTCGAGCAGCTCGCCAGCCAGCTCGGCATTCCCCGCCCGCCTGAGCCGCCACCGCAAACCTGGCACGGCCCGAACCACGATTCTTCCATGAGTGAGTCGGAGCTCGTCGAAGCGGTGCTGCGCAAGCTGCGCGGCGGCTAATCCCCGTCACTGCCGAATCGGCTCGTCTTCCAGTCGCATCAGCACGCTGTCGCCGTCATAAAACAGCGCCCACACCGATGGCGGAATCAGCCGCAGCAGCTCGGTGAGAGGTCGTGGCAGCTCCGCAGTTCCCTCGCTGACCAGTCCACCGGCGACATCGAGCAGCTCCCCAAGCAGGCTACGCGGCCTCTCCGGCAAGAAAAACACCGCTGCGTCGCGCTGGGGATGAAGTTCCGCCAGCTCACGCGCTCTGTGCACCGCATCGGCCAGCCCACCGAGCCGATCGACGAGCCGCCGCGCCACCGCCTGTCCACCGCTCCACACCCGACCTTCGGCCAGCGGCTCTAGCTCTTTGCGCGAAAAGTGACGCCCACTCGATACGACTTCCAAAAATCGATCGTAGCCGGCCTGTAGCCGCTCCAGCAGCAGCGTCCGTTCTTCCTCGCTATAGGCGCGATACGGGCTTTCCATGTCCGCGTGGTTGCCGTGGACATAACGAGCCCGCTCGACGCCAATCCTGCCGAGCAGCGCGCTCACGTCGACCTTGCCGCCAAAGATTCCAATCGAGCCGGTAATCGTCAGTGGATCAGCAAAGATCTCGCGACACGGTGCCGATAGGTAATAGCCTCCCGAGGCTGCGATATCGCCAAACGAGCACAGCACCGGCTTGCGCTGCCCGAGCTGCTTGACCTGACGGGACAGCACATCCGCCGCCAGCGCCGAACCACCGGGACTGTCGATACGCAGCACCACCGCCTCGATCTGGGGATTGTTCGAGGCTTCTTCGAGCGCCGCAGCCAGCGTCTGTGCTCCCACAGTCTGAAAGCCAACATACGGCACGGTCTGCGAGGTTCCATCGGTCAAGTCTCCGACCACCTCGATCACCGCGACGCCATGGGGACGGCTGCTACGAGGACGCTCGGCAGAAGGCAGAGACTCGACGCGCAGATTGGACCCGAATATCTGGCTGAGCCGCGCTTCGACATCGTCTTGCGCCGCGATCGCATCGACGAGCCGCACCGTTTTGGCGGCCATCGGAATGTGCTGACCACGCTCGACCAGTTTTTCAACCTCAGACACCGGCAAGCGGCGTGACTCAGGGATCTCGGCCAAGACCCGCTGGAAAATGTCGTCGACGAGGGCTTGCCGCTGCTGACGGGTTGGTTCGCTCGGTCCATCACGGGTAAAGCTCTCCGGCGAAGCCTTGTAGTTCCCGATGCGAACCAGATCCGCCCGAATCCCCAACCGGTCGAGCGCCTCGCGGTAGTGCGTCGTGGCTTGGGCAATGCCCGACAGCCGCACCAAGCCCGCCGGATCGAGCAGGATCTCGTCGGCGGCCGAGGCAATGTAGTATTCGCGAGTCGACAGGTCCGCCGCGTAAGCAATCACCCGCTTGCCCGACTTTCGCAGCTCCAACAGCGCTTGTCGCAGCTCGAACGCCTTGCCCCACCCGCCGGAGACACCGTTTACGACCACCAATACGCCCTCGATGTGGCGGTCGGTCTTGAGTTCCCGCAAGGTGAGCAGTAGTCGCAGCAGCCCGCGTCCGCTCCATTCGCCAAGGTTGAGCCGCAGCACGGACTTCGGACCGGCCCACAGCGACGCATAACGCTCCGAGGAAACACGCAGCGCGACACTGCCACCGTGATAACGAACTGGATCTTGGCGACCGAGGCCGAAGAACTGGAACACCTGGCCTCCGACCCGCGCAAAGTCGAGCGATAGACCCACGCCGATGCGCCAGTCCACGGTGACACCGCCATCTGGCACGATGACGGAGCTGCCATCGATGCCAATCCCAAGGCCTGCCGTGGGACGAACCCACAGCCGCAGGCGCGGACTGACCTCGGAATAGCCCTCGCCGACGCGTACGCCCAGGCCGATGTCCCAGCGTGAGTCCCCGAGCGGCTGTAGCAGCGTCTCGAACTCGTAACTCCGCGCAACTTCGGGCAACGCCGATGGGGCCGCCGGTTTCGGGGCGTTCAGATCGTGCAGCATCACGCCAAACGCCAGCCGTCGATTGGGACGCAAGTGGAGCCCAACGCCGACCGTATCGAGCCCTCCGTAGCTACGGGCCGAGCGGCTGGAAAACGAGTGTCCATACGACAGACCCACCGCCGCCCACCAAGTCGGAACGTACGCGACCGAAAGCGTCAGCTTGCCGAGCATCGGCAGATCATCGTGCGGACGCAGTAGCTCCAGTCCCGCACCGACCTTGATCGCCCGCAAATACGGCAGCGGCGTCGCAAAGTACAGGCCAGAGCCTCGGCCCGCCCACGGAATCTCCGGCAGCAGCTCGCTGTGACGAAATCCGAAGGTGTAGCCACGCAGATCACGCAGCGAGGCCGGATTGACCGTCACCGCCCAAGGTTCCGCACCGTCGGAAACCCCGCTCCCCGCCGTCGTTACCGATTCCAGCGGAGAACGATTGAGCGGTACCTGTCCCTGTGCCGAGCCAAGCCAACAACAAACGATCGCTGCGGCGCTGAGCCATCGCATCCCAGTCGGTGTCATCACTATCCCTTTTTACTGCGCGCTGGGGGGCTTCTGCCGCAGCGTCACTAGCTGCTGGGTGTCATGTTCATAATCGAGGGTCACCGTCTCGGGCAGGTAGCCGGGCAAGCGAACGATCACCGCCAGCTTGCCGAGGTCGCGCTTGGGAACATGACGATAGGGGGTGGTGCCGATGACATCGCCAGCGGTATTGACGATCTCGGCACCGGGGGGCGTGCTATCGATCCGCCAGCTCACGGTGCCGCCCTGGCCACGCCCCAGGTAGTACAGCGTCCCGCCCAGCAGCAGCATCGCCAGCAACATCAGTCCTGCCCACAGCGGACTCCTGCTGGTACTCGCAGCCGGCGGCATCGACATCCCCGCCGAGGGGTCGGACTCGGTCAGCTCGATCGCTTGAAGCTGCGTCGACACCTCGCGCATGGTGGGCCGCTCGCTGCCGGACTTGGCGAGCATGCGCAGCACCAGCGCCTCTAAGTCGGGACGAACGTCGGCACGGAGCAGGGTCAGCGGCGGCGGTGGCTCGCTGATGTGCTTGTGCATGACGCTCACCATCTCGGGGGCGACAAACGGCGCTTGGCCACACAGCGACTCGTACAGCAGGATACCGAGCCCGTAGACATCGGTCTTTTCATCGACGACGGCACGCCCACTTTCCAGGCACTGCTCGGGGGCCATGTAGATCGCGGTGCCAAGCAGCGACGCAAACGGGCTGGTCTTGATCTGGGTGTTCGACTGCGAGATCGACAGCGAGGCATCCTCAGCCACGACGGCAATGCCAAAGTCGAGCACCTTGGCACGCTCCCCGCCCGTCACGGCATCGTCGCGGACGAGCATGATGTTTTCGGGCTTGATGTCGCGATGGATGATCTTCTTGCTATGGGCGGCAGCCAGGGCGTCCGCAATCTGCCGGGCAAAGCGGATGACCTGTAGCTCCGGCAGTCCGCCTCGGGCTTTGCGCAAACGCTGCCGAAGCGACTGACCATCCAGAAACTCCATCACCAGATACGGGGTGCCATCGGTCAGCACATCACTTTCGAAGACGTGGGTGATGCCGGGATGACGGGTCAGGTTCGCGGCCATCGGCTCTTGCCGGAAGCGGGCGACGATCTGGGGATCTTTGGCGTACTCGGGGTGGAGCACTTTGATGGCGACGCGATTTTTGACGCGCTCGTGTTCGGCCTCGTAGACGGTCCCCATGCCGCCGCGCCCGATCTCACGGACCAGGCGGTAGTTCCCGATTTTTGTCAGTTTGCGGCGCGCCATGACAAGCCGAGCGAAGCTCTTGTGGCCATACTAGCCGACTTCGGGGCGTTGTTCGTTGCCGAGAGTGAGCTTGGGACAGATGCCCTCGGCGTGAGGGCTGCCGTGTCCTGCGACCGAGGCCACGTCGCGCTAGACGGTGCCTTCGCCGCCTTTGAGGTCGATTCGCTCGCAGGCCAGGTCGAGCTTGACCTTTTGGAGCTGGAGCTGCTTCGAGTCGTGCTTGACGGGGCCAAGGCCCAGAATCGTCACCCCGAACAGATCGAGGGTGAGCAGCGGCTTGCTCTGAAGCTGCCCCGATCCCACCGCGTCGCGGGGCAGAAACCAAATGTGCCCGGTGTGCTGCTGCGAAAGGACGTGCTTGCCCTCGCGAACCAGTGCATCCCACCACTTCATCCACGGACCAGCGTCGCGCTGCAGGATGGTGACGGCCAGGTTTGGAAACTCGACGCGGCCTGGTTCCTTGTTGTTTTCCAGGAACTTACCGATCGGGTTTTCGATGATCTCTTGCTTGATCGTAAAGCCATCGATCTTGCAAGTCTCCGCTGGGTCTTTGCTGATGCCGTCGACCTTGAAGGTGAACATCGACGGCAGCCACATCCGCTGACGTTCCCACTCGTCTTTGTACTGCTGCTCGCCGGGATACTGGTTCGACCCCGACTGCTCTTCCTTCAGGCTCTCGACGGCAAACTTCACCGTCAGATAGGCTGGCTCTTTCGCTGCGCCGTCGAGCGTCGGAAAGGTCACTTCCCGAATCAGCGCGTTGGAAAACCGCCGTCGCCAGCGCTCGCGGTTGTCGAAGTCGAGCGCGACCAGCGATCCGTCGACGCGCTGCGCATCGTAGCTGAAGCTCTTGGCGAGCCAGCGCCAGAAGCGCGGTGCCATCGTCATACCGACCTGGATGGTCACGTCCTCGAACTTGGGACGCCCCGGGTACTTGATGACGGCCCCATTGCCGCCGACCTTCTCTTCGAGCGGCTCGGACTTGAAGGTGCCGCCCTCGATCGTCTGAAGAGTTCCCATGTACTGGCTCGACCCAGAGTCATCGAGTTCGAGCACAAAACGGCTAGAGATATAGGGCCGGGTCCTGGTTTGCGCCGCCATCTTCTATTTGCCTCGTTTGCAGCGTATCACGCCTGCGCCGTCTCCCGAAGGGGTGCGCCACACCGCAGCGCAGCTCCCCGAAGAACTCGGTTGCAGGCAAAGTTAGCCACTGTCTTGCCCAAAGTTATCGACCCTCGGGCATATGCAGTTGCGCGTCCGGCGAGTCAGCCCCCGAAGAGCCGGACAAACCGCTACTGTTGAGTCCGTGAAATGAGCTTGATTTGGCACCACATATGGTAGGCTGCGCGACATGTCGGCCAAGCACCTGTCCGTGCTCTTGTTCGTCGCCGCTTCAGCCTTGCCGGGTCGGGCCTCGGCGCTTATGTGCAGTACACTCCCCGAGCCTACCTATGTGACAGCGACTCCCTCGGCAGAGCCGCTGGTCCAGAAGGTAGCAAGCCTACTTCAGCGCACTGACGCACAGCGAACCACCGTCATCTACCAGATACGGCCAAGCTGCAAGGGCCTGGAGGTAATGGTAAAGGACAACCTACCCGCGAGCTGCGCGACCGAAGCCTGCATGCGGGGCAAGGCGCTGTTCTACACGCTCGATCCTCGCGATACCGATCCCAAAGAGTGCGATCTGGACGCGGCGGGCAACAAGACCGACCTGGTGCTGTCCGATGTCTTTCCGCAGACCTGCCCGGCGTACTCGTCGAGCGCTCCTGCCGGAATTCTCGACACACCGGGGCCGGTTTCGCCGTACTCGCTGATTATGATGCGATCGGCGACCGAGGCCGCGATCCAAGCCGAAGAAGCCCACTTTGTGTACGGGGCAGGCAAGGCCGCCAACATCAAGCCGTGGCTGTCCGATGCCGCGATTGTTCACTTGGGCACCCAAGATGCCGGGTCGCTGCTGCTCGGTAACCGGGTGAAGCTCGCTCCGGCACGCTTCAAGGGAACCGTCGTCGTCACGGTCGATGATCTCATCAACACGCTGTACACCGACAGCGAGCACGGCATCGGAATCCTACCGACCGCCGTCGCCGATCGCCGCCGCTCGGAGCTTCGCCCGCTCGGGTTCCAGTCGATCGGTCAAAAGGGCGCGTTCTTCCCAGATCGCCGCTCGACCACCTACGACAAGCAGAGCGTTCGGGACGGGCACTACCCGCTGTGGGGCTTTTTGCACACCGTCCTCCGCCAAGACCCCGGCAACCCGAGCCAGCCGCTGTCGAAAAAAGGTGCTCGCCTGGCGGACATCTTCCTAGGCAAAACCCCGGTCGGCGGCCAGGACGCGCTGCTGCTCCAGGTTCAAAACGGCTTTGTTCCAATGTGTGCGATGAAGGTCACTCGCACGACCGACTCGCAGCCGCTCACCCTGTTTGCGCCCGGCGAGCCCTGCCACTGCTTCTTCGAGCACAACGTCAGCCAAGGCAACCTAACGTGTCAGCAGTGCCCCACCGGAACCTGTGGAACCGGGGTCTGTCGACGCAAGTATTGTGAGGCTCAGTGATGCCCAAGCAGACCGAAAAGCTGTTCTCGCTCCGACTCGGAGGTGGGCTTCTCATCGCGGCGCTCGGGCTGTTTTCGAGTCAGCTCCGCTGCGCCGGTGCCGACAACTACTTCACCGAGGACGCCGACCCAACCGTCGTTGGCGATGGCGGGGTCAAAGGCGACATGGCCGAAGGCCCGTGCTTTATGGGCACCCCGCAGACCGAAGCGCAGATCCTAAACCGCTGTAGCGATGCCGAGCGAGTCGAACGCGGCACCCACATCCCGCCGACCACCTGGGACGCCAGCTACCCGCTACCCTACGAAAAGTAACCCACCCACCCCGCGATCTTCCCGCA
>ERZ724510.2436-NODE-2436-length-9992-cov-8.098018_pt1 | contig 9992 bp, 10 predicted proteins | sample MGYA00376043_ERZ724510 | MGnify/ENA primary metagenome ERZ724510 (study PRJEB28724, sample SAMN07190888) | wastewater metagenome | isolation source: influent of sewage treatment plant in Hong Hong | place: USA: Christiansburg, Virginia | collected 2016-03-01 ... | reverse complement strand
CGCGCCTCGATGGTTTCATAGCCGGGGTTGAACTGGTCGCTGAGCAGCCGGGCGCGGTAAAACAGGTGCACCTGGCCTACGCGGCGCACGTTCAGCAGGCTGAACAGCGGGCCCATCTCGATCTGGGCGCCGGCTTCCTCGTCGGTTTCGCGGGCTGCGCCCTGGGCCGTGGTTTCATCGAGCTCCATGAACCCGGCGGGCAGCGTCCACTTGCCCCAGCGCGGCTCGATGTTGCGCTTGCACAGCAGCACCCGGCCATCGGTGAACTCGGGCACGGTGCCCACCACGTTCAGCGGGTTTTCGTAGTGAACGGTGTGGCAGGCGGGGCACACGGCGCGCTGCTTGGTGTCGCCGTCGTCGGGCAGGCGGTAGGCAACGGCCGTGCCGCAGTCGCGGCAGTGTTTGATCGGGCTGCGAAAGGTCATGCCAGAAATATAAGTCAAATAGGCCGCTAGCGCTTATGGGTAAAGCGCAGGCAGCTATTAAAAGTGAAGTGAAGTGAGTTGAAGTGAATGCAGGCGCTGCCTGGGCGGCTACACCACGCTCAGGCGCAGCGGGGTGAGGCCGTCCACGCCGCCTTCCAGTGTGTCGCCGCGCACCACGGCGCCCACGCCTTCGGGGGTGCCGGTGTAGATCAGGTCGCCGGGGGCCAGCTCCCAGGCGGCCGACAGGTGCTCGATGGTTTCGGCAATGTTCCAGATGAGCTGGGCCACGGTGCTGCGCTGGCGGTCGGCGCCATTGACCTGCAGCCAGATGGCGGCCTTGGCGATGTCACCCGCCTGATCGATGGGAGTGATGGGGCCAATGGGGGCGCTGGCGTCAAAGCCCTTGCCAATGCACCAGGGGCGGCCCTGTTTCTTCATGTCGTTTTGCAGGTCGCGGCGCGTCATGTCCAGGCCCACGGCATAGCCGTAGATGTGCTGCAGCGCATCGGCCGCCTTGATGTTTTTGCCGCCCTTGCCAATGGCCACCACCAGTTCAATCTCGTGGTGCAGGTTGGCCGTGAGGCTGGGGTAGGGCAGCAGGCCGGTTTCGCCGGCATTGACCACCACGATGGCGTCGGCCGGTTTCATGAAAAAGAACGGCGGCTCGCGGCCGGTGAAGCCCATTTCCTTGGCGTGCTCTTCGTAGTTGCGGCCCACGCAGTAGATGCGGTGCACCGGGAAGCGGTCGCCAGAGCCCACAACGGGCACGCTGGTCACGGGCGCGGGAGAAAAAACATAGCTCATGTCAGTCTTTCTGCTTCAAGATGGGTCCTGGTGGTTTGCAATCCACGCGGTCACGGTGTTGATGCGCCTTGCCGTGCAAAAGCAGTCTCTGCGGCTCTGTGCTTGATAGCTTGATACTCACGTTTCTTGCAACACCTTATCAATGGTGCGGGGGCGTTGGCGCGGTGGGCTGTGGTGATACCGTCGCGCTGCGCGCCCTCGCTCTGCTGCAGTGTGCCACGGGGCCGGTGTGTCTGCTGGGGGGAGGCTACACTCGCGCCCATGGCACAGAGCTTCGATTTCTATCAGGCGCCAGGCCACCTTGTCCGGCGCGCACACCAGCGCGCCGTGGCACTTTTCATGGAAGAAACGGCCGGTTTTGACGTGACGCCGGTGCAGTTCGCCATCCTCAATGAATTGATCGACCGGCCCGGCGAAGACCAGGTCACCCTGGCGGCCCGGGTGGCATTTGATGCCGCCACATCGGGATCGGTGATTGGCCGCCTGGAGGCGCGCGGCTGGGTCCGGCGTGTGCCCGACATGCGTGACCGGCGGCGCAAGCTGTTGTGGGTCACCCCCGCGGGCGAGGCCGCTGCACTGCAGATGCGCGGCGCGGCCCAGCGGGTCCAGGAGCGCCTCATGGCGCCGTTGTCTGACGCTGAAGCGGTGCAGCTCAAGGCCTTGCTGGCCAAGCTGGTGTTCAGCCCGGCAGCAGCTGCCGATGCCCATCTGTCCCGCCAGACCTCTATTGCGCCCCCGCTCTCCAGCCCATGAAGCTTTTCAACTACTTTCGCTCGTCGGCGTCGTTTCGCGTGCGCATCGCGCTGCAGCTCAAGGGGCTTGGCTACGACTACATCCCGGTGCACCTGGTGCGCGGCGAGCACCATGACCCGGCCTACACGGGCCGGGTAGGCGATGCGCTGGTCCCCACCTTGCTGACCGACGACGGCGTGGCGCTGTCGCAGTCCATGGCCATCATCGAATACCTCGATGAAACCCATCCGTCGCCGCCCTTGCTGCCCGCCGAGCCGCTGGCCCGGGCCCACGTGCGGGCTTTGGCCCAGATGGTGGCGTGCGAAATGCACCCACCCAACAACCTGCGGGTGCTGAACTATCTGGTGCAAACGCTGAAGGTGGACGAAGCCGGCAAGAACGCCTGGTACAGCCACTGGGCCCGCAGCGGGCTGGAGGCCTTCGAGCGCCAGTTGGTGCTGCTGGCGCAGCAGCGCGCAGCGCAGGGCCTGGCACCGTCCGTGTCTTGCTGGGGCGCTGCCCCCACGCTGGCCGACTGCTGCCTGGTGCCGCATGTGTTCAATTGCCAGCGTTTCAACGTCCCTTTGCAAGGCCTGCCGCTGACCATGGCCGCCTTTGCTGCCTGCATGGCGCTGCCCGCATTCCAGCAGGCGCAGCCCTCGGCCTGCCCTGACTACCAGCCATGAACAAGGCATGACCAAGCCATGACCCAGCCCCCCCGCATTCCCCACGACTGGCTGCAGCCGCAATGGCCGGCGCCTGCCGGTGTGCGCGCCCTGTGCACCACGCGGGCGGGCGGTGTCAGCACCGGCCCCTGTGCCAGCCTGAACCTGGGCAGCCATGTGGGCGATGATCCGTCGGCAGTGCAGGCCAATCGGCAGCGGCTGCAGGCGGTGGTGCAGGGCGCCACCCCGGGCGCCCGGGCCGTGTTTCTGAACCAGGTGCACGGCACGGCGGTGGCCACCATCAACCCCGCCACGCCCGACGGCACCGAGGCCGATGCCTGCGTGGCCACGCAGCCGGGCGCGGTCTGCACCATCATGGTGGCCGATTGCCTGCCCGTGCTGCTGGCCCATGGCTCGGGCGCGGTGGTGGGCGCGGCCCACGCGGGCTGGCGCGGGCTGGCCGGAACAGGCGGGGTGGGTGTTCTGGAGGCGGTTTTTGAGCGTTTTAAGGCTCTAGCCCTTTCTGATAAAGCGCTAGCAGCTATCAAAAATGAAGCAAATGGAATGCTGGCAGCGCACACGATGGCATGGCTGGGGCCCTGCATTGGCCCCACCGCGTTTGAGGTGGGCGCAGAGGTGCGCGAGGCTTTTTGCAGCCATCACCCGGCCGCCTTGGCGTGCTTTGTGCCACTGGGCCAAGGCAAGTTTCTGGCCGATCTGGCGGGGCTGGCGCGTCTGCGACTGCGCGCGCTGGGCGTTAAGCAGATCTATGGCAACGACAGCACAGCACCCTGGTGCACCGTGGGCAATGCCTCACGGTTCTTTTCGTACCGGCGCGACCAGCTGGCTCTCGGCGGCAGCGGCCGCATGGCCGCCTGCATCTGGCGCGACTGAATCGGCTGTCTCTGCACCTGGCGTTGTCCCCGCAACCGGTGGCTGGGGCGTTTGCCCGTGCGATTGGCTGTGCGTTTGCGCCGCCAGCTTCTCGTCATAAGCGGCCTGCTCGGCCTGATCGCGTGCCCGCAGGGCCCGCTTGCGCGACGGCGTGCCCAGGATATACGCCACGATGCCCATCGGCAGCAGCCCATACAGCACAAACGTGAAGAAAGCGCCCAGCACGCTGCCGGTGCTGCTGGTGGCTTCGGCCACCGCCATCATGAGGGTGACATACAGCCAGGTGATGATTACAAGGTACATGAGCAAAGGAGCAAAAGAGCGAAAGACGCTGGTGAACATTGCCTTGCGGCAGCAGGTGGGCAACAATGGTGCCGAGATCCCGTGCGATCGACCAACCATTGAGGAAGCAGCATGAATTCTGAAGCACTCTGGGCTCAAGGCGCCCAGCAATTCCAGCAGATTTTCGGGGATAGCTGGACAAAGGCATTGCAGTCCTTTCAGTCTGCCGACGTGGCGGGCGGCATGCCAGGGGCCGCGCCCCTGCAGTTTTCGTCGACCAAGCTGCAGGCGCTGCAACAGCAATATCTTCACGATGCCAAGGAATTGTGGGCCCAGGGCCTGCAGGCCGCCCCCGAAATCAAAGACCGCCGTTTCACGGGCGAAGGCTGGGCTGCCAACCCGGTGGCCACTTTCTCTGCCGCCGCCTACCTGCTCAACGCCCGCACCCTGATGGGCCTGGCCGACGCGGTGGAGGCCGACGCAAAGACCCGTGCTCGTATCCGCTTTGGCGTAGAGCAATGGATGGCCGCCATGGCGCCCAGCAATTTTTTGGCCTTCAACGCCGAGGCACAGAAGAAAGCCATTGAGACCAAGGGCGAGAGCATTGCCAAAGGCATGCAGAACCTGCTGCACGACATCACCCAGGGCCATGTGTCGATGACCGATGAAAGCCTGTTCGAGGTGGGCCGCAACGTGGCCACCACCGAGGGCGCCGTGGTGTTTGAAAACGAGCTGTTCCAGCTGCTCGAATACAAGCCGCTCACCACCAAGGTGTTCGAGCGCCCGTTTTTGCTGGTGCCGCCGTGCATCAACAAGTTCTACATCCTCGATCTGCAGCCCGAAAACTCGCTGATCCGCTATGCCGTGGAACAGGGCCACCGCACCTTTGTGGTGAGCTGGCGCAATCCCGACGATTCCCTGGCCCACAAAACCTGGGACGACTACGTGGAAGACGGCGTGATGGCCGCCATCGACGTGGTGCAAAACATCACCGGCGCCGAACAGATCAATGCCCTGGGCTTTTGCGTGGGCGGAACCATCCTGAGCAATGCACTGGCCGTGCTGGCAGCGCGCGGCGATGAGCCCGTGGCCAGTGCCACCTTTTTGACCACGCTGATCGACTTCACCGACACCGGCATCCTGGATGTGTTCATCGACGAAGGGATGGTGAAGTACCGCGAGATGCAGCTGGGCAAAGGCGGCCTCATGAAAGGGCAGGACCTGGCCTCGACCTTCAGCTTCTTGCGCCCCAATGATCTGGTGTGGAACTACGTGGTGGGCAACTACCTCAAGGGCGAAACGCCGCCACCCTTTGACCTGCTTTACTGGAACAGCGACAGCACCAACCTGCCGGGCCCGTTCTACGCCTGGTACCTGCGCAACTTCTACCTCGAAAACAACCTGGTCAAGCCCGGCAAGCTCACCGTGTGCGGCGAGAAGATGGATCTTTCCAATCTCACGCTGCCGGTTTATGTCTACGGCTCGCGCGAAGACCACATCGTGCCCATCAACGCCGCCTACGCGTCCACCCAGGTGCTACCCGGCAAAAAACGCTTTGTGATGGGCGCCTCGGGCCATATCGCCGGGGTCATCAACCCGCCCGCCAAAGGCAAGCGCAGCCACTGGATTCGCGCCGACGGCAAGCTGCCCGCCACCCTCGACCAATGGCTGGAAGGCGCCACCGAGCACCCTGGCAGCTGGTGGACCGACTGGTCCGGCTGGCTCAAGGGCCATGCCGGCAAGCAGATTGCAGCGCCCAAGGGCTACGGCAAAGGGGCACGGTTCAAGGCCATCGAGCCGGCGCCCGGCCGCTATGTCAAGGAAAAGGCATGATTTCAAAGCGCTAAAAATGGCTGCGAGAATCTGAAAGCACCCGCCGGGGCACGAACGCCGCCCCGCACCAATCCACCTCGAAAGGACTATCCATGGAAGACATCGTCATTGTTTCAGCCGCCCGCACCGCCGTGGGCAAATTTGGTGGCGCACTGGCCAAGACCCCCGCCACCGAACTGGGCTCCATCGTGATCCGCGAGGCCATCGCGCGCGCCGGGCTCTCATCCGACCAGATCGGTGAAGTCATCATGGGCCAGGTGCTGGCGGCAGGCGTGGGTCAAAACCCCGCGCGCCAGGCCTCCATGAAGGCGGGCGTGGCCAAGGAAACGCCCGCCCTCACCATCAACGCAGTGTGTGGCTCGGGACTCAAATCGGTCATGCTGGCCGCCCAGGCCGTGGCCTGGGGCGACAGCGAGATCGTGGTGGCCGGCGGCCAGGAAAACATGAGCCTCTCGCCCCACGTGCTCAACGGCTCGCGTGATGGCCAGCGCATGGGCGACTGGAAGATGGTCGACTCGATGATCGTCGATGGCCTGTGGGATGTGTACAACCAGTACCACATGGGCATCACGGCCGAAAACGTGGCCAAGGCCTATGGCATTACCCGTGATATGCAGGACGCGCTGGCCCTGGGTAGCCAGCAAAAGGCTGCTGCCGCGCAAGACGCAGGCAAATTTGCCGACGAAATCGTGGGTGTGAGCCTGGCCCAGAAAAAGGGCGACCCCATCCTCTTCAATGCCGACGAATACCTGAACCGCAAAACCAATGCCGAAGTGCTGGCCGGTCTGCGCCCGGCTTTCGACAAGGCGGGCACCGTGACGGCAGGCAACGCCTCGGGCATCAACGACGGCGCCGCTGCCGTGGTGGTGATGACCGCCAAGAAAGCAGCAGCCCTGGGCCTCAAGCCGCTGGCGCGCATTGCCGCCTTTGGCACCAGCGGTCTCGACCCGGCCACCATGGGCATGGGCCCGGTGCCTGCTTCTCGCAAGGCCTTGCAACGCGCCGGCTGGAACGCCGCCGACGTGGACCTGTTCGAGTTGAATGAAGCTTTTGCTGCCCAGGCCTGTGCGGTCAACAAAGAACTGGGCATTGACCCTGCCAAGGTCAACGTGAACGGGGGTGCCATTGCCATTGGTCACCCCATTGGCGCGTCCGGTTGCCGCATTCTGGTGACGCTGCTGCATGAAATGCAGCGCCGCGATGCCAAGAAGGGCTTGGCTGCGCTGTGCATTGGCGGTGGCATGGGCGTGTCCCTGGCGCTGGAGCGCTGAGCACTCCTGCGCTTCCAGGCACCAGAAGAAGCCGCGGTGACACGCGGCTTTTTTTTGTCCCTATGGCATGGATGAATGCGAAGGATGGATTTATACCAATAAGTTACAATAAAAACATATTGGTGCAAATTGCGAATTTATGTCCTCGTCATCCTTCTCCCCAGCTTCCGAAAAATCTGTATCCACCCCTGTAGACAGCGCCTTGCTGGGTGACCGCGTGATGCTGGCCGCGATTGCACTGAGTGCCATCGCGGCGGTGGTCCTGGGGCTGCGGTTTGTGGATTCGGTGCTGGCTCTGGTGGCTTCGGGCGCCTTGGTCTTGATTGCGGGTGTGGCCTACGGCACGGCACGGGGCACTCTGGCTTCGCGCTTGGTGCTGGCTTTTGTGCAGGTGGGTCTGGTGGCGCTGCATATCCAGCTGGCGCAGGGCATGCTGGAGTTTCACTTTGGCGTGTTCGTCACGCTGGCCTTGCTGCTGGTGTACCTCGACTGGCGCCCCATTGTGTGGGCCGCACTGCTGTTTGCCGTGCACCATGTGCTGTTTGACCGTCTCCAGGCGGCGGGCTTCGGTGTGTATTGCATGACCAGCCCCGATTTTGGACGGGTGGTGCTGCATGCGGTGTATGTGGTGATCCAGACCGTGCTGGAGGTAATTTTGGCCGTGAACATGGGACGCACCGCCCGCGAGTCGCTGGAGCTGCAGCGCCTGTCTGCTGCCCTGGTGCGGGGCGACCAGATTGCCCTGGATGTCTCTCACATGGTGGTCGAAACACCGGGTGGAAGGGCGCTCAAGCAGGCGCTGGAGCGCATGCATGAAACCGTTGCAACGGTTCAGGAAGCCGCCACCAGCATGGCGCTGGCGTGCCAGGAGATTGCCATGGGCGCACAAGACCTGTCGGTGCGCACCGAAGACACCGCGGGCAACCTGCAGGCAACGTCTGCCAGCATGGAGCAACTTACCGGCACCGTGCGCCAGTCTGCCAACGCTTCGGAGCAGGCCAATGCCCTTGCGGTGTCGGCTGCCGGCGTGGCACGGCACGGGGGCGAAGTGGTGGGGCGGGTGATCCACACCATGCGCGAGATCAATGAGGGCTCGGCCCGCATTGCGGATATCACGGGGGTCATCGATTCCATCGCCTTTCAGACCAACATCCTGGCGCTCAATGCCGCCGTGGAAGCCGCCCGTGCGGGCGAACAGGGGCGCGGGTTTGCCGTGGTGGCCAGCGAGGTGCGCAGCCTGGCGCAGCGCTCTGCGCAGGCAGCCCGCGAGATCAAGGTGCTCATTGACAGCTCGGTGCAAAAAGCGTCGGCGGGGGGCAACTGGCCGACGAAGCGGGCCGCACCATGTCGGAGATCGTGGGCTCGGTGCAGCAGGTCAGTGCCATGATGGGCGAGATCCATGCGGCTGCGCGCGACCAATCGGCCGGCATTGCCCAGATCAACCAGTCGGTAGGGCAGCTCGACCAGATGACGCAGCAGAACGCCGCGCTGGTGGAGGAATCTGCCGCCGCCGCAGGCACCGTGACCGAGCAGGCCCAGCGGCTGGCCAAGGTGGTTGCGGTATTTGCCCTGTCGCGGGGTGCGTGAACCCGCCATCACCGCCTCTGGCTGGATTTCATGACCCCATGATTTCTACTGTTTTTGCCCAACCGTTTGAGCCCTTGGGCTGTGCTGCCTGCCGCGACAAGACCCAGCTTCCCTTTGATTTCACGATGGCGTTCCAGCCCATCATGGATTTGCATTCCGGGCGCCCATTTGCCTACGAAGCGCTGGTGCGCGGTGTGGACGGACAGTCTGCGGCCACGGTGCTGTCGTGGGTGGATGACGCCCACCGCTATCGGTTTGACCAGGCATGCCGGGTGAAAGCCATCGAATTGGCCTCGCGCCTGGGCCTGGCCGCATTGCCCCAGTGCCGCCTCAGCATCAATTTCTTGCCCAACGCGGTGTACCGTGCAGAAACCTGTATTCGCGCCACCATGGAGGCGGCCAAGGAATTCCATTTTCCGCACGACCGCATCATGTTTGAAGTGACCGAGGGCGAGCAGGTGACCAACGGCGCCCACCTCAAGGCCATCTTCAATGAATACCGCCGCCAGGGGCTGATCACCGCGATTGACGATTTTGGTGCGGGTTATGCGGGGCTGAACATGCTGGTTCAGTTCCAGCCCCATGTGCTGAAGATAGACATGGAGCTGATCCGCAATATCGACCAGGATCCCGTGCGCCAGGCCATCGTGTCGGGCATTGCGCTGGTGTGCGATCGCCTGGGCATCGACATCGTGGCCGAGGGCATCGAGACGGCACAAGAATCCGAGCACCTGCTGGCGGCGGGCATCCACTACCAGCAGGGCTATCTGTTTGCCAAACCGGGCTGGGAAACCTTGCCGCTGGCCGTTGGTGGCATTTGATGCAGCCAGTGCACGCTCAAGGCCCTTTCAACAACAGATGCATGACCCTGCGGCCTTCCTCTCGGAGGCTGCACGCAGGGCTGAACACACGGGTTTTGGCTGTACCAGATGCGTCGCTGCGGAAAAACAGCGGATTCAGTGTTTTCCCTCACGACATTGCATCAATTGTTGGGTAGAGTGGCGTTGAGCACCTTACAACCAGGAGAAATCACATGAGCAAAAAAGTAGCGTATGTCACGGGTGGCATGGGCGGTATCGGCACCGCCATTTGCCAGCGTCTGCACAAAGAAGGGTTCACCGTCATCGCCGGTTGCGGCCCCACACGTGATTTCACGAAATGGCTGGACGAGCAAAAGGCGCTGGGCTACACCTTTCACGCCTCAGTGGGCAATGTGGGCGACTGGGATTCCACCGTCGAGGCCTTCACCAAGACCAAGGCCGAGCACGGTTCGATCGATGTGCTGGTCAACAACGCCGGCATCACGCGCGACCGTATGTTCCTCAAAATGACCCGCGAGGAGTGGGACCAGGTGATCGAGACCAACCTCAACAGCATGTTCAACGTCACCAAGCAGGTGGTGGCCGACATGGTGGAAAAAGGCTGGGGCCGCATCATCAACATAAGCTCGGTCAACGGCGAAAAAGGCCAGGCAGGGCAGACCAACTACTCGGCCGCCA
>ERZ724510.2432-NODE-2432-length-10001-cov-5.200181_pt1 | contig 10001 bp, 10 predicted proteins | sample MGYA00376043_ERZ724510 | MGnify/ENA primary metagenome ERZ724510 (study PRJEB28724, sample SAMN07190888) | wastewater metagenome | isolation source: influent of sewage treatment plant in Hong Hong | place: USA: Christiansburg, Virginia | collected 2016-03-01 ... | reverse complement strand
AAACGGCTGGCAGCATAGCGTTGATGGCGTCTACGATTGACGACCTACCTCAGTAACTGATGATGCTTATTAGTAATGCTAAAGAGACGATTGTTGGGAAAAGCGGTGGGTCGGGATGTGGGGTTGGGAATGAGGGCCTGATTGAACCGTTCTGGCAAGGGAAAATGTTACGGTCAACCGGAAAATACAGCCAAAAATTTGAATTACTTTGCAAGTATTTCTACCGAGAACCCGCCAGCGATTACATCGTCAGCCTTGAAAGGAGTGCCGCATGAGTAACGGACATGGGCTCTTGAAGCTAATCAACATCATTGGCTTGATATTGACCTTGGGGATAAGCATGAACGCAGAGGCAGGGTTGTTTGGGTTTGGCGGCACAAATTGGAAAGAAGAAGTGCTTCTCCATGATGGCAGCAAGATCATCGTCAAACGTTCCCAAAGTTACGGCGGACGGCATGAGATTGGTCAAAGCGGGACGATCAAGGAGCATTCCATCACCTTCTCGCTACCGGACTCAAGCAAAAGTATTACCTGGACGAGCGAATTTGGCGAAGACGTCGGGCGTGCTTATTTTAATTTGCTGGCACTGCATATTTTGAATGGCACGCCTTACATCGTTGCAGAACCGAATGGCTACCTTTCCTGCAACAAATGGGGGCGCCCCAATCCGCGTTATGTCTTCTTTCGGCACGATGGTAAGGCATGGCAACGCATCCTGCTCGCAGAGTTTCCTGCAGAGCTCAAGACTATCAACGTGATCATCAACTCGGGCAGAGAGAAGGAAATCGAGCAGCTTGCGGGCAAACAAGGCTACGTCTCTATTGAAGATGTTAGAAATATAAACAGTAGTCTTATGGACAATCGCTACTACAGAAGCATCTTGCGGGAACCAATGCCGAACTTTGAACGTGACTGCCCGGAGATGATTCGCACAGGAAATGGCGGTTGGTATGGCACAGGCTTTTTTAGTGGGCAACCGTCGCTTGAGGCATGTCTGAAATATTGCGAACGCGAAAAAGTGACAGCCGAGAACTGCCCGTGTAAAAAACTATTCGGAGGGAAATAATCATGGCCACTCAATTTGAACTTGACTGCGCACTGATGGCGGGCGCTTCATATATTTCTACTCGCCCCAATAACAAAAACAAATTCCCGGTTCCGGAGGGATGGAATGAACTGGTTAGAGCCGCTGAACCGAGTGGTTTCGCAAAAACAATAATAGGGGACAGACCACGTTTAATGTTGCTTTAACCGCTTTGATTTCCGAACCCATTACATGCCCCGCCGCCCACGCCTTGCATTACCGAATGTCCCGTTGCACTTGATCCAGCGGGGGAATAATCGTCAGGCGTGTTTCATCGCCGATGAAGATTACCGTTTCTATCTCGACTGGCTGGGCGAATCAGCCGTTAAGACAGGGTGCCGCATCCACGCTTATGTGCTGATGACCAACCATGTCCATTTGCTGGTGTCGTCAGCACGGAGCGAAGCGCCAGGGGAATTGATGAAGGCGCTTGGGCAGCGCTATGTGCAATACATGAATCGCACTTACCGGCGTAGCGGGACATTGTGGGAAGGCCGCTATCGCTCCTGCCCTACGCAGGCGGAAGACTATCTTCTGGCCTGTCAGCGCTATATCGAATTAAACCCGGTGCGGGCAGGCATGGTGGTTCATCCGGGCGAATACCGCTGGTCAAGTTATCGTGCGAATGCGCAGGGTGAGGCTGACGTATTTATCCAGCCGCACGAGGTTTATGAAAGATTGGGACAGGATGCGACGAACCGGCAGGCGGCCTACCGGGAAATGTTTTGCTACGAATTGGAACCGGGGTTGGTGGACGAGATACGGCGTGCAACAAACGGCAACTATGCGCTAGGCAGTACATTATTTGCGGAGCAAATCGGCGCAGCGCTCGGACGGCGCGTTAGCCGGGGAAGTCCGGGCAGGCCACGTAAGGTGATTGATTCGAGAGGCGAGGAAGGTGAATAAAACCGTGGTCTGTCCCCTATTTCCCTGTTTTGTCACCGGCGGCGTTCATTGCAAAAAATTCTGCAATGTGATCCCGGTCACCGTGAGATTCCTCAAGCGCGGTCAAAATGACGACCTATGAGAACCCTTCGCACTGCCTCGTTTTGGATTGCTGCCATTGTCCTGCCGGGAGGGGTGCTGTTGCTTACTCCCATGGCGCTTCGAGCAGTACGGCGAGTTCGTGCTAGGTTTGCCTAGTTGAGTGCTGAATAGCATACTTAACTCAAAATGGTGGCTTGGTTGTTGCCGGTGGTGGTCATCAAATCAAATGATGTATTCAACTCCTGTGCTTTGTAGGCCAACCAAATTGATGTGCTGGTTATTCGCATCAAGTTGAGCAACTGCGACAAGAAATTCAGCTTGGCTCATGGAGCCGCCGCTTCCTTGGATGTATCCCGCTAAATAATCTGTAGCTGCTGCGCTGGCTTCATTTCCGGTTACATTCCGGAATACCAATTTGGCAAGATCCTGATTGCTGTTCGATCCCGCCAGGTCGCGGGTGAGTTCTACATCAATGGCCAATTGGCAAATTTCCTTCATGCTCTTGCCTTGGTCGAAAATGGACAGGATGTTGCCAACCACAACAGGATTGTTGACAAAGTTGTGAGCCAGCATGCCAATAAATTCGAGAGATTTGCCCGCATTTCCATCTGGTGTGAGATCCAGGGCAATTTTCTTGTTGGAAAATTGGAGGCGCTCGATATTGGTCAAGGTATCCGTACCATCGGTTCCCGCGTTGGCTGTTACGGTGTAACCAGGTGCGCTCCTGTATATCGAGTAATTTCCCATCTCCAGTGCATAGCTTGCTGTATCAATTCCACCTCCTCCGTCTATGGAGTCGTTTCCCGTGCCGCCGGTGAAGGTTTCATTGAGGTTTGTTCCGATCAATGTCTGGTTTGAAGGATCTCCCATCGTCGTAAAGTTGTAGCTTGTGGTTCCAGTAAAACTGTTGCCTGCAAGATCCTTGATGCTTCCAGCGACAAACTCAACACTGAAGTGGGTGCCGTAATTCAGGTTATCGGATGGATTGATAGTCAGAACATTTCCTGCGATCGAAAGGTTGTTGCTAGTGCTGGCGTTGTAGGTGGCAATGGTCAATCCATCAAATGTCTTGATGGCAATATTGCCTGTTCCGCGCTGGATGTTTTCGCTGAATGTCACGACAATATTCTCGGTAATCCCGACTCCGTTTGCATCGTTGGGGGGGGTGAATGTGCTGACAGTGGGCGCGATCATGTCCGAATTGGGTGGAGTTAATGTCGGCCCTGTATTGGAGTTGATGCCATAGGTTCCCCGTAAGCCATCACCACCATATATCCACCAAAGCGCTGCTAGGTCGTATTCCTGAAAGCTGGATTTCGGTGTGCCGACTTCGGTATAAGACATCAGTGTATGGCTGGTGTTATCCAGATTGACAGGTAATTGAGGGGTGCCCTCAAAGGGGTGCTTCAGACCGAGTACATGGCCGATTTCGTGTAGAAGGGTTTCGTAACCGTTTGTGCCGGACGCAGGATTCAGGTTTGACGAGAAATCATAAATATCGAGAAATAATTCAACTTCAACTGTAAAGGTTGAAATAATGTTGTTTGCGGTATAGGAGTAATTGCTTTCCCAACTTGTAAGTCCTGTAACGTTGGCCCCAGAAATATTCCCTCCGAGAAATGCAAGATGTGCCTGTGACGACAGCGATGTTTCAACGAAATGGATGCCTGTTACCGATTCCGTATAAGTCATGGCCTCACGGGCGGCACTTTTTTGTTGTGAATTGAAGGTGGTTACATCTGAGACGGTACTCGTGTGGTCGCCGTCGTTACTGAAAGTGTAGTAAATGAAATTCTGGGTGCTTGGTGTCAAATAGTTCCAGGCAGGTCCGTTACCAAGCACAGAGTCGACATAGGTGTCGCCTGACCGCAAAATATTCGTCACATCACTGATGGTTGCCATGGGGTTTGCCGTGTAGTTAATTTAACGAGGAGGAAAGCTTTGGGATGTGAATTCAGGCCAGAATTTCTGTTTGATTATGACGTGAGTTGAGACAATTCTGAAATGCTTCGTACCCATTTTAATTTTGAAGTGTTTTCCATATTGTGAATGAAAGTTAAGGAAAAGCTGCACAGAATCATGGTTTGAGAAGTACTAAGGCTAGCTTGAGTTCAGTGTCGGTTCACTTTTATTAAATTAAAGGTTACGCCTTGTTCATATTGTTGTGATAATTACCCCGTGCGTCTCCTTGTCATGATTCTGTTATCCATAATCTGCTCGCCTCTTTGGGCGCTCGAGCAGGTGACGCTGCAACTCAACTGGAAGCATCAATTTCAGTTCGCGGGTTACTACGCTGCCATCGAAAAAGGTTATTTCCGTGACGCCGGTTATGAGGTGACGCTGGTTGAGGCGGGGGCTTTGAATGATCCTATTGCTGCGGTGCTCAAAGGTGAAGCCTTGTTCGGCGTCGGGGCCTCTGAGTTAGCACTGCACCGCGCGCGTGGTGAGCCAGTGGTGGCATTGGCCGCTATTTTGCAGCACTCGCCACTGGTGTTGCTTGCCAATAGTAAGGTTGCCAACAACGTCCATGCCTTGTCTGGCCGGCGCATCATGCTGATGCCGCACGAAACCGAGTTGTATGCTTATCTCCAGCACGAAGGTATCACCCGTTACCGGGCTGTGCAGCATAGTTTTGATCCGGGTGACCTGATTTCCGGCAAGGTTGATGGAATTTCGGGCTATTCCACTGATGAACCTTTCCTGCTCGACAAAGCGGGATTCAATTACGCCATGTTTACGCCGCGTTCGGCAGGGATAGATTTTTATGGCGACACCTTATTTACAACCGAACAATCCATCCGTGCCAATCCCAAGGGCGTGCGCGCTTTTCGCGATGCGGCAATCAAAGGCTGGGAATATGCGATGGTGCATCCCGAAGAAATTGCCGATTTGATTCTTGCGCGTTATTCGAAACGTCATGAGAAGGATCATTTGATGTTCGAGGCGATCGAAATGCAGCGCCTGATGCAGCCTTTGCTGGTCGAAATCGGCCACATGAGCGAAGGACGCTGGCGGCAGATTGCCCAGAACTATGTTGAACTGGGCATGGTGCCCGCCGATGCCAAAATCAGCGGACTGATCTACGAAGACAGGCCACAGAAACTGCCCATCTGGGTTTTGCCGCTGATGGCAATTGGTGTGCTTTTAATCATTGTTGCCGGCTTCATTGCGATCCATTTTGGCCGCCTGAATCGCCGGCTGGCAGGTGAGATTTCCGCCCGGCACGAGATGGAACAGGCTGCCCAGCGCAGTGAGGAGCGCTATCGCATGCTCGCGGAGCAAACTAGCGATGTCATCTGGACCCTTGATCTGGCGACCCACCGTTTTACCTACGTCAGCCCTTCTGTCGAGCGTCTGCGTGGATTTTCTGCCCGGGAGGTGATGGCGGAAACTATGGAAAATTCACTGACGCAGGAATCGTTGGTCAAGGTAAATGCTATTTTGGCATCCTCGCTGGAGCGTTTGGCCAAGGGCGACGATAGCGCGCGTTACGCAACAGTGGAAATCGAACAGCCGCATAAAAATGGTGGAGTTGTCAGTGCCGAAGTGGTCACAACACTTTTGCTTGATGAAGCAGGAAATCCCTATGCGGTGCATGGCATCACCCGCGATATTTCGGAGCGTAGAACGGCGCAGCTTCGCCTGCATGAAATCAACGAACAGTTGCGTTTCAAACTGGATGAGATCGAAAAGCTGCAGGCTGCCTTGCAGGAACAGGCGATACGGGATGCCCTGACTGGCTGCTTCAATCGTCGCTATTTTGACGAGACGCTGGAGCGTGAACTCTCGCGGGCGCGGCGCGAAGGCTACCCGCTGGCGCTGCTCATGCTTGATCTCGACCACTTCAAGCAGATCAACGATACCTACGGTCATCAGGCGGGCGACGAGGCGCTCAAGATGCTGGTCGAGACGCTCAGTCCAGATGTGCGCCAGGATGACGTTTTCTGTCGTTATGGCGGCGAAGAGTTTGCCGTCCTGATGCCGCGCATGCCCCTGGCGATTGCGGCTGACCGGGCCGAACGCTGGCGCCAGATGATCGCCGACATTTGCTTCAAATTTGGCAACTTTGACCTGCGCTTCACCGCCTCAATCGGTGTCGCATCCTATCCGGAGCATGGCAAAGTGCCGGATGAACTGACTCAGTTTGCTGACTTGGCGCTGTATATGGCCAAGCATGAAGGGCGCAACCGGGTTGTGGTGTACGAAGAAACACCGCCGGATTAATCTCCGCCGCCGCAACCTCCGCCACAGCCGCTTCCGCCATCACCGCTGTCGCTGCTCCCCGAATCGCCAGAGCAGCCGCTACTGCCGCCGCAACCGATATGGCTGGCGCAGTAGCCATCGCCCAGCCCGGCTTTCTGCGCTGCCATGCAGTCCAGGTGATAGATGAAGCCGCCGGCAATCAGCAGTATGGCATCCAGTGCAAAGAGCCGAGGCAGGCGATCCGGTTTTTGCGGATCGATCTTCTCGCGTGCGCAGGCCAGCCGCCAGGCGCGCCGTATGCCTTCGCTGGCCTGAGTCGGCGCGCTCATCGCCTCGGCTGGCGTATGGTGCAAAAAACGCCCGAAGGCGCCTTGGCAAAACTTGTCGTACTGCCGGGTAAACAGAATGAATTCATGCCAGGCATCATCCACCGCTTGTGATGGCATGGCGACCATGCGCTTGCCGGCGATACGGCAAAGCTGAAAGTAGTCATTTAGTCCAACAAAAACTGCTTGGCGTTGCGCCTCACTTAATTCAGGACGGCGTGTCGCGAGGCGCTTGTCGAGTAATCGCGCATACGGAAAATTATCGATGTAGGCAACGCGCCGGCTTCTGGCCCAGTTGCGCCAGAGCACCCAAACGATGAGGCCGGCAATGGCGAATGCGATTAATTTGATCATCCGTTGATATCGAAGCAGAGGTATTTGATTTCGAGGTAATCGTCGATCCCGTATTTAGAGCCTTCACGACCGATGCCCGATTGTTTGATGCCACCAAAGGGGGCGACCTCATTCGAGATCAGGCCAGTATTGACGCCCACCATGCCGTATTCCAGCGCTTCGCCAACGCGCCAGCTACGGGCCAGCGAGCGTGAGTAAAAGTAGGCAGCAAGGCCGAATTCCGTATCATTGGCCATGGCGACAGCCTCTTCTTCGGTGTCAAAGCGGAAGAGCGGAGCGACCGGGCCAAAGGTTTCTTCGCGCGCCACGCGCATGGCAGGCGTTACGTCGGCAAGAACGGTAGGTTGAAAGAAGTTGCCGCCCTGGTCGTGACGGGTGCCACCGCAAAGCACGCGAGCACCGTGAGCCATAGCATCAGCAACATGCGATTCAACCTTCGCCAGCGCGGCATCATCAATCAGCGGCCCCTGGACGACGCCCTCTTCGGTGCCGGGGCCAACCTTCATCTTGCGCACACGTTCGGCAAAGCGTTCGGCAAAAGCATCGTAAATGCCTGACTGAATCAGGAAGCGATTGGCGCAGACACAGGTTTGGCCGGCGTTGCGATATTTGGCAATCAAAGCACCGTCGACCGCAGCATCCAGATCGGCATCATCAAAAACAATAAATGGCGCATTGCCGCCCAGTTCAAAGGAAACCTTTTTGACGGTTGCGGCGCATTGCGCCATCAGCAGGCGGCCAACTTCAGTTGAACCGGTAAAGGAAAGCTTACGGACTATCGGGCTGGCAGTGAGTTGGCCGCCAATCGCTACCGGGTCGCCGGTAATGACATTGAACACACCCGCTGGCAAACCCGCTTCCTCTGCCAGCACGGCCAGCGCCAGCGCAGTTAGCGGCGTCTGTTCGGCAGGTTTGATGACTACCGTGCAACCAGCCGCCAGCGCCGGGGCGACCTTGCGCGTGATCATGGCGAGAGGGAAATTCCAGGGCGTAATCGCGGCACAGACACCTATCGGCTGCTTAATGACCACGAGGCGCTTGTCGGCAGCCGTCGCCGGGATGGTTTCACCGTAGGCGCGCTTGCCTTCTTCGGCAAACCATTCGACAAAGGATGCCCCATAAGCAACTTCGCCGCGTGCTTCAGCCAAGGGTTTGCCACCTTCGGCGGTGATCAGTTGAGCGAGATCTTCTGTGTTCATCAGAATCAGTTCAAACCAGCGGCGCAAAATCTGGGCGCGTTGCTTGGCAGTCAATGTCCGCCACGCCGGCCAGGCTTCGTTGGCGGCGTTAATCGCGCGGGTGGTTTCTTCGCTGCCACAATTGGCCACTTCTGCAATGACGCTTCCATTGGCCGGGTTGAGGACTGCCATCTGACATGCGTCATCGGCAGCGACCCATTTTCCGCCAATAAAACACGTTGACCGTAACAAATGCTTGTTTTGGATAATCATTACTTGAAAAATCCTGTAAAAACGGTAAGTTATAACTGTTTCGTAGAAAGTGCTTTAGAAGATGCGTCTGGCTCTACCCTTTGCGATGATTATTTCCGCCGCTTTGCTGGCTGCCTGTGGCAGTCCATCGCCGCGCCCATCTTCGTCCACGGAAACTATAACGCAACCCTCGCGCGTCGGGAGCGAGAAGGGCGTTGATGTTGTGCTCTACGCACTGGGTTTGGTTGATACCGGCTACCGTTTTGGCGGCAAAAACCCGGATGCGGGCTTGGATTGCAGTGGCATGGTAAGCCATATTTATCAGTCAACACTGGGCTTGAAGGTGAAAGGCAGTGCCGCCGACATTGCCCGGCAGGCGCGGGCCATTGAGCGCCAGGATTTACGGCCGGGCGATCTCGTATTCTTCAACACGAATAACCGTTCCTTCTCGCACGTCGGTATCTATATCGGCGATGCGCGATTTGTTCATGCGCCCTCGACTAACGGCCGTGTTCGGATCGATCGCCTGGGTGATCGCTATTACGCACAGCGGTTTGAGGCGGCGCGGACTTTCTTCGACTGATTTTTCTATCAGGCGTCTGCGCCGATTGCCTCTGCTACCCGAGCGCGCAGATCATCAAATTCTTCCTGGCCGATGCCGAGGTGGGCAAGCGCCTTTTCAAAAAGTTCGGTGCCAACTTCGAGATCGTTTTCACCCAGCAACTCATGCGAAATATGCTCGGCAACTTGAGTGACTGCGATGAAGGAAAGTGCGGTACTCGGCAAGGTTTTGTCCGGCAGTTCGTAAACATCGAGTTCGTGATGGAAGCGAATGGCCAGTCCGAAAATTGCCGGTAGTCCCCAGTTGCGAACTAGCAAAGAGCCGATGATGGGGTGAGTGCAGGGGAAGTATTCTTCTTCGGCATCAACCAGATATTTTTCGCTGGCCATGGCGTCACCGATTATTTTTTCGTATTCCGGAAAACGCTTCATCATCAAAGGAATTGCCGCATCGTGAAATAGCGTATAAGTGTAGGCTGCATCCGGTGAAATGCCGTATTGCTTGCTGGCGATCAAGGCTGCGGCGAGCGCTAACTGTGTGTTGCGTTTCCAGAAATTTTCGAGCCAGGCTGTCGGTAAGCCGCTGACGCTGTTACGCAAGGCCACCGAGACAACGATACAGACCACATTTTTGGTGCCAAGCCGGTCAACTGCCTGGCGCACACTGGAAATTCTGTTACCGCTTCGGTAGAGCGGGGAATTGGCCAGCTTTAGTGCTGCGGCAGACATTGCCGGGTCATTGGTGATCAATTCAGCCAGGCGGCGCAAATCCGGTTCATCCTTTTGCGCCTCGGCCATTGCGCGGCTAACAACGGCGGGGCAGGCAGGGATGTCGACGGTGGCCATGATTTTTTGCAGGTCTTCATGACTGAGTGTGGCTGGTGATGTGCTGTTCATTCGTTTTGTCTCGGTGATTGCTTCATTTTTCAGTGCATTGGACGCCATGATCTGCAAAAGGTAGAATCCGCTCCTGTTTTGCGCCCGTAGCTCAGCTGGATAGAGTACTGCCCTCCGAAGGCAGGGGTCACTGATTCGAATTCAGTCGGGCGCACCAAA
>ERZ724510.2426-NODE-2426-length-10033-cov-3.245039_pt1 | contig 10033 bp, 9 predicted proteins | sample MGYA00376043_ERZ724510 | MGnify/ENA primary metagenome ERZ724510 (study PRJEB28724, sample SAMN07190888) | wastewater metagenome | isolation source: influent of sewage treatment plant in Hong Hong | place: USA: Christiansburg, Virginia | collected 2016-03-01 ... | reverse complement strand
CATTCCGCGCACGCTGGCCATGAGCTACTACGCCGACCTCGATGTCTCGGTGCTCGACGAATTGCCGCCCGGGCGCACGCCGGTGCGCACCAAGCTGGTCGCCGATGCCCGCCGCGACGAAGTCACCGAGCGCGTACGCGCGGCCGTCGCCGAAGGTCGTCAGGCCTACTGGGTCTGCCCGCTGATCGAAGAGTCGGAAAAGCTGCAACTGCAGACCGCCCTGGATACGCATGCGGCGCTGAGCGAGGAGCTGGAGGGCTTGCGTGTCGGCCTGGTGCACGGCCGCCTCAAGGCCGACGAAAAAGCCGCCACCATGGCCGCCTTCACCGCCGGTGAGATCGACGTGCTGGTGGCCACTACCGTCATCGATTTCCTAGAACTGCTAAATTCCCCAGGAAATTGTCAATAAGACTTCCTCGGTGAACGATCAGTGACGAGAAAATTTTTCCTGTTCGGGAATCATAGCATTGATGCATTCGCCAGAAGGATGGCGGCGTTGCTCAACGGGTATTGTTAAAGTTCAACATCAGAATCGAAAACGAATTGAAAGAAATGAAGCTTGGAAAGCTTGTGAAAGCAGGGATTGATGAGCCATGGAAGGTGCCTCTTTACCTTCCTACAGGCTACATCGATTGCACGCAGATAGTTGACTGCTTTGACAATCTTTCTGCATTTCAGCAAGAGATTATTGTCTTTGGACGCTATGCCGGAGATCTCCGGACTCAGTTTAGACCCGGACGTTTTGGAGGAAAGTTTAGTCCCCTCAGTACAGGCACATTGATGGATAGTCATGGGCGCCAGTTGAAGTTTTCATTCTTTGGCCGAGCGCAACCGTTTCAAAATCAGCTCGAATCTTCGCCGGACGGGGTGTACGTGCGGGGGACCCTCAACTTTTCCAGTGGCCAAGTCTATTTGAATTCTCCTTCGATGATTATTCCTGATCTGATAGGGAAGATTGCGCCGGTGTATCCCCGCATTCCTAGGGTTATCTCCGAGGATTCAATGCGAAAAATGCTTTCCGAATTTCTTGATGAAACAATCCCTCTGGCAGCAGAACGAATCAGAGGGGAGTTGCATCAAGTCGCTCAAGGGAAAAGGCTCAGGGAGCTTCTTCAGGCTCCGCCTTGGACCCTCGATGACGTTTTGAGAAAGGCGCATTGGCCAAGTTCTCTTGATGAGGCGCAAGTGGCTCAGGATGTTCTTGAGAGAGTAGCTGCGATTATTTCGGTTCTTGATTTGCGCAATAGTTCCAAGCCCGTCGTAGAGCCTCGCCAGCCACTTAAATGTGATAGCGCGGATAGCCTGCTTGCAGCAGTCCCGTTCAAGCTTACTGCTGAACAGAGGAGTGGGATTGAACATCTGTTGGGGTGTTTTGCAAAACCGATCACTTCTACAACGCTGATCAACGGCGATGTCGGGATGGGTAAATCAATCATCTATCAAGCGGCAATAGCGGCTGTGGCAAAGGCCGGAGGACGCTCTGCCGTATTGCTTCCGAATGAACGCCTGGCTCTTCAAGCCTTCGAAGAAATTCAGGCGTATTGGCCTGAATTGACGCCGACGCTCGTGAATAAAAAAACAAAAGGAGATCTGACTGGTAAGTCGATTTTGATCGGGACGACAGCATTGCTCTTCCGTGAAATTGGGCACCTCGACATATGTGTGACCGATGAGCAGCACCGATTCAGTGTTGAGCAGCGCGCGGCACTTGCCAACGATAAAACCCACTTGATTGAGATGAGCGCAACGCCGATACCGCGAACCCAGGCAATGTTGACCTATGGGTCTATGAATGTGATTCGATTGACGGAGCGCCACTCCGTTCAAGATATCCATACGAAAATTGTTACTCGCGAGCAAGCTCGGGAAATGGTGGGCCATATCAAGGATATGGCTTTACAAGGAGACAGGATTCTCATTGTTTGCCCTCGCAAAGAGCAACAAGAAGTATCGGACGAAGAGGCTGTCCCGCTGCCTTCAGTAAACGAAGTGGCGGAAAAGTGGGAAAAGATATTTCCGGGCAGGATACGCGTGGTTCACAGCGACACCCCTGACGATGAGTCACAGTGGGCCTTGGATGACATTAAAGCTGGGCGCGCAAGTGTCATTGTGGCTACGACCGTTTTGGAGTGCGGATTGACGATCGAAGGTTTGCGGGCCCTTGTTGTAGTGCACGCTGAGCGTTTTGGCGTTGCGCAATTGCATCAACTCAGAGGAAGATTGAGCAGGCATGGCGGCTATGGTATCTGTTACTTGTATCTCCCAAGAAAAATCTCCGATCGCTCTTTGTCCCGGCTAGTCGCAGTAGCTTCCACAAATGACGGGTTTAAGCTTTCTGAACTGGATATGAATCTTCGTGGTTTTGGTGATTTGTCTATCGCCGGAGAAAGGCAGCATGGGAACGCAACGAGTTTCTTTTTTAATAAAGATGTTTCGGTGCCGCTTTTGCAGGAAATGATAGATTTGATCGTTACTTAGCAATTCCCATTCAGTCGGCGACATTGCTGAGTGTGCGATCAGGTGTTTTTTGGGTCGTCGCCATGGCGCGATTTACCGCCGGCCTTTGATCCCTGGAGCAGCGCATTCAGGCGTTTCTCGCGCTGGGCCGATAACGCTTCAAATTTTCAGAAGTCTGAAAACCGGTACTTCCAAGGCGCTCGCAATTTTTTCAATATTGTCGATCGAAATATTCCGCTTGGCGCTTTCTACGTGGCCAATAAACGTTCTGTGTAGTCCGGATTCCAGTGCTAAGTCTTCCTGAGACCACTCTCGCTCGGCGCGAAGTTCCCTCATATTTGCAGCAAGAATCTGGCGGGCAGACAGCATTTAAAGGCTTTGTCATTTGAATACCTTACGATGTTGGTTCCAACCCGCTTTTAAGTCAGCCGCGTTTACGTCACAATACGCATATTTAGCGAACGGCTACTGAATGTCTCCCAACATGAATGACATCTACTATCCTCTGAGCGAACGGGTGACCATCCAATCCGTTGCAAGAGAAAACAGTCTTTGGATCGAAGACAAATCGGCCGAACTTTCCGTGATGCTCCCGCTGAATACGGCGATTGATGTTACATATTTCGAGGACGATCAAAATCTAGTACTCGCATATCCAAATCAATGGTCTTGCGTTAGCGTTCGTACTACTCGAAGCCACGCCGAAAAACTCGCGGAGTCTCTTAATCGAAGCCTCGAGGTCTACGAAGTGATTGCTCCGGATGTTGAGGACCACATATCAATGCTAATTAGTGAAGAGCTAGAAAAGCGAAAACTTGTGACTTCTCGTCGACCGTTGTTCTTTCGAAAGAGTAAGAGAAGAAAGTAGTCGAAACTTATATCTGCCAGATATCAGAGAAAAGCTTGGCCAGACAGGGATATTGATTGGCAGCCATCGTCTGCATTTAAATCTTGTCGTCCCAGCGGTGTGTTCCCGAAATGTGGCAGTCGGTTTGCCCTTCACGAAATGGAGCCTCTGATAACCCGTTGAGAATGCCGCAGCTAGCGGCGCGGGTCTCGTCGTTGCAGTTGTCACGTAACCGCCGTAGCTCGCCTTCAAGCGATCTTAGCTCAGCAATTCTTCGTGCCACGTGCTCGATGTGCTCGTCGAGTAACCGATTCACTTCCCCGCAATTCTCCTGCGGTGCGTCCTTGTAGTGCAGAAGCGTGCGAATTTCATCCAGCGTCATATCCAGATTCCGGCAGTGCCGGATGAAATTCAGTCGGCTCAGGTGTGCGCTGGAATAGATGCGGTAGTTGCCGTCGCTGCGGCCAGCTTTCTGCAGCAATCCCTCTCGCTCGTAATAGCGGATCGTTTCCGGGTTCGTGCCGGTTTGGCGTGCCAGTTCTCCAATCTTCATGGCCCTATCTCCTGAAAATCTTGACGGGAAGTTTCATTTTACCTATTGACCTTGAAGTGGCTTTAAGGTTTCAAATGGCGTCAAGGATCAGGAGCTCAGAATGAATACCACCGCCAATGAAAGTCGGGCCGACACCGTTGAATCTTGCACATGCAGGAAAAACTGCTCGGCAGTAGCCAGCGAGTCCGAAGTCAGCCTGCCGGCTGCCGCCGGACCGAAGATGTCCGGGCATCTCTATCGGATTGCGTCGATGGATTGTCCGGTCGAAGAGAACGAAATCCGCAAGGTCTTGGCCGATATCGCCGATATTCGTTCGCTACGCTTCAATCTCACGGAACGAACGCTGGCCATTGATGCCGACCCGCCAACACTCGACATTGCACTAACCGCGATACGCAATCTCGGGTTCGATCCGTTACTGGTTCAGCCAACATCGACAGCAGTTCCTTCGAGTGCAGGCAGCGATTTTCGGGGCGCTTCGATTGCGCTGGCACTCGCCATCGGTGCCGAAGCGATCGACTACCTGGCGCCAGAAACGACAGCGATGAAGGTATTGGGAATGTCCGTCGCCGCTGCAGCCATCTGGTTTTCCGGCATTGCAACTTACCGCAAGGGATTGGCTGCCCTGCGTCGCGGTCAACTGAACATGAATGCGCTGATGGGTGTGGCCGTAACCGGCGCATTTCTTATCGGACAGTGGCCGGAGGCGGCGATGGTCATGGCGCTTTATGCGATCGCCGAGCTGATCGAGGCGCGATCAGTGGATCGTGCAAGAAACGCCATCAAGGGCCTGCTCGCACTGACGCCGGATAGTGCCGAGATTCGGCAGGCTGATGGCACTTGGGTCGAGGTTCCCGCCCCCCAGGTGATACTGGGTGCGCTGGCACGGGTGAAACCTGGAGCGCGGATTCCGCTCGATGGTCGCGTCGTCTCGGGAAACAGTGCCGTCAATCAGGCACCGGTGACCGGCGAAAGCATCCCGGTCGACAAGGCGCCCGGCGATTTGCTCTTCGCGGGAACAATCAACGAGACCGGCACCCTTGAGTTCGAGGTGACGGCCATTGCGGCGAATACCACGCTGGCGAGAATCATCCATGCCGTCGAGCAGGCGCAGGGCTCGCGTGCGCCGACGCAGCGCTTCGTCGATCGCTTTGCGGCCATCTACACGCCCGCCGTTTTTGCAATGGCTGTCGCGGTGGCGCTGATCGGGCCATGGCTGTTCGGCTGGGCCTGGTCGCAGGCGGCCTACAAGGCGCTGGTCCTGCTCGTCATTGCCTGCCCGTGTGCGCTGGTGATTGCGACGCCGGTCACCGTCGTCAGCGGCCTCGCGGCCGCAGCTCGTCGCGGCATCCTGATCAAGGGTGGCGCCTATCTGGAAGATGCGCGCAAGCTGCGCGCCGTCGCGCTGGACAAGACCGGGACGATTACCGAAGGCAAGCCACGGCTGGTGGCAACCGAGATACTGTCTTCGGTGATACCCGAGTCCTTGGTGCTTGCCTGGGCGGCCAGTCTCGCCGGCCATTCCGATCATCCAGTCTCGAAGGCGGTCGCCGAAGGGCTGTCCTTGCCTGAGAACGGCCTTGCCGATTTCAAGGCCTTGCCCGGGCGCGGTATCGTCGCCAAGGTCGATGGCAGGACGCTGATGCTGGGGAATCATCGTCTGATCGAGGAGCAGAAACTGTGCGGCTCGGAGATCGAGCGGCGACTCGACATCCATGAGCGCCAGGGGCGGACAGTTGCACTGCTTGCCTCGGACACCGAAGTGCTGGCGATCTTCGCCGTTGCCGATCGCATCAAGGAGACATCTCGGGAAGCACTTGCCGAATTGCATCGCCTCGGCATCGCTTCGGTGATGCTGACCGGCGACAACGTGGCAACGGCAGCGAGCATTGCCGCGCAGGCCGGCATCGACGATGCGCGCGGCAACCTGTTGCCGGAGGATAAACTGACGGCAATTGCGGAACTCCAGCAAATGCACGGCCTCACAGCAATGACGGGTGACGGCATCAACGACGCTCCCGCACTGGCGAAGGCCGACATCGGCGTGGCCATGGGTGGTGCTGGCACGGATACGGCCATGGAAGCTGCCGACGTCGTGATCATGAACGACGACCTGCGGCGCATCCCCGAACTTGTGCATCTCTCCCGGCAAACCCATGCCGTGCTGTGGCAGAACATCGTTGTGGCCCTGGGGATCAAGACGGTCTTTCTGGTGCTGGCGGTTACTGGTGATGCCAGCATGTGGATGGCAGTATTCGCCGACATGGGGGCGAGCCTGCTGGTCGTGTTCAATGGCTTGCGTTTGCTGCGGCGATGACATTCAGGCAATTCCTCTATGATCCGAATGGTCTGAACGTAAGGTGGTTCGGAGCGATCAACCAAGCGACGCCGGATTGGCTTGCGCCCCTTGCCCAGGTAGGCAGCGCACTCGGCAGTTACTGGGGCGCGCCGTTCTTGCTGATCACGCTGTTGCTTTGGTCCAAGCGCCTTGATGCGGCGGCTATGACGCAGGCAGCGGCGGTGCGAGTCCAGGCCCAACGTTTCGCGCTCGGCTTCGCCATGGCGTGGCTAGGCGTTGCGATGCTGAAGCTGATCGTGGATTTCCCACGGCCCGTGGTGGCGCTGTCCGATTCGGTGCGGATCATCGGCGAACCGGAATTGCAGTACAGCCTTCCCAGCGGACACGCGGCCTACGCCATGCTCGCAGCTGCAAGCCTGTGGCCGCTTGCGGCACCCCGTGTCCGAGCATTGCTGGTGGCGTTGCTGGCATGGGTAGCGTGGTCGCGCATCGCTGTCGGCGCGCACTTCCCGGCGGACGTACTTGCCGGCTTCCTGATTGGAGGGCTGGCGGCGTGGATCGTGTGCTCTTCGGGGACACGGTGGGTCTGGTGGTGCGCAGCGATGGCTATCGCCCTGCTCGATCAGGGAACCAAGCAACTCGTCGAGGCCAAGCTTGAATATGCCCAAGCCATTCCGATGACGGCTTTCTTCAATCTTGTCCATGTATGGAATACCGGCGCGGCATTCAGCATTCTGGCCGACGCCGGCGGTTGGCAGCGCTGGTTCTTCATTGCCCTGGCGACAGGTATTTCGGCGTGGCTCGCCTTGGCATTACTCAAGCCACGCCAGCCACTGGAGACCACCGGCTACTGCCTGATTCTGGGTGGCGCATTGGGAAACCTGACCGACCGTATCTTTCGCGGTTACGTCGTGGATTCACTCGACTTTCATTGGGCTGGCTGGCACTGGCCCGCTTTCAATCTCGCCGACCTTGCAATCACACTCGGCGTCGGAATCTTTCTCGCTGCCGGCGGCGTTTGTCGGAGTCCCAGACATGGAGCTACAAATTAATGAAGACGCGATTCGATGTATCGAAGGCAGTAGTAACGAGCCTGTTTGCCTTTTTTGCCATGCTTCGACCCGCATTGGCGGCGCAGGATCAACCGCTGCCGCCGGAACAAGCCTTCGTAGTTACGGCAAAGCTCAAAAGCGCCAATGTGGTCGGCGTTGAAATCATCCCGGCGAAAAAGCATTACCTGTACAAAAGCAAGACTCGCTTTGCTTTAAAGAATTCTCCCGGCGTCGGCATCAAGGAAGTTGTCCTGTCGTCCGGCGAAATCAAGGACGACCCCTTCTTCGGGCGAATCGAGGTCTACAAGGGAACGGCCCGCGCAGACATCACACTGGACAGAAATCCCTCGGCCGGCGGGGTGACGCTGGTTGCCTATTTCCAGGGGTGCAACGAAGCGCTGGGTATCTGTTATCCGCCGCTGGAGCGAAGCATCGAACTGAAATTTTCCCACTGAGTTTTTTATACCGTCAATTTCTATTCCGATTCAGGAGTTTCAATGAGCACACTGGGAACCGAACGTGTCTTGAGCGTTCACCACTGGAACGACTCGCTCTTCACCTTCAGAACCACCCGCGATCCCGGGCTGCGATTTATCAACGGCCAGTTCGTGATGATCGGCGTGGAAGTCAATGGCAAACCACTGATGCGCGCCTACAGCATTGCCAGCGCAAACTACGAGGAACATCTTGAGTTCTTCAGCATCAAGGTTCAGGACGGGCCGCTGACTTCGCGCTTGCAGCACCTGAAAGTAGGTGATCCTCTGCTGGTCAGCAGGAAGCCTACGGGCACATTGGTATTGCGTGACCTCAAGCCCGGCCGCCGTCTGTTCATGTTTGCCACCGGAACCGGACTGGCTCCCTTCATGAGCCTGATCCACGATCCGGAAACCTACGAGTGCTTCGAGAAGGTGATTTTGATCCACGGCGTACGCTGGACCAACGAACTGGCCTATCACGACTACATCGAGGAAGACCTCAAGGAGCACGAATACTTGGGCGAGCTAATCCGTGACAAGTTGATTTATTACCCGACAGTGACGCGCGAACCTTTCCGCAACGAAGGGCGCCAGACTGACCTGATCCTGTCGGGCAAACTTTTTGAAGATCTCAATGAACCACCACTTGATCCAGCCACGGATCGTGGAATGATCTGCGGCAGCCCGGCCATGTTGAAGGAAATCTCGGCGATGCTGAACGGTTTCGGGTTTCATATCTCGCCGCATATCGGTGTCGCTGGCGACTATGTGATCGAACGTGCCTTTGTAGAATAGTGGCTGACTTCCCCTTCCACTTAAAGCTACTGACGCGCTTTAGTACGAAATTTTTGGAGAAGATAATGAGGAAACTGACAACCGCCCTTCTCGCTGCCTTGGTAGTGAACGGCGCATTAGCCGCGCCCTTGCCGGAAGTGACCGTCTACAAGGATGCGAATTGCGGCTGCTGTACTGAATGGGCAAAACACATGAAGGCAGCGGGTTTTTCCGTTCGCCAAATCGACGTTGAAGACATGGACTCAGAACGGCGCCGTCTGGGCATCCCTCCTCAGTTGGCAAGTTGCCACACCGCTAAAGTAGGAAATTACCTCATCGAGGGCCATGTCCCTGCCAATGCAGTCAAGAAGGTGTTGGCGGAAAAGCCGGCGATTCGAGGGCTTGCCATTCCCGGGATGCCGGCCCGTGCCCCCGGGATGGGGCCTCACGTACCCGGTACGCTCAAGGTCTATACCCTGCCGAACGCTGGCGGTTCTTCGCGTCTTTATTCGGTCGAATAACTTTTTTTGTGTACCCGCTATAGTTAATGGGCAATCAATGGCATTTTTCGTTGATGACCCAAGTAGGGGGAGTTTTTCCCGTTGTTTCTTGAAATTTTCCAGGAGGAATCGAACATGAAACGGACGCTGATGATTGGCTTGGTGGCACTGTCGATTATTGGATACTCGAATGGGTGGGCGGCTGATCCAGCCCCTGCCGCAGATGACAAGGCTTTCCAGGAATATATGGGCAAGATGCAGGCACACATGAAGCTGATGCAGGAGCAGATGCAGAAGATGCAGCAAACAAAAGATTCTGCAGCGCAGGAAAAACTGCGCCAGGAACACTGGGTTGCGATGCAGGAGGGCATGCGCATGATGCACGGTTCGGACGGCATGCCCGGCTGCGGCATGATGATGGGGAGCATGCAGGGCGGTTCCGGGTGCTGTGGCGGTGGAATGCACGGCATGGGTTGGTGGAACGACAAGGATGTTTCTTCGCAAGCCATTACTCGCCGTCAGCGGATGATGGGGTCGTGCATGGGGATGCAACAGCAGATGATGGATCAGATGATGCAACATCAAGGTTCTTGGATGCGTGGACGTTAAATCGAGTGCGCAGCGAATCGTTTCAATCGAGCGGCCAGTCGCGAGGGTAAATTCACCTATCTTCATGTGTTGACTCTAACCGCTTGACCCTGTAGCCGGTTCAGGGTTTTCAATGGTGTCGTTTCCAACCCGCGGGAGATTGCCATGGGCACCAATGACCTTCATCCAGACCAGACTTCAGCAAATCTGCTGCACCCGACACGGCTGCTGGATTTCACGCATCCTGCGCTGGCCAGCCTGGTCGGCGTTCGCGACTGGCGGGCGTTGCCGGAATACGAGCGCATTGGTGCCGTCTACGATTTCGTGCGCAACGAGATCGCTTTCGGCTACAACGAATCCGACGATCTGCCGGCTTCGCGGGTACTGGCCGACGGCTATGGCCAATGCAACACCAAGGGCACGCTGCTGATGGCGCTGCTGCGTGCCGTCGGTATTCCCTGTCGCCTGCACGGTTTCACGATCGACA
>ERZ724510.2421-NODE-2421-length-10044-cov-3.294023_pt1 | contig 10044 bp, 5 predicted proteins | sample MGYA00376043_ERZ724510 | MGnify/ENA primary metagenome ERZ724510 (study PRJEB28724, sample SAMN07190888) | wastewater metagenome | isolation source: influent of sewage treatment plant in Hong Hong | place: USA: Christiansburg, Virginia | collected 2016-03-01 ... | reverse complement strand
TACCTATTTTTTAACTAAAAGCAATAGGCTAATCTAGCAAAATATCATATTGTTCTTGATTAAAACGGTTATCACTCTCCAAATTAATCGGGCGACCCAGCAAATATTCCATCTCTGCCACTGTATCCGCTTCAATGGTTTCAAGCAAATCAATCACCCCGCTATTTGCGACCACGGTAAATTTCCTAGGCGCATTATAGGTTCTGGCGCAGCGCATCAATTCGCGGAAAATCTCCAGACACACGGTTTCGGCGCTTTTGACAAACCCTTTACCACCACAGGTTGGACACGGCTCGCAAAGCTGTTGTTGTAGGCTCTCTCGCGTGCGTTTGCGAGTCATCTCTATCAGCCCAAGCGCTGAGACTTCGCTGATGTTGGTTTTGGCATAGTCACGTTTGAGCTGTTCTTGCAGGCTTGCTAGCACGTCATCGCGGTGTTGTTGCTCTTGCATATCGATAAAGTCAAGAATGATAATCCCGCCCAAATTACGCAGTCGCAGCTGACGGGCGATGGCGTGGGTGGCCTCTAAATTGGTTTTATACACCGTATCTTCAAGGGAACGCCCTCCGACAAATGAGCCTGTATTGACATCAATGGTAGTCATGGCTTCGGTTTGGTCGATGATAAGATAACCGCCTGATTTGAGATTGACACGGCGATTGAGCGCGTCTTTTAAATCCTCTTCAACGCGGTGAACATCAAATAACGCCTGCTCGCCTTCGTACAATTGAATACGTGGATAAATGAGTGGCACAAATTCTTTGGCAAAATGACGGATAGCGTCAAACACTCTGGCGTTATCGACCGTCACCCTTTCAGTCTGCTCACCAATCAAATCTCGAATCGCGCGCAAAGGCAGCGATAAATCTTGATAAATCAGCTCAAAACGGCGATGGGGCGGCGTTTGCTCACGGCGGACTTGTACCATCCGCCAAAGCTGCAGTAGATAATAAATATCTTCTTCTAGTTTGGATTGCGGGATATTTTCGGCAGCGGTACGGGCAATCAATCCGCCTTGTAGATTGACTTGGTGCATCAGCTCGCTAAGCTGTGTTTTTAACCGCTCTCGCTCATCGCCATCAATCCGCTGTGAAATCCCGATATGTTCACCATATGGCAAGTACACCAAATAACGCGAAGGCAATGACACATCCGTCGTCAGTCGTGCGCCTTTACTGCCTAATTGGTCTTTAATCACTTGCACCAAGATACGCTGTCCTTCATACAAGCGGTTTTCTATCAACTCGCTCGGCGGTGGCTGATAGGTGGTTGTGGTCATCGCAAGCGTAGTGGTGTCAGGATCTAAGGTATTGTCAATTGCGGGGTTTTGCGGTTTGGGCGGTTCAATGGCTGAGAGCTTAGGACGCAGGGTCTGCATATCATTGACGTGCAAAAACGCGGTGCGTGATTGCCCAATATCGATAAACGCCGCCTGCATCCCCGGCAATACGCGCACCACTGTGCCAAGGTAGATATTGCCCACTGAGCCAAGTTTGCTATGGCGTTCGATAAAGATTTCGTTCAGTATCCCATCTTCGAGCACCGCGACTCGGCTCTCAGATGGGCTGATGTTGATGAGTAGTTCTTCGGTCATTGTAAACAGCTTTTTAAAATTTTTAGTTGCCGTTATTCTACTCGAAGTTAGTTATCTGCACAAAGCTAAACTAAATGAGCTGTTGTTTTAGTTCATTGATTGTGGTCACAAGCTTGGTTGGATGTTCTTTTGCCAAAACGTCAGCTTTTTCACAGCCGTAACTCACTGCTATGCTGTCCATGCCAATATTATTTGCCATACGGATGTCATGAATACTATCACCGATAAAAACAGCGTCTTCAATTCTTGTGCTTGTTTCTACCAAGATTTGCTCAAGCATTAAGGGATTTGGCTTACCTGCGGTTTCGTCAGCGGTTTTGGTAGTTGTGAAAAAGGCTTCAATTCCAGAGTTTGGCAATACTCGCTCCAGACCTTTACGTTTCTTGCCTGTGGCAATCGCTAGTGTTTTACCTTGCGCGTGTAAATCTTGAATCAATTCTTTGATACCAGCAAACAGTTTGTCGTTGTCGCAATGCTTGACGTAATACTCAGAGTAAGTGGCTAAAAGTTCGTCATATTTATCGCTGTCGTTGGGAAACAGCAAGGGAAACGCATCGACTAACGCAATGCCGATAATGGATTTGGTGGCTTCATCGGTGACGGTTAAACCGTGCTTTTCGGCAGCATAGCGCATGGCATCGACGATTAAGCCAACCGAATCCATCAGCGTGCCATCCCAATCGAAAATGATTAGGGATTTGTTTTTCATGTTAATCATGTTGATTCTCTATCAAACTTTGCATATCATCGGGTAAATCTACTGTTATCACGTCATATTCTGGAATAGCAAGCTGATAAGCATGCAAGCACAAGCGGCGCACGCTTTTATCGCCTTTAGCCACATTCGGATTGTATTTATCATCACCCAATAATGGATGCCCGATACTCGCCAAGTGCACACGGATTTGGTGGGTACGCCCTGTCAGCGGCTTGGCTTCAATTAAGCTGACTTTTTGACCATTCAACGCAAATTTTTGCAACACGTTAATTTGGGTTTGACTTGGCTTACTGTCTTCGGACTTTACATCCACTTTGACACGGCGTTCACCGCTTTTGCCTTCTTGTGTAGCAGGCAACGTGTATTTTAGTAGCGGTTTATCAATGGTTTGTGCGTCGCTACTTATCCAACCTACCACCAAACACAGATAGGTTTTTTGCAAGGTTTTTTCTCGCAAATGCTCTTGTAAAGTTTTAAGTGTTGAGCGTTTTTTGGCAATCATCAGTAAGCCAGAGGTATCTTTGTCAATGCGGTGTACCAACTCAAGGTATTTTTTACCCGTTGCTTCTCGCATGGCGTCAATCACGCCAAAACTCTCGCCACTGCCGCCATGCACCGCCATACCCGATGGTTTATTGAGCACGATTAAACCCTCATCTTCATACACAATGCGCTCAAGCAAGCTTTGGGCAAAGTCAGGGCTAATCACAGGTTTTTCACGCGTGGCAAGCTTGATGGGTGCAATGCGCACCACGTCATTACGCTGCAGTTTGTCGTAGGGTTTACAGCGTTTGCCATTGACACGGATTTCGTCGGAACGAATCATGTTATAGACGTGTGAGCGCGGCAGTCCTTTAAGACGACCCAACAAAAAGTTATCAACACGTTGGTCATGCTGCTGGCGCGTGACGGTCAGATAGTTGACTTTAGCAAAATCTAAAATATCGTCATCTGCAGACTGCGGTTGTTTGCTAGGCGGTTGTTTGCTAGGCGTGCGTTTTGGGGTTTGACGAGCCGATTGTTGCGATGGGGTGTCGCGTTTTTTGCTAGGATGGGCGGGACGTTTGGGAGACTGCGAGTGCTCTGTCATATTTTAATAGCCGTTTACATAAAAATTTGCTATAGTTTAGCAGTTTAGTGCCTGTGCCGCTATGAATTCGCGCCATCAATTCGACTTAAACCCTGTTAAGCTTCCTTAGAATGGAGTGTATGCGGGATAATTAAACTGTCGCTTTTGCTGTCGCCCATACTGCCGAAATTTATTCATGGCGGTATGACTCACGATAGGGCGCACTAAACTGCCAATATTTATAGATTTTAAGACTGATTTTAATCAATATCAGCACACGACATACGAGTAACGAAGATAATTGTCATTTGAAAACATGTTCAAATAGTTTGTAAAGATTAGTGATATATAGAGATAACAGATAAATGGTAGGTTTTGTGCCTTACAACCACAAAGCTGCTGGTAACGCTTAGCGTATTATGCGCCTAGGTAAATGAACTCAGTAGTTGCGATTTTGAGATAAACGTTTACGGTTTTGGACGATTTACCATTTTAAATTGCCCACGTCTTTGTAAAACCTAACTTATCAGGCTTGCCATTTAAAGCGAAAACTAACGCTAACACTTTTTGACCAATAGGGAAAAAGGGTTCATTCATTTGTCCTAAAACACACATTGTTTTGGGCAACAACCCCAAATCCAGCATGACGGTTGCATTTACCTAACAGGCTTACAACCTCGCTATGGTAATCACGCAACCTGTGATGGTCAACAAACCTTGATAACAAGCCACCTATGCTTGCTATCAGCGAGTCTAGTCAAGACTGTTTGACGTTGTTTCATCAAATATTTGATAGCAGCATTTATCTACACTCGTATGTTTTGTGTGTTTAGGAGAAAACACATGAAACGCATCCTCATCAATGCTACCCACGCCGAAGAAATCCGTGTTGCCCTGTGCAATGGCAATCACTTATATGACTTCGATTTAGAAAATCGTACCCGCGAGCAAAAAAAAGCCAATATTTATAAAGGTCATGTGACCCGTGTCGAGCCATCGCTTGAAGCGGTATTTGTGGAATACGGCTCACAACGTCAAGGTTTTTTACCGATTCGTGAAATCGCCCCAGAGTATCTAGCAGGTGACCCTCGCTCTACCAATAACATCAAACAACTAATTAAAGAAGGCGATGAGCTCATCGTTCAGGTTGAAAAAGAAGAACGTGGTAATAAAGGCGCTGCGTTATCTACTTTAATTTCATTGGCAGGTCGTTATTTGGTATTGATGCCTAACAATGCACGTGGCGGTGGTATCTCTCGCCAAATCTCTGGCAAGCTGCGCGATGAGATGAAGCAAGCGTTAAGTGAGCTAAGACTACCCAAAGGCATGAGCGTTATCATCCGTACCGCAGGGATTGGTAAAACCACGGATGAATTACAACAAGACCTTGACCATTTATTAAACATTTGGAAAGGCATCCAACAACAAAGCCAAAAATTCCCCTCACCTCGCCTGTTGCACCAAGAAGCGGGCGTAGTCACCCGTGCCGTACGCGACTACCTGCGTGATGATATCACGGAAATTTGGGTCGACAATGAATACGCTTATAATGAAGCGGCGAATTTTATTGAAGCGGTGATGCCGCAGCAAGCGAATAAACTGCGCAAATACACGGACTATGAGCCGATGTTTGCCCGTTTTGGAATTGAAAAACAAATCGAAACCGCCTACCAACGTGAAGTACGTTTGCCAAGCGGCGGTTCAATCGTGATTGACCAAACTGAAGCTTTGGTATCAATCGATATCAACTCATCAAAAGCCACCAAAGGTGCGGATGTCTCAGAAACCGCATTTAATACCAATTTGGAAGCAGCAGATGAAATCGCCCGCCAGTTACGCCTGCGTGATATGGGTGGCTTGATTGTTATTGACTTTATTGACATGGCAACCGATGACCACCAAAAACAAGTGGAAAATCGTCTCAAAGAAGCCACCAAAAACGACCGCGCACGTATCCAATTCGCCGAAATTTCACGTTTTGGACTACTGGAAATGAGTCGTCAACGCTTGCGTCCGTCACTCGAAGAAGCGACAGGTTACCTCTGCCCGCGTTGTCACGGTACCGGTATGATTCGTGACTTACGTTCACTTGCTTTGTCAATCATGCGTCAAATCGAACAACGGGCGCTACAAGAGCGTCATGGCGAAATACAAGCTGAAGTACCAACCGATATCGCGGCATTTTTACTCAACGAAAAACGTGAGACGCTGGTGTATCTTGAGCAAGAAAGTGGCACGCGCATTACTATCTTGCCGCATGCCCATCTTGAATCCCCTGAGTTTAATATCACTTATAACAGTGATGGGTTCGCGCCATCGAGCTATGAGCGTGTTGCCGAAAGCCAACAACAAGAATATAAAGACCGTGGCTACGATACTAGCAACTGGCACACCGATGACAATGAAGTCAGCCGTGTAGCACCGACAGGTAATCATAATGCCTGGAGCAGTGCTAGCAACGCCGTCAACACCACGCCTAATCCTGCAACGCCATCCAACAAACCTCAGCAAATTGCCAATAATACGACTGCCGCCAAAGCTGCCGCGCCACAGCCCGTGCAGCCGGCCGCCACTGTCCCTGCGACTTCAGCAGTCGCTTGGCTATCAAACTTGTTTGCCCCTACCCAGCAAGCCCAAGTCACCCCACACTTTAGTGGTCAAGATGCCGCTTCGGCGATTGAAAGTCTCGTCAATACCGGCGCGCAAAGTTTGGGTGTGCAAGGTCAAATCAATCAAGCCGCATTCACCGCAAGCATCCCTGCGGCGAGCGCAAACACCAGTGAAACTAGCGCCAATCCTTATCAAGAATCGTCTCAACAACCTTCAGCTACGGCTGAATTGAGCGATAAAGATGCCGAGCGCCGTAAACGTGGTAACCGCAAACCAAAGGCTAAAAAACCAAACCGTTATCAATCTGAGACGAGTGAGGCGGAAGTTTCATCACAGGACACTGACAGCAATAAAGACAAATCAAACGATGCGTCAAAAACTGCCAAAACTAGTGAGCTGCCAAAACGCGAGCCGAATAGTCGCCGTGACAGCCGCGGGGTCAAAGAACGTCGTGCGACATTGGCGAACGATGATAGTAACGCGGCTGCAGTCAAGGATGGGACAGCGACTGATACCGCTGTTGCCGCTGTCGATGGTAGAAAAAACAACCAGTCCAAAGCAGACAGACCGAAAGGCACAAGACAACGTGACCCCAACAGTGTGCAAGTTCAAGTATTTAAAACTGAACCACAGCAACCTATGGCTGCGGTTGAAACAACGCACCTCTCGCTAGATGCCAGCAAAGGGGAAATTGTAAAACCTGAGGTGCAGCCAATAGCATCGGCTACGACACCCGAACCCACAACACCAGACCAGGCAGTTCAGACGCCAGTTAGCCCTAGCAACGTTACAGTGTCAAATGACGAGGTAGCAGAGCTTACTAAAGCATCTAAACCATCTGCGCCATCCGCTGAGCAAGCCCCTACCCAGCTAGCAGTGACACCCAGCCAAGGTCGTGCCAAAAATGACCCGCGTGAAGTGTATAAGGCGTATCAAGCGCAATTTAGCCCAGTTGCCTCTGTAGTGACCCCTTCGGTTGCAAAAATTTCAGGTACGGTGAGTCAGTTTATTAACCAGTACTTAGATAATGCTGCTGAAAAAATGGCAACCGACAGCGTGGTCAGCTGCTTTATCCAAGCCATAGACGCTTTTAATCATCAAGCTGCTACCACCACTACCTCAGCAAAAGATAATATCGTAGTGGCTGAACAACAGCGTTTTGGGCAGTACTTTAGAAATTATGGCTATGCCAGTCTATCCGCGCAAAACTTGGATGATTATCATACGGCCATTTTGCCAGCCAGTCAGTTCCAACGCCAAGCAGGCAAAACTGACGCTGCGCTGCCAACAGTGACTAAACGCGCCATCAATGATCCACGCGGTTCATTGGTTAATACCGCTATCACTCAAGCGTCGACTGACTCAAACCCGTCAGTTACTGAGCCTACCTCCAATGCAACTGACAGTGGCACAGGTCAAGTAGCAGCAGCCTCAACTCAATCAGCGTCGCCTAGCCACAATCACCTGTCATATCAAGCAGGTAGCGTAGGCGCATGGATTGTGGCGCGCTTAGGCGAGCAAGGTCATGCGTTGATTGAGCAAGGTAAATTGGTCGAAGCTTACTTACAAGCGCACAATGCGCCAGTCGCTAACCAACCAACCGAGCCAGTCTCTGCGACAACAATAGCGGATGATGCTATAGTGAATCAGGACGTTGACTCAGTGCCAACGACTGATGAACCCGCATTAGACCATAACACTGACAGCGAAGGTGTTGAAGCAACGGACGTAGAAGATAGCGCAGAAGCAGCGGCGCAAAAACGTAAAACCACACCCGTAAGTTATAAGAACATGATTGAAAGTGTGGCAGAACAAATGAAACCTGCAACCGTTGGTATGCTGACCTTGGCAACCCCAAAAGCACCAAAAACCCGTACGCGTAAAGCTAAGGCGAGCGAAAAACCAGCAGCCAAACCCAAAACGCGTACCAGTAAAAAGGTGGAAAATGCCGTGGTTGTCACTAAAAAATCGACGACCACCGCCCAAACTGACGTAGCGCCCTCTCACGATGAGTCGGTAACGCCGCAGCACAATCAGTAATTCAATCGTGTTTGCGTGCACGTATAGCAATAAAAAAAGCAGTTCGACATGAACTGCTTTTTTATTTTAGCTACAAATTTTAGATACTATGAATTTTTAGATACTATGAATGGGCGGGCTTGTCTAATGGGCAGGCTTATTACGAATTTTTGAGATGACTGTCATGATCGCAACCACCACTAAACCTGCTACCAAACCAACCAGTGCATTTAACAGGTTGGTGGTTAAGCCTGAAAACGCCCCTGACAAGTCACCTAAATGTTCAATCCCATGATGTAATGCACCAAAGCCATGTGCCAAAATACCACCACCGACCAAGAACATCGCCAAAGTACCGGCGATTGATAGCACTTTCATCAAAATAGGCGCAAACGCTAATAAGGCTTTACCTATACTTTGTGCCGCTGATGACGACTTTTGCTGCAAGTGCAGCCCCAAATCATCTATCTTAACAATCATGGCGACAAAGCCATACACACCCACTGTCATGAGGAGTGAAATTACTACCAGTGTTACTGCCTTATCCAGTAAAGGCACCGTTGCCGCAATGGTGCCCAGTGAAATCACAATGATTTCAGCGGACAAAATAAAATCTGTCCTCACTGCCCCTTTGATTTTTTCTTTTTCATGCGCCACCAAATCTATGCTTTCATCGGCATTGGCTGCTACCCGCTCGGCTTGCTCGGGGTCATTACTGCCAGAATGTGGCCAAAATTTGTGCACCACTTTTTCTGCCCCTTCATAACACAGATATAAACCACCAATCATCAATAACCCGGTCACTAAGGCTTGCGAAATTGCACTAATAATTAAAGCCAGCGGCACCAAAATCGCTTTATTGACTAGAGAGCCTTTGGCGACACTCCACACCACAGGCAACTCGCGATCGGCTTTTACCCCTGATACTTGATTGGCGTTCAGTGCCAAATCATCGCCCAACACGCCCGCCGTTTTTTTGGCAGCGACTTTTGTCATCACCGACACATCATCTAGGATGACACTAATATCGTCGAGTAAGGTTAATAAACTAGCAATTGCCATGATAAATTCCTAAAAAATAGTAAAAGATGAAAAAATAATAATAGTTATTAAACTAGCTGAAGATTTGTTAGTTTACAAATTTGTTTTGCAAACACAATGTCTAAATTGTATCGCAACTTATCAATAGTTATTCGCTTAAACGTTGAGTTTTTTTAAAAAACCTAGTTAAGCAAACTTTGTTAAACAACCTTTCAATCTATTGATAGAACTTGGCTTTGAGCCGATTGCTTTTAGCGCACTAAAAGATTGGAACAAGCGGAAAGATTGAAACGGGCAAAAATTTGAGCCCCAACTTAGTAGACCTCGTAGATTGTTAACAATAAGTTGACAGGGGTAGCGCTCATACGCCATAACAATATGGTAAAATAAAAACCTATATTAACGTTCTGTGGGTTTTCTCATGCTCATTCGTTTTGCAACTTATCCTGCTAAAACCTCATTAACTGCCCGTTTGATTACCAGTGTCATCGCCGTGACTGGCATGGTTGGTTTGGCAGGCTGTGATAATGCCCAATCGCGCACGCCCGCCAATTCTGAAAGTCAGAAACCCGAAGCGACTAGCAGCTCAGCCCCTTTGGCAAAAAATGAATCACAGCTCCAGCAACTGCTGGCGGCAAATTTAGCCAAATCAGGTATCACCGCCAAAATCACCTCGGTGACAGCGACCAGTATGCCAAATATCTATTGGGTCAAAGCCGAAGGTTTACCGGCGTTTTTTACCGATGTGACAGGTCAATATGTGGTACAAGGCGATATCATCAAAGTCGGTGGTGCCAAACCTGAGCATATCTCAGCGAACTTGCAAGCACAAGATGCGAAAGCCAGCCTTGCCAGCATTGATAAAAAAGACATGATTATCTTCCCTGCCAAGGGGCAGATGAAAGCCGCAATTTATGTGTTTACCGATGCAGATTGTGGTTATTGCCGTAAATTTCACAGTGAAATTGATGAAGTGAATGCACTGGGTATCGA
>ERZ724510.2419-NODE-2419-length-10049-cov-4.601661_pt1 | contig 10049 bp, 8 predicted proteins | sample MGYA00376043_ERZ724510 | MGnify/ENA primary metagenome ERZ724510 (study PRJEB28724, sample SAMN07190888) | wastewater metagenome | isolation source: influent of sewage treatment plant in Hong Hong | place: USA: Christiansburg, Virginia | collected 2016-03-01 ... | reverse complement strand
TTAATTTTTAGATAATAATCTAATCGAGGTGGAACAATGATGTCTGCAAAGCTATGGGCGCCCGCCCTAACCGCTTGCGCATTAGCAACAAGTATTGCACTTGTTGGTTGTAGCAAAGATCCTAAGGATGCACAGCAAGCTGCTGCTGCCCAAAAAATGCCTCCGACTGAAGTCGGTGTCATTGTTGCTCAACCACAAAGCGTAGAGCAATCGGTAGAACTCTCAGGCCGTACCACGGCATTTGAAATTTCTGAAGTCCGTCCTCAAACCAGTGGTGTGATTCTCAAACGTCTATTCACTGAAGGTAGTTATGTTCGTGAAGGTCAAGCGTTGTATGAAATTGACTCACGTACCAACCGTGCTAGCGTTGATAGTGCACGTGCTGCACTAAATCGCCAGCAAGCCAACTTAAATGCGTTACGTGTTAAAGAAGGTCGTTATCGTCAACTTGTCGGCACGAATGCCATTTCAAAACAAGACTATGATGATATGGTTGCCCAAGTGAAGTTAGCTGAAGCAGATGTGGCATCCACTCAAGCTGAACTAAAAAATGCTGAAATTAACCTCGGTTTTTCTACAGTTCGTTCGCCTATTTCAGGTCAAACCAACCGTTCAACAGTAACAGTGGGTGCCTTAGTCACGGCAAGCCAAGCAGATCCTTTAGTGACTGTGCAGCGTTTAGACCCGATTTATGTCGACATCAACCAATCCAGCTCTGAATTGTTACGTTTACGTCAACAACTGAGCCAAGGTCGTTTAGATAGCAGCAACAATACAAAAGTAAAATTGAAGTTAGAAGATGGTAGCTACTACCCTGTTGAAGGTCGTCTTGCATTCTCTGATGCCAGTGTGAATCCAGATACAGGTACGATTACCATACGTGCGGTATTCCCGAATCCAAATCATTTGTTGCTTCCGGGTATGTATGCGACGGCTCAAATTGTACAAGGTGTGATTCCAAATGCCATCTTGATTCCTCAAGCAGCCATTACCCGTACCCCGACTGGTCAAGCAATCGCCATGGTGGTAAATGCCAAAGGTGTGGTTGAGACACGCCCTGTTGAAACTGTCGGTGTACAAGGTAAAGATTGGATCGTAACGAGCGGCTTAACCGCTGGTGAGAAAGTAATTGTTGATGGTGTAGCGAAGGTCAAAGAAGGTGCAACCGTGGTTGCTAAGCCTTATCAACCTCAAGCAGCTGCCCCTCAAGGTGCTGCTGCACAACCTGCGGCAGAAGCAAATAAAGCAGACAAACCAGCACAGCCTAAAGCTGAACAAAAAGCTACTTCAAATACATAAGGGGTAGACTGAATGGCTCAATTTTTTATTCATCGCCCAATCTTTGCATGGGTGATTGCATTGGTGATTATGCTGGCGGGTATTTTAACCCTCAGCGGCATGCCAATTGCACAATATCCGACCATTGCTCCACCAACGGTCACCATTGCTGCAACTTATCCAGGTGCATCTGCTGAAACTGTAGAAAATACAGTGACACAGATCATTGAGCAGCAAATGAACGGTCTTGATGGCTTGCGCTATATTTCTTCAAATAGTGCGGGTAACGGTCAAGCTTCAATTTCTTTGAATTTTGAACAAGGTATCGATCCAGATATTGCTCAGGTTCAAGTACAAAATAAATTACAATCCGCGACTGCACTGCTTCCTGAAGATGTGCAACGTCAGGGTGTAAAAGTCACGAAATCTGGCGCAAGCTTCTTACAAGTATTGGCATTCTATTCCCCGAATGATTCACTCACAGATGCCGACATTAAAGACTATGTGAATTCAAATATTTCTGAACCACTCAGTCGTGTAGCGGGTGTAGGTGAAATACAAGTATTTGGTGGTTCTTATGCCATGCGTATTTGGTTAGACCCTGCAAAATTGACCAGTTTCCAACTCACACCAAGTGATGTGGTTGCTGCCTTACGTGCCCAAAATGCACAAGTGGCAGTGGGTCAATTAGGCGGTGCACCCGCAGTTGCAGGTCAAGTCCTCAATGCTACAGTTAATGCACAAAGTCTTTTACAAACGGCTGAACAGTTCCAAAATATTTTCTTGAAAAGTATGGGTTCTGGTGCAAAAGTTACTTTAGGTGATGTGGCTAAAGTTGAATTAGGCTCGGACAATTATCAGTTTACTTCTAAATTCAATGGTAAGCCTGCTGGTGGTGTAGCCATTAAACTTGCAACAGGTGCTAATGCTTTAGACACAGCAGCAGCAGTTGAAGAACGTTTAGTAGAATTACGTAAAAACTACCCAAATGGCTTACAAGATAAACTGGCGTACGATACGACTCCATTTATCAAACTTTCAATTGAAAGTGTGGTTCATACTTTAATTGAAGCGATTATTCTTGTATTCATTGTGATGTTCCTGTTCTTACAGAACTGGCGTGCAACCATTATTCCAACCATGGCTGTTCCTGTCGTGGTGTTGGGTACGTTTGCCATCATTAACGTATTTGGTTTCTCCATTAATACATTGACCATGTTTGCCATGGTTCTTGCCATCGGTTTGCTGGTGGATGATGCCATTGTTGTGGTCGAGAACGTAGAACGGGTGATGGTTGAAGAACACCTCGATCCTGTTGCAGCAACTGAAAAGTCGATGAAGCAGATTTCGGGTGCCTTAATTGGTATTACCACGGTATTAACCGCAGTATTTGTACCGATGGCGTTCTTTAGTGGAACAACGGGTGTTATTTACCGTCAGTTCTCTATTACTCTCGTGACCGCAATGATTATCTCATTGCTTGTAGCCTTGACCTTTACCCCTGCGCTTTGTGCAACGTTGCTGAAACAACACGATAAAGACAAAGAGCAAAGTAATGGTATTTTTGCGCGCTTCTTCCGTTGGTTTAACCATCGCTTTGAACGCATGGCTGAAGGCTACCAAAAATGGGTCGGCAAGCTCCTGATTCACAAGTTCATTGCGGGCGCAATTTACGCTGTGGTGCTTGTTGGTTTGTTGTTCCTCTTTAAAAACCTACCAAGTTCATTCTTACCTGATGAAGATCAGGGCGTCGTGATGACGCTGGTTCAACTTCCGCCGAATGCGACCCTTGACCGTACTGAAAAAGTCATTGATCAAATGACGGGCTTCTTTATGGAAGGTGAAAAAGCCAATGTAGAATCTCTCTTTAGTGTTGCGGGCTTCTCGTTCACGGGTGTAGGTCAAAATGCGGGTCTTGCATTTATTCAGTTGAAAGACTGGAGCGAACGTACCACGCCTGAATCTCAAATTGGTGCCATTATCCAACGTGGTATGGCGCTCAATGTGATTGCTAAAGATGCATCTTACATCATGCCATTGCAGCTTCCTGCAATGCCAGAATTGGGTGTTTCTGCTGGCTTTAACTTTATGCTAAAAGATTCTGCGGGTAATGGTCATGAAAAACTGGTGACTGCTCGTAACATGATCTTAGGTATGGCGGCTCAAGACAAACGTCTTGCAGGTGTCCGTCCAAATGGTCAAGAAGACACGCCACAGTATAAAATTTATGTTGATAATGAAAAAGCCAGCGCTATGGGCGTTAGTATTTCAGAAATTAACAGCACCATGAGTATTGCTTGGGGTGGTGCGTACATCAATGACTTCATCGACCGTGGTCGTGTGAAGAAAGTGTATGTACAGGCTGTTCCTGATGCACGTATGATGCCTGAAGATCTGAACAAGTGGTATGTACGTAACACTGCTGGGCAAATGGTTCCCTTCTCTGCCTTTGCTACAGGTGAATGGACCTATGGTTCACCACGTCTTGAACGTTATAACGGTATTTCATCGGTTAATATTCAAGGTACACCTGCACCGGGTGTCAGCTCGGGTGATGCAATGTTGGCAATGGAAGAAATCATGGCCAAACTTCCTTCGATGGGTATGACTGGTTTTGATTATGAATGGACTGGTTTATCTTTAGAAGAACGTGAAGCAGGTTCGCAAACTGCCGGACTTTATGCGTTATCGATGTTAATCGTGTTCTTATGTCTTGCTGCCCTTTATGAAAGCTGGTCTATTCCATTCTCTGTACTGCTGGTCATTCCTTTAGGTATTGTCGGTGCGATTGGTTTAACTTTCTTAGGTATGGTTTTGCTTAAAGATCCAAACTTAACCAATAACATTTACTTCCAAGTTGCCATTATTGCTGTCATTGGTTTGGCTGCAAAAAATGCGATCTTGATTGTAGAATTTGCCAAGGAACTGCAAGAAGATAAAGGTGAGCCTTTACTTGAAGCAACTCTACATGCAGCAAAAATGCGTTTACGTCCAATTATTATGACCACTTTAGCCTTCGGTTTTGGTGTACTTCCGCTTGCGCTTTCTTCAGGTGCAGGTGCCGGTAGTCAACACTCTGTTGGTTATGGTGTACTGGGCGGCGTCATCAGTTCTACTTTATTGGGTATCTTCTTTATTCCAGTCTTCTATGTCTGGATTCGAAGTATCTTTAAATACAAACCTAAAAACCAAAATAATCAGGAGCAAGCATCGTGATGCAAAAAGTATGGTCTATTTCAGGTCGTAGCATTGCGGTATCTGCACTTGCGCTTGCTTTGACAGCCTGTCAAAGCATGCGTGGCCCAGAGCCCGTAGCTCAAGCAAATATTCCAGAACAAGGTTATTTAACCGATGTTTCTGGTCCTTCAATTGCTGAGCAAGGTTATAAAGACTTTTTTGCCGATCAACGCCTGTTACAGGTGCTTGATTTAGCATTAGCCAATAACCGTGATTTGCGTACTTCGACTTTGAATATTCAACGTGCGCAACAACAGTACCAAATTACTGAAAACAACCAACTTCCAACCATTGGTGCAAGTGGTGGCGTACTTCGTCAAGACACTTTAAGCAGCCAAAAGCCCATCACCAGCTACAATGTCGGCTTAGGTGTGACGGCGTATGAGTTGGATTTTTGGGGTCGTGTTCGTAGTTTAAAAGACAATGCCTTAGACTCATATTTAGCAACGTCAAGTGCACGTGATGCCACTCAAATTGCGCTAATTGGTCAAGTGGCTCAAGCATGGTTGAATTACTCGTTTGCCAATGCAAATTTAAAACTTGCTGACCAAACGCTAAAAGCTCAACTTGAATCTTATAATCTCAACAAAAAACGTTTCGATGTTGGAATCGACAGTGAAGTACCTGTTCGTCAGGCACAGATTTCTGTAGAAACTGCCCGTAATGATGTTGCAAATTATAAAACTCAAATTGCTCAAGCCAAGAACTTGTTGAACCTGCTTGTCGGTCAGCAAGTACCTGAAAACTTGTTACCGAATCAACGTGTAACACGTATTAGCAAAAGCAATGCACTTAGCGCTGGTTTACCAAGTGACTTGTTGAATAACCGTCCTGATATCCGTGCTGCTGAATATAAACTGTCTGCAGCAGGTGCCAATATTGGCGCGGCTAAAGCACGTATGTTCCCAACCATTAGTTTGACGGGTTCTGCTGGCTATGCGTCGACTGACCTCAGTGACTTGTTCAAATCAGGTGCATTTATTTGGTCTCTGGGTCCAAGCCTAGATATTCCAATTTTCGATTGGGGTACGCGTAAAGCCAACATCAAGATTTCAGAAACAGATCAACAAATTGCGTTATCTGACTATGAGAAATCAATTCAGTCCGCTTTCCGCGAAGTGAATGATGCTTTGGCCGTGCGTCAAAACATTGGTGATCGTTTAGCTGCGCAACGCCGTTTAGTCGATGCCACCAATACCACGTATAAACTTTCAAATGCTCGCTTCCGTGCCGGTATTGATAGTTACTTAACCGTATTAGATGCACAACGTACCTCTTATGCAGCGGAACAAGGTTTATTGTTGCTCGAACAAGCCAACATGAACAATCAAGTTGAAGTGTATAAAACACTCGGTGGTGGTGTTAAAGCCAATACTGGTGATGCAACTCAACAGCAGCCGTCTACGGCGGAGCGTAAAGCAGCAAACAACGCTCAATAATTCTAAACCCATATTAAAAAAGCCTGCGCCATGCAGGCTTTTTTATTGCTTTTTAAAGCCTGATTTCCTATCTTGATGACAACCTATTCATTTGAATATCAAAAAATGCTTTTAAGTAATTTAGAATCCGTTCCCGGCCACACCATTAGCCGTCAAATTGATGTGGTTTATGGCAGCACTGTTCGTAGTAAACACGTTGGCCGTGATTTGCTGGCAGGACTCAAAAACATTGTCGGCGGTGAACTAACTGCCTATACCGAACTCTTAGAAGAATCACGCCAAGAAGCCATGAGCCGCATGATTGATATAGCACAATCCATGGGTGCCAATGCTATTGTCGGTATTCGCTTCTCTACGTCAAATATTGCTCAAGGTGCATCTGAACTTTTTGTTTATGGTACGGCTGTTGTTGTTCAGCCTGTCACAGCTAAACTTCCTGATCCATTTGGCGCATAGGCGATTTTATGGATGGATTAATTTTTCAAATTGTTGTTTTTCTCATTCTATTTGCAGTCGGTTGGGGTTTTGGTCGTCATATCGAACAAAAACACCTGCGTGAACTGGATGAAAAAGAAAAGCAATTTGCGCATATTCGCATTGATACCAACCGCTTTGTGGAGACATCTGCAACAGGACAATTGGTCAGTAGTAATGTGGTCATCTCACATGATTATTTTAAATATGTGATTGCCAATATTCAGAATTTTTTCGGTGGTCGCTTAACCAGTTATGAAAGTGTGGTTGAACGTGCACGGCGTGAAGCCATGATTCGACTCAAGCAAGAAGCACATGCGATGGGTGCAAATCATATTATGGGCGTTCGTCTCAATACCACTGAACTCGGCATGCAAGGTGGCATGGTTGAAGTCTTTGCTTATGGCACGGCCATCATCAAGCATCATTAGAAAAGCAAAACAATGTCCTGATCAGCTTTGTGACAGGACATCATTTCTACTCTGCAAAATCCCTACTCTGCAAATATCGCTTGCCAGTAGTGATAGGTTTTTTCTTCGCCGTTGTCTAACTTAAACTCATAAGACAGCTTACGTGTTTCCATCAGATTAAAATCAACCGGAGTTTTGAATAAACCACCTGCATAAGCAAAGGTGTGATATTCACCATTTTCACCACACACATCGACTTCGGCTGGCATTAAGTCAATCAATGCCGAGCTAATATCTTGTCCGATAAAAGCTTCACCCAACTTACTGGCATCGGTCACAATAATTTTGGTTTTAATGCCTGACGCTAAGAAGTCTTGCATCACTTCATGCGAATTTTGATTCCACAAAGGTTCAACCACTTCTATTCCTAATGGATGCAAACGATCTTCACGATATTTACGCACATCGCTTAAATAAATATCACCAAAAATGAAGTGCTCTACCCCCTGTGCTTTAAAGTGATTTGCAGCATCCTTCATTCTTTGTTCATAGATTGGAAGATTTTTAGGCAAGAAAACTGGATAAAGCGGAATACCGATACTTTCGGCTTGCTTCAGCAACAATGAATGAGGAATGGCATGCATTGAAGACAGTTCTGTTTCTTCATTCACCGTTGTTAATAACGCAACAACATCAAATTGATTTTGCTGTAAAACTTTATACAGTGCTAAAGCTGAATCTTTACCACCACTCCAGTTAAATACAGCTTTTTTACGAATATTCACACTTATTTCACTTTGGCTTTACGAATCATTTTATACAATAAGCGTGGAGATAAGCGAGATACCCACACACCCAGTTGTTCTTTTTTCCCGCCAACCACAATATATTCTTCATCTTTCAATAAAGCAGTCACCACTATTTTTGCAAAGGCTTCTGGCTCTAAACCATTTTCAATCGCTTCATCCTGATGCCCTTGGGCTTTGCCTTCACCATTTAAAGCATTGAACGACACATTGGTTTTCACAAAACCGGGGAAAATAACAGAAACCCCCACACCTTCGTCCGCTACTTCGGCACGTAGACTATTCGCCCACATATGAATCGCGGCTTTGGCTGCTGAATAGGACGCGCGATATTGCGTTCCTAACAAACCCGCTACACTAGACACAAAAGCAATTCGACCCGATTTTTGCTTTAAAAATGTCGGCAAAACGGTTTTAGTGAGAAAAACTTGTGAAAAGTAATCCACTTCCATAATGGCACGTTCAGTTTGCATGCTGGTATCGGCAATTAAAGCGCGCTGACTCAAACCTGCATTATTAATCAGCCAATCAATACGACCTTTCTGTTCAAGCACTTGCTCATAAGCATGGCGCACTTGTGCCTCATCGGTAATATCCGCGCTGAGACAAATATGTCGATCTGGATGGACTAAACTTTGGCGAACACTTTCCAATTCATCTATACGACGTGCAGTCAGGATAATCTGTGCACCTTGTAAAGCACACTCTTGTGCAAGGGCTTTACCTAAACCAGAAGATGCACCTGTAATCCATACCACTTTATTGTCTAAACTGCCCTGCTTCGCCATAGTCCTGTTCCTGTTTTTACTCAATCTTACACATCTGTGCATGGGTTACTGTTTTGGTACATGACTCAAAAACATGAGAAAATGATCAAAATAATGCGGTGTCGTTTCAGCATCATACTGTGTACCCAGCTTCTCTAAACGCTTATAACCCATTTGCGTGGTCAAACTAATCACCCCATTTAATGTTTTATCAACCACCAAGTTGAATTTCAACATTTTTTTAGGCTCACGTACCAAACTTGTCACGCCCTGATCCACCATTTGCGTAAAAGCTTTTAACGCCGGTGAAACATACTGAATATTTCCCTGTTTCATTTGCTCTATACACTCAAAAAGTTCCACAACTAACAGGTGATCGACAGAATAAGAAATATAATTTTGACCATTTTTTTCATGGGCCATATTTTCTAAATAATTCACCATCGGCATCAGGCGTTCATTGGCAAAGAATGAAACCGACCAAGGCATATATTTACGTACCATCTCTAAAATTTGCTGAACGACTTTTTCTGATTCATGGTCTTTAGATTGCGATAACCGTGCAATTTCACCAAACACTTGATCGACAATTTCACAAGAAATATCTGCCAGCACTTCACCTAAAGGCTTGGCTAAACTTTCAGTTTCACCGGCATTCAATTGCTGATGAATCTGCTGAAAGCGTTGGTGGGTTTCGGGCGTTAATTTTAAAGAAATTACATAATTCATCATAATGACCTCCTTGTTAGAATTATTCTGCGACCATGTGTGCTGTTCTTATTGAATGCTTATCATAAGATACTTATTCAGTCTGTGCCAAACGCTTATTTTTTGCATTTGCTTAACATGCCTAATCTGTGTTTTTTTTTGCTACAATAGAGCCAATTTTTTATTCACTTTCGATCTGTTTTTACTATGACTGATTCTGCGCAAAATATTGCTACGACCTACGATCCAACCGAGATCGAAAAAAAATGGTACAAGACTTGGGAAGACAATGGCTACTTTAAGCCGTCTCAAAAAGGTGATTCATTCTGTATCATGATTCCGCCGCCAAACGTCACTGGTAACTTGCATATGGGTCATGGTTTTAACAATGCCATTATGGATGCCCTGACGCGTTACAACCGTATGTCGGGTAAAAATACCTTATGGCAACCGGGGACAGACCATGCGGGTATCGCAACGCAAATGGTGGTTGAACGCCAATTGGCTGCGCAAGACATTAGCCGCCATGACTTAGGTCGTGAAAAGTTCATCGACAAAATCTGGGAATGGAAAGAACAATCGGGTAATAACATTACCAACCAGATTCGTCGCTTAGGTTCATCTGTCGACTGGTCACGTGAACGCTTCACGATGGATGATGGCTTATCCAATGCAGTCAAAGAAGTCTTCGTTCGTTTACATAAAGACGGTTTAATTTACCGTGGTAAACGCCTAGTGAACTGGGATCCAAAATTACAAACTGCCCTGTCTGACCTAGAAGTTGAATCAGTAGAAGAAAAAGGTTCACTTTGGCATTTCAAATATTTCTTTGAAGACAAGTCACTCAAAACACAAGATGGCAAAGACTATCTGGTTGTTGCAACCACGCGTCCTGAAACCTTACTTGGTGACTCGGCTGTTGCGGTGCAT
>ERZ724510.2413-NODE-2413-length-10058-cov-3.253724_pt1 | contig 10058 bp, 11 predicted proteins | sample MGYA00376043_ERZ724510 | MGnify/ENA primary metagenome ERZ724510 (study PRJEB28724, sample SAMN07190888) | wastewater metagenome | isolation source: influent of sewage treatment plant in Hong Hong | place: USA: Christiansburg, Virginia | collected 2016-03-01 ... | reverse complement strand
TCAAGGTGGCCGATCATGGGCTGACCAAGCTCAAGGTGGCAGTGCGCGGCGGCGTGGTGTTCGCCTCGTTCGACCATGATGTGGAGCCGTTCGAGGAATTCCTCGGCCCGACGATTTTGAAATACTTTGACCGCGTGTTTGATGGCCGCAAGCTCGAAATTCTGGGCTACCGTCGCCAGCGCATTCCCGGCAACTGGAAGCTGATGCAGGAAAACATCAAAGACCCGTACCACCCCGGCCTGCTGCACACCTGGTTCTCGACCTTCGGCCTGTGGCGCGCCGATAACAAGTCCGAGTTGAAGATGGACGAACACTTCCGACACGCCGCCATGATTTCCACACGCGGCCAGGGCGGTAAAAACGCCGATGTGGTGTCCGGCGTGGACAGCTTCAAAGACCAGATGAAGGTCAACGACCCGCGCCTGCTCGACATCGTGCCCGAACCCTGGTGGGGCGGCCCGACGGCGGTGATGACGACGATTTTCCCGAGCGTGATCATTCAGCAGCAGGTCAACAGCGTCTCCACGCGCCACATCCAGCCCAACGGCACCGGCTCGTTTGATTTTGTCTGGACGCACTTCGGCTTTGCCGACGACACGCCGGAGATGAAAGAGCGCCGCCTGATTCAGGCCAATTTGTTCGGCCCGGCTGGCTTTGTGTCGGCGGACGACGGCGAGGTCATCGAATGGTCACAAGAGGGCTTTGAACAAAAACCCGCGCACCGCACCGTGATTGAGATGGGCGGGCACGGCATTGAAGACACCGATCACATGGTCACCGAGACCCTGATTCGTGGCATGTACAACTACTGGCGCAAGGTGATGGGGGAATAACCATGATCGACTTCAAGACTTACTTCGAACTGCTCAACCTCTACAGCGACTACGCGATGGTCTGCGACTCGTCCGAGTGGGAAAAATGGCCGGAATTCTTTGTCGAAGAGGGCACTTACCGCCTGCAACCGCGCGAGAACTTCGACCAGGGCTTGCCGCTGTGCCTGCTGGCGCTGGAGAGCAAAAACATGATTCGCGACCGGGTGTATGGCGTGAAGGAAACCATGTACCACGACCCCTACTACCAGCGCCACATCGTCGGCACGCCGCGTGTGGTGTCGGTCGAGCGCAGCCTCGATGGCGAGCGCATCACCTCAGAAGCCAACTACACCGTGATCCGCACCAAATACGACGGCGACTCGACGGTCTTCAATGTCGGCTATTACCGCGATGTCATCGTCAGAACGCCTGAAGGACTGAAGTTCAAGTCGCGTCTGTGCGTGTATGACAGCGAAATGATCGCCAACTCCATCATCTACCCGATTTAAGGCAAATCATGGCTGACAACTGGATCGACGCTGCCGCTTTGGCGGATGTGCCCGAGGGCGATGTGATGGCCGTGCAGGTGGCGGGCAAAGAAATTGCCCTCTACGAAGTCGAGGGCGAAGTGTTTGCCACCGACAACATCTGCACCCACGGTCATGCGCGCATGAGCGACGGCTTTCTCGAAGGGCGCGAAATCGAGTGCCCGCTGCACCAGGGCCGGTTTGATGTCTGCTCCGGCCAGGCGCTGTGCGCGCCGCTGACCGAGAACATCAAGACCTACGCGGTGCGCATCGAAAACCTGCGCGTGATGCTCAAGCTCGACTGAGATTCCTGCGCGAGCCTGCTATCGTGACCCGTTTAGACTCGCCACGATGAGCAACTTTGGCACTACAGCTTTGACGGATGGCTCGTTTCCAGCGGCAATCGCCCCTGGCGCTGCCTCATCTATCCACCCACCCCAACTGCTGAGCGATGTGGCCGCATTGCCCAGCTTGCCGGGCGTGTACCGCTACTTTGATGCGGACGGGCAGTTGCTCTATGTGGGCAAGGCCATCAACTTGAAGCGGCGAGTGGCCAGCTACTTTCAGCGCAACCACGATGGCACCCGCATCGGCCACATGGTCAGCAAAATCGTGCGCATGGAAACCACGGTGGTGCGCTCAGAGGCCGAGGCGCTGCTGCTGGAAAACAACCTGATCAAGGCGCTCAACCCCCGCTTCAACATCTTGTTTCGGGACGACAAGAGCTACCCGTACCTGAAAATCACCGGCACGCCGAGTCAGCCGCCGCGTGTGCAGGCCACACCTGATGCGGCTTACTTTGCGCGGGTGCTGTACTACCGAGGCGCGGTTGAGAAAAAGCACCACTACTTTGGCCCTTACCCCAACGCATGGGCGGTGAAAGAGTCGGTGCAGTTGCTGCAAAAGGTGTTTCGACTGCGTACTTGTGAAGACACGGTGTTCGCCAATCGCAGCCGCCCGTGCTTGCTGTTCCAAATCAAGCGCTGCTCAGGCCCGTGCGTGGGCTTCATCAGCGCCGAGGCTTATGCCCGCGACGTGGGCAGCGCCGCCGCCTTTTTGCGCGGCGAGACCACGCAAGTGCTCTCCGCCTTGGAAGCACGCATGTTGGCCCACGCGGAGAAGCTGGAGTTTGAGCAAGCCGCCGAAGTGCGCAACCAGATGAGCGCGCTGTCCAAGCTGCTGCAACAGCAAGCAGTAGACACCACACTCGACAAAGACGTGGACATCTTGGTCGCCAAATTGCACGGCGGGCGCGCTTGCGTCAACTTGGCGATGGTGCGCGGCGGGCGGCATTTGGGCGACCGGCCTTACTTTCCCAGCCATGTTGAAGATGCGCTGGCACTGCGCGCCGTGGAGGCTGATGCAGCCGCCGACACGCCGCCTGACGCATCACCGCAACCGGGTTTTGCGGCGGGGGCCGCAGAAGGCCAACTGCTGGAAGCCTTCATCGCCCAGCATTACATCGGCATCCCGGTGCCGTCGGAATTGATCGTCAGCCATCCGGTGGCTCCGGCGCTGATCGCGGCTTTGACCGAGCAAAGCGGCGTGAAAATTCGCCTCACCTTGCATCCGCGTGAACAGCGCCGCGCTTGGCTGGAGATGGCGCAGCACAACGCCGATTTGCAACTGGCGCGACTGCTGGCCGAAGAGGGTTCGCAGCAAGCGCGCACCCGTGCGCTGGTCGAGGCGCTGGACTTGGCTCCAGATCAGCTTGACCAGTTTCGCATCGAGTGCTTTGACATTTCGCACACCGCTGGCGAGGCCACGCAGGCGTCGTGCGTGGTGTTTCAGCAGCACAAAATGCAAAGCCGCGATTACCGCCGCTACAACATCGAGGGCATCACGCCCGGCGACGATTACGCCGCCATGCGCCAAGTGCTGATGCGCCGTTACAGCAAACTGGCCGAGGCCTTGCGCGAAGCGGGCGGTGCAGCGGCCAGCAGCAAACTGCCGCTGCCTGATTTGGTGCTGGTCGATGGCGGAGTGGGGCAGGTGGGCGTGGCGCGTGAGGTGTTCACCGCGCTGGGCCTGAGCCTGTCGCTGATTGTGGGCGTGGAAAAAGGCGAGGGCCGCAAAGTTGGCTTGGAAGAGCTGGTGTTTGCCGACGGGCGCGACAAAGTGGCCTTGGGGCGCGATTCAGCCGCGCTGATGCTGGTGGCGCAGATTCGCGACGAGGCGCATCGCTTTGCCATCACCGGCATGCGCGCCCAGCGCGCCAAGGTGCGCACGGGCGGCGGTCAACTGGAAGATATTGCGGGCATCGGCCCGAAAAAGCGCGCCAATTTGCTGCGCCGTTTTGGCGGCGTGCGTGGTGTGGCCGAAGCCAGCGTGGACGAATTGGCGACTGTTGAGGGCATTTCACACGAATTGGCCGAGGCCATTCATCGCGCTTTGCACTGAGCTGGTGCCCCACCTGGGGGTGCGTGCCACAATCGAGCCATGTTTTTCACGATTCCTACCTTGATGACCTGGACACGGATCGTTGCGATTCCGCTGATTGTGGGGGTGTTTTATCTGCCGTTGCCGCAAGAAACCCGCAATTTAGCTGCAACCGTGATGTTTGTGGTGTTCGCTTTGACCGATTGGTTGGACGGCTATTTGGCCCGCAAACTCAACCAAACATCGGCTTTTGGTGCGTTTTTGGATCCGGTAGCGGACAAGTTTTTGGTCTGCGCATCGTTGCTGGTGCTGGTGCATTTGCGACGCACGGATGTGTTTGTGGCGCTGATCATCATTGGCCGCGAGATCGCTATTTCTGCGCTGCGCGAGTGGATGGCGCAAATTGGCGCGTCTAAGAGCGTGGCCGTTCACATGGTGGGCAAACTCAAAACCACCGCACAAATGGTGGCGATTCCCTTTTTGCTCTACGACGGCGTGCTGCTGGGCGTGATGGACACGGGCGTGTGGGGGCTGTGGATGATCTGGATTTCTGCCGTGTTGACGGTGTGGTCTATGGTGTATTACTTGCAAAAAGCGTTGCCTGAAATCCGTGCCCGCGTGAAATGAATTCTTCTTCTACTTCTTCCAGCGCTTTGCGCTTGATGCCTGCCGTTTTTGTCGTGATCTGGAGCACTGGCTTCATTGTGGCCCGCTACGGCATGCCTAATTCGCCGCCGTTTTCGTTTTTGCTGCTGCGGTTTTTGTTCTCCATTCTGTGTTTTTTGCCGTGGATCGTTATCGCAGGCGTGCGTTGGCCGCAGACGCGTCAGCAATGGCTGCACCTGTCCGTCACCGGCGTGTTGATGCACGCGGGTTACTTGGGCGGCGTGTGGGCGGCGGTGAAGTCGGGCATGGGCTCGGGCTTGTCATCGCTGATCGTGGGGGTGCAGCCGGTGTTGACGGCGGTGTGGCTGGCGGCCACGCACACGTCTGACTCCAGCGCAGGGCGAGTCACGCGGCGGCAGTGGACGGGCTTGCTGCTCGGTTTCACCGGGCTGGTACTGGTGGTGTCGCGCAAGTTTGGCCAAGGCGCGCCGGGCGATATGGCCAATTTGCATAATTTGGGTTGGGCGGTGCTGGCCTTGTTCAGCATCACGATTGGCACGCTGTATCAAAAGCGGCATGTCGCCCCGTGCGATGTGCGCACGGCCAATTCGGTGCAGTTGATGGCAGCATTCGTGGTCACACTGCCGCTGGCCTTGTTGGAGGCTGAGCCCATACGCTGGAATGCGGAGTTCATCGGGGCGATGGCGTGGTCCGTGCTGGGGCTGACGCTGGGCGGCAGCTCCTTGCTTTACCTGTTGATTCAGCGCGGCGCGGCAGCATCGGTGACCAGGTTGATGTACTTGGTGCCGCCAACCACAGCGTTGATGGCGTGGGCTTTGTTTGGCGAACCCATCACGGCCATCACCTTGGCGGGGACGGCTTTGACAGCTTTGGGCGTGAGCTTGGTGGTCAAACCTGCGAAAAAATGAAGGCGGTGCGCTGAAATGGTGCAAAAATTGCCTACAATGCGCGTCCTAGGCTGTGCAGCACAGCAGGCAATGCGATCAACCAAGAAAAACAAGTGAGGGTTTCTTTGTGAACAAGACCGAACTCATTGAACGCATGGCTGAACGGGCTGACATTTCCAAGGCAGCGGCAACGCGTGCTCTGGATGCTGCCATTGATGCGATTACCGCCACTTTGTGTGAAGGTGATGCAGTTTCACTGGTAGGATTCGGAACTTTTACGGTGAGTACGCGGGCAGAACGGGCGGGGCGCAATCCCCGCACAGGAACAGCGATTAAAATCGAGCCCGCTAAAGTTCCCAAGTTCCGTCCGGGCAAGGCGTTGAAAGATGCCTTGAACAGCGAATAATTTTGTTAAGGTGGGGTGCTTAGCTCAGTTGGTAGAGCGGCGCCCTTACAAGGCGTAGGTCGGGGGTTCGAGCCCCTCAGCACCCACCACCCACCATCAAAAAGGCGAACATCTTGTTCGCCTTTTTTGTTTTTGAAATTGTGAGTTGCGCATGTTTGAGTTCATTCGAAAGCACACCAAGGTCTTGCAGTTCTTGCTGTTCTTGTTGGTTTTTCCATCGTTTGTGCTGTTTGGCCTTGAAGGCTACAACCGCAGCCGCGACAAAGGCCCGATTGCTGCCGTCGTTGATGGGCGTGATGTGACTCAAGTCGAGTGGGATACCGCTCACAAGCGCGAAGTCGAACGCCTGCGTGCGTCCATGCCCACGCTTGATGCCAAGCTGCTTGACAGCCCGCAAGCACGCTACAACACATTAGAGCGCCTGATGCGCGAGCGCGTTTTGGATGTGGCCGCCACCAAACTCAAGCTCATTACCAGCGACAGTCGTTTGGCGCAATACCTGCAACAAGACCCCAACATTGCCTCGCTGCGCAAGCCCGATGGCACGCTGGATGTGGAGCGCTACCGCCAACTGTTGGCCGCGCAAGGCATGAGCGCTGAAACCTTTGAAGCTCAAGTGCGCGCGGATCTGTCATCGCGCCAAGTCATGGGCGGCTTGAGCACCAGCGCTTTTGCCACTCCCGTGCAGTCCGATGTGGCTTTGAAGGCGCTGTTTGAACGCCGCGAAGTGCAAATTGCCCGCTTTGCTACCGCTGATTTCCAAAGCAAAGTGGTGCTCAGTGATGCGGATCTGGAAGCCTATTACCAGCGCAACACCGCTAAATTCCAAGCGCCTGAGCAAGCCAACATCGAGTACGTCGTGCTTGATGTGGAAACCATCAAGAAAAATTTGGTGCTCAACGAAGCCGACTTGAAAACCTACTATGACCAAAACCGCACCCGCTTGGCTGGTGACGAAGAGCGTCGTGCCAGTCACATTTTGATTTCTGCCGCCAAAACGGCGAGCGAAGCTGATCGCAAGCAAGCCCGAGCCAAGGCCGAAGAGCTGCTGGCCGCCGTGCGCAAAGCCCCGGACAGCTTTGCTGATGTGGCCCGCAAGAACTCGCAAGATCCCGGCTCCGCAGCCAATGGCGGTGATTTGGATTTCTTCCGCCGTGGTGCAATGACTAAGCCGTTTGAAGATGCCGCTTTCGCTCTGAACAAAGGCGACATCAGCGGCGTGGTGGAGTCTGAATTCGGCTACCACATCATTCGCCTGACAGACATCAAAGCGCCCAAGATTCCTACCTTTGAAGAAATGCGCCCCAAGCTGGAAGCTGACTTGCGCAAGCAGCAAGCCCAGCGCAAGTTTGCCGAATTGGCGGAAACTTTTACCAATGCGGTGTACGAGCAAGCCAGCAGCTACAAAGCCGTGGCCGAGCAAATGAAGCTGGAAGTTCAAACTGCCAACAACCTCAGCCGCACCCCGGCAGTTGGTGTGACGGGCGTTTTGGCTCAACCTAAGTTTTTGTCCGCGATCTTTTCTGCTGATGCCGTAGAGAAAAAGCGCAATACCGAGGCCGTGGAAACTGGCCCGAGCCAACTTGTCTCGGGTCGTGTGCTTCAGTACACCCCGGCTCATACGCAGCCGCTGGCCGAAGTGAAAGAGCTGGTGCGCAGCCGCTTATTGGCCGAGCGTGCGGCTGAACTGGCGCGCAAAGAAGGCGAGCGTCAATTGGCCGCTTGGCGTGCTCAACCTGCCAGCGCGCAACTGCCAGCTGCCGTGACGCTCTCGCGTGACGAAACTCAGCAACAGCAACCCAAATTGATCGAGGCTGCGCTGCGTGCTGATACGGCCAGTTTGCCCGCTTGGGTGGGGGTTGATTTGGGTGCACAAGGTTATGCGGTGGTACGCGTCAATAAAGTGGTGCCCCGCGCTGCCGAAACCGAAGCGACCAATGCCAAGAACTTGGCCCAGTACAACCAGCTGTGGAGCGCCGCAGAAGGTTTTGCCTACTACGACGTGATCAAAGCGCGCCTGAAAGCTGAGATCAAAGCAGCCAAGCCTGCGGTAATTTCAGAAAGTTCTGCATCTGCCCAGTGATTTTTTGAATTCTCGCAAAAAGTACACTATAATTTGACCTCTACGGTGGCTGTAGCTCAGTTGGTAGAGTCCAGGATTGTGATTCCTGTTGTCGTGGGTTCGAGCCCCATCAGCCACCCCAAAGAATAGTTCAATATCGGCGCGGACTTAGAGCAATCTAAGGCCGCGTTTTTTTGTGCCTTGTGGATTGGTGGCTGTGCCGGTTGTGCCAGATTTGTACCAATGGGGCTGATGGGGCCGATGTTGGCGGCCCACTGGCTCAAGTGGCCGGGGGAGAGGTGGGTGTAGCGCTGCACCATCGTCAGGCTGGCCCAGCCGCCCAGGTGTTGCAGCACGGAGGCTGGGGTGCCCGCCATTGCGTGCCAGCTGGCCCAGCTGTGGCGCAGGTCGTGAAAGCGCAGATCTGGCAACCCGGCGCGGATGCACGCTTTGCGCCATGCCCTGGTGCTGATCTTGCCGGTGGGCGTGTCGTGGGTCACGGCGGCACCTTTCACGCTGCGCAGCATGATGGGCATGATGGCGGGCACGGGGAAGACCCAATGCGCGTGTTTGCCGCGCTGCTGCGCCAATACGCCCAGGGCTTCAGCGTTCAACGGGACGCTGATGTCTTTGCCGGCTTTGGCCTGGTCGGCGTAGATCCAGGCGCAGGCCCGGTCGGTGTCCACTTGTTCCCAGGTCAACAGGCGCACGTTGCTTTCACGCAGGCCGGTGGCCAGCGCAAAGCGCGCCATGACGGCGAGGTGGGGTGGTAACTCGGTCAGCAGGCGTTCGGCTTGCTCGCGGGTGATCCAGTTGATGCGGCCTTGGGGTTCTTTGAGCTTGGGGATATAGGGGATGGCGTTGATCCAGCCCTGACGTTTGGCATGGCTGAAGATGCGGGACACGTCGGCCATGTGCCGGTTGACGGTGGCGGCGCTGGTGGGGTTGGGCGCTGGCTGTGGGGTGCCATCGCGCATGGCGCGCTGGATGGCCGCGCCATTGAGCACCACGGCGCGGCGCTTTTCGGCCAGCGATTGGAGCTGCTGGGTGGTGATGCTGGCCAGCGCATGGCCACGCAGGTGAGGGGTGAGCCAGCGCAGGTGGGCTTTGATTTCTTCAATGCTGCGCAGGTGCTGGTGGGTTTTGAGCCAGCTGATCAGGGCTTCATCCCACGTTACTTCCGGTTTTTCGTCAAGTTTTGCGGCGCGCCATGCACCAGTCGCAAGTTTGGCGGCGAGTTCTTGCGCCTGCGCACGGTTTGTGGTGCCAGTGCTGCGTCTAATTCGGCCTGATTCGGTGGGGATGTCCACCCACCAGGTGCCTTTTTGACCTCGTTTGTAGAGTCGCATGGGAGTTTTTCTGTGGTGTATTGGGTGCGCAGCCAGTTGACAACGTCCACATCCACCAGCACCCAAGCCCGGCCCGGTTTGGCGGCGGGCAGGCCTTTGGTGCGGATGGCCAAGCTGACGGCTTGGGGTGTGGTGCGCAACATCTGGGCCGCTTCGGTGAGGCTGAGTGTGCGCGGGATGCTGCTCATGGCAAGGCTGCAATAGTCTGCCGTGTGTTCATGCAAGCACCGCGAAGGGGTTTTGCATGGTTTGGACGCATTCGGCCCATGCCGTTTGGTATGCGTCCCACAGTGATTGGCCCAGCTCGCAGCGGGTGTTGTTGCTGCTGCCGCTGGCGCGGCAGGTGGGGCATGAAAAGTGATGGGTGTGGTACTTGGCGGCTTCGATGCGCCATGCGTTGGTGGTCATGCTGCATCACTTTTTAGGTCGATCATCACGGTTTCCGACTCATTGCTGGAAAACACTGGAGGTTTCCATTTAGGGTAACTTGCACGGCGAATCCAACAGGCCAGTGATCCGTTAATTCCAGTTCTACATGCTTCTGGATGTGTATCCGGGTGTTCGTAGTGGGCTGTGTAGTGCCACCGGCCAGCTCCAGCCCTTGTGCGAGACACGGCAATCACATTCACCAGTCGATCTTCAGACTCAAAGGTGTAGGTGTTCGTGCTAAGTGCTACCTTGCGAATTGGGATAGGCAGTGTGAGCTTCATGCTGGAACTCCTGTAATGCTCATTGCTGCGGTGATTGGACGCACCCAGATCGGTGTAGCGCTGAGCTGGAATGTCTCTCCGCCCCATGCCAGCAGCAGGGTGCGGCCCATGACTTCGGCAATAGCTTGGGCGGCGCTGCTGGGGACGGCGTTACCGATGCGTTCGCGCCATGCTTGGTCGCTTAAGCCATCAAGCTCAAATTGCTCTTCGGGGTCAACCAGGGATTGCAGTGCGGCCAGCTCCAGGGTTGTGAACGGTCGGTGCCACGTGCCGTCTTCCGCAACGATGCGGCAGATCAG
>ERZ724510.2408-NODE-2408-length-10070-cov-7.081378_pt1 | contig 10070 bp, 10 predicted proteins | sample MGYA00376043_ERZ724510 | MGnify/ENA primary metagenome ERZ724510 (study PRJEB28724, sample SAMN07190888) | wastewater metagenome | isolation source: influent of sewage treatment plant in Hong Hong | place: USA: Christiansburg, Virginia | collected 2016-03-01 ... | reverse complement strand
AAGTCGCCGCTGACGGCAACACCTCCGAAACCATGTACCCCGACCAGTCGCTGTATGCCTACGACTCCGTCCCCACCATGGTTCGCCGCATCAACAACACCTTCAAGCGCGCTGACGAAATTCAGTGGAGCCGTGGCATCAACCCCGGCGATGAAGGCTTCATCGACTACTTCCTGCCCATCGTCGCTGACGCTGAAGCCGGTTTTGGCGGCGTGCTGAACGCTTTCGAACTGATGAAGAACATGATCACTTCGGGTGCCGCTGGCGTTCACTTCGAAGACCAACTGGCTGCTGCCAAGAAGTGCGGCCACATGGGTGGCAAGGTGCTGGTGCCTACCCGCGAAGCCGTGGAAAAGCTGATCTCTGCCCGTTTCGCCGCTGACGTTCTGGGCGTGCCCACCCTGATCCTGGCCCGTACCGACGCTGAAGCTGCTAACCTGATCACCAGCGACTACGACGAGAACGACAAGAAGTTCCTGACGGGCGAGCGCACACAAGAAGGTTTCTACCGCGTCAAGAACGGTCTGGAGCAATCCATCAGCCGTGGCGTGGCTTACGCTCCGTACGCTGACTTGGTCTGGTGCGAAACCGGCGTGCCTGACATCGGCTTTGCCCGCGAATTCGCCCAAGCCGTGCTGGCCGCCAACCCCGGCAAGCTGCTGTCGTACAACTGCTCGCCTTCCTTCAACTGGAAGAAGAACCTCAACGACAGCCAGATCGCTTCCTTCCAGGAAGAGCTGTCCGCGCTGGGCTACAAGTACCAGTTCATCACGCTGGCTGGTATCCACGTCAACTGGTACAACACCTTCAAGTTCGCCCATGCTTACGCTCGCGGCGAAGGCATGAAGCACTACGTCAACATGGTGCAAGAGCCCGAATTCGCTGCCCGCGAACAAGGCTACACCTTCGTGTCTCACCAGCAAGAAGTGGGTACAGGTTACTTCGACGACGTGACCACCGTGATCCAAGGCGGTTCTTCCTCTGTGAAGGCCCTGACCGGTTCTACCGAAGAAGAGCAGTTCCACTGATCTCCCTCTGATTCCCATGTGCGCCCGCTGATGTGGGCGCATGGGTTCATCTACAAAAAAGCCACCTGTTCACGGTGGCTTTTTTGTGATCGGTTTTGTGGGAAAATCCGGGCATTACCAATTTTCAAGAGCGAGAAAGGCAAACTGGTTATGACACCGCGAACTCAGGAGTTTTTTATCCCGGCCTGTTAAGGCTGGCAGTTCGCGCCTGCCCCCGTTTCCTTTCATGAACCTTCTTTCCAGCGCGGCCCCTTGTCGCGCTTTTTGCTTTTTGGACTTCAGTCATGCTCAATATCACGCTTCCCGATGGATCTCAACGTCAATTTCCCGGCCCGGTCACCGTGGCTGAGGTGGCCGCCTCCATTGGCACAGGTCTGGCCAAGGCTGCCCTGGGTGGCAAGATTGGCGACAAAATTGTCGATACCTCGCACCAAATTACCACCGATTCACCATTGGCCATCGTGACGGCAAAAGACCCAGAAGGGCTGGAGCTGATTCGCCATTCCACGGCTCACTTGCTGGCCTATGCGGTCAAGGATTTGTTTCCGGATGCACAGGTCACGATTGGCCCTGTGATTGAAAACGGGTTTTATTACGACTTTGCCTACAAGCGGCCATTCACGCCAGAAGATTTGGCTGCGATTGAAAAGCGCATGACTGCGTTGGCCAGCAAGGATGAGCCCATCGTGCGTCGTGTGTTGCCGCGCGACGAGGCTGTGGCGCATTTCAAAGCATTGGGTGAGCATTACAAGGCGGAACTGATTGGCAGTATTCCCGATGACCAGGATGTCAGCCTTTACCGTGAAGGTGCATTCGAGGATTTGTGCCGTGGTCCCCACGTACCCAGTACCGGCAAGCTCAAGCATTTCAAATTGATGAAAGTGGCAGGGGCCTATTGGCGTGGCGATCACCGCAATGAAATGTTACAGCGCGTTTACGGTACAGCCTGGGCCACCAAAGACGAATTGCAGCAGTATCTGACCAGGCTGGAAGAGGCGGAAAAACGGGATCACCGCAAACTGGGGCGGGAGCTGGATTTGTTTCACCTGGACGAACATTCGCCTGGTACGGTGTTCTGGCATCCCAAAGGCTGGACGGTTTGGCAAGAGGTTGAGCAATACATGCGCCGCGTGTACCGCAACAACGGCTACCAGGAGGTCAAAGGGCCCCAGATTCTGGACAAAACACTGTGGGAAAAAACGGGTCACTGGGACAAGTACCGCGAAAACATGTTCACCACCGACAGTGAAAAGCGTGAATATGCCCTCAAGCCCATGAATTGCCCTGGGCACATCCTGATATTCAAGCAGGGCATCAAGAGCTACCGCGATTTGCCTTTGCGCTACGGCGAGTTTGGTCAGTGCCACCGCAATGAGCCCACCGGGGGCTTGCACGGCATCATGCGGGTGCGTGGCTTCACGCAAGACGATGGTCACATTTTCTGTACCGAAGATCAAATTCTGGCTGAGTGCGGTACGTTCACCACTTTGCTGCAAAAAGTGTACCAAGATTTTGGTTTCACTGAAATTTTGTACAAAGTGGCTACCCGGCCAGAGCAACGGATTGGCTCAGATGATTTGTGGGACAAGGCCGAAGAGGCTTTGATCGCCAGTTTGCGTCAATCAGGGTGCGAATTTGAAATTTCTCCCGGTGAAGGAGCCTTCTATGGACCCAAGGTGGAGTACACACTGAAAGATGCGTTGGGTCGCCATTGGCAATGCGGAACCATTCAGGTTGATTTTTCCTTGCCAGTTCGCTTGGATGCCGAATACGTCACGGAAACCAGCGATCGCCGCCACCCTGTGATGCTGCACAGGGCTATTCTGGGAAGTTTGGAGCGTTTCTTGGGTATTCTGATTGAGCAGCATGCCGGTGCAATGCCTGTTTGGTTGGCTCCGGTGCAGGTTTCTGTGCTCAACATTACCGATGCCCAGTCTGATTACGTACAAGATGTGGTAAATGCGCTGCAAAACCAGGGGCTGCGGGCTGCGCACGACCTCAGAAATGAGAAGATTACGTATAAAATACGGGAGCATTCAATGCAGAAAGTGCCTTTCATCCTGGTCGCTGGCGACAAGGAAAAGGCTGCAGGAACAGTTGCAGTGCGTGCCAGAGGCAATCAAGATCTGGGTACCATGAGCGTTTCTGAGTTCATCTCAACAGTCACCCAGCAAGTTCAAGCCAAGCTTTGACTTGAATGTTGTCTGCTGAGTACATCCCAAGTTTGACCCAAAGCGAGTAACACCATAGCTACCAATTTTCGTGATCGTCGTCAACGTGAAGAGCGCCAACACCGCTTGAACCGTGAAATCATGGCCCCTGAAGTTCGCCTGTCAGGGCCAGAAAATGAACCTCTGGGCATCGTGAGCTTGATGGATGCTCTGCGCATGGCTGGTGAGTTGGATGTTGATCTGGTTGAGATTGCAGCAACAGCCAATCCGCCCGTGTGTCGGCTGATGGACTACGGCAAGTTCAAGTACCAAGAGCAGAAAAAAGCAGCAGAAGCCAAGGCCAAGCAGACGGTCATTGAAATCAAGGAAGTGAAGTTTCGCCCAGGCACAGATGACGGCGACTACCACATCAAGATGCGCAATATCCGTCGATTTTTGGGTGATGGTGACAAATGCAAAATTACCTTGCGTTTCCGTGGCCGTGAAATCACACACCAGGAAATTGGCTTGGCTTTGTTGCAGCGCATCCGCGATGACTTGGCTGACACCATTGTGGTGGAGCAGTTCCCCAAACTCGAAGGCCGTCAGATGATCATGATGATTGCGCCAGGTCGCAAAAAGCCCGGAGCTGTCGTCAAATCTGCGGATGCATCTCAGGTAGCAACAGCGTAATCGATTTGTTGATGGCAGTTTTCTGCCGTCACAAGACCCGGCTTGCCGGGTCACCGCAGTGGTTAACCACTGCACCACAAGTGTCTCGGGGCCAACAAGTTCACGTCAGGTTCGTGGCGCCTCGCGAGCACAATCAACAGGAGCATTCAATGCCCAAAATGAAGACCAAAAGCGGCGCCAAAAAGCGTTTCCGCGTTCGTCCAGGTGGTACCGTCAAGCGCGGCCAAGCCTTCAAACGTCACATTCTGACCAAGAAGACCACCAAAAATAAACGCCATTTGCGCGGTTCAGTTGCTGTTCATGAGACCAATATGGGTCACATGGCACAGATGCTGCCCGGCATGGGTATTTAATCAACGACGAACAAGGAGTAAACCATGCCTCGCGTCAAACGTGGTGTAACGGCTCGCGCCCGCCACAAAAAAGTTCTCGCCCTTGCAAAAGGTTTCCGTGGTCGCCGTGGCAATGTCTTCCGCATCGCCAAACAGGCGGTGATGAAAGCTGGTCAGTATGCATACCGTGACCGTCGCAACAAGAAACGTGTATTCCGCCAACTGTGGATTGCCCGTATCAATGCCGGTACCCGTGAGCTTGGTCTGACCTACAGCCAATTCGCCAATGGTCTGAAAAAGGCTGCCATCGAAATTGACCGCAAAGTGTTGGCAGACCTCGCTGTCAATGACAAAGCTGCCTTTGCCAGCATCGTTGCACAGGTCAAAACTGCCTTGGCAGCTTGATCTTCAGCGAGTCTGTGGCGCACCACGCAGTGCGTCACAGAGTTGTGACTCCCAACAAGGGCCATGCCTTCTGAAGTGCTGGCCCTTTTTTATTGACGAGAATCCGCATGATCGACTTGGATGTACTTGTGGGGTCGGCCACCGAGCTGTTCGCTCAAACCCAAACGCCCGCAGAACTTGAAAACGCAAAGGCGCAGTTTTTGGGAAAAACCGGCAAGCTCACCGAGCTGATGAAGGGCCTGGCGACTCTTTCCATTGCAGAAAAAAAATCCCAGGGCGCAGCCATTAATGCGGCCAAGCAATCCATTGAGTTGGCCTTGACGCAGCGTCGCCAGGCAATGGCCGATGCCGAGTTGCAGCTCCAGTTGCGAGCCGAGGCACTGGATGTCACTTTGCCTGGTCGGCAGGTGCGTGCGGGCGGTTTGCATCCGGTGTCGCTGACGCTGGAGCGCATTGAGGCCATATTTGGCTCAATGGGGTTTGAGGTTGCTCAGGGTCCCGAGATTGAAACCGACTGGTTCAATTTCACGGCACTCAATACTCCTGAAGACCATCCCGCCAGATCAATGCACGACACTTTCTACATTGAGGGTGGTACCGATGCAGCGCCGCTGCTTCTGAGGACGCACACCAGCCCCATGCAGATCAGGCACGCCGTCCAGCATGTCAAAAAATACCGCAACCGTCTGGATGCAGGGCAGGGCATGCCGGAAATTCGCGTTATCGCACCCGGCAGAACCTATCGGGTGGACAGCGATGCCACCCATTCGCCCATGTTTCACCAGTGTGAAGGGCTCTGGGTGGGTGAGGCCATCAGCTTCAAAGATTTGAAATTTGTCTTCACTGATTTTTGCCGTACTTTTTTCGAGAGTGAAGACTTGGTGCTGCGGTTCCGCCCCAGCTTTTTCCCATTCACTGAACCGAGTGCTGAAATTGACATCCAGTTTCAGAGTGGCCCTTTGGCCGGACGTTGGTTGGAAGTGGCGGGGTCGGGCCAGGTTCACCCCAACGTGATCAGAAACATGGGCTTGGATCCCGAGCACTTCATGGGTTTCGCATTTGGCATGGGGCCAGATCGCCTCACCATGCTGCGCTATGGTGTCAATGATCTGCGTTTATTCTTTGACGGGGACGTGCGGTTTCTCAGTCAGTTTCAATAATTTGTTTGAAGTCACACCATGCAGTTTTCTGAGTCTTGGTTGCGCCAATACTGCAACCCACCGCTTTCCACCCAACAACTTGCCGACACCCTGACCATGGCAGGCTTGGAGGTCGAAGACCTGCAGCCCGTGGCCCCTCCGTTTGAGGGGGTGGTGGTTGCTGAAATTTTGACGGCCGAGCAGCATCCGAATGCCGACCGGCTGCGGGTTTGTACCGTGAATGCCGGACTGGAGCAACCGCTCACGATTGTGTGTGGAGCACCCAATGCCCGCCCAGGTATCCGCATTCCTTGCGCGATGGTGGGGGCCGTGCTGCCTCCGGGTGCAGATGGTCAGCCGTTTCGCATCAAACTGGGCAAGCTGCGTGGTGTCGAAAGCCAGGGCATGTTGTGCTCAGCCAAAGAGCTGACCCTCAGCAGCGATGCCGATGGTTTGATGGAGTTGCCAGCCGATGCACCCATTGGCACCGGCATTCGGGCCTATCTTGATTTGGACGACACGCTGTTCACTCTCAAGCTCACTCCCAATCTGGCCCATTGTTTGAGCGTGTACGGTGTGGCACGTGAGTTGTCCGCCCTGACTGGCGTGCCGCTTAAACCATTGTCGGCACAGTCCGTGGTGGCGAGCCACGATGTGACTGTCCCCGTGCATGTGCAAGCGCATGATTTGTGCGGACGGTTTTCTGGTCGTGTCATCCAGGGTATTGATCCAAAAGCCAAAACACCACGCTGGATGGCCGAGCGTTTGCAGCGTTGCGGGCAGCGCCCGGTCAGCGCATTGGTCGATATCTCCAACTACGTCATGTTTGAGCTGGGGCAACCCACGCACATTTTTGACTTGGACAAACTGCATGGTGGCTTGACCGTTCGCTGGGCCCACCCAGGCGAAGAGCTCAAGCTGCTCAACGGCAACACTGTCCAGCTGGATGGATCAGTTGGCGTGATTGCAGATGCCCAGTCAGTCGAATCGCTGGCGGGCATCATGGGTGGCGATGCCACTGCGGTGTCAGATGACACGTGCAATGTCTATGTGGAAGCTGCGTTCTGGTGGCCCAAGGCGGTCGCTGGACGTTCCAGGCGCTTTAATTTTTCGACCGATGCGGGACACCGTTTTGAGCGCGGCGTGGATCCACAACAAACAACCGCAGCCCTCGAATACATCACCCGACTGGTGCTGGACATTTGTGGCGGCCAGGCGGGGCCGGTCACAGATCAGCAGCCTAACATGCCTGCCAAGCAGCCTGTGGTATTGCGGGTTGCACGTGCGCAGCGCGTGATTGGCATGCCTCTGTCCCAAGCGGTTTGCAGCCAGGCCTTGCGCGGTCTGGGTTTGGCGGTGGAAGATGGCGATGGTGTGCTGACAGTGACACCCCCGTCATACCGTTTTGATTTGCAGCTGGAAGAAGACCTCATTGAGGAAGTTGCCCGTGTGGTGGGCTACGACAACCTGCCCAACACCCCGCCACAGTCAGCCATCACGGCCAAAATTCGTCCCGAAAACCAACGCGGCACATTTGCTGTTCGGCGCTTGCTGGCCGGGTTGGGGTATCAGGAAACCATCAATTTCAGCTTTGTGGACGAAGCCTGGGAAAAAAATCTGGCAGGCAACGCCAATCCCATCCGCCTGCTTAACCCCATTGCCAGCCACATGGGGGTGATGCGCTCCTCGCTGATGGCTTCGTTGTTGAATGTGGCCAAGTTCAACCTGGACAGAAAAGCCGACCGCCTGTGCGTGTTTGAGATTGGACGGGTGTTCTTTCGTGATGCTTCTGTACCCGATTCAGACACGACTGTGGGCGGTTTTGACCAGCCTCAACGGGTGGCCGGTCTGGTGTATGGCGCGTCCAGTTCGCTGGGTTGGCAGGGAAAGTCAGCTGGTTTTGACTTTTTTGATGTCAAGGGCCATGTTGAGTCGCTCATGGCCCCGAGAAAGGTTGAATTTCAGGTGGCGCAGCACCCCGCGCTGCATCCTGGTCGCTCTGCCTGTGTCTTGCTTGATGGCCGCTCCATAGGATATGTTGGAGAGCTGCATCCGCAGTGGCGGCAGTCTTGGGGGTTGTCCATCGTACCCATTCTTTTTGAGTTGGATTTGGATGCTGTCACCTCACGCGATGTGCCTGTGTTCACCTCTTTCAGCAAGCACCAGGCCGTGGAGAGAGACATTGCTGTTTGGGTGGCCGAGTCCGTCAGTCATGCCGATGTGATGAATGCGCTGTATGCAGCACCTCACCAGGGTGTACTCAAACACGCAGTCATGTTCGATATTTATCGACCCGGCAAACCAGAGGCTTCTGTGGGCATACTTGAGAAAAGCATGGCCATTCGTCTTACATTGCAGCGAGATGATGGTGGCTTGAATGAGCAAGACATTGAATCAGCCGTCGCCCTGTTGTTGAACAGCCTGACTCAATGCACCGGAGCCCGTTTGCGGGCATGACACATTGTGAGGTGTTCCAGATGAACTCTGTGTTGGATGATTTGGACGCTGGTGCTCTGACCAAAGCACAATTGGCTGAAACGCTGTTTGAGCAGGTTGGCCTGAACAAGCGCGATGCCAAGGATGCGGTCGAAGTGTTTTTCGATTTGATTGGCTCCAGCCTGGTGGCTGGCAACGATGTCAAACTGTCTGGTTTTGGTAATTTTCTGGTGCGAACCAAGTCACCCAGACCAGGGCGCAATCCCAGAACAGGCGAGGCAGTCCACATTGAGTCCCGCCGTGTGGTGACTTTCCATGCCAGCCCAAAATTAAAAGACCAAGCTCAGTTTTCAGACTCCAAGCTTTGAATGCCTGAAAATACAGGCTATAATTGAGGTCTTCGGTGTGTGGCGCAGCCTGGTAGCGCACTTGCATGGGGTGCAAGGGGTCGAAGGTTCGAATCCTTTCACACCGACCATATAAATCAACGGGTTACAGATCAAAAGTCTGTAACCCGTTTTTCTTTGTGCTTCCGCCTACCGTCCAAAGGTGGAAAAAAAGGAACTCGTGTAGGAACACTGCCCAAACACTGGCATGGCCACCAGCGCCAGCGGTTGACCTCTCACGCGCACAGACGAAAAAAAACCCGGCTCAGTGGTCGGGCTGTAACCCTGCAACTGGTGCAGGCCCACTCAGGTGCATCATGGCTTCCAGTGCTTCACCACTGACACGGGACAACCATTCGGGCACTGTTTCGCCATTGGTAGGCGCTGGCGTATTAATGCGGTTCGCTGCGCACCATGCGTGCATATCGCTGGCGCTGGCCTTGCGGGTGGGTGCCTGGGCTTCCAGGGCTTGCAGTCGCTGGGTAAGGCTGGCCATGCATTCCCCCTCACTGCGCCAGAAAAACCATGCGCAGCTCGTTGACCTCAGCCCGTGCCCGTGCAATGAATGCCTGTTCGCTTTCACCCGGTGCGATGTGCCATGCTTTGCCGCTCCCGTGGTGGCTGATTTGGGTCATCGGTCGGTCAGTGCCACCCACGGCCACCAATCGAACCACAGTCACCCGGCTGGCTGGTTTGGCCATCCGCTCCAAAGTGGTCAGGCGTGCGTCAAGTGTTGGCATGGGCTTTTTCCAGTGCTTCGATGCGGGCGGTCAGTTCGTCAACCTCCGCGATCTTGGCCACGGCTCCGATGCTGGCCACCAGTTGCGCAGCTTGACCCGGTGCCACCTCTCCACGGCTCACGCTGGCCAGAATGTCGCGGGCTTGCTGGGTCAAGGTGCCAGTAGGCAGCGCCAGCCCTTCTATGGTGGCTTCCAAGGGCTTCAGGGCGGGCAGGCAGCGGTCAAGGACAAGGCGGGCGGCGGTCATGTCGCCTTCAATCGCGGCCTTCACCACGCTTTCCAGAATCGCGGGCAGCTTGCTGGCCAGGGCTTCGCGGAATTGCGCCGATTGACCCCGGCCCGGTGGGCGGCCCCGTGGGTTCCCGCTTTCTCCCGGTTTCCACGGCTTCGGAGGTGTTGTGCGTGCCATTGTTCGCCTTCTGTTTTTTCAGTGATAGGCGGTCATTATCAGTGACAGTTTAGCCAAAATCTATCAGGCACGTTTATTGCGGGTTGCAAGTCACATGCCATGCCTTCAAGATAGCTTATGCCTATTTTTCACGATGGAAATGGGCTAATAAAAAACACGAAAACTGTCGATGCTCGCGTCTGTGTGCCCGTGACAGGTGAACCCCTCGCCGGAGTACCTTTGATGGGGGGTGTCCCCATGCCCACGCCAGCCACCATGCGGCCCGTGGTGCGCTTTTCGGCGGTCGGGCAGGTGAATGTCCATCCGCTACTGGTGGGCGGTCTGGCTTCGATCTGGTGCCGGGTGCGGGGAA
>ERZ724510.2404-NODE-2404-length-10089-cov-8.852800_pt1 | contig 10089 bp, 8 predicted proteins | sample MGYA00376043_ERZ724510 | MGnify/ENA primary metagenome ERZ724510 (study PRJEB28724, sample SAMN07190888) | wastewater metagenome | isolation source: influent of sewage treatment plant in Hong Hong | place: USA: Christiansburg, Virginia | collected 2016-03-01 ... | reverse complement strand
AGCAAAAAGGCCAACCCTCGCGGACTGGCCTAAGTGCTTGAAATTCTTGGTGCCGGAGAAAGGAATCGAACCCTCGACCTTCGCATTACAAGTGCGCTGCTCTACCAACTGAGCTACACCGGCATGATTTACAACCTGCCTGGGCCGTTTTGCATGCCGTAAAACCGGCAATGCATGGACGGGAAAGGCTGGCCTGCTCTATCCTTGAAAATGGCTCAGATTGAAGCAGGAGCCGGATTATAAACAAATCAATCCCTTTACGCAGCATATGGAGTGTCCATGTTCACCGCCCTCAAGCCGGACGGCCCCCTGAAAGACGTGAGCAACTCTCCAAAACCGCCCATCCGCTTGCTTTTCATTGAGGATTCGGAGAACGATGTGCTGCTGCTCCTGCAGCGCTTCCGCAATGCCGGCTATGCACCGATCTACCGGCAGGTGGCCTCCGAAGTGGACATGCGCAACGCACTGGAGCAGGAGCGCTGGGACTTGATCCTGTGCGATCACAACCTTCCCGGCTTCAGCGCCCAGGCGGCCCTGCGCCTGACCCAGGAACTCGCCCTCGACCTGACGTTCATCATCGTCTCCGGCGTGATGCAGGAAGACGACGCCATCGCCGCCATGCGCGCCGGGGCCCATGACTACCTCAGCAAAAACAAGCTCGATCGCCTGGTGCCAGCCGTGGAACGGGAGCTGCGGGAAGTCTGCAACCGCCGCGAAAAACGCTTCGCAGAACAGACCCTGCGCCAGAGCGAAGCCCGCCTGCGTGCGCTCACCGACAACATTCCCGGTGTGGTCTTCCAGATGGGCTACTCGACGGACGGCATGCTCGGCTTCCAGTACCTGAGCGAAGCGGCTACGATGCTTTTCGGCATCTCTGCCGAGGAACTCACCGGCAGCTCGGCGGGCTGGATGACCTGGCTGCTCGATGACGACCTGCCCGGCTTCGTCGACGCCGCCGCCCTGTCGGCCGACAACCTGAGCACCCTCAACTGGGAAGGACGCATCCAGTTGCCCACAGGCGAGCAGAAGTGGATCAACCTGCGCAGCTCGCCGCGGCTCTCGGAAGCCAACGAAGTGGTGTGGGAAGGCGTGATGTGGAACATCACCCACAGCAAGCGCGTGGAAGCCGACCTGCGCGAGTCCCGCAGCCAGCTCGCCGCCCTGTCCAACCACCTGCAGCGCATCAAGGAAGACGAGCGGGAGCGGATCGCCCGGGATGTGCACGACGTACTCGGTGGCACCCTGGTGGCCATGAAGTTCGAGATGTCGCTGCTGGAATCGAAACTCGAGAGCGATCCGATACAGGCCCGCGACCGGACCCGTAACGTGGGGCGCATGGTGGACGACGCCATCGCCACTGTCGGCCGCGTGACCCGCGAACTGCGTCCAGGCATCCTCAAGGATTTCGGCCTTGCCGCGGCCATCGAATCCCAGGGCGAGGACTTCGCCCAGCGTACCGGCATAGCCTGTAACATTCTTTGTACCGACCACGACCTCGACCCGGACTACGACACGGCCCTGGCATTTTTCCGGGTTTTCCAGGAAGCCCTGACCAATGTCAGCAAACACGCCAGGGCGACCGCGGTGAATGTGCGCCTGATGCAGGAAGGTGACGAAGTCGTCCTCGAAATCGCCGACAACGGCTGCGGCCTGGGCGTCTCCGATCTGCAAAAACCACGCTCCTTCGGCTTGCGCGGCATTCGAGAGCGGCTGAGCAGCCTGGGCGGACGCCTCGACCTGAGCCCTGTAGAACCCAGCGGAATGCGGCTGATCCTGCATTCGCCCCTCCGGCCGGCTCACGCCGAAGAGCACCCGAACGACAACTGGAGTCACCCACGATGAGCAAGCCCATTCGCGTACTGATTGCCGACGATCACGCGATCGTCCGCCAGGGGCTGCGCCAGATACTTTCCGACACACCCGACCTGACTGTGGCTGGCGAAGCCGAAAACGGCGTCCAGGCCGTCAACATGGTGCGGACCGGCGAGTGGGACGTGGTCCTGATGGACGTCTCCATGCCCGACCGCAACGGCATCGATGCCCTCAAGCTCATCAAGAAAGAGTTTCCACGCCTGCCGGTGCTGATCCTCAGCATGTACCCCGAAGAGCAATACGCCATCCGTGCCCTCAAGGCCGGCGCAGCCGGCTACCTCACCAAGCAGAGTGCGCCGGAGCTGCTGGTGACAGCCATCCGCCAGGTGGCCAGTGGCAAAAAATACGTCAGCCCGTCCCTCGCCGAAGAACTGGCCAACGCCATCGGCGACGACAGCGAGCGCCCAGCCCACGAGAAGCTCTCCGACCGGGAATACCAGACCCTGTGCATGATCGCCTCGGGCAAGACCCCGACAGAGATCGCCGAAGCCCTCAACCTGAGCGTCAAGACTGTCAGCGTCTACCGGGCCCGCCTGCTGGAAAAAATGAATCTGCGCAACAACGCGGAACTCACCCACTACGGACTCAAGCACGGCCTGGCCGAGTAGCCCGAAGCCAAAGCCATCGGCCGGGAATCATTTTTTTCATTTCGCTCATGCCCTGAGCCTCAAGGGCAGACCGGCGCAGCCGTTATGATTGAGGATTCCCGAATGGACTGAATATGGGCCCGTCCACCAGAGCGCTGCAGCAGGATGCAGGATGATTCAACGCCCTACTCCCCCACGCCGTCCCAAAATGACCGACACCAGCCAACCCTCGGACGTAGCCCGCGAAACCCTTCGTCAGCTGGCCATGCGTCGGATTGCACCGACGCCGGACAACTACCGGGCGCTTTACCATGAGATAGCCGGGTCCCTGGCTGAAGAGGTCTTCCCCGAACGCGCCTTCAAGCAGATCGCCGCAGCCCTGCCCAGGCACAATCGCGAATCCCTGCGACTCGCCCGAGAATTCGAAAGCGCGATCTCCCAGGCCGAATGGCCGGCACTGCGGGCGGTCATGGCCGACGCCTTCTCCCGCACCGAAGAAACGAACCTCAACTGGGGCAACCTGCTGCGCGACCTCGTCTCCGAGTGGGATCGACGCCAGGCCGGCCTGACCCAGGCCCGCAAGCGGGAAATGCTCGACCGGGTCCTCACCGCCTCCGGCGGCAACCCGGAAAAGCTCTTCGAACGCATGCAGGGCCTGCTCCGCGCCTGGTCACGCAATTCCGACGAGGATCTGCCTGGAAACGAGGCGGCCGACAGCGCCGAAGCAGTCCAAACCGTCGCCCCCACACCCTGCGACACGACGAGTCCTCTTTGTACGGAGCTACTGGCTGGTCTGCTCGATGGCATCGCCGCACAGGCCAAACTCACCGAACCGGATCTGGCGAACGAAGCCGGTGAGCTCGCCAGCATGATCCGGCAAGGCCCCGCCCTCGCCCCCGAGCTTGTTCGTCAGCGTCTCGACAAACTGCGCGCGCGCCTTGAGTGGTCTGCCGAAGACCAGCATGCCGTGCGCGACGCCCTGCAGCGCGTCCTGCAACTCATTCTCGAAAACATCAGCGAACTCGTCGTCGACGACCGCTGGCTGCATGGTCAGATCGCCCTGATGGGTGAAATGTTCGACCATCCGCTGGATGTTCGCATCCTCGGCGAGCTGGAAAACCGCCTGCGCGACGTTATCCAGCGGCAAGGCGCCATCAAGATCGAACTCAACGATGCCCAGACCCGCCTCAAGGACATGCTCGCCCGCTTCGTCGATCGCCTGGGCGACTTCACGGAATCCACCGGCGAGTACCACGACAAGATCGAACAATGCGCCGAGCGTATTTCCTCCGCCCAGGACATCACCCAGCTCACCGACGTGATTGCCGAAGTCATGCGCGAAACCCGCACGGTGCAGGAAACCACCCGGCGCTCGCGCAGTGAACTGGAAGAGCTGCGCACCCGCGTGCATGACGCCAACTCCGAAATCACCCGCCTGCAGGTCGAACTCGAACAGACCAGCGAACTCATCCGCCACGATCCGCTAACAGGCGTACTCAACCGCAAAGGCCTCGACGAAGCCCTGACCCGCGAAACAGCCCTCGCCCGCCGCCGTGGCACAGCCCTCTGCGTGGGCCTGCTGGACGTGGACAATTTCAAGCAGATCAACGACAACCACGGGCACCAGACCGGTGACGAGGCGCTCCAGCACCTCGTCGATGTGGTCCGCGAGAACGTCCGCCCGCAGGATTCCGTCGCCCGCTATGGCGGCGAGGAGTTCGTCGTCCTGCTGCCCGACACCCTCCTCGACAGCGCTGTCGCCACCATGGTCCGCCTGCAACGGGCCCTCACCAAACGCTTCTTCCTGACCCGCCAGCAGAAACTGCTCATCACCTTCAGCGCCGGCGTTGCCGAAATGCACGACGGCGAAGCACCGGAAGAAGCCCTCGACCGGGCTGACAAGGCCATGTACATCGCCAAGCGCTCAGGCAAGAACCGGGTCATCGCGGCCACCTGAAAGCGCCTCCTGCAGGGCCGCCCGATTTATGCTAAATTCGTATCGACATGCCTATGCACTCGACACGAAAAGCGGCCTTTCTGCTTTCCATCCTCCTCGCACTCCCCGCCTTCGGCAGCGCGACCGAGCCACTCGGACGGCTCTTCTTCAGCCCCGCCGAACGCACGCAAATCAATCGCCGCCAGCAGGAAGAGCGTCCCGCCCAGCCACCGCCCAGCCTGGACGGCATCATCACCCGCAGTGCCGGCGCCCCCAGCGTCTTCCTCAACGGCAAGGCCGTCCCGGCCGATCCGCAGCAAATCCACATGCACGAAGGCACTGCCCGCATCATCGGCAGCGACGGACGTATCCACCATCTGCGGGTCGGCAACCAGCCGCCTGAATCCCCTACCCGCTGATGGACAGCCCCCGGCGCATCGCCCCGCAGCGCGGCATGCTCCTCCCTGCCTTCGCCATCCTGCTATCCCTTGGCGGACTTGGCTGGCTGCTCGCCCGGCAGGACAGCGCCGCCGACCGGGCCGCCCGTGAACTCGCACAGGAGACGCGCACAGCCAGGGCACTGCTCATCGCCCGGGATGCCCTCATCGGCTTTGCCGCCACCTATCGCAACAAGGAACACCCCAACGCCGACTTCGGCTACCTGCCCTGCCCCGACCTGAACGGAGATGGATCGTCGGAAACCTGCGGCAGCAAGGATCAGCCCAGCATTGGCAGGCTGCCTTATCTCACCCTCAACTTGCCTGACCTGCGGGACGGTGCCGGCGAGTGCCTTTGGTATGCCATATCGGGCAGCTTCAAGAACAACCCGAAGGCGAGCGTGGTCAATTGGGACAGCAGCGGCAGTTTCCGCCTGCTCGACGGTAGCAAACAAGCCCTAGTTCTGCCGGGAGATCAGGAAGGCCTTGCCGTCGCCATCGTCATCGCTGCCGGCCCCCCGCTGGCCGGCCAGGAGCGGGCACCCGGCCCCGGACGCTGCGGCGGAGACCAGGAAGCCCGCCACATCCAGCACTACGTGGAATCCCTCGGTGCCGTCTCCGGCACCGGCATCATCGACGTCCGCAGTGACACGCCCGACAGCAACGACCGGATCGCGGCCATCACCGGGGGCGACATCTACCGGCAACTCAAAAGCCGCGACACTTACGCACCTCACCTGCAAACCGTCCTGCAAGCCACCGCCGACTGCCTGCAAACGGCCCGCCTTCCACGCCCCGTCGAGCCCATCCCCAGCGGCGCTGTCGAAATCGGCCGCCTGCCGGCCCTCGACCGGATCAGCGGCCCCTGCAACAAGGACACCCTGCGTGACGCCACCGGCAACTGGGGCGAAATGATGCGCTACGCCCGATGCATCGATGGCACGGACTGCCTCACCGGCGCCAGCAACAAATGCGCCGGCGCCCTCCTCTTCGGCGGCGAGCGCCTCAACGGCAGCACACCCCAGCGCCGGACCAACGCCGAAGAACGGAAGTCCACCGAGCAATACCTCGAACCCGCCACCCTCGCAGCACTTGCCACCGGCCAAGTGAGCGGATTGCCGGCCAGCATCGCCCTGCCCTTCGCAACCCGCACAAACACCGCATCCGCCGACGTTGCCCTCTGCCTTAACGCCGCGCCATGAAAACCAGCCCCTCCCACACCGGCTTCACCCTCGTCGAAATGGCCGTGGTGCTGCTGATTCTGACCCTGCTGGCCGGCAGCCTCACCGTCGGCCTGTCGCGCCATGTAACCCGCCGCGCCGAGACTGCCACTGACGAAGCGCTGGATGAAGCCCGCGACGCGCTGCTCGGCTACGCAGTGCGCAAGGGGTTCTTCCCCTGCCCCGCGAAAAGTGCCACCGACGGCACCGAAGACCGGGAGGCCGGCACCTGCAAAAAAACTGTCGGCCTGCTGCCCTGGGCCACCCTCGGCATTCACGGCGTAGACGGCTGGGCCCATCGCTTGCGCTACGCCGCCACCCTGAAATACACCAGCAAGATCACCGGCACAGACGATGGTGACATCGAAATCGTGACCCGCAACCTGGACGGCGCCGAACTCAAGCTGACCACCGAAGGCGGTAAGACACCCGTCGTGATCCTCTCCCACGGAAGCAACGGCTTCGGCGCCATCGATCAGGACGGCAACGTCCTCCTCGCCCCGCCAACCGGCACCGACGAAGCCAGGAACGCCAGCGGCGACGGCAGGCAGTTCTACAGCCGGCCCCTGTCCGAGAACTCCGGCGCCAGCGGCGGCGCCTTCGACGACCGGATCACCTGGCTGTCACCCAACCTCATCGCCCATCGCCTGATCACCGTCGGCCGCCTGCCCTGAGGACACAAGCTGGCACAGTTCGCAGCGGTGTGATCCTTGACCCTCCGCTCCTGCAAGCGTGACACTTGTCACGGTCTATTCACTGCAGGACGCTCAATGCCGGCCACCCAGGCCACCTCGCCCTTCCAGCCCCTCCTTCATGCCGGACTGCTCCCGCAAGACGACGAGGAGATGCAACTCCGGAAAAGCCTTCTCAATCTGCTCGCTTGCCTGTTCACGCTGAGCACGCTGCTGTGGCTGGCCATCTGGTGGCATTTTAGCGGCAGGGTGCCGCCGGGCATGGCAGCCATTCCGGCACTGGCCATCACGAATTACGCCCTCTTTGCCCGCCACCGCCACTTTGGCGCTTATCGATTCCTGCAGCTCGGCCTGCTCCTCGCCTTTCCCTTCGTTACCCAATGGACTCTGGGGCCCACACCCTTCACATCGGGGCTGGGCTTGTGGGCGCTACTCGCTCCAGCTGCGGCCCTGCTGACCATCGGTGCGGTGGAATCCACCCCCTGGTTCCTGGCCTTTCTGCTGCTGAGCGCGGTTTCGGCAGGCATCGTGCCCCAGGCCGCTGACCCGGCATTCACCACGGTCCATATCGTGCTGGCTGCCTCGGTGCTCTACCCGCTACTGCGCTTTGCAGTAAGCCAGCGCGGCAAGACCCGCGAACGCCTCGCCGACGCCCACCGACAGTTGCATCTGGAACAGGAACGCTCGGAGCGCCTCCTGCTCAACATCCTCCCCGCACCGATCGCCGCCCGCCTCAAGGACCATACCGGCACCCTCGCCGACGGCCACCCGGAAGTGGTGGTGATGTTCGCCGACATCGTCGACTACACGCGCATCGCCAGCGACATGCCGCCGCCCAAGGTTTTCGAGATGCTCAACCGGATCTTCTGCCGCTTCGACGAGCTCACCGAACAGCGGGGGCTGGAGCGTATCAAGACCATCGGTGACGGTTACATGGTGGCCGGCGGCCTGTACGCCCATCCGACCGAAGCCCATGCCGCCATGGCGGCCCTGGCCATCGACATGCAGGCCGCCCTGCGCGACCACCAATTCACCGATGGCCTGCACCTTGAACTGCGCATCGGCATCGCCTCCGGCCCGGTGGTGGCCGGTGTCGTCGGGCGGGGCAAGTTCATTTACGACCTGTGGGGAGATACCGTCAATCTGGCTCACCGCCTATGCACAGAAGGCGAACCGGGCATGATCCAGTGCGACGGCCGCATGTTCGAACGCCTGCGCGGTGCCTTCGTCTTCGCCAAGCCGATACTCCTTTTTCTCAAGGGCAAGGGCTATGTGCCGGTCTATCGCCTGCGCAATCCACGCATTCTGGCGGTCCCCCGCCGTCGCCACACACCGAAAGCCGCATGAGCGGCACAAACAATTCCAAATGAATTAATATTCCCGTTCGACATACATCGAACGCACCGACCCGGGCCGGTGTAAAAGGGGACAACTCATGAAGAACCGGCAGCAAGGCTTCACTCTGGTGGAAATCGCCGTCGTCCTGGTCATCATCGGGCTGCTGCTCGGCGGTGTTCTCAAGGGGCAGGAGCTGATCAACAGCGCCAAGGTGAAGAGCATCATCAGCGACTTTCGCAGCGTTTCCACCTATGTCTTCGGTTATCAGGATCGTTTTCGCGCCATGCCCGGCGACGACCCGGGCGTAGCCAACCGGCTGACCGGCGCAATCAGGGCCACGACCGGCGGCAGCGCAGGCAACGGCAGAATCGAAGGACACTGGAACTCCACCACGGCAACCGACGAAACCGTGCTGCTCTGGCAGCACGTCCGGCTCGCCAACCTGGCAACCGGCGACGGACGCAGCCCGGCCAGCACCGATGTAAACATCCTCGAATGGCTACCCCGCAATGCGGCGGGAGGCCGAATCGGCGTAACCGGCAGCAGCCCGGTGAGCGGCTGGAGCGGCACCTTCTTCATCTGCCAGGACAATCTCTCCGGCGTCTTTGCCCGCCAGATCGACATCGCCATGGATGACGGCCTGCCTGCCAGTGGCGCAGTCCGCCTGCTCGCCAATGGCGCGGGTAGCGGTACCGCCATCGCCCAGGCAGACCTCACCGACAGCGGTATCTACACGGTTTGCGCCGCCTACTGAGCGAACAGCAAAGCCAGCCTACAAGCCTTTGAACAGGCGTGTCTCGGCATTCGCCAGTTGGGATGGTGTGCCCAGCAGAACCAGCACATCGTCCAGTTCCAGCAGCGTATCCGGTGTCGGATCGACCACACGAATGCGCTGCCGGCGCACGGCAATCACTTCCACGCCGAGCTCTTTCATGCGCAGACCGGCCAGAGTGCGTCCAATGGCGTGGGTGCCAGCCGCCATCACCACGGAATGCAGGCGGGTCTGCTGGCGCTCTTCGAGGGCCTCTTCATGAACACGCTCACCGCCCCGGTAAATGCCGCGCAGCAGGTGGTAACGCTCGGCGCGAATTTCGCGGATGCGTTTGAGAATGCGCGGCAAGGGCACCCCGAGCAGGGCCAGAGCATGAGATGCCAGCATCAGCGAAGACTCCACCGCCTCCGGCACCACCTCCGCCGCACCGGCCGCCTGCAGGCGCTCCAGGTCGACCTCGTCCGCCGTGCGCACCACCACCGGCACGTCCGGACGGCAGGCGCGAACCTGACTCATGGCCCGCAGCGCGGCCTCGGTGTCTGCATAGGTGATCACCACCACCGACGCACGGGATATCCCGGCAGCAATCAGCGTTTCCCGCTTGGCCGCATCACCAAAGACCACTGTTTCACCAGCCGCCGCCGCCTCGCGCACCCGCTCCGGATCCAGGTCGAGGGCGATGTAGGTAATCCCCTCCTGCTCCAGCAAGCGCCCCAGATACTGGCCGTTACGACCAAAACCACAGACGATGGCGTGCTTGTCCACAAACATCGACTGGGTTGCGATATTGGTGAGTTGCAAGGACCGGCTCATCCATTCGGACGGCACCAGGCGCAACACGATTCTCTCGCTGGCCTGCACGATCAGCGGCGCCAGCAGCATCGACAATACCAGCGCTGCGACAACCACCTGGGACAGCGCCGGCGGCAACAGCTTCGCCGCATCGACCTGGGACAGCAGCACGAAGCCGAACTCCCCGCCAGCACACAGCCACAAACCGGTTCGCGCGGCGGTTCCCTGGGCACTGCCCATCACCCGCGATGCACCTCCGACAATCAGGAACTTGCCAACCAGCAGCGCCGCCAGCATGGCGAGCACCGCCGGCAGGCTGAGGATGATCTGACCCACATCGAGAAACATCCCGACCGTCACGAAAAACAGGCCCAGCAACACGTCGCGAAAAGGCTTGATGTCCTCTTCCACGTGGTAGCGGTACTCGGTTTCCGAGATCAGCA
>ERZ724510.2397-NODE-2397-length-10106-cov-7.581932_pt1 | contig 10106 bp, 9 predicted proteins | sample MGYA00376043_ERZ724510 | MGnify/ENA primary metagenome ERZ724510 (study PRJEB28724, sample SAMN07190888) | wastewater metagenome | isolation source: influent of sewage treatment plant in Hong Hong | place: USA: Christiansburg, Virginia | collected 2016-03-01 ... | reverse complement strand
TGATGATGCGCGGCTTGTGCTCGCGGGCCAGCGCTTCCATCTTGTCGTAGTCGATTTCTTCCTTTTCGTTCAGACCGTAGGAAACGACGTTGAACCACTTGCCGGACATGTTGAGCGGCATGCCGTGGGTCAGGTGACCGCCTTCGGCGAGGCTCATGCCCATGATGGTGTCGCCGGGCTTGGCGAAGGCCATCAGCACGGCCTGGTTGGCCTGGGAGCCGGAGTTCGGCTGGACATTGGCTGCTTCGGCGCCAAACAGGGTCTTGAGGCGATCAATGGCGAGCTGCTCGGCCAGATCGACGAACTCACAGCCGCCGTAATAGCGCTTGCCCGGATAACCTTCCGCGTACTTGTTGGTGAGCTGGGAGCCCTGGGCTTCCATGACAGCTGCACTGACGTAGTTCTCGGAGGCGATCAGTTCGATGTGATCTTCCTGACGGCGGTTTTCGGCCTCAATGGCCTGCCACAGTTCGGGGTCAACTTTGGCGAGGGTATTTTGCTTGGAAAACATGGCGATCCAGGTGGGCTTGAGTCAAAAAGAGAGTTTAACACGGCACTTAAGGCTTGCCGAAAGCGACAATCGACCTGCTGCCCTTGAAAGGGCGGCAGGTCTTGCCGGATTGGCGGTTCAAACGCGGAAGTGGCTGACCTTCGCCTCCAGTTCGGAGGCCATTTGTTCAAGCAAGGCTGTTTGCTCGTGAGTGCGACGGGTGACCTGGTTGTTCTGTTCGGCCATCTGGGCGATGTGCTCGACGCCGCGAGCCACCTCCTGACTGGCTGCACTCTGCTCACGCGTGGCATTGGCAATGTCATTGACGGCACTGGTGGTGCGGGCGCTTTCGTTGCGGATGCTCTCAAGCACGGAGCCGGAGTCGGTGGCCAGTTGAACGCCGTTGCGCACGCCGCCGGTGACACCGTGAATCATGGCGACAACCCGGTTGGCTTCGCTTTGCACTTCTGCCACCGTGGCCGAAATTTCGCGGGTTGAGCTGGCTGTCCGCTCCGCCAGTTTGCGTACTTCGTCGGCGACCACCGCGAAGCCACGGCCACTCTCGCCGGCCCGGGCCGCCTCGATGGCTGCGTTAAGGGCCAGCAGGTTGGTTTGGTCAGCGATCTCGTTGATGATCTTGCCGATGTTGGAGATGCGCGCTGAACGTTCCGAAAGCAGATTTACCGCTTCGCCGGCCTTGTCGATCTCGCTGGCGATCCGGTCCATGCCGCCGATCATGTCACGTACCTTGGCGCCACCGTCGTCCGTATGGGCCTGGGCCCGCTGGGTGATGTCGTGGGCGAGGGCGGCACTGTCGGATACGTGGGTGATGCTGACCGACAGTTCTTCAATGGCGGAGGCGAGGCCCGACGCCGCTTCGCTCTGGATCGATGTGGCACTGACCACGTTGTCGGAACCGAGGCGGACTTCACGGGCGGCGGCCTTGACGGCATTGGATGTCCGGACGACATCGCTGATCAAGGTTCCGATCTGGCGGGTGGTGGTGTCCAGCGAGCGGGTAATCAGATGAAGTTCGTTGCTGCTGCTGGCAGGCGTATCGGGGAAGCGCACGGTCAGGTCTCCCTGGCCGATGCGCTGGGTGGCATCGAGCAGGCCGCGAATGGGCGACAGGCGATTGCGGGTGATGAGGTACAGAACCAGCGTCAGCAGCAGGGCGCCACCCAGGCACAGGGCAATCAGGGTGTTGCGCAGGCTGCGGGCTTCAACGGTGAATTCGTCGATGAAGCTGCCTGTGGCGACAATCCAGCCCCACGAGGGCGCATTTTCGAAAACGACCATCTTGGGCTCGGTCTCAGGCCCGCCGGGAGTACGGCTCCAGTTGTAGGTCATCATGCCCTGCTTGCGCCGGACTTGCTCTTCCACGATACGGGTCAGGCCCGGATTGTTGATTTCGCCGAGCAGCTTGCCCCCGAGGGTTGGATGGTAGATGAGTTCGGTCTTGGCGATGTCTTCGTTTGGCGCCAGCACATAAGCGTAGCCGCTGCTGCCGGACTTGATGTCGGCGAGGGACTTGAAGAGGCGCTCCATGTCGCCCTGGATGGCAACGCGTGCGGCGAGGGCGCCGACAACCTTGCCACTATCATCGGTAATGGGATCTATCGCAGAGATATAGTATTTGCCGGACCGCTTGACGACACCGACATAGCTTTTGCCGGAAAGGAGGGCCCGCACTTCATTGCTGTTCTGGGGGATCGGGGTTCCTTCCGTGCTTTTGCCATCCTTGCTCTTGAGGAGCGTGGCGGCACGAATGAATTCGTCGCCGACGCGCAGGAGCAGGGCCGGGTCAGCGTCGATTTGCTGACGCAGGGTTTCCAGCAAGGGGATATTGCCGTTAACAATCCGGTCTCCACTGCGGACGACGGGAATCTGATAAGTGCCCGAGGCGGCCATGTCGGGGCCAATGCGCAGTTTTCCAAGGTTGTCTTTAAGGCGTGTCACACCCTTGCCGGCATGGGCGACGGCGTTGTCATGGCTCAGTTCGAGCATGCGGACCACGCCCTTGATCTGGTTGTTGAGCTCCTCCTCGGTCTTTGCCACGGCAGCGTGTTCGGCAAAGTAGGTAGTAAACGCAATCAGCGCAGTAAATATGGCAATGCTGACGATTGTTGCAGCCAGAGCGATCTGGTGAACGAGGGAAAAGCGATTGAGATTCAGCATGACGGGGCTCCGGCCGGTTTTGCCATAATGGCAAGTGACGAACCGGAGAAACGGCTGGTCTCCCGGAAACTTTAGCGAAAGGTGATATTCGACGCTTGCATCATGCGTTGGGCAGTTCGTCGAGGGCACCAGCCAGATGGCGTTGTTCGGCCCAGGCGATCAGTGACCAGTTTTCGCCGTCGTGGCCGATCCAGTTCAGTGCGGCGTTGGGAATGGTGAAATCCCGGGGCGCCTCCAGGTGCTTGCCGGTGGCGAGGCGATGGGCGATGTCGAGTACACCGCCGTGGGTGACGACCAGCACCGTGCCGCCCTGATGTATCTTGGCGATGTGTTCGAGGGCCGTGTGGATGCGGCCGGCGAACTCGCGCAGGCTCTCGCCGCCCTCGGGAAAGACGAAGTCCGGGTCGCGAGTTTCGAAGCGCTGATAGTCCACGGGGAAGCGGGTTCGGGCTTCGTCGTAGGTGAGGGCCTGAAAGCCGCCATAGTGACGCTCGCGCAGGCCGGCATCAAAGCCGGGCGTCAGGCCGCAGTGGGTGGCAATGGCGGCAGCGGTCTGGCGGGCGCGGGTGAGGTCCGAGCAGTAGGCGGCGTCGAAGCGCTCGCTGGCAAGGCTGGTTGCGGTAGCGCGCGCCTGGGCGAGGCCGGTTTCGTTGAGGGGGATGTCGATGTGGCCCTGGAGGCGTCGTTCGGCATTCCAGGCCGTTTCACCGTGGCGAACCAGGCAGATGCGGGTAGACATTGTTGCGATACGGTATCGGGAAAAAGGACCAAAAGTATCTCATGAGCCGGGTAGTGAAGGCGGAGGGATGCCGCGCCGCTGCCGGGTTTTCAGGAGCGTGACGCTACGGTAGGCGTAATCCCTGATTGTTGCCTGCCCAATCTCGCCGATAATCCGACCCCATAAAATGCTGCTGTATCACTTGGCAGTCAGAGATTCTTACAATCAAAGGAGGTGCGGGACGTGCAAGCCCTGCTCAAGATATCGCGCGCCATTGATGCGCTTACCGAACGCGTCGGCAAGGCGACGATCTGGCTGGTCCTGATCGTTACCCTGATCAGTGCCATCAATGCCTTTGTGCGTTACGCCGTCAATTACAGCTCCAATGGTTTGCTGGAGATCCAGTGGTACCTCTTTTCGGCGATCTTTCTTTTGTGCGCCGGCTACACCCTGATGCGCAACGAGCACGTACGCATCGATGTGGTGTCGAGTCATTTTTCACCCCAGGTCCTGGCGTGGATCGACATCGTTGGCACGCTCTTCTTTCTGGCGCCGATGGCGGTGGCGGTGCTCTACCTGTCGTGGCCGATCTTCGTTAACTCCTTCCTTAATAACGAGTACTCGTCCAACGCCGGCGGCCTGATTGTCTGGCCGGTGCGCGCGCTGGTTCCGGTGGGTTTCTTCCTGCTGATCCTTCAGGGGTTCTCCGAACTGATCAAGCGTATTGCCTTCCTCAAGGGCCTGATCAGCGATCCCAACGCCAAGCAGCATGTTCCGACTCCCGAAGAGGAGCTGGCCAGGGCCATCAAGCAACAGCGCGGGGAGACCGTTTAAATGGAGTTCATTGCTGCCAACATGGCGCCCCTGATGTTCGGGTCGCTGGTCATCTTCTTGTTGTTCGGCTATCCGGTGGCTTTCGCCCTGGCCGCCAATGGCGTCGTCTTCGGCCTTATCGGTATCGAGCTGGGCCTGCTTACCCCGGCCCTGTTCCAGGCGCTGCCTGACCGTATCTTCGGGGTGATGTCCAACGACACCCTGCTCGCCATTCCCTTTTTCACCTTCATGGGCCTGATCCTCGAACGATCAGGCATGGCCGAGGATCTCCTCGATACCATCGGCCAGCTTTTCGGCCCGGTGCGCGGCGGCCTGGCTTTTGCGGTGATTTTCGTTGGTGCGATTCTCGCGGCGACGACCGGCGTGGTGGCCGCTTCGGTGATCTCAATGGGCCTCATCTCGTTGCCGATCATGATGCGCTACGGCTATGACCAGCGCCTCGCCACGGGCGTGATCGCGGCCTCCGGCACACTGGCGCAGATCATTCCGCCGTCCCTCGTGCTGATCATCATGGCCGATCAGCTCGGTCGTTCGGTGGGCGACATGTACCAGGGGGCGCTGATTCCGGGCCTTGTGCTGACGGCTCTGTATGTCGGCTATGTGGGCCTGGTGGCAGTCTTCAAGCCCGCCATGGCGCCGGCCCTGCCGCCCGAAGCGCGGACCCTGCGCGGCGCCAAGCTGTTCCTGCGTGTGCTGACAAGCCTGGTGCCGCCGCTGCTGCTGATTTTCCTGGTTCTCGGCACCATCTTCCTGGGTATTGCGACGCCTACCGAAGGTGGTGCGATGGGGGCTTTTGGCGCCCTGATGATGGCCTTCATGCGCAAGCGCCTCGACATTTCCTTGCTCAAGCAGGCTATGGAAACCACTGCCAAGCTGACTACCTTCGTGGTCTTCATTCTGGTGGGCGCGCGGGTGTTTTCGCTGACCTTCTATGGCGTGGAGGGGCATCTGTGGGTCGAGCATCTGCTGGCCGGACTGCCCGGTGGTCAGCTTGGTTTCCTGATCGTGGTGAACATCCTGATCTTCCTGCTGGCCTTCTTCCTCGACTTCTTTGAGCTGGCCTTCATCGTGGTGCCGTTGTTGGCGCCGGTGGCCGAGAAACTGGGTATCGATCTGATCTGGTTCGGCGTGCTGCTCGGGGTGAACATGCAGACTTCCTTCATGCATCCGCCCTTTGGTTTCGCGCTGTTCTACCTGCGCTCGGTGGCGCCGCCATCCATCAAGACGACCCAGATTTACTGGGGGGCGGTGCCTTTCGTGATCATCCAGATCATTATGGTGGCGATCATCATCCTGTTCCCGCAACTGGTGACGATGGGGCTCGACAAGCAGGCGACCGTCGATACCGATACGGTGGAGATTGTCGTGCCGGAAGGCGAGGCCCAGGACGACACGCCGATTCAGTTCGGCAACGAACCCAAGGATGAAGCCGCGAAACCTGCCGATGACGCCATTCCTGCCGTACCGGAGGATGATGCTGTCAAGGCCCTCGAAAAGGCCTTGCAGGGTGACAAGAAGTAACAGGCCCCCTGAATGACGTTAAAAAGGCCCGGAGTGAAAGCTCCGGGCCTTTTTAATACACCCGCGCGGAGGTTCAGCGCTTGGCGAGGTTCCCGGCTTCGTACATCAGGGAGCCTTCGACCAGCGTGTAATGCACGCGGCCCGGCAGTTCGAGGCCCAGGAAAGGTGTGTTCTTGCCCTGGCTTTTCAGCATGCTGCGGGTGATGAGCTGGTGGGTATCCGGGTCGAAGATGCAGATGTCGGCACGGGCACCAACCGACAGGTGACCGCCCTTGGCAATGCCAGCGATTTTTGCGGCTTCGGAGGTGATGCGGGCCAGCGCGTCGAGCAGCGGCAACTTGTGCTCCTGGGCCCATTTGAGGGTCAGGGGCAGGAGCAGTTCGAGGCCGGTGGTGCCGGGCTCGGATTCGCTGAAGGGTGCCTGCTTGGCGTCGTCATCGACCGGCGTGTGGTCGGAACAGATGGCGTTGATGCGGCCATCAGCCAGTGCCTTCGACAGGGCCGCACGGTCGCGCTGGCTGCGCAGGGGGGGCACTACGTGACAGTGGGGGTTGAAATAGCCGATGTCCATGTCGCACAGGTGCAGGTGGTGGGCGGCTACGTCGCAGGTCACATCGACGCCGTCCTTGCGGGCCTGTTCGATCAGATCGAGGCTCTCGCCGCTGGACAGGCGGGTGATGTGCAGCTTGGCGCCGGTCTGGCGGGCCAGGCGCAGGTAGGTGAACAGGGCGACGATCTCGGCGCTGGCCGGAATGCCGGGCAGGCCGAGGCGCGAGGCGACTTCGCCGTCGTGGGCGACGCCGCCCTTGGCCAGGTAGGGATCAAGGGGCTGCAGCCACACGCGGAAGCCGAAGGTGCTGGCGTACTGCATGGCGCGGCCGAGCACGCGGGTGTCGAGGATGGGCGTGTTGGCCTGGCTGAAGGCGACACAGCCGGCTTCGACCAGCTCGGCCATCTCGGACAGGTGTTCGCCCTTGAGGCCGATGGTCAGCGCGCCGATCGGGTACACGTGGGCGCGGTTGAGCTTCTTGGCCCGGTAGCACAGCATTTCGACGAGGCCCGGTTCGTCGAGCACCGGGTCGGTGTCGGGCGGAATGGCCAGGCTGGTGATGCCGCCGGCCATGGCCGCGTCCATCTCGGATTCGAGGGTGGCCTTGTATTCGAAGCCGGGCTCGCGCAGGCGCGCTGCCAGGTCGATGAGGCCGGGGGCGACGACGAGGCCGCTGGCGTCGAGGGTGCGCGTGGCGGTGAAACCGTCGGGGGCCGTGCCGACGCCGACGATCTTGCCGTCGGCGATGAAGAGGTCGTGCTGGGCGTCGATGCGGTTGGCCGGGTCGATCAGGCGGCCGTTCTGGATGTGGATGTTCATCGTTCGAGTCTCAATGGCTGCCGAGCATGCTCATCACGGCCATGCGGACCGCGATGCCGAAGGTGACCTGGGGCAGGATGACGGCCTGGTTGCCGTCGGCCACGGCCGAGTCGATCTCGACGCCGCGGTTCATCGGGCCCGGGTGCATCACGATGGCGTCCGGCTTGGCCAGGGCCAGCTTTTCGGCGGTGAGGCCCCACACCTTGAAGAATTCCTGCGGGCTGGGCAGCAGGGCGCCGTTCATGCGTTCGTTTTGCAGGCGCAGCATCATCACCACGTCGACGCCCTTGAGGCCTTCTTCCATGCTGGCGAAGTAGCGCACGCCCATCTTTTCCACATCAGTGGGAAGCAGGGTCTTGGGGCCGATGACGCGCACTTCGGGCACGCCGAGGGTGGTTAGCGCGGCGATCTGCGAGCGGGCCACGCGGGAGTGCAGCACGTCGCCGACGATGGCCACGGTGAGGTTGTGGAATTCTTTCTTGTAGTGCCGGATGGTGTACATGTCCAGCAAGCCCTGGGTGGGGTGGGCATGGCGACCATCGCCGGCATTGACCACGTGAATGTGGTCGCGACCGGTGTTTTCGAGGTGCTGGGCGATCAGGTGCGGGGCGCCGCTGGATTCATGGCGCACCACGAACATGTCGGCCTGCATCGCACACAGGTTGTCCACGGTGTCGAGCAGGGTTTCGCCCTTCTTGGTGGACGAGGTGGCGACGTTGAGGTTGATGACATCGGCCGACAGGCGCTTGGCGGCGATCTCGAAGGTGGTGCGGGTGCGCGTGCTGTTCTCGAAGAACAGGTTGAAGACGCTCTTGCCACGCAAGAGCGGCAGCTTCTTGACCTCGCGCTCGGCCACTTCGGTGAAGGGTGCGGCGATGTCGAGGATTTGCGTGATGATGCCCTTCGGCAGACCGTCGATGGTGAGCAGGTGCTGTAGCTCGCCGTGTTTGTTGAGTTGGGGATTACGCATGGATCAGCCTCATGGTGAGGGCGCCGGAGTCGTCGCGCTCGAGTTGGAGGTTTTGCCCGGCGGGCATGGGTTCGGGCAGGGTGAGGGCGCAGAAGCGGGCCGAGATGGGCAGCTCGCGTCCGCCGCGGTCGATCAGCACGGCCAGGTCGACCTGGGCCGGGCGACCGTAGTCGAAGAGTTCGTTGAGGGCGGCGCGGGTGGTGCGGCCGGTGTAGAGCACGTCGTCAACGATGACGATGTGGGCGCCTTCGACGTCGAAGGGGATCTTCGAGCCCCGGGGCTGCTGATGCAGGCCCTTGGCGGCGTAGTCGTCCCGGTAGAAGCTGACGTCGATGCTGCCCAGCGGCAGGCTCAGGCCGAGCAGCGCGTGCAGGCGGTCGGCCAGCCACACGCCGCCGGTGTGAATGCCGACCAGTGCGGTGTTGGCGGTGACGTGGGGACGCATTGCGGCGGCCAGGTTGGCAATGAGCTGTTCGGCGTCAGGGAGCTGCATGTCGGGTGCTTTCAAGGTGCTGATTCAGGATGATCTGGGCAGCCGCGGAATCGAGCCGCGGCTTTTGCTTGCGCCAGCCGTGGTGGCCGGCTTCGCTGAGGCGCTCCTCGGCTTCGGCGGACGAAAGGCGTTCGTCCACCAGGCTGACCGGCAGGCCGTAGCGACCGTGGAGCTGGTTGGCAAAGCGGCGGCAGCGCACGGTCATGGCGTGCTCGGTGCCGTCCATGTGGGTGGGCAGGCCCACCACCAGCCCTGCGGGCTTCCATTCGGCGAGCAGTTTTTCGATGGCGGCAAAGCGCGCGGCGTTGGCTTCTTCGGCGATCACGGCGAGCGGATGGGCGTGGCCCGTTTCCGTTTCGCCAACCGCCACGCCGATACGGGCGAGGCCGAAGTCGAAGGCGATCAGGGTGCTCATTGCGGCGTCGCGCGGAAGGCGTCGCCTTTATGGCGGTTCTGCATGCTCACGCGTGACCGGCGACGTCGGAAAGCTTGGCGAAGTCGATGCCGAGCAGTTGCATGGCTGCGGCAAGGCGTTCTTCGGGGGGAAGGTCGAAAACGATGGAGAGATCGGCCGGCACGGTGAGCCAGGCGTTCTGGGCCAGTTCGTGTTCGAGCTGGCCGGCAGACCAGCCGGCATAGCCAAGGGCGACCAGCACTTCGGCAGGCTGGCCGTCAGTGGCCAGAGACTGCAGCACGTCGCGCGAACTGGTGAGGCCTACGGTGTCGCTGACCTTGAGTGTCGAATGCCAGGCGCCACCCGGACGATGCAGCACGAAGCCCCGGTCGGCCTGCACCGGGCCGCCGAAATACACGGGCAGGTTGGCAAAATCGGGCTGCTCCAGCGGGATGTCGATGCGCTCGAAAAGCGTGGCGAGGCGCATGTCCGTCGGCCGGTTCACGATGACGCCCATCGCGCCGTTTTCGTTGTGCTCGGCGATGTAGGTGAGCGTGCGCGTGAAGTTCGGATCGGCCATGGCGGGCATGGCGATCAGGAAGTGGTCGGTGAGGTTGATCGTTGGTGTAGTCACGGGCGTTATTTTAAGCCGAGGTCCGGGGATTGTAGCGGCAAGTTTTCGGGCATGCTTGCGTCCCTTCATTGAAAACACTTGGCGTCCTTGCTGGCGCCGCGTCGGGGTTCGTCATCCATGTCATCTGCTCTTGTCTGGTTTCGTCGCGACCTGCGTGACTTCGATCATGCGGCGCTCCACCACGCCCTCAAACACCACCGGAAGGTGTTTTGCGCCTTCGTTTTTGACACCGTGATTCTCGACGCGTTGCCGCAACGGGCCGACCGGCGGGTGGAGTTCATCCACGCCAGCGTGGTCGAACTGGACGGCGCGCTGCGGGCACGGGGCGGCGGGTTGATCGTGCGTCACGGCTCGGCTGCAGAAGTGATTCCGGCGCTGGCGGCCGCGCTGGGTGTGACGGCGGTTCTGGCCAACCGGGATTACGAGCCGGCGGCCATCACCCGCGATGGCGACGTCGCCGAGCGGCTGCGGGTACTTGGAGTCGGCTTCGAGACTTTCAAGGACC
>ERZ724510.2394-NODE-2394-length-10108-cov-4.189794_pt1 | contig 10108 bp, 22 predicted proteins | sample MGYA00376043_ERZ724510 | MGnify/ENA primary metagenome ERZ724510 (study PRJEB28724, sample SAMN07190888) | wastewater metagenome | isolation source: influent of sewage treatment plant in Hong Hong | place: USA: Christiansburg, Virginia | collected 2016-03-01 ... | reverse complement strand
GATGGCCTTAACGGCGGTAGTTGTTACAAGTTTGTGTAAAGGTTATGAAGAAGGAGTTAAAGATGGACAAATGTAGAGAAGAGTTTAAACGTGAATATTTTTGTGACTTTAAAGATTCTTCAGATGAAGATGGATATCTTAAATCTATTGCTGCTGAGTACCACAGGCGCGCAGAGGAATATGATAGAAAAGTATGCACCGGCCAAATCATTAATGGAAGTATAATGCCATCGTCTAACACTGAGCTTCAAATGATAAATAGACACGCCAATTCATTGTTGAAAGAACTAAAAGAAAGAGCAAGGATAGAGTTTGGTATTGATGGTAGCGAGGTAACAAGAGTAATAAGAAAATATAGCGGAGTGATATGATGAGTAATCATACAAAACAAACGGAAGAAGAGTGGGAAAGGCAGTTTAAGGCAGATGTTAACGCAATTCCGAATAAAATAAATAACAGTTGCGATAGATTTAAATTCTTTGTAACTCTTACGTACGGAATGTTCTGTTATGTCGTTGGGTTGCTAACTGCGTATTTAATTTACCTTGTTCACTAGGAGTTAAAGATGGACAAATGTAGAGAAGAGTTTGAATATTGGATAATAAAATCAAACACAACAGGAAGAGTTCCAAATTTCATCATGAAAAACGAAAATGGTGCATACATTGATCCGCAAACTTCTGATTTATGGATATCATGGAAAGCATCACGCGAAAGCATGAAGGCGATTAAGTTGCCGGAGGCAACATTTGAAACGCCAAGTGGTGATAACGCACTAAGAGAAGACGCAGTTATAGAAGCAATCACATCAGCAGGATATAAGGTGGAATAATGAATAAAGAGCAAGCCAGAGAATTAGCGTTATTCGGCACTGGCAAAAAAATAACTCACGAAAAAGGATGCGGAGAATGAGTTTACAAAACGACATCGAGCATCTGAAGGATTTGATGGAAAGGAAACAGCTCACAGCTGGTGAGGCGAATGTCGAGCTGGTTCTTATTCAGCGATTCAGGCTGATAACAAACGGGTGTCCTCGTGATATTAGAAATGCGCTAAATTCTGCGGTAAAGAGTGGTGTGCTAGGGCACAAAAAGAAAGACGGTCACAAGCCAGAGTGCTACTTCAAGCCGACTTTTGAGTTTATGGCAGATGCAGCAAGGAACAAGCACGAAGAGAGTGTGTTGAATGCGTGCAAGAAGATTGCGGGGTGGTGATTATGAAACAAGAGGATTTGAATGAGCTGCTATCAAAGCACCCATCACCAGAAGCGGCTATACAGCACAGCGAGCGGAGGCGTGAAGCAACTGAAAGGCAGTGTGCGTGCTGCGACAGCCCATCGTATTGGGATAGTGACTGCTTTTTTAATGACCACAGGACGCCACGGCGGCCACATAACGCAGCGGCATAACAAAAAGCCCCATCCTTGGGGCTTTATTTTTACTCTTCTTTGTCCATTTCCGCGCTTAGGTCGTCAACTTCTTTCTGCAAATCAGCATCCGCATCCGGCTCATAACCACCAGCTACGCGCATCTCGTTAGCATCAAACAGCAAGCCAGCACCAGTAATCGACTTGCTATTAGCATCCGCCATAGCGCCAGCTAACTGCACTTTTTCAAGCGGTGATGGAACCAGCAAATCAGGCCAAGAGATATCAAACTCTTTACCAGTCCAGCAGCCTAAAGACTGAATGAATGTTATAAAATCCAAGATATCGTTATTCTCAACCTGACTGCGACGCCCGTCCGCTAGCATCGCCATCACCTTTCCATTCTCAGTGCTTGCGCGGTCACCGGTTAGTGTGCCAGTCAATTCGGTAGATGGAATGCCGCCAAGTGCTGCACAGAACTCGTTCATGTTCCACTGTGCGAACTCTGCAATGGCAGGCATGGACACAGACAGCGCGGTCATGTCAACGCCCTGCGTTACGGTGAAGGCATCCAAAAACGTGTTTAGGTCTTCACCCATAGATTGAAATGCATCACCGATTTCTTCAACCTTCACGCCAAGAGCTTGCGCAACCTTGCGCATGTCAGCGTCTTTATCGAAGTTCGCATGAATCTGACGCATTGAGTTTTTGGCGAAACCCTCTGCGCCTGACTGGTTTAGTTTGAATAGGGCCTTTGCAGAATTGTAAGCAGCAGACAGCATGTTGTTTCCGCTTTCAGCGGACAAGCCATCCGTGAATACGTCACCTAGATAAAATACGCGGCTAGCGTGGATAGTCTGGCCTGACATTGCGTTGCGCGTGTTGTTTGTTTTATCAAGCGTGTCGGATTCTTTAAATGACCATAGCAGCGGCTCACCAAAGTCACGACTTGCGCGGTCTTTATTTGTATCTGACACCTCAAGCTGGTCTTCCCATACTGGATAGTAACCGACGATATCATCGGGTTTAATGTTTTCAGCTGGTTCTGATAATTCCTTGCCGTCAGCGATACGCAAAATAAGCGCGGAATAATTGCCAATCATGCGATACTTGTCAGCCATAGCGAACAGCCGCCATAATTTTGTCCGCTTTGCAAATGCGGCAAATTCTTTCTCTGTTTCCGTCTCTTTGCGGTCTTTTGCTTCCTCACCGCTGCCTTCGACGATTTCAGGGTTATCCTGCCACACCTTGGCATTAATCTTGTCGATTGCGCCCTTAACAAATCCGCTATCGCGCGCATATAAAAAGTATTTAGTGCGAAATGTCAGGTGCTCAGGCAGCCCGAAAACTTTATATAACCGGTCATGTTTATTGTCTTGACCCGGCAACCAACCTGGCAATGTAGCTCGCGTGTATTGTTGCGCATTAGCAGCCAGCATCTGCTTTGCATTGACTACTATTTCAGCCGGATTTCTCTTTTTGTCCATCTTTCTTGCTCCCATGTGGAATGATTTATTTTAGCATTTTGCGGTGAATATGGCTTGCATGGTGTGAATAGTGGCTATACTATGTATGTAATAGTTAAATAGATGGAGATACAACGTGGTAAATCTTGCGCTACCAATCGCCTATCCAGAAGACACGCCAGAAATGAAGCGCATCGAATCAGAAGAATTTCGCTCTATGCTGCTAACTTGCCTGCTTGCTGCCGAGTTAAACACTGACAAGCCCAACACCGCGGTACGCAAGGCTTGTGGTCACATGCTGAAACGATTCAAAGGCGAGCGCACTAGGAAGATTCTAGCAGGCGCTATGTCGCAGGCGCTACCGCTGGCTTATATTCATAAGCTGGTTAAGTTGGTTGAATCTGAATGTGGGGAGAAGTGATTATGTATAAGCGCACATTTATTAATCGTTATGGCATTGAATACGGCTTCGGAATTAGCACATTCAGGGACAAATTAAACGGCCTTGATAATTACAAGGTGGCGCTAGAATGCCACAACGTCACAATCATGAAAAACGCACAAGGCGACAGAGTTATTATCCAGGAGGTTAAGTGATGATTAAAAAAGGCATGAAACAATGCATGCGCTGCCGTGAAATAAAGGAGTCGGAGTATTTCCGCGCAGGACAAGCATATTGGGCGGAATGGTGCAAGAAATGCGAAGCTACGCCATCAGGGCAAATACCAAAGATGGGGAATTAAAATGCCATCAAAAGCAGAGGTGCTATCCCCTATCTCATTGGGAGAACTATTCACCGATGAGTATCAAGACGCCTGCCGACAACGCAAAGCGGCGGCATTGCTTGAACGTAACAAGCGAGAAAAGCAAGATAACGACTTTTACACGAAGTTATGGGAAGAAAACAAAGCCAAGCGCGTCACTGGTGATGCTAGTCCGTATGCAGGTAAAGAATCCGGTGAGTTTGTTGGAGATTAATTGTGTATTCAGAACGCGACAAATTCGAGCGATGGTTTGCAGCAAAGCACAAACTATTCAATGTCGAACTATCAAAGCATCGTAGTGATTCGGTTCATTACGCAACGTATCAAGGCAAAGCAAAGTGCTATCTCGAACACGATTGGGAAGTTTGGAGAAATGCAAAAGCCGCTAAATAGCGGCTATCTTCTTCCAGATGGGCGGAATGCGCCGAAGCCTTTACCGTTTTTGATTAATGGCCCAATGCCGTATCTAATCGAGTCTATGCAGTGGTTATGCTTGTCAACAATATCTGGCAAGACATCCCCAGTGTTTTTGTCCACTTTGTATGAATAACGGCTAGCCTCATCTGCGGTGCGTTCGCATCGTGTATGAATTACAATCTGGTCATAACTTCTCAGGTGTGTTACGCCATCTTCAACGCTACCTGACCATTTGTCGCACCCTTCAATTCTGAACCCGCGCTTAGCTATGTAGCTGATTGTTTCAGGTCTTGAGCAGTCAGCACGTATCACGTACTCTTTCACTCTTGGATATGCGCGCTCATACATATCACCCAGCTTATCTATCTCAACGCCTACACCGTAGGCTTCATGTTCAACATAAAGCGTATTATCAAACACCCAACACACTGTTAGCGTTGATGGGTCTTGCGCGAAACCAAAGTCGGCGCCAAGATATGGCCCATCCCATTCTGCTTGCGGCGTAAAGTCAATCACGGCATATTTACCGCCAAGCACTAATTCGTCGGCTCGCTTATTGAACTTACCGAGCCATATCCAGTTATAGCGGTCTATGTCTGTGCGTTGTGCTTTTAACCTAGTTCCTTCTAGTTCCGCCGTGAACCAAGGGTTATCTGTGTAGTTAACTTCAATGATTAGCGTGTCATCATCTTCATAGATACCGCCTTGCATCTTATCGAGATAAGGCTCTACGAAGTTAGTCCATATTGCATCTGTTGGCTTGTTTGGGTTGAATGTGAGCCATATCTCGGAGCCTTCGGCGCGTATTGTTGGTTCAAGTATATCAATCGATGATTGACTGATATTTTCAGCCTCTTCAACCCACGCGATAGTTGCCCCGGCAAAACCCTTTACGGTCGTGACGTTGCGGTATAACCCTTTAAATGAGAATTTAGAGCGGGTTAGCTTGTGGCTAATCTCGCCCTCAACTTGCCTAAACTCTTCAAACTCGCCCTTACGCTCAATCTCGTCAATTATTTCCTGATAGCTGGATTCTTTGATTGATCCCTGTATCTCACGAAAGCAGGCGATACGCTCACGGCGAAATCGTGAGCGCTCAGTCAGTATCGATGTCACGGTGCGGGTTTTACCTGAACCGCGCCCCCCGTAAATTATTTTTAGGCGCTTTGGATATAGCAGTTTTTCAAGCCGCTCAGGAATGAGAATTGTCGGCTCTTCGTCCGTCTCATATACTCCGCTTGCCGTCATCTTTAGACGCTTAATGACATTACGCTGCATATCACACACGCCGAATACAGCTGATTCAGCGGCATCGAAGTTTATATCGAGTGCCGCCTCTAACTTTTCTATTGACTGCGAAGTGATGCGCTTTCGTGCCATTAATTCTTAGCCATTTGTGAAATCATGATTTCTAGTTTTTCTAAGCGCTGAGCTAGTTCTGTTGTTTCCTCAACATCGAGACTTGTTTTAATCATATCAACAACCAACTTGCCAATGTCTGCCGGTATGTCGCCAGTGGATACGCCAAGAATGACGGAATCAATCTTTTCAACCGGAGTACCCGACTCTGGAAACTCGAATGTGATTTCTTGCGCGGATGGTTTTGAAGGAGGACAGAATCGCGTCATTATTTCTTTAAGCATAGTGACATCACCGTCAATCATGGCGGCCTCGACAATCTTTTCGTACAGCATTTGCTCTGTGTAACCCTTTGATATTAGGGCATCAATTAGTTTGCTATACCTTGACTTTCCTCGTTTATTCGCTGGTTGGTTCTCACTTGAGAATGTGCCTTTTTTAGCCATAAATATCACCGTTTTTTAACCGATTGCTCGGATAATTGTAACAGTTTATCGGTGCTGTGTCGTTAATAACGGGCAATAAAAAAGCCCCGCAAGCGCGAGGCAAAACCCTGAACGTATTCTGTTACACATCCATTATTCCGGCACCAATCTTAAACCAATTGTATGCGGTGAATGCTGATTCGTCATCGTAGCACCCAAACTTATCACGGATTAGTTTTTCTGCGCCCTCACCTGACGCCACCCATACCTTTTCAAACTCGTCGCGAATTGATTCTGTTGGGTTAATTAGCTTGTGTGATAGTTTTCTTGTTATTAGTTTTTGATATGTCTCTGGATTTTCACATCCAGACAAAAACCAAATCCCATTCTCACAAGTTGCCACCGTGCTAACGCTGTTATCTCCGTTTGTGTTTGTTACTTCAACCCAGTAACAACCATCATCAATGGTATTTGATTCGTTTTTGTCAGTATCAACTAGAATTATTTTATTTTGGTTTAAATTAATTACATCCATTTTTAATTCCTCGATTTATTACTAATTAGTTTCCGTCAAAATTTCCGCAACCGTCTGCACCAGCTGCCCATCAACTACGCAGTCATCGATATTGCCAGTTACAGCTACTTTTATTGCTCCGTTGGTCATAATTACGGGCTTACCTGTGCTGATTAATGCTGACAAGTAAGCGCCGACATCCACCGTTGAAATGGTCATCTGCACTACGCCGTCGGCCTGCACAGTTTTAAATGTCGGTGCGGTTGTCAGAGCTAGTGTTGTGTAGTCGTTTAATTGTTGGTTTTCTGTTAGTTGAAGCATTTAAATTCCCCCGGTTATTTGTGTAAATTATATCATGCGCGCAAGCTGTAATCGTTGAATGTCTCATAATAGTTACTGTCAACTTCTTTCCGCCGAATCAAATCAGCCCGCAGCACCAAGACCTCATCTTCTTCTTGCGTGAAACAATAGGTAACTGTTGCGCGTTTACGGTTTGTAATACGAAACAGCGTTTTACCGAATTTAAACCAATCATCATGCGGAATCGGCATGTAAGTAGTCGGGATAAATCCATCCTTTCCTGCTGGGTACTCGACGCGACAAATTAGCGGTGCCTTGTAAATAGCTAGCTGCTCATCATTTGCAAGCATCGTTGTAATGGTCATTAAATGATGGCCTGTTTGTGCATCTTTCAGTACGATTTTCTCACCACAGGATTGTTTTAGTTTTAGCATTGCGTATCTCCTTTTTCTTCTTTAATAAATGCCGCAACAACCGGCCCCAATACGCCAATCATAAATCCAATTGCGCACCATGTTCCAAAACTTTTTCCTTTACCACTTGCAATTGCGCCAGTTAATAATGCGCAGATAATCCATAGTACTAACATAATTTAACTCCTTGTTTATCTATCACTAATCCAAAAAATCACAACACATGCGCCCGATGGTATATGTTGCAAATTTGCTGAATATTTGTCGTTTAAATAATAACCTTTCATTCCGCGAGCTTGATTGAAATGATTGGTTACAAGCCACAGCAAGGCTTCTTTTTTCGTGATGAAGCGGTGTTTTTGTGATGTGGCTACCATCCCAAGTTCCATATTACTTCATCCGTTTTGTTAAATGCCGTAACATCATCGCCAACCAACTCAACACCAGCTGCCTCCAGTATCGCATCAATGCGCTTATGCACTGCCTTGCACTCATCTTCATAGTACCCAAGAACGGCGTCGTTTTTCGTGCCTGCATATGCAGTGATTAGCGTTAATGCCGACCGTGCATTTTGCACCAATTGCTGTGCATCGCTTGGGATGCTGATGAGTTGTTCACGGGTTAAGTTTGTGTTGCACATGGTGTTACTCCTATGTTTTTATTACCACAAGCCATTTTCATCTGAAAACAAAATATCGCCGGTTTCACAATAATGGTTCCAGTTTTTTCTCAATCCATCAGAATCGTATTCATTCATTTTCTTTCCATTTGTGCGCTTATACACACTCATAACGCTTTCTGCTCTAACGCTAAAATGGTCATACTCATCATTCCAGCACCCACAAGCTGTAAATTGGCCATTATCAAATATCCAAACTTTAGGCTTTAATCCACATTTTGGGCATTGACTCCATTCGCCATCTGGTTCTTTGTACGCGTCAATGCAATTGTGAAATGAATGTGCTTCGTATTTGTTTATTACCTTTGTTATATCCACTCTATTTATCCTCATTCATCATCAAGAAAACAATCATTGTTTTCTCCCATGGTTTGAGTGGTATGAAAACTCTATCTCTTTATCTCTTCTTGCCTTTATTGCGTCATCTTTTTTATCAAAATACCCTATTGTTATCTTCTTCCCTTTATTTGATATTGTTGCAACCCATTTGCCATTTGGCTTATATAACCTCACTCCAACAACCCCACTTGTATTGTTTTTTTGCAGTGGCTTGTTTTTTGCGCTATCGAAAGAATCAACCTCTCGTAAATTTTCTATTCTGTTATCAAGTCCATTGCCATTAATGTGGTCTATCATCCCTTCAGGCCATGCGCCATAGTGTAAACGCCAAGCAAGCCTATGAGCCTTAACGGTTTTCCCATCAGCTCTAAGCTCAATGTACGAAGTTCGCCTGCTAGGATCTGTTCTTATCCAGCCAGCCACATTTCCTGAAACCTTTCTAGCATGCCTGTTGCACTTGAATGTTATATATCCAGTTTTTGCGTCATAACTGTATACGTCATCTATTTCCATCTATCATTCCGCCATGATGTTATCAACAACCATTGCAGTATGGGCGGATTATGCGCTTATGTCAACATTATTCATTAGCAAAAAACAGCAGCACACAGCCCTAAGCGCATTAATGTTGCTGAATTCATGGTATCCAGCTGCGACAGAGCTTGCCCTCCATTCACCATTCACAAATGTAATTCCTATTTTGTTTTCTAGAATAATCGGCCATGCATCCGATGGGTTATTGCAATGGTCAGTAACAGTTGTTACGGATATAACATTTTCACCATCATGCACTTTGCTTGTGAACAATGAGCCATCTTCTACCTTTGCGTTAACTCCAAGCTTTGACGCTACAGCAATATTTACCTGTAAATCACTAATCTCTGCATAGTTCATGGTCTTACTCCTATCTTTAACGCTTGCTGAATCGGTTTAGTTTTTATTTCTTTCAGTTGGTAGTACGTTTGCTTGCCTTGCCACTAACTATTGAATACAGCCGCTACCGCTTGCTTGTCAGCGTCACATACAATTCCTTCAAAATTATCAGGCCGCTCTGCGTACATGTATGTGTCCAGTAAATCGCCGATTGCGATGTTTGCGTAGGTCATTTTGTTTCTCCATTGTTTTTTTCAACGATGCGAGCAACTAACGCGCGAAGGTCATTGGCAGAGTAAATGCGGTCTTTTGATTTTGTTTGCGCATCAGTGCGAACACTGAACTCATTGCGCTTTAGCGCGTGGACAGAGTGATTTGAAACGCGAACCTGAATACCGCCAACTGAGAAATAAAAACTACCGGTTTCGCTTCTGTAATCAGTGAATGCCAGCCCAGCATCTCTAAGCATAACCGACAAGCTGATAACCGCGTCTGTAACTCGCATATGAAATCTCCACTCTGCTAACTATTCAGCGCACCATTGCGCCTCACCTGTCATTAATCTACGCCAATAATTTAACTATTACAAGCACCAAGCAATCATTTTTTATCTTTTCTACATTTTTTCGCTCCCGTCTGGTTAACGCCAGTCCAAGAGTTTCCGCGCGATCCGATAAAATTAATTTGCGGCTTATAAAGTTGATTTAGATCACAAAAACAAGCTCGGGGCGCAAGTGGCGCAACTGGGCGCAACTGGGCGCAATACTCAAATGACGTCGCGCTCTTATTAAACGTTTGATTTTATTAGTTTTTCCAGTGTTTTTCGACGAAAAGAGCGCGTGGGCGCAGATTTTCACTTTTCTATACTCTCCCCACCATAAAAATATTTTTTTTATTTATACCTAAAATATTTTCTCACTATATAAATAGTATCTTATATTAAGCCCTTAAGCCCTTTTAAGAAAAAATAATAGATAAAACAATATGTTACTGAGGGGCGCAATGTTTTTTTTATTGCGCCATATTGCGCCATTTTTCGACCTGTTGCGCCCCTTTTTCTGCTATCGACTTTAAAATATTTTTAACGTCATTTTAAAAAAGCTAAATTAATGCGCCCCTTACACCCTTGCGCCCTTTCGTCCCTTTGTCATCGTTGTACAAATATTTTTAACGTCGTTAAAAAAAAAAAAAAA
>ERZ724510.2388-NODE-2388-length-10127-cov-7.772836_pt1 | contig 10127 bp, 9 predicted proteins | sample MGYA00376043_ERZ724510 | MGnify/ENA primary metagenome ERZ724510 (study PRJEB28724, sample SAMN07190888) | wastewater metagenome | isolation source: influent of sewage treatment plant in Hong Hong | place: USA: Christiansburg, Virginia | collected 2016-03-01 ... | reverse complement strand
ACGGCGGACCGTCGGCAGGCTTCCGCGGAAGGATACGCCGCGATAAGGGCGACATTTTGACACAGATCAACTTTATTGCGTCGCACGAAGGGCGGGGTTCGTTGCGCGGTGTGCATCTCCGAGGAGTCAATGCCCCACAAAAAAACAGCACTCCAGGCTCAGTTTCAATCCGCTTGTATATACATCAGTGCTGAATTTGGCCTGATCGCAGACCGCCAGCCAGCCTTTCAGCTGAGCCAATAAGCTCTGACCCCACAGACTCGACTGCAGATCGCCGACCCAGCCCGAATGCACAACATGGCGGACTGAAAAAACAAGCCCCCACACCCAACACTCAACTTTTTACGAACCAAACCTTCCAACAATTCTGATTTTATTTAGCACTTCAGGGAGCTATCCTTGACAATCTAGTACTCTCAAACGACAGGAGACACGAATGAAATCCTTTGCCCTGATGACCGCCGCCCTGGCCCTGGGCTTTACCCTTGTGACCAGCGATGCCGAGGCTGCGAAGCGCTTCGGCGCCGGCAAATCCTCGGGCATGCAGCGCCAGGAACTGAGCCAGCCCAAGTCACCGAATGCCACACCGGCCACCCCAGCCCAGGCACCAGGAGCTGCCGCTGTGCCCGCCCGCTCCCAAGCCGCTGCGGGCGCGCCGGCAGCCCAGCCCAAGCGCTCCTGGATGGGCCCCCTGGCCGGTCTGGCCGCCGGTATCGGTCTGGCCGCACTCGCGTCTCACTTTGGTTTCGGTGAAGAACTCGCTTCGATGATGATGATGGGCCTTCTCGCCGTTGGCGTCATGCTGGTAATCGGCTTCTTCATGCGCCGCCGGGCCGCAGCCCAGAAACCGGCCCTGGCCGGAATGGGTGGCATGCAGTACTCCGCGGCAGGTGCATCCCCGGAGCCTGCAGCAACCCCGTCGGCTCCGGCATTTGGTGGCGGCAGTGCTGCTGCAACGCCACTTGAAAGCGCCGCAGTGGCCGCAGCCACAGTCGCACCGGCGGTCGGCAATATTCCTGCCGACTTCGATGCAGAAGCCTTCGTCCGCAACGCCAAACTGAACTTCATCCGCCTGCAGGCAGCCAACGATGCCCGCAACCTCGAGGACATCCGCGAATACACCACGCCGGAAATGTTCGCCGAGATCAAGATGGGCTGGATGGACCAAGTCGCCGGCACCGACAAGACCGATGTGGTCACCCTCAACGCCGAAGTGCTTGACGTCGCCGAAGAGGCCACCCGTTACATTGTCAGCGTCCGTTTCACCGGCCTGCTGCGGGAAGAAGCCAACGCCTCGCCGGAAGTCATCGACGAGATCTGGCATCTCACCAAGCCGCGCAGTGGCAACGGCGGCTGGCTGGTCGCCGGCGTACAACAGGTCGTCTGAACGTCTGAGCAGTACTATAAAGCCCCTGCACGAACCGCAAAGTTCGAAGCAGGGGCTTTTAAGCGACTTTCCCTGGAAGACCCGCGGTCATCCCGACAACTCATTCGCAGAGTCCCCCGGCAGCACCACCCCACCGCTTCCCATCGCCTCCAGGCCCGCCTTGGCGGCAGCCGAAATGGCCAGCACACAGGGATGAGTCAGTCGCCGCTCCACCGAAATCGCGTAATACTCGATACGCACCTCCTCGGCCCGCCCCAGCACAACCAGGTCGCCGGTCCCAAGGATCTCCTGCTCGATGGCCGTCGGCACAGCAAAGGCTCCTACACCGGCCCGTCCGAAGGCCGTCATCAGCGCCGTATCGTCGAACTCCCCGGCAATGCGTGGCCGCAAACGCTTGCGATCAAGCCAGTCCTCGAACTTGCGACGGATCGCCGAATCCTCGCCCGGCAGCAAGGTTGGCAGTTCGCCCATGCAAGCCGGAAAGGCGTGTACCTTGTCGCCGAGTAGCGAACGGGCAGCAATGAAGCTCAGTCCCGACTCACCCAGTCGATGGTTATAGGCCCGCACATCCACCGTCGGCGGGATGGGCGAATCGGCAATAACCAGATCCAGCCTGTGCACCGCCAGCTCGGTGAGCAAGCGGTCCAGTCGCCACTCCCGGCAGATGATGCGCACCGGATCCGCCGGGTCCACCGCCGGACGCAGCAGGCGATAAGCGATCGACTTGGGAACTGCGTCCGACACGCCCACCCGGAACTCCACCGGCCGCCCCTTTGGGTAATGGCGCAGGGCCTGCTCCAGCTCGGCACTGAGGGAGAACATCTCGTCGGCGTACTCCATCGCCATCCGCCCAGCAGGCGTCAGCTCCAGGGCACGCCCGTCACGGGCAAAAAGCTGGGTATCCAGGCTGTCCTCAAGCAGTCGAATCTGACCGCTGATGGTCTGGGGCGTCACATGGAGGGCCTCGCCGGCCCTCACCACACCACCGCTGCGGGCGGTTTTCCAGAAATAGAAAAGGTGCTTCAGGTTCATCCTCAGGCTCCCTGCCAGGTGCATTATTTATTTCGTAAAAACCGAACCAACAATCATCTTAATACGACTTTACCGCAACATCGAACACACCTAAAGTGGAATCTCTGCAACGCAAAGGAGACGTCACCATGGAAGTCCAGATCAAGGCCAAGGGCCTGCCCTCCGCCAAGCACCTGCGCAATCACGCGGCCCGCCGCATCCGCTCGGCACTGGAGCGCTTCGGTCATGCAGTACAGTCGGTTACGGTCCGCATGTCAGACATCAACGGGCCGCGCGGCGGTGCCGACAAGCTGTGCCGGATCGTGATCCAGATGAAGAATCGCTCCGTCGTCATGGAAGAGCTCGGGTCCGACATGCGCCGGGTCATCGACCGCCTGAGCGACCGTGTCCAGTACAGCGTGTCGCGCCAGATGGGGAAACTTGTCCAGGTGAACCGCCTCGTGCTGGCTCCACAACTTGAGCCCATCCCCGCATAAGCCCGCCCCCAGGCTCACGACAGCCCCATTCGGGGCTGTCACACACCTCAGCCCCCGCTGCACACACCCTGACCAGCCCGCCGAGATCGGCTAAAATCACGGCCCGAACGCCATCTGCGGGATCAAAACCCCGCCATGACCGCCATGCTGCGACTCTCCGAACTCCGCCTTCCCCTCGATCACCCCGCCGAAGCCCTGGCCCCCGCCATCGTCAAGCGCCTCGGCATTTCTGCCGAAGAACTGATCAGCTTCACCGTCTTCAAGCGCAGCTACGACGCGCGCAAGAGCCACTCCCTGTCCTTCATCTACATCATCGACATGGCGGTGAAGAACGAGGCTGCGCTGCTCAGGAAGTTCGCCGACGACATTCACGTCAAGGCCACACCGGACACCGAATACCACTTCATCGGCACGGCCCCGCCGCACTTCGACCATCGCCCGGTGGTCATCGGCTTCGGCCCGTGCGGCATCTTCGCGGCGCTGATCCTCGCCCAGATGGGCTTCAAGCCCATCGTGCTGGAGCGCGGCAAGGCCGTGCGCGAACGCACCCAGGACACCTGGGGCCTGTGGCGCAAGAACACCCTCAACCCCGAATCCAACGTGCAGTTCGGCGAGGGCGGCGCCGGCACCTTCTCGGACGGCAAGCTGTACAGCCAGATCAAGGACCCGAAACACTACGGCCGCAAGGTGCTCACCGAGTTCGTCAAGGCGGGTGCCCCCCCCGAGATCCTCTACGTGGCCAAGCCGCACATCGGCACCTTCCGGCTGGTGGGGATGGTCGAGGCCATGCGTGCTGAAATCCAGCAGTTGGGCGGGGAAATCCGCTTCCAGCAACGCGTCACCGAAGTCGTGATCGAAGACGGTCAGGTGCGCGGCGTAAAGACCGCCAGCGGCGACGAGATCCGCACCGACCACGTGGTGCTGGCCCTTGGCCACAGCGCCCGCGACACCTTCGAGATGCTCCATGAAAAGGGCGTCTTCATGGAGGCCAAGCCCTTCTCGGTGGGCTTTCGCATCGAACACCCGCAAAGCCTCATCGACAAGGCCCGCCTCGGCGCTCACGCCGGCCACCCGCTGCTCGGCGCGGCCGACTACAAGCTGGTGCACCACGCCGCCAACGGGCGTTCGGTATATAGCTTTTGCATGTGCCCGGGCGGCACGGTGGTGGCCGCCACTTCCGAGCCCAACCGGGTCGTAACCAACGGCATGAGCCAGTATTCGCGCAACGAGCGCAACGCCAACGCGGGCATCGTCGTCGGCATCACCCCGGCCGATTACCCGGGCGGTCCGCTGGCCGGCGTCGAATTCCAGCGCCAGCTCGAGAGCCACGCCTTCGTCCTTGGCGGCGGCACCTACGAAGCCCCAGGCCAGTTGGTCGGCGACTTCCTGAAGGGCAAGGCATCCACCGAATTGGGCAGTGTCGAGCCGTCCTACAAGCCCGGCGTGCACCTCACCGACCTGGCCACGGCCCTGCCCGACTACGCCATCACCGCCATGCGCGAAGCCCTGCCGGCCTTTGATCGGCAGATCAAGGGCTTCAACCTCTACGACGCGGTGCTCACCGGCGTTGAAACACGCACCTCTTCGCCGCTGCGCATCACCCGCGGTGAAGACTGCCAAAGCCTCAACGTGAAGGGCCTCTACCCGGCCGGTGAAGGCGCGGGCTACGCGGGCGGGATCCTGTCAGCGGGCGTCGACGGCATCAAGGTCGCCGAGGCCGTAGCCGCAGAACTGCTCAAAGGGTCGTAAACAAGTCAGCGGCTCACGTATGAGCGGAAGCTGTTTTCCCGCCCCAGCACAAGCCGGCCGAACTCGTCGAGCATGGCTGGGCAAACGGACTCGAGTGGCAGGGTACAGGTGGCGTAGCCAAGACGTTCCAGGTTGCGGGACTCCACCACCACCGTCCGGTTTTCAAAATCGGCCCGCCACACGACCTGCACGTTCACCTCGTCGATCACCGTGAAGGAGCCGTGCTCCAGCTCCCTCTGGCGATTGCGCTTTTCCTGGCATTCGAACTTGAGACCCAGATCGAAGAGCACCTGACGCAAGCGCTCGACGGCGCCGCCTGCCCGTTCGAGGGTACGCTGGCCGGGGCCCTTGAGGGTGTAGCCGAGGGTAACCCGCTCGATACAACCGCCATCCTGTGCAGCCTGGGTACGAAAATCCGAATAACCCTCCAGCCAGGCCAGGTTGCGAAAGGCATCGTCGGAATCAAGAAAGTAATAGCGGCGGGCCACCTGCGGCTTGAGGTAGTTGAGCTGGCTCGTCAGCGCGTGAAAATAATCGAATACGGCCCGCAGTTGGCGGTCGAGGGCCGAGCGTGCCGCGTCGCCACGCCGGGAAGCATCGCCCTCCAGCTGTTTGCGGTTGGCGACCTCGTCCTTCAACTGGTCGAGCAGACTGCCGAACGAAACCGGCTCAACGGCCGGTGCCGCGACCGGAGTGGGTTCACAGGGCTGCTCGACGCCACGAACCGGCGGAAAATCTGCGCCCGACGACACCTCCGGATAGTCAGACTTCGACCCGCCCATTCCCGTGTATCGGGCATCGATCTGCTGTACCCGCTTGCGCGCCGCTTCAATGTCGAAGGCAGCAATATCAGCCAGCAAGGCAGCGGCCTCGGCATCGAGATTCCGCACCTCCGGCCGCGCACCGGCAGGCTCTGGGGAATCGCCCTTCCCTGCGCCGGGAACATCACTTGAAACGCCAGGGGAGAAGCGGGGGCCAGGAAAAGCAGAAGTCATAAAATCCGCATCAAGAAGCGTCAGAAAATAATCAAAAAGAGACAAACTGCGCAGGCGGCAAGTATTCCGCCAGAGCACGCCGGGGTCAATCCCAAGACAGGTATAAATCCCGACGGGATCCCCTGCCAAAAAATCGCTGGCCGCACGCCATCGCAACCGTAATGCTTGCAGCCGGGGGAACGCTGCGGTTAGACTCCGCCTCGTTACGGGTGCCGACTCCGCTTCTGCGGGGAAGGTGAAACGGGAAGTTCGGTGACGTCGGGAGCATGCTCTCCCTGACCATTCCGACGCAGCCCCCGCTGCTGTAAGCCTGACGAATCTGCTCCACGCCACTGTGCCTTTTGCATGGGAAGGTTGGCAGATGAGGATGAAGGCGAGCCAGAAGACCGGCCTGTGACGTTGTGGTGTGGTATTGGCCCCGGGGTGTGGGCAGAGCCGACCGATGGGCTTGCCCGACCATTGACGTCCGTCCCGTTCCCGCTGCCTTTCCCGGAACTGTTCCCGCTCTGCTGGTCTGCGTTCGCCCGGCCTTCCGGCCACCGGTCCGTTTGTTCGTTTTTCGCTGCTTCTGCACGCGCCCCGATGTCTTGCCGCACTTCGTCCAATCGCCACGAAGGGAAGCAAAATGCACATCGAACCGGGGTACGTCGCCAGTGCCAAAATCGTCGTCGCCAACATCGCAGCCGTCACGCTGCTCGGCAGCCAGTCCGTCCATCTCCTCAAGCAACCGCAACTGATCGTCCGCAGCCTCATCGCAGCCGCGTTCTTCACGCTGTTCATGCAGGCCCTCCACCTCAAGGTGGGTCCGTCTGAGCTGCACTTCCTCGGCGCCATGCCGATCTACCTGGCCCTCGGCTTCGTGCCGGCCCTGTTCGGTTTTGCCCTCGGCCTGCTCGTCCAGGGCCTGCTCTTCGAGCCGACCGATCTGGTCCACCTGGGCGTCAATACCCTGTCCCTCGCCCTCCCGCTGGTGCTGGTGCATGCCACCTTCGGCCAGCGCCTGGGCAAGGCCAGCGTGCGCAGCATCCTCAAGCTCGACGCGGCTTTCTACAGCGGCGTGACCCTGATGGTCGGCTTCTGGCTGGCCATCGGTGAAGTCGCCACACCGCTGTCGGTCTGGCTGGGCTTCGCGTCGTCCTACGCTGCCATCGTGATCGTCGAGCCAGTATTCACGCTGCTGGTGCTGCACGCCCTCGCCCGCCGGCAGGACAGCGCCGCCGTGCGCTACTGCTTCCAGCCGCAGGCGCTCTGAGCCATGACCGGCAAGGTCTGGTTCGTGGGCGCCGGTCCGGGCGACCCGGAGCTGCTCACCGTGAAGGGTCGCCGCCTGCTTGAAGAGGCTGGCGCGATCCTCTACGCCGGTTCGCTGGTCAGCCAGGCAGCGACCCTGTTCGCGCCGCCGGGCTGCGAAATCCGCGACTCGAAGGACATGACGCTGGAGGAGATGACCTTCTGGCTCCTCGACCAGTGCGCCCGCCACGCCACCGTGGTGCGCCTGCAGACCGGCGACCCCGGCCTGTACGGCGCCCTCGTCGAGATGACCCGGCCGCTCAGCGCAGCAGGTATCGACTGGGCGGTGGTGCCAGGCGTGTCGTCGGCCTTCGCCTCGGCGGCGGCGGCCGGCGAAACCCTGACCCTGCCGGAAGTGACGCAGACGGTGATCCTCACCCGCGTGGCCGGGCGCACGCCCATGCCGCCGGGGGAGGAACTGGAAGCCCTCGCCGCCCACCGCACGACCCTGTGCATTTTCCTGTCGATCACCCTGCTCCACGAGGTGCAGCGTGCCCTGCGTGCCGCCGGCTGGGCCGAGGACGCGCCCATTCTGGTGGTGCAGAAGGCCAGTTGGCCCGGCGAGGAGAAGGTCGTCCGCGGCACCCTCGCCGATATCAAGAAGCGCTGCCAGGCCGAGAAGATCGCCAGCCAGGCCATGATCATCGCCAGCCCCGCGCTGGGCGCCGCCGACTGGCCGACGCTCGCCCGCTCCAAGCTCTACGACCCCGCCTTCGGACACCGCTTCCGCAAGGCCTCGGCGATCCCCACGGAGAACCCCACATGAACACCACCTCCATCCTGCTGGTCGGCCACGGTTCCCGTAACCGGGACGGCAACACCGAAATCCTCCACTTCGCCGCCCAGTGGCGCGAACGCCACCCGGCCTGGCGCATCGAAACCTGCTTCATCGAACACGCCGACGTGCTCCTCGACGGCGGCCTTGACCGGGCCGCCCGCGACGCTCGCCAGGTGCTGGTGATCCCCTTCATCCTCAACGCCGCCGGCCACGTGAAGATGGAACTGCCGGCCGCCATCGAGGAAGCCCGCTCCCGTCACCCAAGCGTGCGCTTTTCCTGCACCCGCCACCTGGGCATGGGCCGCGAAATCCTCAAGGTGCTGCAAGGCCAGCTCGACCGCCTGATGAAGGCACTCCATGTGCCCGACCCGCAAACCACCGGCGTGATCCTCCTCGGTCGCGGCTCGTCCGATGCCGGCGCCAACGGCGAACTGGCCAAGATGGCCCGCTGGCTCTTCGAGGACAACGATTTCGAGCTGGTGGACCTGGCCTTCACCGGCGTCACCTGGCCACGCCTCGAAAGCGTCGTCCAGCGCCAGGCCCGGCTGGGCATGACGCAGATCTGCGTGGTGCCGGTGTACCTGTTCACCGGCGTACTGATGGAGCGCATCAAGGCCCAGGTCGAACGCCTGCGCGAGCAATACCCGCAGATCGCCTTCGCACTGGGCACCCACTTCGGCTTCGACAAGGGCATTTTCGAGCTGCTCGACAGCAAGGTGACCGGGGCCGAGCTGCCTGAAGGCGGACTGCTGGAATGCGACGGCTGCAAGTACCGCCAGGCCGCCGAAGCCGAACACCTGCACGACCACAGCCATACCCACACTGACCATGGCCACCCGCACCACCACGAACCCGCCCACGCCTGACATGCGCACCGCCAACATCGTCACCGAACAGCTCACCGCCGCCGGCCGTGCCATCGAGCACGACTCCTTTGCCATCATCGACCAGGAAGTCGGCCACCACGCCTACAGCGCCGAGCAATGGCCGCTGGTGCGCCGCATGATCCACGCCAACGCCGACTTCGAATTCAACGGCCTCACCGCCTTCCACCCGCAGGCCATGCAGGCCGGCCTCGCCCGCATCCTGCAAGGCGGCACGCCGGTGGTGGCCGACGTGGAGATGATCTGCGTCGGGCTGTCGGCCCCGCGTCTGGCCCACTTCGGCATCACCACCCACCAGTTCATCTCCGACCCGGACGTGATCGCCGCCGCCCAGGCTGAAGACACCACCCGCGCCGTACAAGCCATGCGCAAGGCCTGGCGCCGCGGCCTGCTGGAAGGCGCCATCATCGGCATCGGCAACGCCCCCACGGCACTGATCGAAGTCGTCCGCCTGATCCGCGACGAAGGCCTGCGCCCGGCGCTGGTAGTCGGCATGCCAGTCGGCTTCGTGTCGGCGGCGGAATCGAAGGACCTGCTGATGGCCATCGAGGACGTGCCCTGGGTGGCCATCCGCGGGCGCAAAGGCGGCTCGACCTTGGTCGTCGCCGCCATCCACGCCCTCCTCGGCGTCGCCGAGGAACACCAGCGCCACGCCGCCTGAGGCTGCAATGACGGTTCACGCTCCTGCCAGCACGCCGGCTGAAAAAATCCGCAAGGGCGACCCCAAGCGGGATCGCGGCAACCGCACGGGCTTTTCCACCGGCGCCAACTCCGCCGCCGCCGCGGCTGCCGCCACCCTCGGGCTGGTGTACGGCCGCGTGCCAGAGGCCATCGAGTGCGTGCTGCCCAACACCCAGCGGGTACGCTTCACCATCACCGACGGATGGACCGACGGCCAGCGCGCCCGCGCCGTGAGCATCAAGGACGCCGGTGACGACCCGGACGCCACCAACGGCGCCCACCTCACCGCCGAGGTCGAACGCCTGCCCGGAGCAGAAGGCCAGATCATCCTGCGCGGCGGGCCGGGCGTCGGCACCGTCACCAAGTCCGGTCTCGGCCTCGACGTGGGCGGCCCGGCCATCAACCCGGTGCCACGCAAGAACATCAGCGACAACGTGCGTGCCGCCGGCGCCCCCATCCTCGAGGCCGGCGACGGCATCGCCGTGACCATCTCGGTGCCCGGCGGCGAGGTGATGGCCACCAAGACCCTCAACGCCCGCCTCGGCATCCTCGGCGGCATCTCCATCCTCGGCACCACCGGCATCGTGCGGCCCTACTCCACCGCCGCCTTCCGGGCCAGCGTGGTGCAGGCGGTGGACGTGGCTGCCAACCAGGGCCAGACCTGCGTTGTCTTCACCACCGGCGGGCGCACCGAAAAATGCGCCATGCGCAGCTTTCCCGAGCTGGACGAAGCCTGCTTCGTGCAGATGGGCGATTTCGTGAAGGCCGCCTTCCAGACCGCGGTGAAGCAGAACATGCGTCACATCATCGTCGGCGCCATGGTCGGCAAGCTCACCAAGATCGCCCAGGGCCTGT
>ERZ724510.2387-NODE-2387-length-10132-cov-4.953558_pt1 | contig 10132 bp, 10 predicted proteins | sample MGYA00376043_ERZ724510 | MGnify/ENA primary metagenome ERZ724510 (study PRJEB28724, sample SAMN07190888) | wastewater metagenome | isolation source: influent of sewage treatment plant in Hong Hong | place: USA: Christiansburg, Virginia | collected 2016-03-01 ... | reverse complement strand
GGATGGCGTTGACCGGGCAGTTGGTCACGCTGATGACGGTGCTGGTGCCGCCGTCACCGGCCGCGATTTCTTCCAGCACCAGCGCCAGGGTCAGGTAGTCGAGGTTGGCACCGCCAAACTCCTCAGGCACGCAGATGCCGTAAGCGCCCAGCGCGGCCAAGCCTTGGTGGACATCTTTGGGAAAGTGGTGCTCTTTGTCCCACTTGGCGGCATTGGGCCAGAGTTCGGCTTGGGCGAAGGCGCGCACGGCATCGCGCACCATTTCTTGGTCTTGGGTCAACAACATGGGGTAACTCCGAGACTCAAACCAATTCCAGCGCCAGCGCGGTGGCTTCGCCGCCGCCGATGCACAAGGTCGCCAAGCCACGCTTGAGGCCACGGGCCTTGAGGGCGTGCAGCAGCGTGACCATGATGCGGGCACCGGAGGCACCAATCGGGTGGCCCAGAGCGCAAGCGCCGCCGTTGACGTTGACGATTTCATGGGCCACGTTCAAGTCGCTCATCAGCGCCATCGGCACCACGGCGAAGGCTTCGTTGACTTCCCACAAGTCCACATCTGCCACATGCCAACCGGCCTTGGCCAGGGCTTTGTGGGTGGCACCGACCGGGGCGGTGGAGAACCATTCGGGCGCTTGGGCGTGAACGGCGTGGCTGACGATGCGGGCCAGCGGGGTGCAGCCCAGCTTTTCTGCGGTGGACGAACGCATCATCACCAGGGCGGCTGCGCCGTCGTTGATGCTGGAGCTGGAGGCGGCGGTGATGGTGCCGTCTTTCTTGAAGGCAGGCTTCAGGCTGGGGATTTTGTCCAGCTTGATCTTGCCTGGGCCTTCGTCAATGCTGATGACGTGCTCGCCGCTGCGGCTCTTGACGGTGACGGGCGCGATTTCGGCGGCAAACGCGCCGGTTTCAGTAGCGGCTTTGGCACGTTGCACGCTGGCGGTGGCAAAGGCGTCTTGGTCGGCGCGGGTAAAGCCGTAATGAGCGGCGCAGTCTTCACCAAAGGTGCCCATGCTGCGGCCCGGTTGGTAGGCGTCTTCCAGGCCGTCGAGCATCATGTGGTCAAAGATGCGGTCGTGGCCGATGCGGTAGCCGCCCCGGCCTTTTTGCAGCAGATAGGGGGCGTTGGTCATGCTTTCCATGCCGCCAGCCACCACGACTTCAGCGGAACCGGCGGTCAGCATGTCAAAAGCGAACATGGCTGCGCGCATCCCGGAGCCGCACATCTTGCTCAGAGTCACAGCCCCAGCGCTTTGCGGCAGGCCACCTTTGAAGGCAGCTTGGCGGGCCGGGGCTTGGCCTTGGCCCGCCATCAGGCAGTTGCCGAAGATGACTTCATTGACCACCTCGGCGGGAATTCCGGCACGGGCGACGGCTGCTGCAATCGCCACGCCACCCAAGTCATGGGCGGCCAAGCTGGCGAAGTCACTTTGAAAGCCACCCATAGGGGTACGGGCAGCACTGACGATGACGATAGGGTCTTGTTGCATACAGAAGTCTCCGATTGCGGGGGAAAACGCGGCGGGTGCCGCAGGGGGGTGAAGCTTTTATCCGGCAGGCGCTGGAGCCGAGGAACCGGCTTGGGCGCGGGTGTGACGCACGCTAAAGCGCTTGCCCTGCTCGTAGGGAAATACGTCGTGGACGTGGCCTTGCTGGATGCGCACTTTGTGGCTTTGCCAAAACGCCACGTCCAGTAAATCGGCGTGGTGCTGCATGAACACCTGGCGCACCAGCGGGTTGCCCAGCAAAAACGGGGCAAAGGTCTCGGGGAACACGTCTTTGGGGCCGACGCTGTACCAAATCTCGCCGCTCATTTCGTCTTCTTCGCAGCGCGGCTCGGGCACGCGGCGGAAGTTGCAGTCGGTGACGTATTCGATCTCGTCGTAGTCGTAGAACACCACTTTGCCGTGGCGGGTGATGCCGAAGTTCTTCCAGAGCATGTCGCCGGGGAAGATGTTGGCCGAGACCAAGTCTTTGATGGCGTTACCGTACTCCACCACCGCGCGCTGCAACTGCTCGTTGGCCCGGCGCAGCGCGGTGTCGCTGGCCCCGCTCTTGGCTTGCAGCACGTCAAAGGCTTCTTGCAGGTAGATGTTGAGCGGGATCATGCGCCGCTCGATGTAGACGTGTTTGACGATCAGCTCGGTCTGGCCGTCACCATCGCGGTCGGAGATTTCGATCTGGCTGGGTGCAAACTTTTGCAGCTCGGCGACCAGCTCGGGGGTAAAGCGCGCCAGCGGAAAGGCGACGTTGCTGAACTCCAGCGTGTCGGCCATGCGGCCCACCCGGTCGTGGGTTTTGACGAGCTGGTATTTGCTTTGGATGAGTTCGCGGCTGGTGTCTTTTTGCGAGGGGTAAAAGTCCTTGATGACCTTGAACACGAACGGAAAGCTCGGCAGGTCAAACACCAGCATCACCATGCCTTTGATGCCGGGCGCAATGCGAAACGCATCGCTGCTGTGGCGCAGGTGGTGCAAAAAGTCGCGGTAAAACAGCGTCTTACCCTGCTTGGCCAGTCCTAGCGCGTTGTAGAACTCGGCGCGCGGCTTGCGCGGCATCAGGCTGCGGAGGAACTGCACGTAGGCGCTGGGCACGGCCATGTCCACCATGAAGTAGGCGCGGGCAAAGCTGAACAGCATCAACAGCTCGTCTTCGCCGTGCAGCAATGCGTCAATCACCAGTTGGCCGCGCCGGTTGTGCAAGATGGGCAACACAAACGGCAGCTCCTGAAAGCCGTTGATGACCTTGCCCACCACATAAGCCGCCTTGTTGCGAAAGAACAGGTGATTCAAGACCTGGATCTGGAAGTTGGCGCGCAAGCGGCTGTGCTCGTACAGCGGTTGCAGCGCAGCGGCGACGTAGCGGGTGTCGCGCTCCAAGTCCTCAAACGGGGCGTGCAGCGCAAAGTCTTCGACCAACTGCCGTATCGTCTGCAACAGCTGATCCGGCTGCGGGTAGTAAGCGCGGTAGGTGCTGCGCCCGTCTTCGCCCTCGATGTACTCGGTGCTGATCGCCGGGCGCACAAAGATGAAGTCGTTGTGGAAGTAGCTGCGGTGCAGGATTTTGGTGGTGACCGAGTTAAAAAAGCTCTCGGCCAACTCGGGCTGGCGGTGATCGACCAGCAAGCCGATGTACAGCAGCTTGACCTGCTGCCACACATCCATAGGCTGCTCACCCGCCTTGAACTCACGCTCCAGCCGCATCGAGCACTCGCGCACCCGCAGGTCGTAGAACTCGATGCGCTCGCGCTGTGCTCGCTGCTGCGCGCCCCAGTCCGCTGTCTCAAAGCGGTGCTTGGCGCGGGCGGACTCGGTACGGAACAGCCGGTAATGGCGGTTGAAACCGTCCATCATGGCCTTGGCAATCGCGTAGGCGAGTGGCGAGTCCAGTTTTTGCAGCAGCATCGCGCTCAGCCTTGGTAGATCGCGCCACGCGGGTAGCGTTTGATGGCGTTGCGGAACACGCTCACCACCTCGTTGCTGTTTTGAATGGTCACGCCCAAGTCCTTGGCCAGCCCGTCTTTCAGGCCGTAGCACCAACCGTGAACGGCCACCTTTTGGCCGCGCGCCCAAGCGTCTTGCAGCACGTTGGAGGTGGCGACGTTGCCCACTTGCTCAATCACATTCATCTCGCACATCACATCTTCCATGCGCTCGATTGGCAGATGGTCGATGCGGCGGCGGTGGCGCAACTTCACGTCATAGACGTGGCGCAGCCAGTTGTCAGCCAGCCCGACGCGGGTGCCACGCAGCGCCGCCAGCACGCCGCCGCAGCCGTAGTGGCCCACGACCATGATGTGCTCGACCTTGAGATGATCAACCGCGTACTGAATCACCGACAGCGCGTTCAAGTCTGAATGCACCACCACGTTGGCCACGTTGCGGTGGACAAACACCTCGCCCGGATCGAGCGCGATGATTTCATTGGCGGGCACCCGGCTGTCCGCACAGCCGATCCACAGGTACTTGGGCTGCTGCTGCTCGGCCAGTTTTTTGAAGAAACCGGGGCGCTGCTGCTCCATGCGGGCAGCCCACACGCGGTTGTTGTCGAAGAGGTGTTTGAGGGGGGATGAGGTAGTCATGCGGGGATGTTATCGGCACCCCGGCTATACCTGCTGGGGGCAGGGTTGCCAAGGGCGCAGCACATGGAGGCGCTCAACAGGTTTCAGCAAACAGCTCCCGGCCAATCAGCATGCGGCGGATTTCGCTGGTGCCTGCGCCGATTTCGTACAGCTTGGCGTCGCGCCACAAGCGGCCCAGCGGGTATTCGTTGATGTAGCCATTGCCGCCAAAAATCTGCACGCCGTCGCCCGCCATCTTGGTGGCTTGCTCGGCGCACCACAGGATCACGCTGGCGCAGTCTTTGCGCACTTGGCGCACATGCTCCGCGCCCAGCATGTCCAAATTCTTAGCCACGGTGTAGGCAAAGGCGCGACCGGCTTGCAGCACGGTGTACATGTCGGCCACCTTGCCTTGAATCAGTTGGAATTCGCCGATGCTTTGGCCGAACTGTTTGCGGTCGTGGATGTAGGGCACCACGTTGTCCATCACCGCTTGCATGATGCCCAGCGGGCCGCCAGTCAGCACGGCGCGTTCGTAGTCCAAGCCGCTCATCAAGACCTTGGCCCCCATGTTCAGGCCGCCCAGGATGTGGGACTCGGGCACCTCGACGTTCTGGAACACCAGCTCGCCGGTGTGGCTGCCGCGCATACCCAGCTTGTCCAGCTTTTGCGCGATGCTGAAGCCGGGCATGCCCTTTTCGATCAAAAAGGCGGTCACGCCGCGTGCGCCCAGCTCGGGTTCGGTCTTGGCGTAGACCACCAGCGTGTCGGCGTCGGGGCCGTTGGTGATCCACATCTTGTTGCCGTTGAGCAGGTAGTAGCCGCCCTTGTCCTCGGCCTTGAGCTTCATGCTGATGACGTCCGAGCCCGCGCCCGGCTCGCTCATCGCCAGTGCGCCGACGTGTTCGCCGCTGATGAGCTTGGGCAGGTACTTGGCGCGCTGCTCGGCATTGCCGTTGCGCTTGATCTGGTTCACGCACAGGTTGGAGTGCGCGCCGTAGCTCAGGCCGACCGAGGCGCTGGCGCGGCTGATTTCTTCCATCGCAACCATGTGGGCCAGGTAGCCCATGTTGGCACCGCCGTACTCCTCGCTCACGGTGATGCCCAGCACGCCCAGATCGCCCATCTTGCGCCACAAGTCCATTGGGAATTGGTCGGTGCGGTCGATTTCGGCGGCGCGTGGGGCGATCTCGGCTTGGGCAAAGTCGCGCACGGCGTCGCGCAGCGCATCAATGTCTTCGCCGAGCTGGAAGTTGAGTCCGGGCAGATTGGTCATGAGTTTGTCTCCTCGTGTTGATGAAAGGGGCGGATCACCGCGTAGTGCAGCCTCTGCTCGTGGGGCAAGGTCTGCGGGTGCGTGTTCAAAATCAGAGCCTCATTCTTTGGCGGCCTTGTCCCACTTGGCCAGCAGGGCGCGGGCTTCTTTGTCGTGGACTTTGACTTCGTCCAAGTTGGCTTGGATTTCAGCGATTTGGTCTTCCAACTGCTTGCGGTGCGCGGCCAGCACTTCCAAAAAGCGGCGCAACTGCGGGCCGGTGTCACGCGGGCTGTCGTACATCTCCAAAATCTCTTTGGCCTCAGACAGCGACAGGCCGATGCGCTTGGCGCGCAGCGTGAGCTTGAGCTGGGTGCGATCACGCGCTGAATAGACCCGGTTGCGCCCGCCGGGGCCAGAGCGCTCGGGCTGCAACAGGCCCATGTCTTCATAAAAGCGGATGGCGCGGGTGGTGAGGTCAAATTCCTTGGCCAAATCGCTGATGCTGTAGGTTCCGGCCATGACCGCGCTCCAATAGGGGACTTGCAACCGCGCCCACCTCACCGGGTGGACGCGCCTACAATGAATTTCACACAACTTGACGTTTACGTAAACGTCAATTCAAGCGCCAGATTATGAACCAAAAACCATCGCCCATGAACGCCCTCGAACAGCAACTGCACTACCCCTTGGGCGACACCTTGCCCGCCCCCGGACGCGCCGTGGAGGTGGCCCCCGGCGTGAAATGGCTGCGCATGGGTTTGCCCTTTGCGCTCAACCACATCAACCTGTGGCTGCTGCGCGATGAGCTGGACGGCCCGAGCGGCCCCGTTGCGGGCTGGACGGTGGTGGACTGCGGCATTGACCAAGCCGAATCGCGCCAGCAGTGGGAAGAAGTGTTTGCCCACGAGCTGGACGGCTTGCCCATCTTGCGCGTGCTGGTCACGCACATGCACCCCGACCACATCGGGCTGGCGCATTGGTTGTGTGAGCGCTGGAACGCGCCGCTGTGGATCAGCGCCACCGACTACTACGTGGCGCGCATGGGCATCCAAACCGGCCCCGGCTTGGGCTTTGACACCGGACGCGCCGCCGACTTTTTCGCCGCCCACGGTTTGACCGACCCGGCCTCGCTCGCCAAACTGCGCGCCCGCGACCGCTATTACCCGAACATGGTGCCCGCGCTGCCCCACAGCTTTGTGCGGCTGCTGGACGGCCACGACGTGCGCATCGGCGGGCGCGACTGGCGCTGCATTGCAGGCTACGGCCACGCGCCCGAGCACATCGCGCTGTACAGCGAAACGCTGCAAGTGCTGATCAGCGGCGACATGGTGCTGCCGAGCATCTCCACCAACGTCAGCGTGTACGACGCGGAGCCCGAGGCCGATTCGCTCAAGCTGTTTTTGAGTTCGCTGCGCCGCTATGACGCGCTGCCCGCCAGCACGCTCACCTTGCCCTCGCACGGCAAGCCCTTCACCGGTCTGCACGCACGCTTAGGCCAACTGCACGACCACCACCGCGACCGTTTGGCCGAAGTGCTGCAAGCCTGCCGCGCCCGCCCCAGCAGCGCCGCCGACATCTTGCCCGTGATGTTCACCCGCCCGCTGGATCTGCACCAAACCACCTTCGCGCTGGGCGAAGTGGTGGCGCACTTGAACACCCTGTGGCTGCGCGGCGAACTGCGCCGCGAGCGCGGGGCGGATGGGGTGTACCGGTTCAGTTGAAACGGCCCAGCCCGGCAAGCTGGCCCAATGGGGTGCAAAGCACCAAAAAGCCCAGCACATTGAGTCCCACAGTGACCCAAAACACGGTGCGAAACTCGGCTTTGCTGGATTTGTGCCGCAGCATTTGCTGCGCCAGCAAGGCACCCGGCCAACCGCCCAGCAAGGCGGCCATGTGCAGCGATTTCTCAGGCGTTCGCCTAGCGCCACGTTGTGCGGCAGCCTTGTCGATGGCGTACATGATGAAGGTGATCACGCTAACCACCGCATACACCGCCGCCACCAGCCACGAGGCGCGCCACATCACGCTGACAACCAAATACAGCAGCAAAAACGCGGGAATGGCAAACAGCGTCGCAGTGCCCCACTGCGCCGGGGAAGCGGGTCGCTCAGGCGGACGGACTGGTCGCCGTGCCGCTCGGATGAACTGGACGCTCTTGGCCCGCTTCTTTCCTTGGGGGCCAATTTCCACCTCAAAAGAAACGGGCTGATTCGGCTGAGGCCGCCCTGCGGCGCGAGAAAACGCCTTCACGTGGACAAAAATTTCTTGCCCGCCTTGCTGCGGCTCAATGAAGCCGAAGCCCCGTTCATCGTTCCAAGTTTTGATCACTCCTTCAAGGCGCATGGCTAACTTTCTCCCGTTTCACATCATGTTTGGGGCCGCAGTCTAGCCGCCCTGCCCTACCACGGCTGCGGCACTTGGCGCTTGAGCTCCACCCGCAGCGCGGCGTGATCGGGCAGCACGCTGGCCACGGTGGCCCAAAAGCGCGGGCTGTGGTTCATCTCACGCAGGTGGCTGAGTTCGTGGGCCACCACGTAGTCGATCACTTCGGGGCGAAATTGAATCAGCCGCCAATTCAGCCGGATCGAGCCGTCGGCGCTGGCGCTGCCCCAGCGGGTGCGGGCGTTCGACAGGTTCAGGCGCTGCCAGCGCACGCCCAGCAGTGGGGCGTAGTGGTTCAGGCGCGCCACAAAGTACGGCTCGGCTTCGTGCATCAGCCAGCGCAGCACGGCCTCGCGCAGGTGCGCCGGGCTGCTTTGGTGCAGCGGCAAGCTGATGTGCAAGGCGGGTTCGCCATGCATCGTGGTGCGCTGAATGTGGGCGGTTTTGTCGCTGGCTTCAGCCAAACACAGGCGCAGCGGCTGACCCAAGTAGTTGAGCATGGCACCGTCTTGCAGCGGGCTGTGGCTGGCTTGTTGGTGGCGATGGCGCTCGCGGGCTTCGCCGAGTTTGCGCACGATCCAATCGGCTTTGTGGCGCAGTGCTGCATCCACTTCATGCTGTGCCACCCAGCCGGGGGCGCGCACCGCCAGCCCTTCCGGCCCAATCGAAAAGCCAATCGTGCGGCGCTGGCCGTGCTGGAATTCATAGGCCACATGCGCCCCGGCCAGCGCCAGTTCACGGTTGGCGCGGGGGTGGCGGTAACTTGTGGCGGGTGCCGAACTCACTCGGCGGCGGGGTTGGCGTTGTCAGCGATGGGCGTGGGGCCGTCGGCGGGATAAGCCTCGGGGTCAAGGCGGCGCATTTCGGTTTCGATCCACGCTTCAACTTCTTGCATCAGCTCTTCGGGGCGGCGGCCTGCGCTTTGGATCATCGGGCCGATTGACACGTCCACGATGCCGGGATGTTTGATGAATGCCTTGCGCGGCCAGCAGGTGGCCGAGGTCACGGCAATCGGAATCACCGGTGCGCCAGTTTGAATCGCCAGCCGGGTGCCGCCGTTTTTGTAGATGCCTTTGTGGCCGCGTGGAATGCGCGTGCCCTCAGGAAACATGATCACCCACGTGCCTTGCTCCAGCAGCGCCTTGCCTTGGGCCACGACTTTTTGGAAGGCGCGGCGGCCATCTTTGCGGTCAATGTGGATCATGTCCAGCAAGCCAATTGACCAGCCAAAGAACGGGATGTAGAGCAGTTCCTTCTTGAACACGTAAGCCAGCGGGTGCGGCATGATCGCGGGCATCAAGAAGGTCTCGAAAGTGGACTGGTGCTTGACCAACAGCACGGCGGGGCTTTTTTCGCCCTGCGGCAAGTTCTCCATGCCGATGATGCGGGTCTTGATGCCCATGATGACGCGCGCACTGTCCACCGACAGCGCCAGCCAAGCGCGGGCGATGCGGTACAGCGGCATTCCGCGCACCCCCAAAGCGGCTCCAGCCACGATGATGAGGGTGTAGGGCACCACCGTGAGCAGCATCCACAGCAGGTGGAGGATGGATCGAATCAAGGACATGGCAAACAGCTAGGTTGGAAAACGTTCAAGAAACCGCCGGTGCGGGCAGCGCGCCCTGCGCAATCACCGCTTCGGCAAAAGCGGTCAAGTTGGCGTGGACTTGGGTGGTCGGCGGAAAGCCTGCGGGCAGATGCGCCGGATCAAGATCGGCGGCGAGGCCGGTCAACACCAAATGCGGCACGCAACCCACGCCCGCTGCGGCGCACAGGTAGGCGGCGTTGTCAGCGCAGACCGGCACGCCTTCCAGCTCCACGCCAAAGCGCTCGCCAATTTGCTCGAACAAGCCGGGCACCGGCAAGCGGCACAAGCACGGCTCCTCGGGGCTGTGCGGGCAGTAAAACACCGCATCCACCCGACCGCCGCACGCGGCCAGTTGCTTGTGCATTTTGGTGTGGATCGCGTTGAGCGACACCACATCAAACAGCCCGCGCCCCAGCCCCGACTGATCCGAGGCAATCACCACATGAAAACCCGCGTGGTTCAGCCGTGCGATGGCTTCGAGCGCGCCGGGCAAGGCCGTCCACTCTTCAGGCGACTGGATGAATTCATCGCTGTGCGGGTTCACCGTGCCGTCGCGATCCAAGATGACGAGCTTCATGGCGTTACACGGCCAAGCGCGACAAATCGGCCACGCGGTTCATCGCGTCGTGCAGCATTTTCAAGAGGCCTTGGCGGTTCAGGCGCAAGTCCATTGCTTCGGCGTTGACCATCACGTCGTCAAAGAAAGCGTCCACCGGGCCGCGCAGCGCGGCCAGGGTTTGCAGCGAGGCGGTGTAGTCGCCTGCGTCAAACTGGGCGTTGGCTTCGGGCACAAAGCGCTGCATCACGTCGTACAGGGCGAGTTCGGCGGGCTCTTGGAACAGCGCTG
>ERZ724510.2382-NODE-2382-length-10143-cov-3.584853_pt1 | contig 10143 bp, 8 predicted proteins | sample MGYA00376043_ERZ724510 | MGnify/ENA primary metagenome ERZ724510 (study PRJEB28724, sample SAMN07190888) | wastewater metagenome | isolation source: influent of sewage treatment plant in Hong Hong | place: USA: Christiansburg, Virginia | collected 2016-03-01 ... | reverse complement strand
CCACCATGGATTGCCCGATCGACGAAACGACAGGCTCTGCGCAGGAGGCGGCTCCCAAGGTGGACCGCAAGCGCCGTCAGCGTGGCGTGGCGATCCTGACTGTGCTGATGAGCCTGGCGCTGCTCGGTGCGACGACGGCAGATTTGGCCTATAACGCCCAGGTCGAGATGGAAGCCGCTGCCAACAGTCGCGACATGCTGCGCGCCGAGTATCTGGCGCAGTCGGGCATCGAGCTGTCGAAGCTGCTGATTGCGGTGCAGGGCGGAATGCAGAACATGCTTCAGTCATTGCCGCCGGAGTTTCGTGATGCCATCGTCATCACCGACTACGCCAACTTTTTGGCGCAAGCGTTCAGTGGCGACAAAGAGTCCCGCGACGGGCTCGGGAGCCTGATTGGGATTGACCTCGGCAGCGTCGATGGAATGGGAACTCCGAAGGGAACCTCGTTTGACGTGGCGATCGCCAGCGAGGAAGGCAAGTACCCCATCAACTGCGGCGGCGGCTACAACCCAACCCCAGACCAGAAGCGCAACGTCTATTTGCTGATGGACGCGCTCGTCCGTCCGCCGCGCTTTGATCGACTGTTTCAGATTCCCGATCGTGACAACGTGGTCATCAATCGCGAGGACGTGCCCGTCAACATCCTCGATTGGACCGATGTCGATGTGACCCGCTATTCGCCGGTCGGTGCGGGTGGTGCCAGCGAAGAAACCTACGACAAAGGCCGTGACCGCTATGAACCGCACAATCACTTCTTCGATACCGTCGAGGAAATGATGCACGTGCGCGGCGTGTCGGAGGACTTGTGGGCCTACTTTGGCGACTTTTTCACGGTCTACGCGACCCAGGACTGCAAGGTACTGGCTTCGGCGATGGAACCGACCGCGTGGCCTTTGCTGGCGGCGATGATTGCGGCCTCGGCTGCGGATCGCAGCGCGGTGTTTGATCCGAATACGTCGCTGGTGGCGCAGCAGGTCGGTGGCATGCTCAAGACTGGGCTGCCGATGCTCAAGTCAATGGCCCAGCAGATGGGCAAGCTGGATTGCAAGGTGGATACGCGACTGTGTCAGCAGCAGGTGCCGCAGAAGCAAGTGCCTCCACCACCAACCAAACCAGGGACACAGCCTGCACCCGCCGCCAACTCCGGCGATGCCATCGAAACGTTGTCGAACTTGATCTGTTCCCCGTTTATCGAAAAGCTGCCGCAGATGGCGGACTCCCTGGCCTCGATGACCGGCTTGAGCGCGTCGCCGAAGCTGACGACGCCGCTCAAGCCGATTCCGATGTGTCCGGGTATGCTCAGCCGGTTTTTGCGCGACCGACCTCCGGCGGGCGCAGCGGGCGGGCAGGGCGGAAAGAGTCCCCGTCGTTTCTATCGCATCGACGCCACCGGCGTGGTGCAGCGCTCGGCGCAGAAGAATACCCAGGTTCACATCCGTGGCGTCTGGGACTCGCAAAGCACCAACTCCAACCCCGTTTGTATCAACCATCCGAGCTGCTTCAAAAACGGCACTTGGATGTATTTCCGACTGGATTAGCCACGGGATTACAACGATGGCCACGATATTAGGCATAGACCTTGGCAGTTTTTCGGTGAAGGTCGCTCGCATCGAGCAGGGCTTCCGCACCGTACACCTTGCCAGCATCGAAGAAGAGCGCGTGCCCGAGCCGGGCGATGGCACTCCTTTGCCATCACCGATTCGCAGGCATGAGATATCACTCAACAGCGAGCTAGCGCAGGCCGAGGAACCGACGGCGGAGGTTCCGGTGGACTCGCTGCTCGATCGTCAGATGCGGGCACTGATGACGATCTTGGGACGACAGAAGATTCGCGCCGAAAGCTGTGCGATTGGCATTTCCGAAGACCTGACACTCCGCTTGGTGGAAATGCCGCTGTCCGATCCGAAAAAGGTCGCGCAGACGCTGCCGTTCGAGTTGGCCGGGCAGCTCATGGATGATCTGGAAGGTCATGTCGTGGACCAGCTTCCCGCCAACGCGCCGAGTGGCTCAGGGAGTTCGCTGTGGCTGGCAGGCTGTGCTCGGCAGAGCGTGGTTGAGTCGCGCATTTTGTCGATGTCGCCGCTCGGGCTGGACCCCAAAGTCTGTGGAGCAACCGCACTCGCAACGGCGGCGCTGTGGGTACAGAGCAAGTCCGGTGCGATGCCCCAGAAGGACTTGCCGCTGTGGGTGATTGATATTGGGCACCGCATGACCCACGTCTGTGCGCTGGCTGCACATCCGAAGCGGGTCGGTCAGGTACTGGTTCAGTTTGCGCGCACGATTCCGCGTGGCGGATTGCAGATTACGGAGTCGCTGTCCAAGCACCTGAGTATCGGCCTAATTGCCGCCGAGAAGCTCAAACACGAAAACGGTCTATCGGACTTTACGAACCCAACGGTCGCCAAGCTGATCCGCGAGTCGCTAAAGCCGCTGCTGCGCGACCTCCGACAGACGCTGGCGGCCTACGGGAGTCGCTTTGGTTGCGAGCCAAAGACGCTGTTTGTGACGGGCGGTTCTGCGCAGCTTCACGGACTGCAAGACTATCTGTCCGAGGAGCTGGGCGTGCCGGTGCAGCCGCTGCTTCCTCCGAGTGGAGCGACGTGGCTCGGGCCGGCTGTTCGTGGCGAAATGCCCGCCGGTGAGTCGATGACGTTTGGCGAAGGTGGGGCTTCTCGAACGTATGTCTCGAGCACAGCGTTGGTTCATCGTTGGCCGACCGGTACGGCGGCCGTGGGGCTCGGGCTTGGCGCGGCGCTTGGTGGCCCAAACTTCAACTTCCGCAAGGGTGAGCTAGCCTTCCGTACCGACTACGCGATGCTTCGTGAAAAGGCACCGCTGCTATTCGGGTTTGCGGCGGCGCTGATTGCCAGCGTCGGAATTTGGGCGTATGCCTCGCTCCAGCAGCTCGAAAAGGAGTCCGAGCGGCTGCGGCTTCAGCTCATCACCGAGTCGACGGCCCTGTTTGGCGAAGCGCGCACCGATGGTCGACAGGTGTCTAACGAGCTGCAAGCGGCGCTCACCCAAGACAAGGTGCAGGGTCAGAGCGTGCCGCAGGTCTCGGTGCTGGACTTGCTCGAAGACATCTCGGCGGCATCACCATCAAGCAATGCATCTGGACCGGCCCGTCTCGATGTCATTGAGCTGCACATTAGACCCAAAAAGACCGACCTCAAGGCAACCTGTGCCTCGGCGCAGTATGTCGACGACCTGGCCGCAAACCTTGGCAAAATTCCGTGCTTCCGCAAGGTCCAAAAGGGCAAAGTGCTGACCCTCAAAAACACCGGTCCCGACGGCAAGCCGGTCGAGGTCAAGCAGTTCGCGCTGGAGATCGAAACCACATGCCCGTAAATCACCCCCATCCTTCCATGCGGGAGGTGTCGCGATGAGCGCAAGTGAACCGAGTATTTTGGCGCGTGTCCCCGGTGTGTCGCGGCTGCGCGAGCTGTTTGAGGGATTGGCTCCGCGTGAGCGCTCGCTGGTGATGCTTCTGATTGGCGTTGTGTTCGGCGTGGGTGTGCTCGGTGGGGCGTATCTGCTGTATGACCGCATCGATACGCTGGAAGAACAGACCGACGCGATGCAGCGCGCCCTGCGTGACATTGCCAAAAAGCGCGGTCCGTACCTGCAAGCGCGGGCGCGAGCGCTCCAGCTTGATCAGCGGATTGGCCAAAGTCCACTCCAGCTCTCGGGGTTTCTCGAAAGCCTCGCCAAAGAGACGAGCATTGAGATTCGCGAAACCAACCCGCGTACGCCCGAGGCCATGGGCAAAAAGTACATTCAGCAGTCGGTCGACCTGCGGATCGGCAAGGTCGGGCTGGAACCGCTGCTCAAGTTCATGCGCAAGATCGAGACGTATCAAGCGAACTTGGTGATGGTCACGCAGCTCAACATCCGCTCTCGTGACGACAAGCACCAGGAGTTCGAGGTCGATATGACCGTTTCGACCTATGAACACGCGCCCAAGCCCACTGGCAAAGACAAAAAGGGTGATGGCAAGCCCGAGTCAAACGGCGAAAAGGAGCAGTGATGCGTCGGTTCTTGATGCGCCTACTACGACGGCTGCGGAAGACCAACCGCGTCGTTACCGTGCTGCTGTATGCGGTCTTTGGCCTGCTGACATTTTTTGTGTCACTTACGCTGTCACTGCCGCTCGACAAGATCAAAGACCGTCTTGAGCGTGAACTTTCGCAAGAGCCGGGTCCGCCGCAGACCGCAAGTGGTAGCTTCGGCATCGGTTCGGGCATGGACGTCAGCATTGGTGAGCTGGATGTTCATGTCCTGCAACCCGGCTTTTCGGCGACCGACGTGCGTCTGAAGCCACGGAAGCCCCTGGCTGGCCCAACGACCGCTGACACGCCTGCCGCCAAGAACCTGCGTCCGATCGTCGTCGATCGAATCGACGCTCGCATCCATCCTCTCGATGCTGCCTGGGGTACCAAAAGTGGTCGGCTGCTGGTTGAAGCCTTTGGTGGCGAACTACAGTCTGAGTTCAGCATGGGCGACGATGGTGTAAGCGTTGACGCCGACCTTCACGATGTGATGCTGATCAGGCTGTCTTCGCTGGCGCAGCTTTTGCCGCTGCCGATGCTGGGGACGCTCGGGATGAAGCTGCACTTTAAAGGCCCGAATCAGCGTCCAGTGCCGCCGCCGCGTGGCTCGATTGCACCGCTTGTAGTGCCGCCGACGCGACTCGACCTACAAAAAGCGCTTGGCGATATCGACCTCAAGCTGCTTGCGGCGCAGCTTGGAGACGGCAAAGCGAAGCTGGTGGTGCCTGGGGATGCGTTCTTGTCGCAGGGACTGACCTTTCCGCGTCTCCGCCTTGGTGATGTGATTGGCAAGATCACCATCGAGCGAGGCCGCGCCAGCATCGTCGACCTCCATGCCAAGTCGCCCGACGTCGATCGATGGCTACGTGGATCTGCGCGATCCGCTGCCGCTGTCGGAAGCCCACCTGTACATTCGCTTCAAGCCGTCGCCTCAGCTCGTGTCTCGTGAGCCGACGATGGAGATCGTCGTGAGCAGCCAGTCACAAGGCAAGCGTACCGATGGCGCGATCGGCTTTTCGATCATCGGGGCACTCAACAACCCTCGGGCTCGGGCCAGCAAAGAGCCACCCGAGGGAGTCGCGCTGCGGGCGGGAACGCTTAGTCAGGTTTCACCGACGGCACAGCCTTCCCTGGTGCCGGGGTCTCGGTCCCCCTTTGTGCCGCCGCCGCCGCGTCCCATACCGAGTGAGCCGACTCCAGCGTCACCACCATCGCCAGCGATGACGCCACCGTCGCCATCCAACGAAACGGTGATTGTCCCCGCTCCGAGCCAACTTCCTCCGAGTCAGGTGCCATCGCCACCGCCGCCGAATCCGATGGCCAGCGCGTCACCACCGCCGGGGATTGTCCATGCTCCGCCCGTCGGAATGCAGCAGGTACCTCCGTCCAGCGAGCAGCAGCCATCGATGCACGCTCCCGCTTCACCCACGGAGACTGGCTCGCACGTTCCCAGCGAAGCCCAGCCCGCACCACAGTAGTTGTGGTCAGTCGCTTCTGTCGAAGTGACTATGGCAGCGCTTTGGCTTCCGGCGACGGACACAGCGGACGCAGCGTACAGGTCGCGCAGCTTGGCTTGCGAGCGAAGCAGACGCGACGACCGTGCCAGATCAGCCGATGCCCGGACATGATCCAGCGCTCCTCGGGCCACCGCTTCTGCAGGTCTCGCTCGATCTTTTCAGGTTCGTCCTCGCGGGTCATGCCAAGTCGCTGACTGAGCCGCGAGATGTGGGTATCGACGACCACCCCGCTTGGAATCCCAAACGCGGTTCCCATCACCACGTTGGCGGTCTTGCGGGCGACGCCGGGCAGCGTCAGAAGGTCCACCATCGTACGTGGCACCGCACCGCCAAACTTTTCGCACAGTTTCTTGGCTGCGGCGCGGATGTTCTTTGCCTTGTTGCGGTAAAAGCCCGTCGAAAAGATGAGCTTTTCGATCTCTTCCTGATCTGATTCAGCGAGCGCTTTGGCGTCGGGAAATCGCTCAAATAGCGTCGGGGTGATCAGGTTGACGCGGTCGTCCGTACACTGTGCCGACAGGATCACCGAGATGAGCAGCTCGAACGGATTGCGGAAGTTCAGCTCGCAGTGTGCGTCGGGATAGAGTCGGTCTAGCTCATCGAGGATGGCGGTGATTCGCATGGCTTCAGCGCTGCGCTTTGGAGTTTTCGCAGGCTTTTGCGTTGCCACGGTTTGAGGAAGCGCGGTCACGTTTGACTATCGCCCCGTGAGGTCGGCCAGCGCGGCATGAATGGCGTCGCGGGCGGCCTCGATCTCGGCTTCATAACCACCCAACCACAGGCGACCGACGGCCCCGAACGTGACGACCTCGAGCAGGTGCACCGGCGCGGCCTTTTCGGCTTCGTTGGCACACAGCGCAGCGTATCCGGCGGGGGCCAGCTCTAGGGTATACAGCGTCTGCTTTTCCCCGATCATGTCACCGTGGCGGAAGCGATTGATGAGCTGCGAGTGGTAGCCCTCGATCCCGGTGATGGTTTGTTCGGACAGAATCTTCGGCTTGAGCCGTGCGCCCTCGTCCTTGCCCATGGCCTGGAGGATGGCTGCGCCAGCAGAGCGGACCTCGCCCTGGTCGAAGTGATGTAGTTCGAGTAGACCGTAAGCGCGCTCGACGATCTGCATGCCGGGAATGACCCGAGTCTGCTTGAGCGCCACGTCGGTGAGCTGGTTGACCGCGATGCCGGGGGCAATCTCGACCATCAGCGAGGCCTGACGCTCCAGCGGGAGAAACCCCTGGGCCACGGTTTGCAAAAAGCCGGTTAGCTGCGGCTGGAGGATGTCAAGGAAGCTGAAGGTGCGGAGTTCCATGGCGTCTCTTTCGAGTGTAGCTTCGTCGGGAAAAGGGCTCCCAAGCGACGGAGAGGGCAACCTAGCACAATGCTCGCAGCATGGTAAAGCGGCGTAGCGCTACCGGTCGCTATAGGTAGTAGACAAAGCCAAACAGAAGCTGGGTGCGCAGGCCGTAGCCTTGCGGTTCGTAGTCTGTCGTCGGGGTAAACGGGGCTGATTGGACGGAGCCTTCGTTCAAGCTGATCTGCGGAGCGTACAGAAGTCGCACCGAGATCCGCAGCGACAACGCGCTCGCCATATCGGCCAGCAGTGGAATTTCTCCGTCGATGAGCGCGTGCATGCCGATGAGTGCGCTCGGCAGATTGCGACTGCGAACGCCGGCATCGATCGAGCTATCGAGCGCGGTCCGAACCAGCTCTAGCGATGGACCGATGCCGAGCCGGAAGCCGTGTAGCAGTCGCGCTTGATAGGAGCGGTCCCCATCGCGGACAAAAAAGCCGAGCGGCCTGACATCCAGCGCCAGCGCCAGCGAGACTCGATCAGGGAATGCTGGTGGAGCATCGGCACCGGGCTCACTGGCTTGCGGGACTGCGGCTTGACCGGCGGTGGACGAGAGCGCCAGTGCGGCACCGATCCGACCGCGCCACAAGAAGCTGCCGTCGATGCCTGCCGCAAACAGTGCGCAGCCGCTACCGGGGGCGTTGCGACTTGCTCCGGCGACCTGACAGGGACGGGAATCGGTCTGAAAGCCTGCCAAGAGGCCGAGTCCGACTGTCAGCTTGGGAAAGCTGCCGAGGTCGGCATGGGCCGTCGCAATCGGACCCACTGAGCCGAGGAAAAAGGCCGCCACAGCAGACCAAAACCGACGCTGACGAGCGGTCTTTAGCGAGTGCGGCATGGGCGGACGGTATCGCAAGGACGACGCGAGGTAAAAAGAAAAACAGCGCGCAGCCAGCCCCGATGACGAGATCCTCCATTGAATTGGATTCGGAGTGATCGGCCGGCACCGCTGGTGCTTTCCGGGGCCACTACTTTTTGGTGGCAGCCGAGAGAATGTCGATGCTGCCACCGAGGCCAATCATCGGCGACATCAAGTGAAACAGAGTGGTCACGTTGTCTTTGTTTTCCTCGAACACCGAGTAGCTCAGGCCAGCCAGGATCGAGACATGGGTGACCGGACTATACGAGATGCCTGCGGCGAGCGTTGGGATGATGGTCCGTCGTTCGTATCGATAGTCTTCGCTGTTTTCATCGTGGGACCGGATCGAAGCAGGGGAGGGCGTTCCTGAAAACCCGAACCAGAAACCAAAATGATAACCAGAGCAGGATACGCTCCTATGTTCACTCCAGAGTGTATCTCTAATTGTTTTGATTAATAATTGTTCATTGGTGACAACAGTTTCTTTCTCTTCCGCAGTCACTGCTTGGCGTTTTCGTTGTATCAGATCAGTCGTCGCACGGATGATGTTTTGTGAAACAGAGTGTTTCTTGGCAAGTCGTCGGACCTCTCTGATCGGCGATTCCTTCGCTCTTGCTGCAGCGAGGATGGCCGAGAAGATATCCTGCGCTCCGCGAGAAAGGGTTTTCAGTTCGGCCTGAAGCGGCGCTGGAATGCCCGGGGTGTTTTGCAACAGATGTTCGGTTCCCTCTAATAATTGGCGTGAAGAGTGGCTTAGGTTATTTGCTGCCAGTTGAGCTTGACCTCTCGCTGCATCGGCCTGTGTGATGGCCTGCTGCGCGGCCCGTCGAGCCTCTTGCGCGGTGCTTTGTGCGCGTTGGTATCCTGCATCGCCGACAGGCAGCTTTTCGAGCTTTCGCTGCGCATTCTGTGCTTCTTCGATTTTTCTCTCAGCAGACTCTTTTTCTGATTCGGACAGCGCAATCTTATTTTGAAAATCGAGCGCATTTTGCTGGAGGGTGTTTGCGATTTGCTGAAGAGCCGCAGTCAAGGGTACAACTGTTGTATTGAGTGGTTGCGGGCTATTGTTCGCTGATACGTGTGCCTGCGCGGTGTTGGAGTTGGCGTGAATCGCAAGCTGAACCAACCCAGCGGCCAGCGCGGTTGACTCACGTCCGCCCAGTTCTGTTGATACATCTCTGACGATTTCTTCGTATTTTTGGTTGGCCAAGTCATTGACAAATAGAATGGTTTCTTTGGTGGCGTCGTTGTGATCTTTTCCGACCCAGCGTGCCGCGCAATATTCTCTGCTCATGTCTCGGGTTGTGCTCCAGTATTTTGGATGGAGCGAGACATATGGCATGAAGGCAACCGTTGCAGCATAAAGAGTGCGTTTCTGGATTTCCCAGCCGGTCATAAATGGCATGCTGAGGGCCACACCACCCGTGAGTCCAAACTTTACGTAGCTACCCTTGGCGATGTCTTCATTGATTGTGCTGGGCTGCTCCGCCCCGGCTGTTTGTGAATAGATGAGTAACGAACCAATGAGAAGATAGGGTCTCATTTTGATATCTCCTGACTTGTGGACTTACTGTCTTGTATCTACGCACAGAGATTACGATGTCGGAATACTACTATACAGGTAAGACTTCATTCGACACAAGACCCATGTCTGCCAAAGGTCGATTCCTGCCCGGATCCTCTGGCACGACCCGTGCGAATCATTGCAGTGAGGTACCGGCGAGATGGGATGTGGTCGCGGCGAGGACTGTCGGATGAGGACTTCATGGAGTCGCGCACAGAAAATACGCCATGCGCAGCGAAGCGGCTTCGAGGGCAGCGGATTTTGTGATAGTAGCCTCTCATGTTTAGCCGTCGGGCTCGCGCAGTGATTTGCAGGCTGGGACTGGCCGTGGCACTGCCGATGTGGGGCTGTGCTCCGACGCTGTCTGAGCGGGTTGATGCGCTGCAGCAGCTCATTGAAGCACAGAGCGAGCAGATTCAGCGGCTCCGCTTGGAAATTGGGGATGGCATCGGCATGGCGATGTGTACCCCCGAGCTGAGCCAGCTTATCGAGGACGTCCAGCGCGAATGCGAAGTCCAGTCGGACACCTGCACCACCAAGCAGATTCGTCCTGCCGTGATTGCCGCCGATCCCGAGCACAAAGGCCGCTTCATCAAGCTGATGTCGCATCTTCGCCATGAGGTCTTTTACTTTCGCGAAGGCGCGCCGCAGGTGGTGCCATTTCGAGCGGAGCGGCTGCATAAGTTGTTGCGATCGGCACTGCTCCGCAACACCCAGTTTCTGATTGTGTCCTCACCTGACAGCGGCGAGGCCGAAGCCCATCGGCGGGCTCGGGTGATGGAACAGACTCTGGTCGAACGAGGCAT
>ERZ724510.2378-NODE-2378-length-10147-cov-18.750297_pt1 | contig 10147 bp, 6 predicted proteins | sample MGYA00376043_ERZ724510 | MGnify/ENA primary metagenome ERZ724510 (study PRJEB28724, sample SAMN07190888) | wastewater metagenome | isolation source: influent of sewage treatment plant in Hong Hong | place: USA: Christiansburg, Virginia | collected 2016-03-01 ... | reverse complement strand
GGCGGTGTTGTGCCAGTTTTACCCCCAACTGCGCGATTTCCGGGTGGCGAATGTCCGAGGCGGCTGGAAGCGCTTGATGGTCACCGAGGCGGTGCAATCCGCCGATGACCCCTCACAGGAAAAATTGCTGGAAACCGAGGCCAGCCAGCTGAATGACGGCCTGTTGCGCATTCTGGCCATGCTGGCGCAGGCCAACAGCCAGCGCAGCGGCATGCTGCTGCTGGATGAAGTGGAAAACGGCGTCAACCCGGAGATTGTCGAAAAGCTGGTCAATGCCTTGGTCAACAGCCCGGTGCAGGTGCTGGTCACCTCGCACAGCCCGATGATTTTGAATTATCTGGACGACGATATCGCGCGCGAAGCGGTGCAGTTTGTTTATAAAAACCCACGCGGCCAGACCCGAGTGCGGCCCTTTTTTGAACTGCCGGGCATTGGCGACAAGCTGAACTATATGGGTCCGGGTGAGGCTTTTGTGGACACCAACCTGGCGGCGCTGACCGATGCATGCGTGGCGCTGGATGCCGCCAAGGACGTAGAAGAGGCCGCCAAGGCGGCAGACAAGGCGCGGTCATGATCGTGGTGCTGAGTGGAGAAGGCCGCTCCGACCTGGGCGCGTGCCGCAATGCGCAAGGCCATTGCTCAGGCGATACATTCGCGCCAGGCCCGATGACCGTGCTGGTGGACCAGGAAATCGCCTGCCATTTGCACTATTCGCCGCTGGAGCTCGCCCCGGAAACGTATTTGTATGTGTCAAAAACCAGGCTGAGTGAGCTCGCGCTCGCGCGCAAACAACACAGCCGCAAAATAAGTCTCACCGGCCAGAAACGCGGCCAGGAAACCGGGTATTTTTACATCAACGCCTGGATGCTGGGCGAAGCCGCAAAGGACTTCGAGCAGCAGCATAAAGACATCGCCATTGCCGTGTTGTTTCGTGACAGCGATGGCACGCATACCGCCGGGGCAAGCGAGTGGTCGGCCAAATGGCAGTCGATGCACAGTGGTTTTCAGCGCGCCGAGCTGGGGGCGCGTGGCGTGCCGATGTTGCCCAAGCCCAAGTCAGAAGCCTGGCTGCTGTGCGCGGTGGCCAATGGTTATCAGGATTGCGAGAAGCTGGAGGCCTCGCCCGGCAACGATAGCTCACCGCATTCGGCTAAAGAGCAATTGAAAGCGGCGCTGGGCGGTGATAACTCTACCGAGGCACAACTGAACTGGCTGCAAGCGCATGGCTTCGATCATGAGGCGGTGGCTGCCAATATGCCCAGCTACCAGCAGTTTAAAACCAGCCTGGCTGCGGCCATCGGCGAGGTACGCAGCTATAACCGGTCATAAGCCCCGTGGCACCAGATTGTCAGAGGCTGGCGCTGGTCACGTTGTGCCCGGCCTGGCGTGCGTTCATTCCTAACCAAAAATTCAGCAACCCCAGGCACTTATCCGCTGCAAACATTCGTTACATTTGCACAATAGTTCCGACACCTTCTCCTGCGAATCTCTTACCCGTCACATACGTCCCCTGTGACGGTACACCAGTTTCCTCCCCGACCGTCTCCCCGTCGGTCGGGGTGTACCCGGTGTCTATAGAATAAGAGCCGTCAACAAAACGCAGCACACGCGTTCGGCCTGGCTGCGCAATACCGCCCCGGTTTTGTTGGCCGACCCAAGGAGAGGAGAAGTCGTGTCTCAAGAAGCCTATCGTCAAGGTCTGGATCAAAATCCGGCCAACTATGTTCCGCTGTCCCCGCTGACCTATCTCGAACGCGCCGCCTACGTGTACCCCACCCGCTTGTCGGTGGTGTACAACGACCGCCAGTACACCTGGGCGCAAACCTATGAGCGCTGCCGCCGTCTGGCTTCGGCGCTGCAATTGGCTGGCGTGAAGCCAGGCGACACCGTGGCCACCATGCTGCCCAATGTGCCGGCGATGTACGAAGCCCACTTTGGCATTCCGATGTCTGGCGCGGTGCTCAACACCCTGAACACCCGCATCGACTCCGACTCGGTGGCCTTCATGCTCAAGCATGGCGAAGCCAAAGTGTTGTTCACCGACCCGGAGTACGCCGATATTGTTGGCAATGCGCTGGAGCTGATGGAGCCGGCTGAGCGCCCGCTGGTGATCGACGTGGCTGACGCCAGCTACGCCGGGCCGGACTACCGCCTGGGCCAGCAGGAATATGAAGACTTTATCGCTACCGGCGACGCCGGCTTTGTCTGGAGCATGCCAGACAACGAATGGGACGCGATTTCGCTGAACTACACCTCCGGCACCACCGGCAACCCCAAGGGCGTGGTCTACCACCATCGCGGCGCTTACCTGAACGCGGTGAGCAATATCGTATCGTGGGGCATGCAGCCGCACGCGGTATACCTGTGGACCCTGCCGATGTTCCACTGCAATGGCTGGTGCTTCCCGTGGACCATGGCCGCCAATGCCGGGGTGAATGTCTGCCTGCGTCGGGTGGACGTCAATCGTATTTTCGAGCTGATCCGCACCCTGAAGGTCAGCCATTTCTGCGGTGCACCGATCGTGCACGGCATGCTGATCAATGCCCCGGAATCCGTCCGCGCCGGCATCGATCATCCGGTCAACGGCCTGATTGCCGGCGCTGCGCCGCCCGCTGCCATTATCGAAGGCATGGAGCGCATCGGCTTCAACATCACCCATGTGTACGGTCTGACCGAAACCTACGGCCCGGCCTCGGTGTGCGCCAAGCATCCGGAGTGGGACAGCCTGCCGATTGAACAGCGCGCCGAGATGAATGGCCGCCAGGGCGTGCGTTACCACATGCAGGAAGCGGTGTCGGTGCGCGACCCGATCACCCTGGAAGCGGTGCCGGCTGATGGTGAAACCATGGGCGAAGTGATGTTCCGTGGCAATCTGGTGATGAAGGGCTATCTGAAAAACCTGAACGCCAGCGACGAAGCCTTTGCCGGCGGCTGGTTCCACACTGGTGACCTGGCGGTGATGCAGCCGGATGGCTACATCAAGATCAAGGACCGCTCCAAGGACGTGATTATCTCTGGCGGTGAAAACATTTCGTCGATCGAAGTGGAAGACGTGCTCTATCGCCATCCGGCGGTGTCGGCAGCGGCGGTGATTGCCATGCCTGACCCGAAATGGGGCGAGGTGCCGTGTGCCTTCCTTGAGCTGAAAGACGGCGCGGAAACCACCGAAGAAGCCATCATCGAATACTGCCGCGAGCATCTGGCCCGCTTCAAGGTGCCCAAGAAGGTGTTCTTTGGCCCGTTGCCGAAAACCTCCACCGGCAAGCTGCAGAAGTACCTGCTGCGCCAGCAGATGAAGTCTGCTTCGGCCATCGGTTGATCGCTGCGGCCCTGCCTACCCGCCTGTTCTGACCGCCCCGCTGCCGGGGCGGTTTCTCGAAAGCACATACCTCATGATGACGAATTACACTGCGCCGCAGCGCGATATGCTGTTTGTCCTCAACCATCTGGCTGGTCTGGAAGACATTGCTGGCCTGCCGGGCCTGGAAGACGCCACCCCGGACATGGCGGCGGCCATTCTGGACGAAGCGGCCAAGTTTGCCGCCGGCGTGCTGGCCCCAATCAACGCCAGTGGCGACCGCCAGGGCTGTCAGTGGGACAACGGCACGGTCACCCCGGCAGACGGCTTTGCCGACGCTTACGCCAGTTTTTGTGAAACTGGCTGGAATGCCATGCCGGCAGCGCCGGAATTTGGCGGCCAGGGCCTGCCCTCGCTGGTGTCGTCCGCCGTGCAGGAAATGTGGAAGTCGGCCAATATGGCCTTTGCCCTGTGCCCGATGCTGACGCTGGGCGCGGTGAACGCCATTGCCGAACACGCCAGCGACGAGATCAAGGCCACCTACCTGCCCAAGATGGTGTCTGGCGAGTGGAGCGGCACGATGAACCTGACCGAGCCGCAGGCCGGTTCTGATCTGGCTGCAGTGCGCAGCCGCGCCGTGCCGGTGGGCGATGGCAGCTATCGCATCAGCGGCACCAAGATTTTCATCACCTGGGGTGAGCACGACATGGCCGAGAACATCGTCCATCTGGTGCTGGCCCGTCTGCCGGATGCGCCGGCGGGGGTGAAGGGGATTTCCCTGTTTGTGGTGCCCAAGTTTATGGTCAACGCCGACGGCTCGCTGGGCGCGCGCAATGACCTGGCCTGTGCCTCGATCGAACACAAGCTGGGCATCCACGCCAGCCCCACCGCCGTGATGGTGTTTGGCGAAAACGATGGTGCCATTGGCTATCTGGTGGGCGAGGCGCACAAGGGCCTGGGCTATATGTTCACCATGATGAACCATGCCCGCCTGAACGTGGGCATGGAAGGCGTGGCCATTTCCGAGCGTGCTTACCAGCAGGCGCTGGCCTACGCCAAGGATCGCGTGCAGGGCAAGCCGATGGGCGACACCAGCGGCCAGACCCGCACCATCCTGCACCACCCGGATGTGCGCCGCATGCTGATGGACATGAAATCGCGCATCGAAGCCATGCGCGCACTGGCCTATCAAACCGCCGCACACATGGACTATGCCCACCATCATCCGGATGACGCCGTGCGCCGTCAGCACCAGTCTCGTGTTGACCTGTTCACCCCGGTGGTCAAGGGCTGGTGTACCGAAAGCGCCGTGGGCATCACCTCCACCGGCATTCAGGTGCACGGCGGCATGGGCTTTATCGAAGAAACCGGCGCGGCCCAGCATTTGCGCGACGCACGGATTACCCCGATTTACGAAGGCACCACCGCCATTCAGGCCAATGACCTGATTGGCCGCAAGGTGGCGCGTGAAGGTGGCAGCTCGCTGCGCACCCTGCTGGCCGACATGGCCGCCACCCGCGATGCGCTGACTGCCGAGGGCGATGCCAATCTGGTGGCCATTGGCGTGGCGCTGGGTCGGGGCATTGGCGCGCTGAGCGAAGCCGGTGACTGGCTGCTGGCCCATTACGACAGCCAGCCGGCGGCTGCCGCTGCCGGTGCCGTGCCTTTCCTCAAGCTGACTGGCGTGGTGGCCGGTGGCTGGATGATGGCACGCGCGGCCCAGGTGGCCACGCAATTGCTGGCCGCGGGCGACGCCGACACGGTGTTCCTCAATGCCAAGCTGGTGACCGCCCGCTACTACGCCGACCATGTGCTGCCAGAAGCCGCGCTGTACGCCGCTGGCGTGACCCAGGGCGCGGGCTCGGTGCTGGCGCTGGACGAGGAGGGCTTCTGATGCCCGTCATCAGTCAAGCAATCCACGGAGGCGGGCGATGAGCGAACGCGATTCGATGGAATACGATGTGGTGATTGTTGGCGGCGGCCCGGCTGGGCTGTCGGCAGCCATCCGCCTCAAGCAACTGGCTGCTGCCGAAGGGCGCGAGGTCAGCGTCTGCCTGCTGGAAAAAGGTTCGGAAGTCGGCGCGCACATCCTGTCGGGCGCGGTCATCGACCCGATTGCGCTTAATGAGCTGATTCCGGACTGGAAAGCCCAGGGCGCACCGCTGAATACCCCGGTGAGCGAAGACCGCTTTTTGTTCCTCAGTGAAACCGAAGCCACGCAGTTTCCCGAAAAACTGATGCCGCCGCTGCTGAACAACCACGGCAACTACATCATCAGCCTGGGCAATCTGTGCCGCTGGCTGGCGACGCAGGCTGAAGCGCTGGGGGTGGAAATCTACCCCGGTTTTGCGGCTGCGGAAGTGCTGTACCACGAAGACGGTTCGGTCAAGGGCGTCGCTACCGGTGACATGGGCGTGGGCCGTGATGGCCAGCCCAAGGGCGACTACGCCCCCGGCATGGAGCTGCATGCCCGCTATACGCTGATTGGCGAAGGCGTGCGCGGCAGCCTGGCGCGTGAGCTGGAACAACGCTTCCAGCTGCGCGAGGGCATCGATCCGCAAAAATACGGCATCGGCATGAAAGAGCTGTGGGAAATCGACCCGGCCAAGCATCAGCCTGGCCTGGTGATGCACTCGCAGGGCTGGCCGCTGGGCAGCCACACTGGTGGCGGCTCTTTCCTGTATCACCTGGAAAACAATCAGGTGATGGTCGGTTTTGTTGTGCACCTGAACTACGACAACCCGCACCTGAGCCCGTACGACGAGTTTCAGCGCTTCAAGACCCACCCGGCCATCCGCACCTTTTTTGAAGGCGGCAAGCGCATTGCCTACGGCGCGCGTGCCATCAATGAAGGCGGCCTGCAGTCCATTCCCAAGCTGGTGTTCCCAGGAGGCGCACTGATTGGCTGCTCGGCGGGTTTTGTCAATGTGCCGCGCATCAAGGGCAGCCATAACGCGATGAAAACCGGCATGCTGGCCGCCGAGGCAGCCTTTGCCGCCATCGTGGCCGACCGGCACAGCGATGTGCTGGACAGCTACCCGGTGGCACTGAATCAGTCGTGGGTGTACGACGACCTGCACAAGGTGCGCAACGTCAAGCCTGCACTCACCCGCTTTGGCATGGTGGGCGGCACGCTGTACGGCGGGCTGGATATGTGGCTGCACTGCCTGGGCATCAAGCTGCCGTGGACTTTCTCGCATGGCCAGCCCGACCACGCGTATCTCAAGCCCGCAGCAGACATGCCCAAGATCGCCTATCCCAAGCCGGACGGCAAGGTGAGCTTTGACAAGCTGTCCAGCGTGTTTATTTCCAATACCAACCACGCCGAGGATCAGCCCTGTCATTTGCGGCTGAAAGACGCTTCCGTGCCAATCCGGGTGAATCTGGCCCAGTTTGACGCGCCGGAGCAGCGCTATTGCCCGGCTGGGGTGTACGAGATTGTCCGCGAAGGCGACACCGCCCCGCGTTTGCAGATCAATGCGCAAAACTGCCTGCACTGCAAAACCTGTGACATCAAGGACCCCACCCAGAACATCGTCTGGAGCGTGCCGGAAGGCGGCGGGGGGCCGAACTACCCGAATATGTGATCCATCCGCCGCTGCTGCGGGCCTGGCCACTGGCTGGCCCGCCACAGCGGCCTGTACCGAGTTTGCCGTCTGATGACGGCCAACCCCGCCGGCTTGTCGCAGGGACGGTGGGTGCTGTAATGCATGGCTGATAACGGCTATCGCAGGGAAATTCAGGCTGCCCGGCCTGAAACAGAGAAGGTCAGCAGAGCCTTCCGACTACATCCTACAAAGCAAGAAACCCCGGAAACACAGGAGGAACAATGTCTCGCAATATCTACCAACGGGTGCGTGAAAACCCGAAATTCAATGAGCTGGTCACCCGGCGTGGTCGCTTGGGCGCCCTGCTGTCGCTGATGGTGCTGGGCAGTTATTATCTTTTTGTCATGGTGGTGGCGTTCAGCCCGGACACCCTGCGCACGCCGCTGCACGAAGGCGGCATGCTCACCGTGGGGGTGCCGGTGGGTGCCGCCATCATCATCGGCTCGTGGTTGCTCACCGGCTACTACGTGCACAAGGCCAATAGCGACTTCGATCGCCTGAGTGCCGATCTGGTCAAGGAGGTGAGCAAATGATCGCCCGTCTGACCTCACGTTTGAGCGCGCTGCTGCTGGCCGGCAGCGCCACCCTGGCCTGGGCTGGCCCCGGTGCCGTGGAAGAAGCGCAGAAACAGCCGCTGAACCTGACCGCCATCGGCATGTTCTTCGTGTTTGTGCTGGGCACCCTGGCCATCACCTACTGGGCCGCGCGCCGCACCAAGTCCACCTCGGACTTCTACACTGCCGGCGGCGGGATTTCCGGCTTCCAGAATGGCCTGGCCATTGCCGGTGACTACATGTCTGCCGCTACCCTGCTGGGCCTGTCCAGCATGGTGTTTGCCAAGGGCCTGGATGGCTTTATCTTTGCCGTGGGCTTCTTTGTCGGCTGGCCGGTGATCCTGTTCATGATGGCCGAGCGCCTGCGTAACCTGGGCCGCTTTACCTTTGCCGACATCGCCAGCTACCGGCTGGACCAAGGCAAGATCCGCACCTTTGCCGCCATGGGTTCGCTCACCGTGGTGTGCTTCTACCTGATCGTGCAAATGGTCGGTGCCGGCCAGCTGATCAAGCTGCTGTTCGGTCTGGATTACGCCACCGCCGTGGTGGTGGTGGGCGTGCTGATGGTGGTGTACGTCACCTTTGGCGGCATGATCGCCACTACCTGGGTGCAGATCATCAAGGCCTGCCTGCTGCTGGCTGGCGGCATCGTGTTGTTGTTCATGACCATGAGCAAGTTTGGCTTCAGCCTGGAAGAAATGGCCGCCAAGGCCGTGGCCACCCACAAGGACGGCATGAAGATTGTCGGCCCCGGCTCGCTGCTGGCTGACCCGGTGTCTGCTGTGTCGATGTCGCTGGGCCTGGTGTTTGGCACCGCTGGCCTGCCGCACATCCTGATGCGCTTCTTTACCGTGCCCAACGCGGTGGAAGCGCGCAAGTCGGTGTTTGTCGCCAGTGGCTTTATCGGCCTGTTCTTCCTGGTGGTGTGCACCCTGGGTCTGGCTGCGATTTCCATCGTGGGTGGCGACCCGCAGTTCTTTGAAGGCGGTAACCTGGCTGGCAAGCTGATCGGCGGCGGCAATATGCCGGTGATGCACCTGGCCAATGCGGTGGGCGGCAACCTGTACCTGGGCTTTATGTCCGCCGTGGCGTTTGCCACCATTCTGGCCGTGGTGTCTGGCCTGGCGCTGGCTGGCGCTTCTGCCATTGCCCACGACATCTACGCCCGCGTGATCCGTCAGGGCAAAGCCACCGAAGCCGAAGAAATGCGCGTGTCGCGCTGGGCTTCGCTGGGCCTGGGCGTGGTTGCCGTGGTGCTGGGCATTGCCTTTGAAAAGCAGAACGTGGCCTTCCTGGTCGGCCTGACCTTCGGTATCGCCGCTTCGACCAACTTCCCGATCCTGATCCTGTCGATGTACTGGAAGGGCCTGACCACCCGTGGCGCACTGGTGGGCGGCATTGTCGGCCTGGTGTCGGCAGTCACCTTCGTGGTGCTGTCCAAGGCGGTGTGGGTGGTGGTGCTGAACAACCCGGCTCCGATCTTCCCGTACGAACAACCGGCCTTGTTCTCCATGCCGCTGGCGTTCTTCTTCACCTGGCTGTTCTCGGTGACCGACAAGAGCGCACGCGCCAAGAGCGAAATTGAAGCTTTCGACGACCAGTATGTCCGCTCGCAAACCGGGATCGGCGCTGCCGCCGCCTCGGCTCACTAAGCGACTAGCTGTTTCGTAACGTCTCTCTCTCCGCCAGCGGAGTTTGCCCGACCGTTCCCCCGGTCGGGCTTTTTTTATGTGTGTGGTTGAGAAACCCCGCTTGGGCGGGACGAATGCGACGCCAGTGCCGACATTCCGGCAGAAGATCACTCCTGGTTGAATGCGTGACCAATTGGCAATGAGTGGTTGTGATGGTACGCGGAGACATCTATTTGGTGACAGGATCTCCATCAGCACATTGATGGTCTCAATGCACCGCATGAGCAGCGTATCCAGGGCCTCTATGAACAGCTGCGCCTGGCACGCCGTCGCCTGTTCGGCCCCAGCAGCGAGAGCCACTCCGGACAAGGCGGGTTGTTTGACGAGGCGGACGCGGTGGCGACCGGTGCCAGCGAAGCCGACGACACCGTGGCGCTACCGGCTCCTACCCAGCCTCAACCAGAACCTGCCACGCACAAGCCTCGCGGCAAGCGCAAACCCCTCCCCGCCGAACTGCCGCGCGTCGACATCATCCATGAACTGCCCGCCGCCGAGCGCACCTGTTCATGCGGGACGCCAATGGTCGAGATTGGCGAGGACATCAGCGAACAGCTCGACATCGTGCCGATGCAGATCCGTGTGCTGCGCCACATCCGCAAGCGCTATGGCTGCCCCGCAGGCCAGCATGCGCCGGTCAGTGCGCCGGCACCGGCGCAGGTGTTGCCGAAGAGCAACGCCAGCAACGATCTGCTGGCGATGCTGCTGACCGCAAAATACGTCGATGGCCTGCCGCTGGCGCGTGTCGAGTACGTGCTGGGCCGAAGCGAGGCCATTGTGCCACGCCAGACGCTGGCGCGCTGGGTGATCGGCACCGCGCAGGCGCTGCAGCCAGTGTTCAACCTGCTGCGCGACACGCTGCTTGAGTCAACGGTGATCCACATGGACGAGACGCCGGTGCAGGTACTCAAGGAGGCCGGGCGAGCGGCACAGTCGCAAAGCTATATGTGGGTCCAGCGTAGCGGACTGCCCGATAGGCCGGTGGTGCTGTTCGACTAT
>ERZ724510.2377-NODE-2377-length-10153-cov-4.519608_pt1 | contig 10153 bp, 12 predicted proteins | sample MGYA00376043_ERZ724510 | MGnify/ENA primary metagenome ERZ724510 (study PRJEB28724, sample SAMN07190888) | wastewater metagenome | isolation source: influent of sewage treatment plant in Hong Hong | place: USA: Christiansburg, Virginia | collected 2016-03-01 ... | reverse complement strand
TTTTTCTCAATTTTACACTAAAATAGATTTTTTGGAAAGCTTTGCAACAGAACCGATGATTGTATCTTTTAAAGTTTCAAAATCATCATCAGAAATTGATTTTAAATGCTCAATAGTTGTCGCATATTCAAAGAGTAAATCAATGCCCAGACTTTCAATTTCTTTCGCTTCGCTCTCACTGCCCCTCGACGTTTTAGTAGCCTTTCCCTCACTTCGTTCAGTCCAAGCCAACTAAAAGTTTTCGGGCTACTCTCTCCTTCTCCCCCTAATAATTAATTAAAATCTTACTCTGTATATTTCTGCTAATCATTCACTAAACAGCACAGAAAAACAAACACGTATCATAGATATAAATTAGCGGTCAATGCGTCACCACTCCCATTAGAAGCTTGTATTTGCGCTTCAATGACCTTATACAACACAATATTAATAGGAAGAAAACTTCATTTTTCCTCTTAGTTCTATAAAAAGTGTGGCTAATTTGAGGCAAAATATTAAATTAAATTTGCCACAAATTAATGGCTCCACTATTATTTTTAATCAAGAAGTAGTAAATAATCTTATTTTTTTACTACCAGACTGTCTTTAGATATTAGCTTTTCGTCACCCACTAAAGTTGACATAGACCCACAAAAAACTCAAAAACCTTGCAATGTAAGACTGGCACGGAGAAGACCAATCTATCATCACAAGGTAAGAGTATTCAAATCTTATTGAAGACTCAAATAATAATAAATTTTAATTAAGGATAGTAATATCATAGATTTTTCTAGAAGTTTCTTGAGGTGAAATTTTCGTTACCTGTCTTTTATCTTCTAAGAAATTACCTTCTTCAAGTGAAGTGGAGAGACCACTCCAAGGTTCCAAAGCAATGAATGGACTTTTATTAGTTGTAGACCACAGAATCAAGTTCGGAAAATCATCAAAATCTACTCGAAGACCTTTACCAGACTTCCTTGACCGAAGCGTTACGCTACGAGACTTGAGCTGGTCAAGTGTAATGGCATCATGGGAAAAAAGTGAGTAGTCCAAATCGAGAATCTTTTGATTTTCCAAAAAAGGTGTCCTATCTTGCAAATCTAATAATCCTGTCTCAGGAAAACTCTTTGGTATCGAGCAAGACTCAACCTCACTAAATTCAATATAATAATCCTCATAGTTTTCACCTTCTACTAAAGGACAATTGAATGCTGGATGGGCTCCAATAAAGTAAGGCATTGTTTTTTCAATTTCCAAGTTCGTTACCTGAAATTCGGTTCTAATTGATTTACCATTCAAGGTATAAACAACTCTCAGTTCAAACTGATATAGGTAATTATCAAGCATCTCAGCATTTGGTTTAATACTAAAGGTCACGCTATTATCATTGACTTCTTCCAGAATAAATTCTTCTTTTCGAACAAAACCATGTCTACGAATAAGACCTGTAAAAAAGGGGCTTTCTTGAGGTCTATAAATAGCCCAATCATTTCGTAAACTACCACAGATAGGAAATAGAATAGGCGCCTGTCCATTCCAATAATTTGGATCAGCTTGCCAGAGATACTCTATCCCATCCTTGTCTTTAATCGAAGTCAGTTGACCACCAAGTGTTTTAAACTGAACAGTAAGATACTCGTTTTTTAATTCGATAGTCACAACTAATTCCTTTCTTTTTATTATTGGAAAGGCAAATAATTTACCTCAAAGTGAATAGTCTCACGTATTTCTACATCGAGTGATTGTAAAAATTCCCATTCAAATGCTGATAACTCTAAATCAGAATGGCAAATCCACTCTTTTCCAGTTGAAACATACCATTTACCACATTTTAGCAACGGGGTAGCTTCAAGCTCAGGAATCATAGGACAGTCTTCGAAACTAACAATATATACCTTTTCAAAGCCTGGTCTAAATAAGTGTTGTACTTTTTCTAAAGTATCGGATAACAATTTTTTACATTTTCAAGTAATATTACTCTATCACTTGAGTTTCTGCTACTTTCTTATACCAATGAGCTGATTTCTTAGGATAGCGTTCTTGCGTGTCAAAGTCTACATAGAATAGTCCATAACGTTTTTCGTATCCGTTTGACCATGAGAAGACATCCATAAGTGACCACATGAAGTAACCTTTAACATTTGCACCATCCGCAATTGCGTCTGATAAAACTTCCAAGTGTTTCTTCACGTAATCAATACGACCATCATCATAAACGGTATTATCTACAAACTCATCTTTGTATCCAAGACCGTTTTCAGTGATGTAAATCTTCTTGTAGTTTGGATAATCATTTTTCACTCGCATGATTTGGTCATACAAGCCTTCAGGATAAATAATCCAGTCCCAATCCGTTCTAGGCACATAATCTGGTGCGATTCGGCGACCAACACCTTTAATCTGGTACTTAGAACTTCCTTTTTCACCCTTACCATTGTGAATGATTTCAGTCTCACCATCAAAGGCTTGCATCCAATCACTCATGTAGTAATTGATACCAAGGAAATCGTTCAAATCTTTAGCTGCTTCAAGTGCTTGGAAGTCTTCATCACGAAGATCAAGTTCTCCACCATTTTCAGCTAGGATGTGGTTGACCCCTTCCATCGTTTTATCTGAATAGTGTCCAAGGTAGGTTGCATCCAAGATAAATTTGTTATGGATGATATCTTCTAACTCAGCGGCACGAACATCTGCTGGATTTTCTGGATCATAAGGGTATTTGGTTGGCAACGCATGTACTACACCAATTTCGCCTTTATAACCTTTATCTTTATACAATTTCACAGCACGTGCATGAGAAACCATCATATTGTGGTGTGATTGGAAGACTTTGGCAAGATCATATTGAATGCCTGGAGGGAATTTACCAACCAAGTATTGACCATCTCCAATTGGGCCAATTTCATTGAAAGTTGTCCAGTAGTTTACTTCTGGGAACTCTTCAAAACAGAAAGCGGCATAATCTACAAAGTGTTCTATATTTTCGCGGTTTAAGAAATCTCCATCTGAGTGAAGAACTTCTGGTGTGTCAAAGTGGTGCAAAGTCACGAATGGCTCAACATGACGTTTGTGGCACTCGGCAAAAAGATTATGGTAGAATTCAACACCTTTTTCATTTACTTCGCCATAGCCAGTTGGGAAAATACGAGACCAGGCAATTGAAATACGAATACCATTAACGCCATATTTTTCAGCTAATTCTAAATCAACAGGATATTTATGGTAAAAATCACTTGCAGGCTCTGCTGTGTACCAATAATTGTCTTCAAGATACTTATCCCATGCAACTGGGCCTTTACCATCCGTGTGAGTCGCACCTTCTGCTTGATAAGCAGCTGTAGCACCACCAAAAATAAAATCTTTAGGAAGTGTTTTAGTCATATCTATAAATCCTTTCAAAAAAAGCATTTGAAACGATATTCTGAGTTCCGGAAACCAAGGAAATGAAATGCAATGATATGGTTAACAATATTATAAGGAACTGAAAGAATAATCTCGTCTCAAATAACTTTTACAAATTTATTAATCAAACTGTTGTTGAACAAATGCAAGAGCACCTTGTCCATCACGTGTCAATTTGATATATTGAGCTCCTTCAGTTTTTGCAAGTTTAATGCCCAATTTATCTGTTTCAGCCTTCATATCATCGAAGTTTGAAGCGACCTGTGGAGCCAAGATAACCAAGTCAAACTCTGGCAACATTTCACGGTGAGCACCGTAACCACCCGCTGCCGCTTTGACTGGAACATTGTATTCTGCTGCTGCTTTGTTCAAGGCATTGGCAAGCAAGCCACTTGTACCTCCACCTGCACAAAGAACAAGGACATTAGTTTCTTTTGTGATATTATTGTTTGCTGCTACATCTTCTTTAGCAACGCCTGCTTTTCCAAGAACGGCATCTGCTTTAGTAGTATTGAAGTTTGCAGCTACTTTTTCTTTAAAAGCATCGTTTGTTTTACCAGAACGTTCTTCTTCAAGAATTTGTTCATCGTATACCTTAACAAATGGGTAATAAATGATAGTATCAACAACTATCAAGAGTCCGGCTAAGATAAATGCTAGAACTTGGAAGTTAGTACCGAGTACAATTCCCAACGGACCAGGAGTAACCCATGGAAGGTTGGTAGAGAATGAGTTCATGTTCAATGTGTCAACAAAGAATTTAAAGATCCAAACGTTGGCAATCGGAGCGAAAATGAACGGTATAAAGAAAATCGGATTCAATACGATTGGTGCACCAAATAAGATTGGCTCATTAACCCCAAAGAATGTTGGAACAACTGAGGCACGTCCGATGGCACGGTTACGTTCTGATTTACAAATCCACATGAACAAGAATGGAACAATCAATGTAGCTCCTGTTCCACCCATGGTAACAATAAACATTTGAGTACCAGAAGTGATAACTTTATCTGCATGTTGTCCAGCTTGGATAAGATGCAAGTTGGTATCGATATTGGCATAAGTGATAGCAGCGATTGCTGGTTCGACAATTGAAGGACCGTGGATACCAACAAACCAGAAGAAGGCATAAGCACCAAAGATAAGTGTAATTCCAAGGTAACCATCTGCAGCTGAGAAGAGAGGAGCAATAAGGGTACCGATTGATTCTGCAACGGTTACATCAAGAGTTGCCTTAACAATGAGTTCAAGTCCATAAAGGAGAACAACCGATACAGTGAATGGAATCAAGTCTTTAAATACTTGAGAGATATTTGGTGGAACCTCTTCAGGCATACGAATAGTAACATTATTTTTTACACAGACCTTGTAAACATTAACTGTCACAAAGGCTGCAATAAATGCTGTCAAAAGACCTTTTGTTCCCATGAAGGCTGACAAGAAGCCTCCTTCTTTTGCAGGCTCAGCTGCCATCAAAAGGAACCCTACCATAGACGCTAGCATCGTAGATAAGAAGTTAATCTGATTGGTCGCAGGTAGGTCACGGTTCATTGAGTCCGTCAAAGCTTTAGCGGTAGTACCACCAACAAAGAATGCTAGGATACCCATCGAATAGCTATAAGGAGTCATCAAGAAGGTCTCAATGTCTTTTGACCAGTGGAATCCCCAAGCATTTGGGACATAGGCAATAAGGATAAAGATAGATGAGAAAAGGATGACTGGCATACCAGCGATAAATCCATCACGAATAGCACGAAGATAGATGTTTCGAGAGATTTTCTCAAAGAATGGTTTCCGTTTCTCAATAAGTTCAATTAGTTTATTCATTATTTTGCTCCTCTTTTATAAAATTCTATGAGGTGATGAATCACATCTTTTAATAAGATAGTAGTCATTAAGTGGTCCTGACCATGCATCATGGTAACGCTGTATGGAAGTTCCTCCCCAGAAGCTTCTCGAGCCAACATAGCTGTCTGAGAATTGTGAGCCTCTGCAATACAGCTTCCTGCTTCTACTACAAGACTATCTGCCTTAGCGAAATCACCATTTTCAGCCGCTTTAAGCGCTTCCAGAAGTTTAGAGCGAGCATCTCCAGCATAAGCAACAATTTCAAACCCTAAGAGAGTCATCTCTTCTCTGTTCACAACATATCCTCCGTTTTATGTTTTTACTATACTTTATCAGTCCATGGACTAGCTGTTTTAACAAGAACTTTGTTAAGTTCATCAATATTTTCGAATCCAGTAGTACGCAACCATTCACGTGCTGCTTTTTCACCTTCTTTGATGTAAGGTTCTACAGATCCTGCCCAAGTAGCACGTCCACAAAGCACACCATTAAACTTGGCACCTGAGTCGTGAGCAAATTGCAATGTTTCTTGGAACAATTTAGCAGATACACCTGCACTTAGGTAGATGTATGGAAGGTTAGTCGCTTCTTCTTGTGCTTTAAAGAAGTCAGCAGCTTCAGCTTTACTGTAAACCACTTCACCATCAGCAAAACCTTCGACATATTTAACGTTAACTGGTACTTCTACTTTAAGAACATCAATGTTAAAGCGTGGATCAGAGAAAACTTTCATCGCTTCAATGACTTTGCGAGGTTTCACTTTTGCATATTCAACAGAACCTGCATCTGAGATTTCTTCATCATAAGCAAGGATTTCCAAGAAGAAAGGAATATCTTCAGCGACACATTCAGAACCAACACGTTCAATATAAGCTTGTTTTTGTTGGTTAAGTTCATCTGAGCTGTCTACATCATAGTAAAGCAAGAACTTAACGGCATCAGCGCCTTGCTCTTTGATACGTTTTGCAGACCAAACATCCAAGCAGTCAGGCAAACGTTTTGTACTTGATGTATCATAACCTGTTTTTTCATAGGCAAGAAGAAGACCTGCTTCTTTATCCAATGCTTTTGTTGCTGGAAGTCCATATTCAGGGTCAAGCAACATTGAAGAAGCGTATTTTGTAAGTTCATCAGCAACCAAAACCTTTAGTTCTTCCATTTGAGCTACAGTTGGTTCTGTATCTTGATACTGTGCCATCAAACGTTTCAAAGCACCACGTTGGTCAAATGCCAAAGCTGAGATAAAACCGTTTTTATCTGAAAGTTTTTCCAAAGATTTGCGTTTCTGTTCTGTAAGTATCATTTTTATACCTCTTTTACTCCAATTTGTGAGTTTAGTGTTTCGTAATTAGTCATATTCACATGCCCTGTCATTGTTTCTTGAGCATTTAACATACCCAATGTCATCGCATGTTTTAATAAGTCAGCGTCACTTTTTTTACTATTTAAAGCTGATGCAATACCAGCTACCGTTGAGTCCCCTGATCCGACTGGATTAACAACTGGGATATCAGGAATATCTACCTTATAGAAAACATCACCATGTTTTGCAAAGGCACCGTTTCGACCTAATGAGACCACTATCCATTCGATACCACTAAAAAGTGACTCTTTAAGAACGTCTTTAAGTTCTTCAATATCTTTTGTTACTTCTTTTCCAAGCAACTGTGAAAGTTCCTCATTATTAGGTTTGATGGCAGTAGGTTTAGCCGACGATTTTAGAACTGTTTCAAGAGGTGCACCTGAACAATCCAAAACGACTGCTACTCCTTCATCCGAAGCAAGTTGGATAAGTTTTTCATAATAATCGTTGGGAAGTCCTGAAGGTAAACTTCCTGAAATTGTCACAACTTCTGATTGTTTAATAAGATTGCTATAGTGGTCAAGAAAGCCTTCTGCTTCTTCATGAGAAATTGTTGGTCCTTGTTCCAAAATTTCTGTTTGGTTACCCTCGTGTAAGATAGCAATACAGTTTCTAGTGTTTCCTGAGATTTTATAAAAAGCTGGACTAACAGGAGATTGTTCTAATTCGCTTTCAATAAATTCACCAATTTTACCACCTAAGAAACCTGTAGCAGTAACTTTATCACCAGATTCATACAAGACTCTAGTAACATTTAAGCCTTTTCCACCAGCTGTCTTACTAACATCTTTCACCCTATTCACTGTATCAATTTTCAATGTTTCTAGAGGATAAGAGATGTCTACTGAAGGATTTAGTGTGACTGTCAGAATCATTGGTTATACCTTAATCGTGGTACTCACCACGGTCCCATTTTTCAAGGAATTCTGTAAAGAAATCCTCATCTGCTTGATGTGCATTATGTTTTTCAACGTGTTCGATTTTTGCAATCAATTTTTTATTTTCTTCTGTTGGTTTGTACTCAGCTTCAATGAAAGCTTCAATGATGTCATTCATAAGAAGACCACCAGTAATCATTCCACCAAAACCGATAACATTCGCATTAAGTTCTTCCTTAGCATATAGAGCTGACGTCATATCACGAACCAACGCTGAGCGAACACCTGGAACTTTATTGACTGCATTGTTAATGCCGACACCTGTACCACAGATACATACTCCCAAGTCTGCTTGACCACTTACTACTGCTTCACCGACTTTTTTACCATAGATAGGGTAGTGAGTACGTACGTGGTCATATGTTCCGAAATCAAGTACCTCATATCCTTTTGATTTCAAGAATTCTGATACTGCCATTTTTACATCTGTGACAATGTGGTCACATCCAATTGCGATTCTCATTTTTTAACTCCTTTTCTTAACACATCTTGTTAAGCATATCTACTCGGATTTGATGACGTCCGCCATCATATTTACCATTGACGAAACTTTTAGCGATGTTTTTAGCAAGCTCATCACCGACGATTTCAGCGCCAACCGTAATCATTCGTGAATTGTTATGTCCACGTGTCATATAAGCTGAGCGTTCATCTGAAACTTCTGCTGCAACCATACCTTTAATTTTAGTTGCTACCATGAATGGACCAGCTCCATAAGCATCAATTACAATACCTAAGTTTTGCTCATCTTTATTTACTTCAGAGGCAACTGCCAAGGTAACATCAACAAAATCTTGTCCGTCCTTAGTCACATCAATTACCTCAAAACCTTCTTCTACAAGAAAATTTTTCACAACATCTTTTAATCTCGTACCTTTGAGATCTGCACCAACAACAATAGCCATTTTGACTACCTCCTAAATTTTAGAAATAAATGCTACGTAGAAATAGAAAATATTTTGCAAAATGTTCGAGATAACGCTTTCATCATCTCTTTATTTATATAATATCAAACATCCAAACAAAAAGCAACGCTTTTTGTTTATTTTTTGTTTTTTTATTTGTTTTTTTTAAAAATAGATAACACCGTTAAATTATTGTTCATTTTTGTTCATTTAATCCATCACAAAATGGACGTGAAATATCTATTCAAGTATTACAAAAGTCTTTTACTTTCTATAACTTACTGATTAAGAGGTCCTACTTTATTTTCGTCTTATACAAAATCTGACCTAAGCTAATATACGTCAATCCTCTGTTCTTATTTCATCATCTAACGTTTTTTTGTTTGAAATTGTTTGTTTTACCTTGAAAACATTTTTTTTTATGATACAATTAAAAGAGAATTATCTTTGGGAAAAAATTACTTTATGAGAGAAGAGTCTTCATATGAACAAAAAACTACGATTAGAAAAAATTTTAGATATGTTAAGGATTGATGGGACCATAACCACAAAAGAAATAATAGATGAACTAGATATTTCCGATATGACAGCCCGTAGAGACCTTGATGCTCTAGAAGCTGATGGACTTTTAACACGTACTCATGGTGGTGCACAATTGCTTTCCTCTAAAAAGACACTTGAAAAGACACTTGAAAAGACACATATCGAGAAGAAAAGTCTAAATACAAAAGAAAAAATTGACATTGCTAAAAAAGCCTGCTCTTTAATCAAAGATGGCGATACTATTTTTATTGGACCCGGAACTACACTTGAACAACTGGCATTAGAATTGAAAGGTCGTAAAGGTTATAAAATTCGTGTCATTACAAATAGTCTCCCTGTGTTCTTGATTCTAAATGATAGCGAAACCATTGATTTATTGCTTCTTGGCGGTGAATATAGAGAAATAACTGGAGCTTTTGTAGGTTCAATGGCTTCGACAAATTTAAAAGCAATGAGATTTGCCAAAGCTTTTGTTAGTGCAAATGCTGTTACCCATAATTCTATTGCTACATATAGTGACAAGGAAGGTGTGATTCAACAACTTTCCCTAGACAATGCTGTAGAAAAATTTTTATTAGTAGACAGTACTAAATTCGATCGATACGATTTCTTTAACTTCTATAATCTAGATCAACTCGATACCATCATTACAGATAACCAGATTAGCCCTCAACACTTAGAGGAATTTAGCCAGTACACTACTATTTTAAAAGCGGACTAGAATTATGACTTATAAAAATATTGTTTTTGACATGCCTTGAAATAGTAGTATCTTTTAAACCATCCATTGAAACAAGTCTTACGTTTTCTAGTCGATTTTTATTAAGCTCATAGTAGCTCATTAAGTCAATAGGAGCTTCAAGAAATATAAGTCGTTCAGGTGTGCCAACGTCAATATTAAGACCAGTAGAACCATCACCAAGCACCTTTTTAAGGCGACCATGTTCATGTCGTAAGTAGTTTTCGTGAATACCTTGCAGACTACAGCCAATGATTTTTTATCTTTATTTAAAAATTTAAAGACAAGGACAGGTTCAAATATACCATCAGAACCTTTTAGCCTAGCTTGGGCTAACACCCCTTTAGAACGAAAAGTTGTGATAGTGTCCTCAGAAAGCCCTCTTGTGTCGCCTAGGAACGTTTTTCCTTGTTTAATATGATCATATTCATTTGAT
>ERZ724510.2376-NODE-2376-length-10158-cov-11.467485_pt1 | contig 10158 bp, 11 predicted proteins | sample MGYA00376043_ERZ724510 | MGnify/ENA primary metagenome ERZ724510 (study PRJEB28724, sample SAMN07190888) | wastewater metagenome | isolation source: influent of sewage treatment plant in Hong Hong | place: USA: Christiansburg, Virginia | collected 2016-03-01 ... | reverse complement strand
TGAGTGGGCAGCCGTTGCCGCACTGGCCGGTGTTGCCGCAACCCTTGACGTTGCGCGGCACGCGCGCATGGTGGTAACCGAGCTTCTCGCAGCCTTGCGCCAGCAGGTTGTTGTTGCCGTTGGGGGGCACTTCGGTCCACGGGTTGACGTTGAGCCGCTCGCGAACCTGGGCCAGGTACGGCGCCAGCTCCTGCGGGCTCATCTGCGTCAGGCCATGCACGTCCCTCCAGTGGGCCAGGGTCTGCTCGGGCGGCGACAGGCAGGTGGTCCAGTTGACGGTGGTGCCGCCGCCGACGCTGCGCCCCTGCAGCACCGTGATGGCCTGATCCTTGGTGCGCTGCGCGCCGGCCTCCTGGTACAGCGCCGGCAGCGCCTGGGCCTCGTTCTGCACGAAGGTGCGCGCCGTGTGGTAGCGCCCCTCTTCGATCATCACCACCGATAGCCCGGCCAGGGTCAGCACCTCGGCGGTGAATCCGCCGCCCGCACCGGTGCCGACGATCACCACGTCGGCGTTGAGCGTCAGATCGGACTGCAGGGCCGCGGCGTCGTGAATCTTGCGCTGCTTCATCGTTGTCATGGCTGCTTTCTCATACATCGACCCCTGGGCCCGGCGCAATGGGGCCGCGATAGCCGATGGCGTCCCAGGCCTGTGGCAGTGCGTAGTAGCTGGACGTGACCAGATCGTGCAGGGTCAGAAAGATCAGGCGCCGCAGCTGCAGCGAAGATCCGCGCAGATCTAGCAGCCAGACCTGCACCTCGGCCACGCTGGCGTCGGCCCAGCCACTCCAGCGTCCGGTCAGCAGCGCGCGGCCAGGCGCCAGCGTCAGCATGCCCAACAGGTCCCTGAGTTCGGCCTGGGTGTGTGGCGGCAAACTGGCGATGCCCTGATCCAGCCTGGTCAGAAAGGCATCGATCATGGCTTGCCGTGGTTCGGCGCCGCTGGGCAGCATGTCGTTGAGCACCGCCTCTCCCACCTTGGCCCACAGGAGCTGTGCGCCAGGGCTCAGGTGCGCGGCCTGCGGCAGTCTGGCTTGGGGCGAGCCGTCAGTGATGCGGGTGGCGACGTAGCCACCCACCGCGAGGGCCGCAGTACCGATCAGGCCCAACTTGAGCAGCGAGCGTCTGCGCGTGGAGGTCGTCGGTGTAATGCTTGGCATGGCTGCTCTCAGGCTGCGGACTTCAGGGCTTTGACGAGATAGCGGAACTCGTCGGCGCAACCTTCTTCGATCTGGCCCTGCGCGAACCTGGCCACCGTACCGCCCACCAGCGGAATGCTGCACTTGACGACATGCTCGATCTGGTAGACGCAGCCCTTGCCCGCAGGCTGAAGACTGAACTCAGCCGTCATCTTGACGGGCTGCCCGACGATGTCCATCGTCAACTTGCCCGTGTAGCCGCCGCCGTCCGGCGTCCAGGTCTCCTCGAACTGCAGGTCGGACTCGGGCGACAGCACCTTGGCCACCAGCGCCGGCAGCTCGCGCTTGACGTGGCGCTTCATCGATACCGCGACACCCTTACCCGCCTTCTTGGTCGTGACCTTGGCCGAGATCTCGCCCAGCGCCAGGCTGCGCGCTTCCAGCCACTTCGGGTCGGTCAGCAGGGAAAACACCTTCTCGATCGGCGCGCTGTACTTCTGTTCCATGGTCATCTCCTGTGGGTTTGTCGGGCGTGTCCGCAAGGCGCGCCCTTGTCGCGTCAATGAATTGAACGATCTGTCCGAGCGCCGCCTTGGACTCGGGCAGGAAGTCGAACAGGGGGAAAACGTGCGGCATGTCGTGCCACACCTGCAGCTTGGCGCCGGGGTGGCGCTGCGCGAATCGCACCGAGTCGTCCAGCAGCAGCTCGGAGCTGCCCACCTGCAGCAGCAGTGGTGGCAAGCCGGCCATGTCGCCGAACAGCGGTGAGGCCAGCGGCCAGGTGCGTATCGCGTCATCGGGTGCGACGAAGCGGGACAGGGTCTCGAAGCCACGCGCGGTGAACATCGGATCCAGACCGTCATTGCGGCGCACCGACTCGCCGCTGAAGGTGGCATCGGTCAGCGGCGACAGCGCCACGGCGCAACTCGGCACCGGCAGCCCTTCATGCACGATGCGCTGCAGCAGGCCGAGCGCAAGGTTGCCGCCCGCCGAGTCGCCAGCGACGACGATCTCGCGTCCGGCGTATCCACTTGCCAGTAGCCAGCGATAGGCCGCCATGGCATCGTCGGGCGAAGCTGGGAACGGGTTCTCAGGCGCGAGCCGGTAATGCGGCATCAGCGCGGCAGCCTGGGCAGCCCGCGCCAGCCGGGCGACGAAGGCGCCGTGCAGCCGCGGCGTCTCGACGACGAAGGCGCCGCCATGCAGGTAGAGGATGACGCGGCGCGCACTGGCTGCCTGTTCGGCGGGAGCATTGAACCAACTCGCCGCGCAGTGCTGGAGCGCCACGACCTGCCACAGTCCGCCGGTCTCGTCGTGAAAGAGCGCGCGGTCCAGGCGTGCGGCCCAGTCGCGGATGGCGCCGACATCGCCACTTTCCTGCAGCGTGTCACGGAACAGGCGCATCGCCGGCGCGAAGACCTCGCGCACGACGCGCTTGCGAATGCGGGTGATCGGCATCTGCCTGCCCTAGCGCTTCGCGCGCTTGCCGAGTTCGTCGAGTTGCACCAGGCTCTCGCGCGGGCCGACGTGGCGCATCAACTGGATCACCGCCTGCCACTCGCCGAGCGTGGCCTTGAGCTGCGTGACCTGCCGGCGCACCAGTTTGCGCACCCCCTCGTACGAGCTGCGACCGGCCTGCTGAAGGGCGTCGAGATCCTTGCGGCGCGCGTCCACCGGCACGGCGGCGATTTCGGGCAGACCGCGGCGCGCCGCTGCCTTGGCTGCGACGGATGCGGTCTTGCGCGTAGCGCGCGGTGCGCCGCTCGGGGCGGTGGCGCGGCTCGCCGACGTCTTCGGCTTGGGCCTGCCGGAAGCAGAAGCAGAAGCGCCCTTGCGTGGCGATGTGGTGGTGGTGGTCATCGTCATTCCCCTCTGCCCTTGGCAGCCGGCCGTGCGCGCGCGCTCCCGGCGAAGCGGAAACGCACCGCCATGTCGAACGCCGTTTTCGTGAAGGCCAGCACTTCGGCGAACTCTTCGTCGCTCAGGCGCCGGGCGTCGTCGTTGCCGCGGTAGAGGTTGGCCAGCTCGCGCTCGCGCCCGGCCTGCACCACCAGGCGCCCGACGCCCAGGTCGTCCATGGCCTTCCACAGTTGCGGGTTGTAGGCGCGCGCGAGCTTCATCGTCGCGGTCAAGGGGTCGCTGCGGCCGAGCACGCCGCCCAGGCGCAGCACCACCTCGAACGGCAGCGCGGCCACGCCGCCTTCGGCGGCGGCCAGCATCTCGGGGTCGCTGAGGTCGACGGCACGCGCCAGCTCGTCGACGGTCAGGCCGGCGGCCTCGCGCATGCGCTTGAGCGTGGCGCCGGCGCGGCCGATCACGGCCTGCTTCTTCGGGTCGCCCGTACGCGCCTTGACGATGCCCAGGGCCATCTCGGTGGCCGGCCCGGCAACACCCAGCACCGAGTCGGTCCAGCCGCGCAGCTGCTGCGCCAGGTTGACCAGCGGCGCGCTGACCATCGCCAGCGGCTGCCTCACGCCCGCGCGCGACGAGGCGGCGGTGGCCGCGCTTCGTTTCGCGCGCTTCTTGGCGGCGGGGGGGCTCACTTCTTCGCCTCTCTCAGCTCGCGGCGCAGGATCTTGCCCACGGTCGACTTGGGCAGCTCGGTGCGAAACTCGACGATCTTGGGCTTCTTGTAGCCGGTGAGCTGTGCCTCGCAGTACCCGCGCACAGCCGCCTCGTCCAGCGCCGGATCCTTCCTGACGATCACCAGCTTGACCGCCTCGCCGGTCTTGGCATCGGGCACGCCGACGGCGGCGCACTCAAGCACGCCGGGCATCTTCGAGATGACGTCCTCGATCTCGGTCGGGTAGACATTGAAGCCGCTGACCAGGATCATGTCCTTCTTGCGGTCCACGATCTTGAAGTAGCCGCGCTCGTCGACCACGCCGATGTCGCCGGTGCGGAAAAATCCGTCCTGGGTCATCACCTTGGCCGTCTCGTCGTCGCGCTTCCAGTAGCCGGCCATCACCTGCGGCCCGCGGATCGCGATCTCGCCGGGCGTGCCCATGGGCACCTCGCGGCCGTCGTCGTCGAGCAAGGCCAGCTCGGTGTTGGGCAGCGGCACACCGATGGTGCCGGTGTAGGCCGTCGAGTCCACCGGGTTGCAGCTCGCCGAGGGGCTGGTTTCGGACAGGCCGTAGCCCTCGCAGATCGGGCAGCCGGTTTTCTCCAGCCACAGCGCCGCGGTCCCGCTTTGCACCGCCGAGCCTCCTCCCACCGACAGCACCAGGTTGCGCCATTTCACGCTGCCGAATTCCGGGTGGTTGGCCATCGCGTTGAACAGCGTATTGACAGCCGGGAAGCTGTGGAAGACCTCGCCCTTCAGATCCTTGAACACGGCGCCCATGTCGCGCGGGTTGGCCACCAGGATGTTGCGCGAGCCCATGCGCATGCCCAGCATGATGCAGGCGGTGAACCCGAAGACGTGGTAGATCGGCAGCGCGCACACCACTGTGAACTGCTGGTCCTTGGGCACCTTGGCCACCGCCGGCCCGTACCAGGCCTCGGATTGCAGGATGTTGGCCACCAGGTTGCGATGCAGCAGCATCGCGCCCTTGCTGACGCCGGTGGTGCCGCCGGTGTATTGCAGCACCGCGATGTCGTCGGGCCCGACCTTGGTCGCCTTCAGGGACATGCGACGCCCCTCGATCAAGGCCTGCTTGAAGCTCACGCTGCCCGGCAGGCTGAAGGCGGGCACGAGCTTCTTCACGCGGCGCACCACGGTGTTGACGACCAGGCCCTTGAGGCCCAGCAGGTCGCCCATCGAGGCGACGATCACATGCTTCGTGGGCACCTTGGCTGCCACCTGCTGCAGCGTGGTGGCGAAGTTCTCCAGCACGACGATGGCCTTGGCGCCGGAGTCCTTCAACTGGTGCTCGAGTTCACGCGGCGTGTACAGCGGGTTGACGTTGACCAGCACGAAGCCCGCGCGCAGGATGGCCGCGATGGCCACCGGGTACTGCGGCACGTTGGGCAGCATGACCGCCACGCGGTCGCCGCGCCTGAGGCCTAGCGACTGCAGGTACGCGCCCAGCGCCCGCGACCAGGTGTCGACCTCGGCAAAGGTGAGGGACTTGCCCATGAACGTGTAGGCCACCTTCTGGCCGTGCGAGGCAAAGGCCGCTTCGAGCAGCTCGACGAGCGAGGCGTGGGCCGCGACGTCGATCGTTGCGGGCACGCTCTTTGGGTACTGCTCCAGCCAGATCTTGTTCATAGGTGTGGTGCGTTGAATCGTTGGAGCTCGGCGTGGGTCGGCGCCTCAGCGGGTGAGAAAGCGCAGAACGAAGTCGGCCAGCCGGCCGTACGGGGGGGTCAGCAACTTCCCGCTCGACAGCCGCGCCTGGTGGTACACCGGGCGCAGCTTCGAGAAGGTCTGGAAGCCCTCGTAGCCGTGGTAGTGGCCCATGCCCGACTCGCCGACGCCGCTTTTTTCGATTTTGTCGACTTCGCCTTTGATTTGGCCTGGATCTTCCATGATCAGGATACTGAGCATGGCGCGCGAGATTTCGTTGATTTGGACCTTGATCTCGTTGGCAACCGCGGTCTTGGGGTAGCGGTCAGTGATGATGGTGGAGAACTCCGCATTGAGGCTGTTGATACGAACGTACGCCAGCGAGGCCAGGATCGCCATCAAGGCAATCACCAGCGTGAAACTCACGGTCAACCGTTTGCCCAGACTCATGTTCGCGAACATATGTTTTCCTTCATATCCGGAATTGCACTGCGGCATCGCAATGGCAACCAACTCCCACACAGTTTGCCACTAACCTATGCGAAAACCGGCAAAAATCATTAGTAAATTCCCTAACTCTGTAACACGTTACCGCAGTTTTGCGGCCAGTGCCTGCGCACAGGCAAAGCCGCTCGACCAGGCCCACTGGAAGTTGTAGCCACCGAGCCATCCGGTGATATCGGCCACTTCACCGATGAAATACAGGCCACTTTGCCGCGATTCCATGGTTTGGCTGGAGAGCGCGGCGGTATCGACGCCACCGGCGGTCACCTCGGCCTTGGCGTAGCCCTCGGTGCCGGTGGGCGTGAGTTCCCAGCGCGCAATTTGTTCGCCCAATGCGGCCAGCGCCTTGTCGGAGGCTTCATTCACGGGGCGCTGCCAGTCATGGCCGCGCATGGGTCCACGCCCGACCCAGGCGTCGGCCAGGCGCGATGGCACCAGGGTGGCCAGCACATTGGCAATCTTGCGACGGTTGCCCTCGGCTTTGGCTTGTTGGAGTTGCTCAGCCACTTTGTGCGCAGGGGCCAGGTTCAGCCGGATGGGGGTTTGCGGTTGCCAGTAGCTCGATATCTGCAACACCCCTGGCCCACTGAGCCCCCGGTGCGTGAACAACAGGTCTTCGTGGAACTGCGCGCCGTCCTTCTTGCTGCCAGTGGCGATTTCCACGGGCAGCGAAAGACCGCTGAGCTCTGCGAAAGGCGCCCACTGGGTGGCGTCGAACGTAAGTGGTACCAGGGCGGGGCGGGTTGGGACCACGGGCAAGCCAAATTGCCGGGCAATGTCGTAGCCCCAGCCGGTGGCGCCAATCTTGGGTATGGAAAGCCCGCCCGTCGCGACCACCAGGGCTGCACATCGCAAGACCCCGCGGTCACTATCAATTTCATAGCTGCTTGCGCTTATTCCATGGGGGCTGGAGTCCAAAAACCTTACAGAATGCAGTGTGCAAGGCTGCCAGTGGCTGACGTTCGCGGCAGCGCACTCGGCCAGCAGCATGTCTATGATGTCCTGCGCAGACCGGTCGCAAAACAACTGGCCCTTGTGTTTTTCGTGGAAACCGATGCCGTGCTTGCGTACCAGCTCCACAAAATCGCGGGGTGTGTAGCGGGCCAATGCCGACTTGGCAAACCGCGGGTTCTGCCCCAGGTAGTTCGCGGCGCTGACCTGGGTGTTGGTGAAGTTGCTACGCCCCCCGCCGGAAATTCGGATTTTCTCTGCCACCCGTGCACTGTGATCGATGAGCACCACGCGCAACCCCAATTGCCCCGCCACCGAGGCACAAAACAAACCGGCCGCACCGGCACCGACGATGGCGACATCAAACTCTTGCATGGGATTGAGTGTAGGGGGAAACACGGTTGTCCCCGTGCGGAGGCACTTGCACAATAGTTGACTCATTCAAGCCTGCGCTGCTCCCCATGAATCCCATTGTTTATGCCATTCCCGTGTTCATGCTCACCATCGTGTTCGAGGCCTGGTGGGCTTGGCGCAAGCGTCTGGCGGTGTACGACATTCCCGATGCCGTGACGAGTCTGCACCATGGTTTCCTCAGCCAGGTGCTGGGTGTGTTTACCAAGTTTGGCATTTACGTGGTGGTGTTTGAGACCTTTCGTGCCACCGAATGGCCCACCGACCGGTGGTGGCTCTGGGTGCTGGCGCTGCTTTTTTACGACTTCTGCTACTACTGGGCGCACCGCCTCGGGCATGAGGTGAACGTGCTGTGGGCCTCGCATGTGGTGCACCACTCATCGGAGTACTACAACCTCTCCACCGCTTTGCGGCAAACGTCGACGGGCCGGCTGTTTGGTTGGATTTTCTACCTGCCCATGGCGGTAGCGGGCGTACCGCCGGTCATTTTCATCACCGTGGGTTTGATCGATCTGCTCTACCAGTACTGGGTGCACACCGAGCTGGTCGGGCGCTTGGGTTGGTTTGACCGGGTGTTTGTGTCCCCGTCGAACCACCGTGTGCACCACGGCCAAAACGACTACTGCATTGACAAAAACTACGGAGGCATTCTCATCCTCTGGGATCGCATGTTTGGCACTTTTGTGGAAGAGCGTGAGGGCGAGAAGATTCATTACGGCATCCGCAAGCCCCTGCGCAGCTTCAACCCGGTGTGGGGCAACCTGCATTACTACGTCGATTTGTGGAAAGAGTCCCGTGCAGCCCAAGGCTGGCGTGCCAAGCTGGGCGTCTGGTTGGCGCCACCGGGTGGTTGGACCGATGCGCCCATTGAGCATTTCGACGGTTCTACGTTCGAGCGCTACCAACCTACTGCACCGGGGCCGCTGCGCTGGTATGTGGCACTTCAGCACGCAGTGGCGGTGCCCTTTATTTCCCATTGCATCGCTGTTGCAGACCGCCTGCCGCGCGCCTTGGGTCTGACCTATGCGTTGGGCATTGTGGTGTCCAGTGTATTTCTGGGCGCCTTGCTGGAAGGGCGGGGCTGGGCACGCTGGGCCGAAGCCGCGCGTGTAGCCGCAGTGGGCGTGCTATTTGCAGTGGCCACGGATTGGTTTGGTTTTGCCGCTCCTGATCCGTTGCGATGGGGCTTTTTGCTGTTGGGTCTGGGAAGTGCGTTCTACCTGCTGCGCTTCGGTACCGTGGCTTCCAAGGAGCAGGCGGCATGAACGCGGACGCACTGTCCGATTTGGTGCTGCTGCTGGCCTGCACCGCTTCTGCCTGGTTGTTCGGGGCGGGACGGCCTGCCTGGCGCGGCGGCATGTTGCTGCTGGGCTTGGCAGCGGCTGCTGGTGTGCTGCGCTACAGCGGCGTCGATTGGGCGCTGGGGCCGCACCGTTTTATGAGCCTACTGGCCGCATGCGTGGCCTTTTTGCTGATGCTCACCGCCCTGCGCTGGCCCGAGGCGCCGTTGGCGAAGCGACCTACGGCGGTAGGGCGTTTTGTGGTGCTGGTAGGTGGCTTTGGCGTAGCCGTCAGTCAAATGGGCGCCCCGCTGTGGGCGCAGGTGGTGCCCGGGGTGAGTGCCATGGTTATCGCCTGGACCATGCTGGAGCGCCGCTCAGTCCCGGGTGTGCTGGGCAGCGCCGCGTTGCTGGGAAGCTTTGCGGTAGCGGCTCTGGCGCCCAACGACACAGTGCTGGCCGGGCTCTTCAACAAGACGCAGGCTTTGCACTACCTGCTTGCCTTGGCCGTTGTCGCCCTTGGTGCGGCAGCGGGGGCAATGCGGCGGGCTTAGGCGCGCGCCAGCGCCACGATGTGCCGTACTTGGCGTGCAATAGGCTCCGGCACTGGCAAGACGCCGTCCAGTACCGCGCGAATGTAGCCGGCCGTGCTCTCTGGGCTGATGTCGCTGGGCAGGTCAGGCAGCTGGGCCAATGAACCCTCCTGGCGGGGCTCCAGTTCATCACAGCTGCCATTTCGCACCGCCTGCATGCGCGGGCAGCGGCGGGGGTCGGCCACTGCTTCACCTTCGGTGCCGCGTAGCAGCAGTGCGGTAGTTCCCAGGATTTGCAATGTGGCAGCCATGGAGTCAGCGTACTCCGGGTGGGTATAGCTGCTCACCAGCAGGTGCGCGCCGTCGCAGGGTGCGAGCAGCTTGACCAGGCTGTGGGCACTGTTGCGCAGGCCCAGGGTGTGGCGCACCTCCAGCAGCTGCTGCAGTTGCGGGTGGATGGCTGCGGTAGTTGCAAACTGGACCTCGCCGTTTGCTATGGTAGTGATAGCTGCTTGCGCAGGAATGGCGAGGGCTGCGAGCACATTTTGTGTAGAAACCCGGCTGGCTTCGGTGTTGGCGCCGTGCACCAGTACGGGTAGGCCTTCGCGGGCGAGAAGAAGTGCCAGCAAGGGTGTCAGCAGCGGCAGCTTGCGGGCGCCGTTGTAGCTGGGAATGACGACCACCGGCTGGTCGCCGGGCGCCCGGATGCGCTGCATGCGCTGGTGCACGGCATCCAGAAATCCCGCCATTTCATCGGGCGTTTCGCCCTTGATGCGCATGGCAATACAAAAGGCGCCGAGTTCGAGCGGGCTGACTTGTGCGTCCAGTATCTGCCCCATCAGGTCGGCGGCTTGCGTGCGGCTGATGTCGCGGGCGCCTTCCTTGCCCCGCCCGATGTCTTTGATGTAGTGTCCGATGCCCATGGCCTAGTGTTTTTGCAACTTGCTGTACAGGCCGGTTACTTTATCCATGACTGTGAGCAAATTCTCGCTGGCACTGAAAACATTTGCCGCGTTGCCGGTGCTGGGCTTGGCCGAAATGGCTGCACCGAACAGGACCCACGGATAGGAAATTCAACCGCATGAGGCCAAGTATGGCACGAGTTTTGGGCC
>ERZ724510.2375-NODE-2375-length-10160-cov-4.381395_pt1 | contig 10160 bp, 8 predicted proteins | sample MGYA00376043_ERZ724510 | MGnify/ENA primary metagenome ERZ724510 (study PRJEB28724, sample SAMN07190888) | wastewater metagenome | isolation source: influent of sewage treatment plant in Hong Hong | place: USA: Christiansburg, Virginia | collected 2016-03-01 ... | reverse complement strand
CAAACTTCACGCCCTTGGTGTCAGCGGCGACCTTGAGCATGGGTTCCATGTAGCCAAAGGTGGTGCCGAAAATCAGCGTGTTGCCTTGGGCGGCCATGTCGCGGATCACGCGCTCAGCGTCAGCGCTTTCTGGCACTTTTTCCACGAAGGTGGTGATGATCTTGTCGCCGAATTCTTTCTCCACCGCTTTGCGACCGTTGTCGTGGGCGTAAGTCCAGCCGCCGTCACCCACCGGGCCGACATAGGCAAATGCCACCTTCAACGGTTCGGGCTTGGCCGGAGCCGAGGCCGCAGGTGCAGCCGGTGCTGCTGCCGGTTTGGCTTCTTCTTTTTGACCGCACGCGGTCAGGGCCGCAGCCGCCACGGCGGACAGGGCCGCCATCTTGAGCAAAGTACGTTTTTGCAGATCGGTCATTGATTTACCTTTGAGGGACAGTGGAGAAGACAAAATTATGAACAGGGGTGAAACGGCCTCCCAGGTGATGCGGGCATGTTCACCTTGATCCAAGCTGGGTTGCGCGAAATCAGCGCCAACACCACGATGGTGGCCACATAGGGCAGCATGCTCAAGAACTGGCTGGGCACATCGACACCCGCGCCTTGCAGGTGAAATTGCAGCATGGTCACGCCGCCAAACAGGTACGCGCCCAACAGCACCCGCGCCGGTCGCCAAGTGGCAAAAGTGGTCAGCGCCAGCGCAATCCAGCCCTTACCGGCCACCATGCCTTCAACCCACAGCGGCGTGTAGACCACCGAGATGTAAGCCCCGGCCAGCCCACACAGCGCGCCGCCCGCCATCACCGCCAGCAGCCGAATGCGGCGCACCGGGTAGCCCAGCGCGTGTGCCGATTCAGGCGATTCACCCACTGAGCGCAGGACCAGCCCGCTGCGGGTGCGGTACAAAAACCAAATCAGCCACGCCGTGAAAGCCATCACCATGTAGACCAGCGGGTGCTGGCGAAACAGCGCCGGGCCAATCAGCGGAATGTCGCCCAGCAGGGGAATGGAGAAATGGGGCCGTTCAGGCAGCTTTTCTTGCACGTAGCGGATGCCCGCAAACGCCGAAAAGCCCACGCCAAACAAACTCAGCGCCAGCCCGGTGGCGTACTGGTTGGTGCCCAGCCAAATCACCAGCCAGCCGAACACAGCGGCCATCAGCGCGCCTGCGCCCATGCCGGCCAAAAACCCAAGCCAGTCGTTGCCGGTGTGAACCACGGTGGCAAACCCGGCAATGGCAGCGCAGAGCATCAGCCCCTCCGCGCCCAAGTTGACGATGCCTGCGCGCTCGTTGATCAACAAGCCCAAGGCGGCTATCGCCAGCACCGTGCCCGCGTTCAGCGTGGCGGCCAGCAGCAAGGCATAAGACTCCATCAGGCAGCTCCCTTGGCAAGTTTGAAACGGTAAGCCACCAGCGTGTCCGAGGCCAGCAGCGTGAACAGCAGCAGCCCTTGGAACACCCCGGTGATGGATTTAGGCAAGCCCATGCGCGACTGCGCCAGCTCGCCGCCGATGTAGAGCATGCTCATCAGCAGCGCCGAAAACACCATGCCCACCGGGTGCAGTCGCCCCACATAGGCCACGATGATGGCCGCGAAGCCGTAGCCCGCAGGCACATACGGAGTGAGCTGGCCGATAGGCCCGGCCACTTCCAGCGCGCCCGCCAGGCCCGCTGCGCCGCCCGAAGTCAACAGCGCCACCCACAGCGCCTTGCGCGATGAAAACCCCGCGTAGCGCGCCGCCGCCGGAGCCAGCCCGCCCACTTGCTGGGCAAAACCAGCGCGGGTGCGGAACAAGAACGCCCACAACCCCGCCGCGCCCGCCAGCGCCAGCAGCAAGCCCACGCTGACGCGCGAGCCGCTCATCAAACGCGGGATTTGCGTGACCGCATCAAAGGTGCGGGTCTGCGGGAAGTTAAAGCCCATCGGGTCTTTCCAAGGGCCGTAAACCAAGTAGCTGAGCACCATGTCGGCCACATAGACCAGCATCAGGCTGACCAAAATCTCGTTGGCGTTGAAGCGGTCGCGCAGCAGCGCCGTCACGCCCGCCCATGCCATGCCGCCCAGCACCCCGGCCAGCAAAATGGCCAGCACGATCCAGCGCCCGGTGTTCGCGTCGGCCAGCAGCGCCACGCCACCCGCCGCCACCGCGCCGATGATGAACTGGCCCTCGGCCCCAATGTTCCAGACGTTGGAGCGAAAGCACACCGCCAGCCCCAGCGCAATCACCAAGAGCGGCGTGGCTTTCACCATCAACTCACCCACCGCGTAAGCGGATTTCAGCGGCTCCCAAAAGAACATCTGCAAACCTTGCAGCGGGTTTTTGCCCAAGGCGGCAAACAAGCCCACCCCAATCAGCACCGTGATGGCCAGCGCCAACACCGGCGAGGCGTAGCGCCAAAACACCGACGGCTCAGGCCGCGCTTCAAGCTTGAACATGACGTGCCTCCTCAGCTCCACGCTGCGGCACGTCGTCGTGCCACAAGCCGCTCATCCACGCGCCCATTTGGGCCACTGTGGCTTGGGCACGCGGCACCGAGGGCGACAACTGCCCTTTGGCGATGACGTGCAAACGGTCGCAAATTTCAAACAATTCGTCCAACTCCTCACTGACCACCAGCACGGCGCAACCGGCGTCGCGCAGCGCCAAAATCTCGCCGCGAATCTGCGCCGCTGCGCCCACGTCCACACCCCAGGTCGGCTGCGAGACGATCAGCAACTTCGGCCCAGCGCTGATCTCGCGGCCCACAATAAATTTCTGCAAGTTGCCGCCCGACAGCGATTTGGCCGCCGCGTGCGGCCCGCCGGTCTTGACGTTGAAGCGGGCGATGATGTCCTTGGCCTGCTGCTCCAGCGCGCCCAAGCGAATCCAACCGCTGCGGCCCACCGCATCGGTGCGCGTCAGCATCAGGTTTTGCGCCAGCCCCAGCGTGGGCACTGCGCCGCGCCCCAGGCGCTCTTCTGGCACAAAGTGCAAACCCAGTTTGCGCCGATGCGCCGGGCCAAAATTGCCCACCGCTTGGCCGTTGACCTGCACCGCATCAGCGCGGGCGCGGGTGTCTTCGCCCGACAGCGCATACAGCAGCTCGCGCTGGCCGTTGCCCGACACGCCCGCAATGCCCAGCACTTCGCCCGCACGCACTTGCAGCGAGACTTCACGCAAGTCCACGCCAAATGGCGACTCGCGCTCCAAGCTCAGCGCTTGCACGTTCAGCACGGTGGCTCCGGCTTGGGTGGGCCGGTGCGTCAGGGCGGGCGGCTCGGCACCAATCATCAAGCGGCTGAGCGAGGCGTTGGTTTCTTCTTGCGGGGTGCACACGCCGGTGACTTTGCCGCCGCGCAGCACGGTGCAGGCGGTACACAGCTCGCGGATTTCATGCAGCTTGTGGCTGATGTACAAAATGCTGCACCCTTCGGCGGAGAGCTTTTTCAGCACCACGAACAGCTTTTCGACCGCTTGCGGTGTCAGTACCGAAGTCGGCTCGTCCAAGATCAAGAGCTGCGGGCGACTGAGCAAGGCGCGGATGATTTCCACGCGCTGCATCTCGCCCACGCCCAGCGTGTGAACGGGGCGGGCGGGGTCTATATCAAGGCCATATTCTTCGGCTTTGGCGCGGATTTGGCCGGTGACTTCGGCCAGCGTGAGCTGCTTGTCCAGCCCCAGCCAGACGTTTTCAGCCACGGTGAGCGTGTCAAACAAGCTGAAGTGCTGGAACACCATGCTGATGCCCAGCGCCCGCGCTTCTTGCGGGTTGCGCACCTGCACCGGCTGGCCGTTGAACAGCACGCTGCCCTCGTCGGGCTTGACCGAGCCGTAAATGATCTTCATCAGCGTGGACTTGCCCGCGCCGTTTTCGCCCAGCACGGCATGGGTTTCGCCCGGTTGCACTGTGAGGGACACGTCACTGTTGGCGACCACGGCGGGGTAACGCTTGGTGATGTGCGCCAACTGGAGTCGGGGATGCGTCATCGTGAATCCATCTTTTCTTCAGGGCGGTTGTGGAATTGCTGGGCGCAGATTGTGCCGCCACCGCGCGGCACCTCAGCCAGTGTGACCCGCAGCAAGAGACGTGCCCAAACCGTGCACCACGGCGTGCCAGCGACAAGCCCGATTGTCAACGCAGGCTGGCACGGTATACGCTAGGAACACCGGCAACCTGAGGAAAGCTGTTCTATGAATCACCCCGTCCTTCGCTTCATCCGGCGCGGCCAGACCGTCACGCTGCACGATGTGCCGCCCAGCCGCACCTTGCTGGAGCTGCTGCGCGAAGACCTGAGCTGCACCGACACCAAAGAAGGCTGCGCCGAAGGCGACTGCGGCGCTTGCACCGTGGTGTTGGCCGAGCTGGAACCGACATCGCCCGCCACCGAGCCCGCCGCCCTGCGCTACCGCGCCGTGAACAGCTGCATCCGGCTGGCGCATTCCATCAACGGGCTGGCGCTGTGGACGGCGCAAGACCTCGACAGCGACCCGCTGCTGGTGCCCGCCGCCTGCTCGCACCCGGTGCAAACCGCCTTGGTGCAGTGCCACGGCTCGCAGTGCGGCTTTTGCACGCCCGGCTTTGTGATGAGCCTGTTTGGCCTGTACCAAAACCAGCCGTCCGGCCAAGCCGTGACACGCGAGCAAGCGCAAGTGGCGCTGTCAGGCAACCTGTGCCGCTGCACCGGCTACCGCCCCATCGTGGACGCAGCGCAGCACATGAGCGCCCTGCCCCCCGTCCATGTCAATGAAGCCGCGCTGCGCCAGCAACTGAGCGCGCTGCACACCACCGCCGCCAGCGCGCCCGCCCCCAGCTACCTTGCGCCCGACAACTTGGCCGACTTGCTGGCCGCCCGCGCCGCCCAGCCCCAAGCCCAGATCGTGGCCGGTTGCACCGATGTGGGGCTGTGGATCACCCAACGGCATCAGCAATTTGCACAACTGCTGGACGTGACCCGCGTCGCCGAACTGCGCCAAGTGCTGCGCCAGCCCGATCACCTCGCCATGGGCGCGGCGGTCACGCTGACCGATGCGTTTGATGCGCTGGTCGCCGACCGCCCCGAACTGCGCGCCTTCACCGAACGCTTTGCCGGTTTGCCGGTGCGCAACGCGGGCACGCTGGGCGGCAACGTGGCCAACGGCTCGCCGATTGGCGATTCCATGCCGCTGCTGATCGCGCTGCACGCCCGCGTGGTGCTGGCCAGCGTGCGCGGCAGCCGCGAACTGCCGCTGGAAAATCTGTACACCGGCTACCGGCAAAACATCATGGCAGCAGATGAGGTGCTGGCGTGGATCAAAGTGCCGCTGCCCGCCAGCGCCCACGGCGAGCCCAGCGGCGCAGCACACAAAGAATTCTTGCGCGCCTACAAAATCTCCAAGCGCCAAGACGACGACATCTCCGCCGTGTGCTTGGTGGTGCGGCTTTCGGTGGCCGACGGGCGCATCGCCGAAGCCTCTATCGGCGTGGGCGGTGTCGCAGCGACGCCAGTGCGGGCGGTGCAGACCGAGGCCAGCTTGCGCGGCCAGCCCATGAGCGCCGCCAGTTTCGAGCGCGCCGCTGCGGTGCTGTGCGCCGAGTTCAGCCCGATTTCGGACATGCGCGCCTCGGCCTCTTACCGGCGCACGGTGCTGGGGAATTTGCTGCGCCGCTGCTGGCTGGAAAGCCAGGGCCAAGCCAACGTCTCGCTGGCCACATTGAATCTGGAGCCCGCCGCATGAACACCGCTTTGCACACCACACCGCCGCTGACACCCGCCTGCGGCACCGCCCAAGCGCACGACAGCGCCGCCGCCCAAGTGGCGGGCCGCGCCCCCTACATTGACGACATTCCCGAAACGCGGGGCACGTTGCACGCCGCGCCCATCCTCTCGACCGTGGCGCATGGGCGGCTGAACCGCGTTGATGCCAGCGCCGCGCTGGCGCTGCCCGGCGTGCGCGGCGTGGTGCTGGCGGGTGATATTCCGGGCGATCCCATCCTCGGCGCTTTCGCGCACGATGAGCCGGTGTTTGCCATCGACACCGTGCAGCACGTCGGCCAAGTCATCGGGCTGGTGGTGGCGGAGACGGTGGGGCAAGCGCGCCGCGCTGCGCGGCAAGTGGTGCTCGACATCACCCCGCTGCCCGCCGTGCTGACGGTGCATGAAGCCATGCAGGCGCAAAGCTTTGTGCTGCCGGCGGTGCGCGTGCAGCGCGGCGACGCGCAAGCGGGCTTGGCACGGGCCACGCACACGCTGAGGGGCCAATTGGAAGTCGGCGGGCAAGAGCACTTCTACTTGGAAGGCCAAATCGCCTACGCCTTGCCGCAAGAGCAAAACCAATGGCTGATTCACACCAGCAGCCAGCACCCCGGCGAAGTGCAGCACTGGGTGGCGCACGCGCTGGATTTGGCACAGCACCAAGTGCGGGTCGAATGCCGACGCATGGGCGGCGGCTTTGGCGGCAAAGAAACCCAAGCGGGCCACTTGGCTGTGTGGGCCGCCGTGGCCGCACGCAAGCTGCACTGCCCGGTCAAACTGCGGCTGGGTCGCGATGACGACTTCATGATCACCGGCAAGCGCCACCCCTTCGCCTACGACTACACCGTCGGGTTTGCCGACGACGGCCTGATCACCGGCCTGCAACTGACCATGCTGGCCAACTGCGGCTTCAGCGCCGACTTGTCTGGCCCGGTGGCCGACCGGGCCATCTTTCACGCCGACAACGCTTACTTTTTGAGCGACGTGGACATCGTCTCGCACCGCTGCAAAACCAATACACAGAGCCACACCGCATTCCGAGGCTTTGGCGGGCCGCAAGGCATGATCGTGATCGAAGCCATCATGGGCGACATCACCCGGCACTTGGGCGTGGACGCGCTGCACGTGCGCCAACGCAACCTGTACGGCATCACCGAGCGCAACGTCACCCACTACCAAATGCCGGTGGAAGACAACATCATTGCGCCGCTGATCAGCACCTTGGCCGCCACCAGCCGCTATGCCGAGCGCCGCGCCGCCATCACCGCTTGGAACGCGCAAAGCCCGGTGCTCAAACGCGGGCTGGCGCTCACGCCGGTCAAGTTTGGCATCAGCTTCACGGCCACGCTGTTCAACCAAGCGGGCGCGCTGGTGCATGTCTACACCGACGGCAGCGTGCTGGTGAACCACGGCGGTACCGAAATGGGTCAAGGCTTGCACACCAAAGTGGCGCAAATCGTGGCCGATGAACTGGGCGTGCCGTTCAAGCAGGTGCAAGTCAGTGCCAGCGACACCGCCCGCGTGCCCAACGCCAGCGCCACCGCCGCCAGCAGCGGCACTGATTTGAATGGCCGCGCCGCCCAATTCGCCGCCCGCAATGTGCGCAATAACTTGGCCGCGTTTGTCGGTGGGTTGGACGGCTGCGGCGCAGGCGCGGTACGCTTTGCGGGCGGACACATCATCACGCCGCAAACCAGCCGCGCATTCAACGACGTGGTCAAGCTGGCCTACGCCAACCGCATCCAACTGTGGAGCGACGGCTTTTACCGCACGCCCAAAATCCACTACGACAAGGTCACGCTGACGGGCCGCCCGTTCTACTACTTCGCCTACGGCGCAGCGTGCAGCGAGGTAGTGATCGACACCCTAACCGGCGAGAGCCGCGTGCTGGCCGTGGACATCCTGCACGACGTGGGCCAGTCCATCAACCCAGCGATTGACCTGGGCCAAGTCGAAGGCGGCTTTGTGCAAGGCATGGGCTGGCTCACCACCGAAGAACTGGTCTGGGACAGCCAAGGCCGCCTCGCCACCCACGCGCCCAGCACCTACAAAATCCCGACCAGCGGCGATGTGCCCGCGCATTTCAAGGTCAACTTCTGGCACGCACCCAACTGCGAAGACAACGTGTTCGGCAGCAAAGCCGTGGGCGAGCCGCCCTTCATGCTGGCCATCAGCGTGTGGGAGGCGATTCGGGACGCGGTGGCCTGTTGTCGTGCCTCAACAACGTTACCGCTGGATGCACCTGCTACAGCTGAACGGGTGCTCAATGCTCTTAGAATTTCCGCACAAGAAGGTGCATCCGACCCTTCACCTGTGCAACTCTAAGAAAGACATCCCATGCGCTTTTCCGCCTCCTTGTTGACCCTGTGCTTGGCCTGCGTTGGTGCCACCACCGCCACCGCCGCCGATTGGAGCAACAACAGCATGGGTTACCGCTTCATGCCCTCGACGGCGGAGCCCGATGTCAGCGACAAGATCATCAAAAACGTCTTCAATTTCACCCACACCAGCGGTGACAAATTGGGCACCAACCAGTTCAGCATCGACTTGCTGCGCTCCAACGCGGCAGATCCGGCCAATGGTGGCGGCGGCAACGGCGCGCAAGAATGGATCGGCTTTTACAAGCGCAGCTTCTCGCTGAAAGCACTGACCGGCAGACAAGACGACTACGGCCTCTTCAAAGACGTGCGCCTGAACGCCCGCGTGGACGCTGGCACCAAAAACACTGCGTTGGCACCCCAACCCTTCAAAGGCCGCGTGGGCGCGAGCGTGGCGTTGCCGGTGGCTACTGGTTCTTGGGATTTGGGCTTGGATCTGTACAAAGAAACCAACCATGACGGGATCAAAAAGAAGTTTGTGAGCTACGACTTGACTCCGGCGCTGACCTCGTCTTGGGCCATCCCGATCGCTGGCGGCAGCGTCGAAGGCTTTGTGGATGTGATCGGCCCCAAGGGCAACGGCACTCGCACTGAAGTGCTGCTGCGCACCAGCTACATGTACAACTTGGCCGACACCGGTTTGCGACTGGGCGTGGGCATTGAGTCTTGGCGCAACAAGTCGGGTTGCAACAAGAACATCCAAACCCATTGCACCTCCACCTCCCCCATGCTGCTGGCTGACTACAAGCTGTAAACATGGCGCTCGCATGGCAGCACTGGCCGCTCACCGACCACGCCAGCGCCATGCGTTTGGTTGAACGTGTTCGAGCCGAAGCAGCACAGCAAGGCGTGGCGCTGGCCTTTGAGCCCCCGCCCGCGCCCACCAGTTGCTGCGGGCGCGGCTGCAACGGCTGCGTGTGGGAAGGCTTCTTTGCAGCGATGAACTACTGGCGCGAAGCCGCCATCCTGACGCTGTCAGACCCCAGCCAATGAACGCAAACCGCTGGGGTTCACCAAATTCACCACCCGTCCCGAGCCGCTGATCAAGCGCTGCTCGCGCAAATGGCGCAGCACGCGCGACAAGGTTTCCGGGGCGATGCCCAGTTGCGCCGCAATCAGGCGCTTGCGCTGGTGCAGCATCACCGCCAGCGAACCCGGCTCGCCCACAGGCTCGGCGTGGCGCAGCAGCCACTCGGCGCAGCGCGCCTCGGCATCTTTGGCCAAGCGGCTCACGGCCAATTCGGTTTGCTGACGATGCGCCCGCGCCATGTCGCGCAGCACCGTTTGCACCGCGTTTGGCAACGCATTCAAGCCCACCTGGAAATCCACCAAGCGCACCCAACGCAGAACCACCGGGGTTTCAGTCACACCATCCACAGCGCTGGGCAAGTCCAGCACGGCGGCGGTGGCCTCCAGCCAAAACGGGCCTTCAACCACACCCAAACGGTGCGCCAACGTATCGCCATCTATCAAGCCCAAAGCGACGCGACCTGAGTCCACATGCAGCACTTCATCCAAACGCACGGATCGTCGCAGCAACGGCACCCCCGCAGGAATGGTTTGAGTTTCGGCAGAAAGATTGAAGGACTGGAATGGAAGCATCATGCGGCAACTGTGCGCTACGCCCCCAGAACCCACCTTGACTGAAATCAAAATTGAGACAGTTGGTCATACCACTTATGTCATGGTTGTCCTAGAAAAACGGCATATTTCCTGCACCGCAGCCAGCACCCGCTCCCTGTCATCTTGTTTTGTATTCACGCCATGACCACCTTATTGATCTGCAACGCACTGTGCATCGCCACGCTGGACGACACCCGCCGCGAGCTGCGCAACGCCAGCATCTACATCGAAGGCCACCGCATCATCGCCATCGCTGCGGCTGAAGAATTGGCCCACCATGCCGCCACCGCCGACGAGGTGATCGACGCGCGCGGCCACCTCGTCACGCCCGGCCTCGTCAACACGCACCACCACATGTACCAGAGCCTGACGCGGGCCATCCCGCAGACGCAAGATGCCGAGCTGTTCGGCTGGCTGCGCGGGCTGTACCCGATCTGGGCCGGGCTCA
>ERZ724510.2368-NODE-2368-length-10175-cov-5.475395_pt1 | contig 10175 bp, 4 predicted proteins | sample MGYA00376043_ERZ724510 | MGnify/ENA primary metagenome ERZ724510 (study PRJEB28724, sample SAMN07190888) | wastewater metagenome | isolation source: influent of sewage treatment plant in Hong Hong | place: USA: Christiansburg, Virginia | collected 2016-03-01 ... | reverse complement strand
GATCAGGATGACTTTGACGTGCCGCTTTAATGGTGGCTTCCACTTCTTTAGGATGGTGACCATAGTCATCGACCAATTTTACATTACCACCGTCCAGTTCAAACTCACCTTGCACTTGGAAACGACGACCCACACCACTAAAGCCTTCTAATGCACGGCAGATTGCGCCATCAGAAACGCCTTCATCGGTCGCAATACCAATCGCAGCCAAGGCATTCAATACATTATGTAAGCCCGGTTGGTTGACCGTAACACGTAGCGGTTCACGGTCTTTACGCAGTACAGTAACATGCGTGCGCATACCATCTTGATCAACATCGACAGCACGAATGTCATTATCTTCGTTAAAACCATAGGTCAATAACGGACGACCAATACGCGGCATAATTTCACGGATATTGGCATCATCACCACATACTACAGCTAAACCGTAAAATGGCAGTTTATGCAAGAACTCGACAAAAGTATCTTTTAATACGTCGAAGCTGCCGCCATAAGTATCCATATGGTCAGCATCAATATTGGTCACAATGGTTGCCATCGGCTGTAAGTGTAAGAATGACGCATCAGACTCATCTGCTTCAGCCACAATGTAACGGCTCGCACCCAACGCAGCATTCACACCTGTACGGTTCAGCAAACCACCAATCACATAGGTTGGATCCAGATTTTCTTCTGCCAACATACAAGTTACAAGGCTGGTGGTGGTGGTTTTACCATGGGTGCCTGCAACGGCAATACCATGACGGTAACGCATCAACTCACCCAACATTTCAGCACGGCGAACCACTGGGGTACGGGTTTCAATCGCGGCTTTAATTTCTGGGTTTTCTTGATCAATGGCAGTCGACACCACAATCACATTGGCATCTTTAATATTTTCAGCACTATGACCAATGAAAACTTTAATGCCATTTTCTTCGAGCTGTGCTGTGGTTTTAGAGGCTTTAATATCTGAACCAGACACTTTATAGCCTTGGTTTTTTAATACTTCCGCGATGCCACACATCCCTGCACCACCGATTCCCACAAAATGAATGTGCTTGATACGGCGCATTTCAGGCACTTTAATTAACTTTTTCGCTTGATCAGCAGGAGTAGATGGAGACATATATAACTCTAATTTACAATTCTTGAATTAAACGAACCACATGCTGGGTTGCATCGGGTTGTGCTTTTTGACGTGCTTTGACTGCCATTTCAGACAGCAATTGGCGATTCATCAGTGGTGTTAGTAATTCTTTTAAACTTTCTGCTGTCATGTTGCTTTGTGGGCAAATTTTCGCAGCATTGATATTGGCTAAAAATTTAGCATTTGCGGTTTGGTGATCATCAACAGCGCTGGGCAGTGGGACAAAAATGGCAGCCACACCCGCCGTGGCAATTTCAGTCACGGTTAAAGCACCCGCTCGGCAAATAATCAGATCTGCATTGGCATACGCTTTTGCCATATCTTCAATAAAGGGTTGTACTTCGACCTGTAGCGTTGTCGGTATATCAGCATAACGTGCTTGCGTTGCATCTTTGTGGTCTTGACCACATTGATGAAATACCTGCATCGGCACATCCAATTGTTTCAATGCTTCTGGAACAATTTGATTTAATGCTTGAGCACCTAAAGAGCCACCGACAATTAAAATCTGTAAAGGCATCTCTGCTCTGGCACGCTCTTGATAACGCCAAGACGGATTTAAAATTTCAGTAATTTCTTTGCGCACAGGATTGCCTGTGGTGACAATTTTTGCACTTTCAGGGAAGGTATTTGGAAAGGCCTGACACACCGTTTTCGCAATACGTGACAATTGCGTGTTGGTAAAACCTGCAATCGCATTTTGCTCGTGAATGATAACGGGAATGCCTAAAGCACGTGCTGCCAAACCACCCGGTCCTGCAACATAGCCACCAAAACCAACAACAGCATCAATATTGAGCTGTTTCATATAACGCATCGCACTGAGCGTTGCTTTTAAAATTTTAAACGGCGCTAATAATTTACGCACCACACCATTACCACGTACACCCTGAATATCAATTTGATAAATTGGAATGTCTTGATTTTTTAATAATCGGTTTTCCATGCCCGTTGGCGTTGCAAGCCAAGACACTTGTACCCCGTGTTGCTGTAATTGTTTAGCAACAGCTAATGCAGGAAAAACATGTCCACCTGTACCTGCAGCCATCATCATGACATGTTGGGGCTTTGTTTTCATTGCTTTGGTCACAGTCTAATTCTTCAATTCAAAATAAAGGCAATGGAAAATTCATTTTAAGCATTCAATTGTAATCACAAACACGAAGTCGGGGAAGCGTATTTACTTTTTTTCACCAAGTGCTTGATTGTTTTTTTCTACGGATTTAAAAGTTTAAACTAGTTTTATTATTACTCGAGGCAATAATATATAATTTTATGCCTGTTTTATCCAGTTTTGTACGCTTAATTTGAACTGGTCGATAAATTCAAGCTTCTTCTGCCATATCACTTTGATTAAAAAAAAGAGCCCGCATTGGACTCTTTTTTAACCACAGGCGTTTTAAGCCTTCAAACCCGCTTCTAAAACAGCAAATAAGTCATCTGCAATAGAGGTTCCAAACTGGTCATCAATTTCACGGATACAGGTTGGACTGGTGACATTGATTTCTGTCACATAATTACCAATTACATCTAGCCCGACAAAAACCAGCCCTTTTTCACGTAAAAAAGGTCCAACTTTTGCAGCAATGGCTTTGTCATTTTCACTTAATGGACGTGCTTGTCCTAAACCACCTGCGGCCAAGTTGCCACGGACTTCACCATTTTGTGGAATACGCGCAAGGCAGTAAGGCACGGCTTCGCCATTAATCATCAAAATACGTTTATCACCTTCGACAATTTCAGGAATATAACGCTGTGCCATAATCGGTTGAGTGCCATTATTGGTCAGCATTTCAATCGTAGACCCAATATTGATGCCGTCTTGATATAAGCGGAAAATGCCTGTACCGCCCATCCCATCAAGTGGTTTGACGATTACATCCACCTGTTCTTTTAGAAATTCACGGATCAAACGGTCTTGTGATGTCACTAAAGTTGGCACTTGCAGTTCAGGAAATTGCGTGGCAAAGAGTTTTTCGTTACAGTCACGCAGGCTTTGCGGTTTGTTGATAATCCACGCCCCTTCTCGCTCTGCTTGTTCCAAAATATAAGTGGTATAGACAAAGTTCATGTCGAATGGTGGGTCTTTACGCATCAACACCACATCATAATCGGCAATCGATTCTTTTTGTTTTTCACCTAATTCATAATAATGATCATCATCTTCAAACACTTTCAGCGCTGAAATTAAACCGAATGCTTTGCCTTGTTCGATATATAAATCTTGCTGCAAGGCATATCCCAACGTGTGTCCACGACGGCTGGCTGCCCACAGCATGGCCATAGATGAATCTTTTTTCAAGTTGACGTTTTCAATCGGATCCATCACCACAAGTACGCGCATATCTTTTACTCTGATATTTTTAGATTGGCAAAAGTATAGCGGAGATTACGACAATGTGTTTTCACATTCTTGCTCAAGCTTTATCTATAATTGTGAAGATGATTGAGGAGAAATCTATGCAGCAAGCCATTATTGGGTTTCATTTGGATGATGAGCAAGATTGGGTTGCTGAGCTTGCTTGTGGTCATGCACAACATGTACGGCATAATCCACCGTGGCAAAACCGCCCTTGGGTAATGACAGCAGCAGGACGGCAAGAAAAATTAGGGATGATGTTGCAGTGTAAAAAGTGTGCGCTACAAAAATAAGGAGCTGACACCCCCTATTTTTTAAATCTTAAGCTACTCTAATTTTATGGCTCTCTTAAAGTATTCTTACTGGCAAATAAGTTTTCATCAAACTTAAATCTAAAACGCACATATGCGCCCTGAAGCGTGGTGTCACTCTCCGCCAAATCATCATCTTTATAGCCAGAGAAATTATAGCCACCTGAAACCCATAAATTTGCCGCCACCAAATAGCCCACTTCAGCACCCAACAAAATGCGCTGCCCCGAACTCATATTGGACCACAATGCGCCTGTATGCACACCAGCATCCCATCGTTCATTAATGTCATACATGGCACGCGCACTCAACATATGGGTCATACCGCTGGACTCTAATCCAGAGAAGGTGGTATTGACATTTTTTACCGCATATTGACCAGAAACAGTGAAATCCTGCGTTGGATGGTAATTCAGATGATTGGAGAAAATATAAACATGCTTTAAGTAAGAATTAGTTAAATCTGTTTGATTGTTGTCATAACGGTATTCCACTTTCGCCAACGAATCAAAACGGTTGCGTTCAGTATCGCGGTATGCCAAACCAAGCTGGAAGCGATCAACCAAACGGTCTCCGCTGCTTTGGCTCTTACTGTCTGTTTGACTAATGACATTTTTCGCCAATAAGGTCACATCATCCGAATATTTATAAGCCAGCCCTAAATTATTCAAAATCGTATCCGCTTGGTCTGCCCAGCGCGCTTCAATACGCGCAACAGCTTTCCAGTTCGGATTTTTCAAATATTCCACCCCTAAGGATGCTGCGGTGCTGTCTGAACCCCGGTTGTTGGCATTAGACAATGCTTTGGTTTGCTCAAAACTGGTGTTGGCATAAAAGCCTTTTTCAATTTCCCAGCGATTACGCAAACCAATAGCCGCTTCAGCTTCGCGCGCACTGATGCCATCACGCACACGATATTCACTAAATGCAGTGCCATTGTTGTTATATTTACTGTCAACACCAAAAACAGTGACATTACGGCGCTGGCTGCTATTTAAATCATATAAGCCATTAATACTCGAGACCAGTTCATGACGGCCATATGCTCTTAATTTGGTATTAATCTGATAATTTGCGCCCAAAGCGAAAACACGACGATCTGCTTCCGATATATCCTGCTCGTATTCAGCAAAGACATTGGAACCTTGCCAAGGTAGCTGACCCGTCAATTTTGTTCGAACCGATGTACCATGATAAGGCGCTATTTGCGTGGTATTCAACGTCGCTGGATCAGCCGATTCATCATAATATTTTAAGCCAAGCTCTACCGCCACGATCCGATTGATCGCCCGTTCAATGCTTGCCGAAACACCTTGATTCACGCCGCTCAACTGATCTTCGGTACGGATCGCTTCTAATTTGGCTAAACCAATTTTATCTAACTGAATGCGTCCTTTAATGCCACTTTCTTTACGGCCGGCAGTAATGGATGCAGCGGTGTTATAGAATCCACTATCCGCTTGGTTATGATAAAGCTTCATCTCCAAGTCTTTATAAGCATAATTTAATTCAATCCGCCCCGCATTGCCTGATAATTTTCCAGATGCATCGGGTTCAGCATTAATCTGCGTTAAGCGATCAAGGCCATCATTTACACTTTCTGAACGGGCAAATTCAGCAATGAATTTAGCTTTATCATTGGCAAATTTAACCACCGTATTCACACTGGCTAGTTGATCTTGAGCAAGTGGATTATCGCTTTTGACATAAGCGGCTCCCACTTTAACCTGCTCAGTTATTTTCATTGCACCCGATACGCCGCCAACGGTGTATTCTTCACCGCCTTGGTCAGATTCCACAGTAATGCGTAAGTAAACTGGATTCAGATCTGCATCAACACTTGGCACAGGATCTTTTAAATAAATACTGTTGCTAAAAGAATCCACTTCATAATCGGTAAAACGGGTTAAGGTCGTGCGCGTAATGATGAGTCCGGGATTGTTACGGTCACGGGTAACCACTTCGACTTTTTCACTATTGTCACGAATGTCTTGCGCATTCACGCTGCCCAAACCATAAGGGCCAGAAATACCCATTGCGCGTTGTTCATTCACAACCTGCTGGGTATTGGTCTTTGCTGCAAATGCAGTCACTTTGTATTGATCAGTTTCTACTGCACCACGGACACCAGTTAAAGAACGGTTATACTGGCCTAAAGATAATCCTTCATCATTTTCAGTACGAGTCACATAATCGCCATACATGGCATATGAACGACCTTTGTCCACACGCACATACAACTTACTGGTCGATTGCGCATCAAAACCTTTCGCGGCTGAATCACCGTAAACTGGATAATATTCATCTGGACGAATATCACGGAACAGTCGCTGATTTTTATCTTTGTCCGAATCATAGGCCAACGTGAGTAAATATTCGCCTTTAACTCGGCCTTTTAAGAACAAAGCGGCCCGTCCAGTGGTACTGCGTTGACCATCATGAGAAGAAGAAATTTCACTGAGCTCTTCTTCAAAACCATCATTTGAATTGATGCCGCTCAATTGTTTCGGATCAAACTTTTTAAAATTAATTGAGCCTTCAAGCATACCCACGGCAATGATTGGTCGTAAATCAGGCAAGAAACGTACAGGAGTATTGGCATGGAAAATGCCGCTCTCAACCGATAATGTCCCCTCACCCGCTTCAATCGGTGCTTGAATAGGCACAACCAATGTACCGCCTTCAACGAAGACCTGAATACCGGGCTGTTTTGGATCTAAGTCTAATAAGTCAATTTTACCGATTGAGCTATCTAAGGTAATTGGCGTACGGCTTGAAACTAAAGTGCCATGACGATCCACAATTTTCAAAGCCACATTAAAACGGTCATAACCATTGGCCTGTGCTGCGGCCTTGCTCGGTTCCAGCTGCAACTTATCCAATTGGTCAGGTGCAATCACTTCAATGCGTTTTGTGTCGCGGGTATTGCCCATCATGTCTACTTGACGGACTTCAATCGTATTGCGGCCTGCTTGAAGATCGACGCCAATAAAATCGAGACCTGAAACCTGCAAACTCGGTAAAACGGCCCGTTTACCAATACGTTTTTCTGGCACTTGCTCGCCATTGACCCACAGCTGTAGCTGCGTACCAGCAGCACCTTTTACCTGAACCGAAGTCTGAGGGTAAGCCAAAACCTGCCCATCTTTTAAGTTCAAAATTTCTAATTGATTATTGGCAGCGCTTTCTAAAGCAGTTTCCAAATTAATCATCTTCACTGCGCTTATCAATTCTGCGGGTGAGCCATTCGGAATAACTAAAGCTTCAGATATCGGTAAGGCAACTGAAGGTCTTATCCCTGTTTTATCCGGTTCAAACTGAACTTGTTTTAACTCTTTAATCTGCTCTTTAGAGAAATCAAGATTACAGTTGGCTTGAATACCTTGTGCAGAAATACAGCCGCTGGCTGGCTGGCCACGCACATCACTCACTTTAGAAAAAATCGGATCGAGTGTTAAATCTGAACGCAGCACTTGCTCCAAATTGGTATTGTCTTGTTCAATCTGTTTTTTTCGATCAAGGATCCGCTGCATCAAAGGTTGTGAGCACTGCAAAGTATCATCGGTAATGGCAAAATCTGCTCGATGTAGCTCGCCGCGTTTTAAATCCACAAAACGACTATTCGGATCCCCCGCTTGACGGTTGCTGATCAAAACCAATTCAGACGCAAGCGGCAAACTGGTACGGTCAACTTTTAAAACGTGGGTTTTGGCACTGATACCATAGAAATCATATTTACCTTCACTGTCGGTAATCACATAACTACCGTCTTCAAGATAAATCCGCACCCCCGGCACGCCAATCTCACCCGGATCCTGTACCCCATTGCGGTTACAGTCGGTGAACACCTTACCGACAATGAAGCCATCCGAAATCATGGCACCCGGTACGACTTCAACTTTTGCCGAAGCTTCATTGGACTCAATACCTTGAGCATCTTTAGCACGCACACGGTTAATACCATCGCCATTAAGTGCATTTGGCCCAATATAAACGCGGTATTGAACTTTAACTTCTTTATTGGGTGTGAGCGTGCCTAATCCTAGTTTTAAATAAGGTCCTTTACCGCCAACAGGATCATCCACTTTTGTTCCGTCTACGCGCATAGAACCTTGTACGTAGATAAAGCCTCTCGGTAAAGTATCGGTAATGGCAACATTAGTTGAATCTATAGTGCCACGGTTGGCCACAGTGACGGTATATTCTTCAAATTCGCCAATTTCTGCGGTTTTATTCGATGCTGCCTTTTTCACAAATAACGATGAGCTGCTGTTTGGCGCTTCTGGGTCAATCGGAATATCAATATTCAGTGCAGGATCACCATTATTTAAGGTGAACTGGCCTGCATACGACCATTTTAAATCAACCGCTTTATCTGCTGGGAAGCTTGGATATACAGATGTATCACTTTTAAAGGTATAGCGAGAACTTCCCGGAATCGTGCTGGTATCCACCACGAAACTATAAGTACCCGCTTCAACAAATGGATAAACAAATTCACCAGCACTATTGGTCACTTGCTTTGCCGGCAGTGAAATTCTATCGCCCGTTTGTGCGTCAATTGCAAAAGCAATATTATTCCCAATTGGCTGACCACTTTGATCTAAAAGCGTCACTGTTGCCCCAGCAACGGGCGCGCCTGTTTTGGCATCAAATACCGTACCATACGGATCCATCAATACATTGGTACTAATATCGGTAATTGTGCCTGTAGATTGTCCTTGAGCATCTAAACAATCGGTTAGACGAATATCAACTTGGTCGCGCTTAAGCGTTTGCAGCACAGCATCATATGAAATGCCTTTGTCTGAAAATGTGGTTGGCAAGGTATACTGGAATACACCAGTATTAACCCCAGTTTCCACGGCAGTCACTTCTTCAATGTCACCTGTTTTGGTTGACTTAATCCGAATTTTGACCCGATCTGAACTATAGCGATCTGCATTGCAACTGGCATTTTGAGCCGCAATATACAGCGGCTTATTCACACTACCAGTGGCTAAAATATTTTTAAAGTCACCAGAGTTATTGCTAATATTTGCTGAACCGCCCACGACCGTGGAAGCCGTATTGGATAAAACCGTTTTTTGGCTATCCGTCAGCGCATAAGACACTTGATAGGTATTATTCACCGTTGTTTTGGCAATATTACGGTTCATACTAACGACAAGATCAACCTGCTCGGTGGTATTGGCATCAATTTGCGGAAATCCAACCACCAACTGATTGATTTGATTTACATCATTCGGAATAATCGTACTGTAACGATCATTTGCAAGCTTATACAAAATTTTAGCTTGAGCATTTTTGACCTGAGCTGATTTAAACGTGGTATTTGCAGGCAGCTCATCGACCAACAGCACCATTTTCTGTAATTGGCCATCAACCATGACATCCGTAGGTTTCGCTGTTTTTTGACCTTGATTGCTGATGCTTAAGGTATAGTTCAAGTCATAATTTGCTACAGCAGAGGGTTCAAAGGTCTTTTGTAAGACTTCTTTGGTAGCGACTAATTTTGCGCCATAACTCACAGCGCTATCGGTCGCTGTGGCTGTCACATTCTGATCTTCAGCAACAGTTGCCTTGATCGGCAAATTAAATTGCTTTGCTTCAATTAAACTCGCATTGGCTGTGGCAACAACCCACAAATTAACGCTCTGCCCCACTTGTAAAGGCACTGTCGTTGTTAATTGCTGGTCATTGGCATCAAATTGACCATTTTTATTACTATCTATATAAATTTTAATATTACTGAGTTCATTTATCGTTATAGCTTCTAGCTGAACATTCACTGGAGCATTGCTATTATTTGACAGTGTATTCGCCCAGATCACACGAACACTCGGTTCAATATCCTGTACAGGCGGTGATGTTAACGCAATTGCATATAATGCTGAAACACTGACTTCCACAGCATTTGAAACTGACTGCTGTTGTACACCATTCGGTGCGATATAGGTTGCATAAGCAATATTCTGAATAGTGCTTCCGACTTCAGGCATATTCGCCGCATGACCGTACTGCGCTGACAATATAGACACTGCCAACGTGGATAACATGAAACTCATGTTCTGACATACTTGAAATTGCTTCCGTCGCTGCACAGCGCTCTACCCTTTAACTAAATAGTCTAAATAAAAACAAATTTTAAAATTATGTGATGTGAGCACCTGCATTTAGCAAATGCTCACATGCTTAATCCATTCATTGCTGACGATTAGAAATCATCAAATGAATCTTAATTATTAACTTTAATGACAAACTCTAATGATGCATTTGCATTTGGTGCTAAAGAAGGCTGGGTCGCAGACACTGTGCCTGTTGCACCATCAGCAGAAATACCACTAAGCGTTGCATTAATGCTTGCTTTTGG
>ERZ724510.2355-NODE-2355-length-10195-cov-3.713708_pt1 | contig 10195 bp, 6 predicted proteins | sample MGYA00376043_ERZ724510 | MGnify/ENA primary metagenome ERZ724510 (study PRJEB28724, sample SAMN07190888) | wastewater metagenome | isolation source: influent of sewage treatment plant in Hong Hong | place: USA: Christiansburg, Virginia | collected 2016-03-01 ... | reverse complement strand
AGATCGCGCAATTCCGTCAGGGCAAGTACCGCGACGTCAAGCTTGCCAAGCAGCAGGCCGCCAAGCTCGAGACCCTGATGGATCAGATGTCCGAGGGTGAGGTCAAGACCCTGGCGCTGATCATCAAGGCGGACGTACAGGGTTCGACGGAAGCGCTTGGAAGTGCGCTCACCAAGCTCGCCACCAAAGAGGTCAAGGTTTCGATCATTCAGTCGGGCGTCGGTGGCATCACCGAAAGCGATGTCAATCTGGCCAAGGCGGGCAACGCGATCATCATCGGCTTCCACGTTCGTCCCGCTGGCAAAGCGGCGGCGCTCGCCGAGCAAGAGGGTGTCGACATCAAGCTGTACGACATCATCTACCAGGCGCTCGATGACGTGAAGCTGGCGATGGCGGGACTTCTGGCCCCCATCAAGCGCGACAAGTTCCTCGGCAAGGCCGAGGTCCGCGAGGTCTTCAACATTCCCAAGATCGGTGCCATTGCGGGCTGCTCGGTGCTCGATGGGACGATCAAGCGGTCGGCGCTGGCTCGACTCATCCGTGATTCGGTGCTGGTGTACAGCGGCAAGCTGGGATCTTTGCGACGCTTCAAGGACGACGTTCGCGAGGTCCAGCAGGGTTATGAGTGCGGTATGTCGATCGACGGTTACAACGACATCAGGGTCGGTGACATCATCGAGTCGTACGAAGTCGAAGAGATTGCGCCGACGCTGGCGTAGTTTCGCTGTTCATTGCAAGACCGATGGCAGTTGTGGTCCATCGGTCATTCGCCAATCCGCAGCAGTTCAGGCAACAAGCAGATGATTGTTGGTGTCTGTCGCATCACTCTACAGCTCGAGGACTGTCACTCCGACAAGGACAAGCGCTCGGTGCTGCGTCGTATCAAGGATCGCGTCCACCAAAAGTGGAACTGCGCGATTGCCGAAGTGGGCGATGCAGACTCGTTGGACTCTGCACAGCTCGGTATCGTGGTGTTGTCCAACCAGCGCGGCTACACCCAGTCTCAGGTTCAGAAGATCCTTCAGTTCATTGACGACCTGGCGTTTGCGCGAATCACCGACGACGAGCAGGACTACATTGACTATGGCGATGGTGTGGTCGAGGACTTGAGCCGTAGCGACTATGAACACTGGGAGCCTGGCGATTCGACCCCGACCAAACCCGCACCGAAGCTACAGCCACCCCGTCCGCTAGAAACGACCGAGTATCCATGGGACTCCCCGGAGCCGCACGCTACCGAGCACATGACCAACTCGGACGAACGGGAAGGTCACTAGACGGTGTCGGCAGCGCGGAGCTTGGTGGTGCTGACCGTGACGCTGCTTGCGCTGAGCGGCTGCGTGACGGTGAATCCTCATAGCGCGGTGCGGCTGTCTCGGCAGGCGGTGCAGACTACGCAGTTGTTATCGCGGACGCTGGCAGAAGCGCGTGCCGGGCTTCATGGTTACGTCGATAGTCAGACCCTAAGCGCACCGCTGCAAAGCGAAGCGCCACTATCCCACGACACGCTGTGTCAGCTTCAGTCGGTGCAGCAGAGCCTGCGTCAGCGCGAGGGCATGCTGCTGCGTCTGTCTCGGGCCTACGAACACTTTGCGCTACTGGCCCAAGAGGGTGCAGATCGCTGGTCAGGAGAGGTCTTCGATAACCTGCTCGTGGATCTCGATCCGATGGAGTTCATCATCGACACACCGCTGGCGGAAGGCTGTCCGTCACCGGCAGATACCGCCGTGCCGCCGGTGAGCACCATCTCTCCTTCGCCTGCCCCACTGCGTCTGGTTCGTCCGTCGGCGCAGCTCAAGCGAGCGAGCGAGCGACTGCGCGGCTTGCTCCAGCGTGTGACCGAGGTTCTGATCAGCGAACGGCCAATCTTTGTGTCGCTGCTGAAGCAGCAGTTGCGGGCGCGTGCGAACCTAGCCAAGGCGCTGTATCTGCGTTACGGGGTGGTCGCTCCGTCCGAGCTGCTCGGCCCCACGTTGAGTGGACTCGGCCTTTCGTACAGCGAGGTGGAGCTGCGGCTGCTACGCGGACTCAAGGACACCGATCAGCAAGCGCTGCGAGCGGCGATGACGCAGCTTCTGGCCCGGCGCGTCGATCAGCAGGCAGCGCTGCTTGCGGCGCAGTTTGATCAGCAGGTTGCGGTGCTCCAGGCGCTGTCCCGTCAGCACGAGCGACTTGAGGCCGGGCAGCCGATGGATCTGCGGGTGCTGGCGCAGTGGGTGGTTCCGATTCCTGCTCCCTCCGTGACGCCAGCGCCTTTGGTTGCGCCGCTGCCGTAACGGGCTTATGCCTTGACACAGTGGTCAACTGTGGGTTCCTCTGCGTGCGGGTCGGTAGTTCTGCTCGCACGTCTGCATTCCTGAATCAGCGACCGAGTCGCCGGTTCTTCGACGGAGGTCACCCGTGTTGCGATCCTCTCCTTCACCTTGGGCCCGTACCCTGGGGCGGTCTGCCACGTTCCTTGGCGGGCTTGTTGGCACACTCCTTGGCTCTGGTGCGTACGCCCAAGGCTATGGCGATCATGTTCCTCTGTCGGCACCGGCTACGCCACAGACCGTCAGCGCAGATCCGGCGGCAGCGGTTTCTCCGCCTGTAGTGCCCACCGCAGAGTCAGGGAATCCGACTCCTCAGCTTGCAGAGACACCGCAAGTCACGATTCCTACGCCACAGCCAGTGGTCACGCAGCAGCAGATTTCGACAGCACCGCTATCGATTTGGCGCTTCGACTTAGGGGGCTACGTTCACGCTGCCTATCGCTGGATTGAGGAGCCGCAGAACTATAACCTCGCCGGTCGCAACAACGGATTCCAGCTCGAGCAAGCGCGGGTGAGTGCCAATGTGCAGTACAAGAGCGTGCTCGCCGGACGGGTTTCCATCGAGGGTGCGAGCGAGGATCGGCTGAGTCAGTCGTTTCCGGGCGGACAGCTTACGGCGCGGCTCCGCGACGCCTACATTACCTGGGCCCCACTGCGGTTTCTGCGGGTCTCGATCGGTCAGATGGTGACGCCGTGGGATCTCGACAGCATGCGGTCCGATGCCGAGCTGCCGTTTGTGTCCCGAGCGGTTCCGGTCGAAGGCGTGCAGCCGACCGAGGGCTACACCACGCGTGGGATGGGCGCGGATCGCAACTTGGGAATTTCGATCCATTCCGGACATGTGCCGCTAGCTGGCAATACCTCGTTTCGTTACTCGCTGTTTGCGGGCAATGGCAATGGTCAAAATCAGCTCCTATCCGACAACAACATCCCGGCGGTTCGGGGTCGTGCAGAGTTCTCTTTTTGGGGAAAAGAGGGACTCCCAATCGATCAAGTCCGGCCTATGTATGCCGTCACCGATGATCTCCGAAAGCCGATTGTCCACATCGGAGTGGCCGCCCAGTGGAATCCTCGTACTGTCGGAAATTTGCCCGATTTGATCAAGGAGACCGATGTCGGAGTGGCCGCCGATTTTGCCGGTTCCTACTTGGGAATCGAACTGCAAGCAGCGGTTCTGTATGTGAAGACCACCCGCGATACCTTGAGCGCGATTCCTCCGCTCGAGCGCTTCGGCTGGTGGGCGCACCTGCGCTATACCATTCCCAAGATTCCGCTCGAAGTGACACCGGGATATCGGGTCGCTTCCTATGCGCCGCGAGCACACTACGCAACGACGCCGATTTCCGATACCGACCGGCAGTTTGATGAGTCGTTCGCGCTCCTGTATCACACCTTTGGTGTGTTCGTTCGCCCGACGCGGACCTTCCCAGTTCACGTCTCGCTCAACTACACACTGACCAGCGAACAGAGTCCGAACATCCTCAACAACGACCGCTTCGAAGCAGACATCGTAGCGGCCTTCTAATCGAGAGGAAGCGATGAATCGCATCCTGGTGTTGGCATTCTGTGTGCTTGTGCTGCTTGGCTTTGGGACGTGTCAGCGTGAACCAGCGGCGATGTTGCCACGTGCCTTTCGGGTGACCGATCGAGCGCAGCTCTTTGGTGGTGGTCCTCGGGCGCTTGGTGAAGTCGGCGACTTCATGATGGAAAACGATCGCATTCGCGTCGTCATCCAGAACGCCGGATTTTCCCGAGGCTTCGGCGTCTACGGAGGCAGCATCATCGATGCCGATCTGCGTCGCTTCGATCAGCAAGGCCGCAACGAATCGAACCGCTTGGGCGGAAACGACATCTTTGCAGAGATGTTTCCATCGTTCTTCTTCCAAGCCGTTGCCTGCGACAAAGTAGAGGTTTTGTCCGACGGGACCAAGCCGTTTGAGGAGCGCTACGGGCAGAGTCGTGTTCACTACGAGGAAGGGGTCGCTGTGGTGCGCGCCTCGGGTGGTGGCGGCGAGTTTCTGACCCTCCTCAAGGTGTTCGATAGCCTGTTTCTGAACTACTTGCTCCCGACGGCATCGCATTCCGATACCGGTAACAGTGAGCTGGTGCGACTGGCACTCCTTCTGGGGCTCCCGTTTACAGACTTTGCCGCCGAACTGAACAAGCTCAAAAACGACAACGCCCGCTATGAAGTCGACTACGTACTGCGACCGGGTGCGCGTCGGGTAGAGATTCACTCGCGCATCATCAACAAGACCCGCTGGCCGCTCCAGATTCCCAGCTCGGTACTGGCCAATACCACCTTCCAACAGCAGATCGGCGGTGTCGACCTCAGCACGGTACGCGTCCCGATCGGAATGGTGATGCTCTACGGACGGATGAACAACGTCTTTTTGCCGGGCACTGGGTTTGATCTTCGCCATCCGCTGGAGCGTTCCTTTGGACGAGGACTCCCGCTGCCCGCGTTCAACGGAGTGGTCACAGAGTTCATCGCCTCTGCATCCAGTCGCATGAGCGATCGAGTCAGCTACGGACTCGCCGCCGCGCCAAGCGAGACGAACTTTGTGAAGCAGAATGAGAGCGCGTATCGCAACCTGGGAAAGTACACCGATACGTTTACTCCGATCGACAACACCTCACTGCTGGTTCCGTTTACCGCGATCTCGTTTATTGGGGTGTTCAGTGACTCGGTCAAGACCACGATCGCGCCGAGCGGATTTGTCGAGATGACGCAGTTCTTCATCGTGGGCGGTGGCGACGTCGCCTCGATCGTGGACGATGTGATGACGCTGCGCGGAAACAAGACCGGCAGCTATCAAGGAATCCTGCGCGCCAACCAGGGCGGCGAGTCGACCAGCAGCGGACAAGTCCTGATCTATCAAGAGCTGGGATTGACCGCCTCTGCGTTTGCCAAGGCAGAGGACTACCTAGATGCTGGGCTGCGACTGTGTGAGACTGCGACGGCAAAGACGCTCTGCCGACCGTACTCCCAAGACTATCCCGATGATGCGGGGAACCTGGTTGGGAATCTGCCGCCGGGCCGTTACGCCTATCGCGTGCAGAGCGCAGGGAGACCACTGGGACCATTTGTGCGCTTCGAGATCAAAGCTGGCGAAGGTACCTTCATTGATCCGGTGTTACCACCGCCCAGCTATCTGCAAGCGATGGTGGTGGATCAGTCGGGACGACCGCTGCCCGCCAAAGTCTCGGTGGTGGCGCAGTACGATCGCGCTCTGAGTGACGCGCAGCGGCGATCCGGTGGCGTATTCGATGTGCAAGCGGGCGAGGACTATCGCTTCACCGATATGCTGAGCGACAAAAAGGACGGACAGCGCGCCTTCATCGAAGCGGTGGCGTATACCGATGCCGATGGACACGTCACGATTCCGGTTCGTCCGGGGCAGTACACCGTCTACTTCAGTCGCGGCTTTGAGTATGACCTCGTCTCTGTCCCGGTCTCTGTCGAGTTTGGGAATGCGGCCTCTGCTTCGGCGCAGCTTACACGGGTGGTCGATACCACCGGCTGGATGTCGATGGACGCGCACGTTCACAGCGAAAACTCGATCGACTCGCGGATGGGAATCGTGCCCCGGCTGACCTCCGCAGCGGGGGAGGGCGTCGAGGTGGTGATCTCGACCGATCACAACTTCATCTCGGACTGGCGACCGCAGCTTGATCTGCTCGGGCTCCGTCCGTGGATGCAGAGCTTTGTGGGAATCGAGTTTACGACGCTAGAGAGTGGCCACTTCAACTCCTATCCGCTCGAGTACCAAGTCGGTCCGGTGACGCACGGCGCGTTTGAGTGGTTTGGGCGGCCTCCCGCAGAGCTGTTCGCAGGACTGCGCAAATTGGCCGATCCGGCGGCGGGTTCAAACATCATTGTCTGCAATCACCCGCGTGATTCCACCCAGGGTTACTTCAACCAGTACGGACGCTCGAGCATCACCGGAGAGATGGTCTCGCAAGGAACGTCGAAGCGACTCGCGGGCGCGAACGGAACCGCGTTTCACGACGAGCGCGGCAAGAGTCTTTTGTCCTACGGCTGCGATGCGCTGGAGATCCTAAATGGCAAGCTCGGACATCAGATCCACAGTGTCCGCGTGCCGAGCGATTGGCCCGCTGCCTGTTACAAGCCGCTGCCGTCGGGATTTGATCCCAAGACACAGCTTGATCCCTGTAGCCTCAACGGCAAGATCCTGCGTCCATCGAGCACGACCGAGGCGCTCATCCCCGGCACCATTCTGCTCGACAAGACGCCCACCGCCGATCCCGGCGCAAGTGGACTCGACAACGTCGAAGCGGTGTTTCCCGGCGCAGTGGATGACTGGTTCCATCTGCTCAATCAGGGATATCGGCACACCGCGATTGCTGCTTCGGATACCCACGCCGATGTCGGAGAGGAGCCGGGCGCTCCCCGGACCTTCCTGTACTTTGGCGACGATGATCCGGTGCGAGTGGACTCCGGCAAGCTGGTCGATGCGATCAAGAACAAACATGCGGCGACGCTCTCCCATGGACCGTTTTTGACCTTCACGGTGACCGTTCCTTCGGCCCAAGGTACCGAGTCTGCTCCGGCGCAGATTGGATCGGATGTGCAGGCCCCCGATGGGAAGGTGACCGTGAAGTATCGCTTGGCCGCGCCTCCGTGGGTGTCGGTGAGCCGGATTCACGTCTATGTGAATGGACGGATGGTGCAGCGCATCCTGGTCGATCCAAACCGCAACTTGGCCGACAACGCGGCGGCACCGGGCGGACCCGTCACCGGACAGCTTCCGCTCATGATGACCAAGGACTCGTGGATTGTGATGGAGGCGGTGGGCGATCGTCCGATGTTCCCCGTGGTGACCGGAACCGAGGAGCCGTTCCTGCTGGTATCAGACGCGGTGGGGGCGCTGGCCGGGCCGCTGGGAATCGCCGCCACCACCGACATCGGGGCCGTGGTCGTGGGCAATCCGCAGCCCTATGCGCTGACCAACCCGATCTGGATCCAAGTGAGCCGCAGCAGTGCCTGGAAACCGCCCGGTGTGGTGCCGTGGAAGGATGTCAACGTGCCCGCCCAAGATCCCGGAGTCGGCGTCCTGCGAACCAGAAACCACGACTGATTCCTTCTCGTCGCGACCAGAGGGCACGCTTTTCGGAAAATCGCTTGACGCTGTTCGATGGGGACAGTAACGATTCGCGCAAAATGAAGCTTCGGGCGACTCTGCGCGGCAAGACCTATCAGTTTCGCGACCTCTGCGAGGTGATGGCCAAGGCCAACGAGGAAAAATCGGGCGACCGGCTGGCGGGCGTAGCAGCGGCGGACGCGCTGGAGCGGGTGGCGGCCAAGCTGGTGCTGTCCGAGGTGCCGCTCTCGGCATTTATCGACCATCCGGCGGTTCCGTACGAGGAAGACGCCGTCACGCGGCTCATCCTCGACGAGCTCAACCAGCCGATCTTTCAGTCGGTGAAGAACTGGACGGTGTCGCAGCTCCGCGAACATGTTCTGCGCACCGATGTGAGCGGACCCGATCTGCTCCGCCTTGGACGCGGCCTCAGCTCCGAGATGATCGCGGCCTGCGCCAAGCTGATGTCGAACCTCGACCTGCTCGCAGCGGCCCGCAAGATCCGCGTCGTCGTTCACGCCAACAACACCGTGGGCTTGCCCGGTCGGGTGAGCGTCCGTCTGCAACCCAATCATCCAAACGACTCCATTGACGGCATCCTTGCTTCGCTCCGCGATGGGCTGTCGTTTGGCTGCGGCGACGCCGTGATCGGCATCAATCCGGTCACCGACAACTGGGAGATCACCCGCCGCATTCTCGATGCGACCCACGACTTTCTGGAGGAGTGGCAAGTTCCGACGCAGAACTGCTGCCTCGCCCACGTCACCACCCAGATGAAGGCACTCCAGAACGGGGCGCGCCTGGGCCTGATGTTTCAGTCGCTGTGCGGCACCGAGTCCGGCTGCAAAGCCTTCGGCGTCAACATCGAGATGCTGCGCGAGGCCTGGGACATGACCCGCAAGCTCGGCACCGCGACCGGCCCGAACGTCATGTACTTTGAGACCGGGCAGGGCAGCGCACTATCGGCCAACGCCCATCATGGCGTCGACCAGCTCACCTGCGAGTCCCGCAACTACGGCCTCGCCCGCTACTTCCAGCCGTTCTTGGTCAATACCGTCGTCGGTTTCATCGGCCCCGAGTACCTGTTCGACGCCCGCCAGATCACCCGCGCTGGCCTCGAAGATCACTTCATGGGCAAGCTGCACGGCCTGCCGATGGGCTGCGACGCCTGCTACACCAACCACGCCGACGTCGACCACAACGATCTCGAAAACCTCGAAATCCTGCTCGCCAGCGCGGGCTGCAACTTCTTTATGGGCCTGCCGATGGGCGACGACATCATGCTCAACTACCAGAGCACCTCGTTCCACGACAACGCCACCATGCGCGAAGTCCTCGGATTCCGCCCCGCCCCGGAGTTCGAGTCGTGGATGGAGCGAGTCGGCCTATGGGAAAACGGCCACCTAACAGCCAGAGCTGGCGACGCCACCCTGTTTACGTAGGCGGCGGCGGCGGTGGTGGCGGCGGGGCTCCGGCTCCGGGGGGGCGATACAGAGGGGCCCGGGTGGGGGCCGTCGGCGGAGGCGTTGGTGCATAGACTGGAGGCGGCGGCGCTGGTGCATAGACCGGGGCCGGTGGTGGCGGCTGCGGCTGGACATAGACCGGCGGAGGAGGCTGCGGTTGAACGTAGACCGGCTGCGGACCCGGCGCGACGTAGCCTGGTGGTGGGGGCTGCGGATAGCCACGTCGCATCGCTCGCTGATCTTCCCGTAGCTCGCGCTGATCTTCGCGCAGCTCACGATGGGAGCGGCGGACCTCGATCTCGGCCAGCCGGATGAAGCGCTGCATCGCCTGCCGCGCATTCGACAGCGCCGGAACATTCGGCCCCCACTGATACGTCGACGCCACCGCTCGCTCCAGGTCATTGAGCGCCGCCGTCTCTTGCGCAAGCTCTTGCCGCTCTTGCATCGCATCGCGACGGTCATCACGGGCATCGCGGGCGTCTTTCCAGTTTCGATCGCGACGGGCTTCCCAGTTCGAGCGGGCAGCCTCGTTCTGCGCCTGCATCGTCTCGCGACGCTGCTCGGCTACTTCGGCGCGACCCTGCTGCACGAAGCTGTTCAGAGCGGCGTTCACGCCCGCCCCATCGCGACGCTGCCAGGCCATATCGAACGCCGCCAGCGTGTTGCGGAAGTTCTGCAAGTCCCGCATGTCGTCTTGGAGCTGGCGAGCACTGCGTCCGACCTCTGCCCGACTGGCGTTGCGTTCCATTCGACGCATCGGCTGCGCCTGCGCCGTGCCGATCGCCAGCACCGTACCGAGCAGCAGCGAACCACCGATTACCAACCTACGTAGGGACATGGGGCTTCCTCCGTGCACTTTTCTTGATTCTCAATCTACAGACGCACGGCTGGCTAGCGCATTCGAACTTTGCAAAGTGGTGCGCAAACCGGATTTTGCGGGACTTTGACTTTTCCAAGTGGTGCGCAAGTCAGGTTTTGCAGGACTTTGACTTTTCCAAGTGGTGCGCAAATCAGGTTTTGCAGGACTTTGACTTTTCCAAGTGGTGCGCAAACGGGGTTCGTGCGGGACTTTGACTTTTCCAAGTGGTGCACAGGCGGGCTTGTGCAGGACTTTGTCTTGACCAAGTGCCGCAGAAGTCGGGTTTGTCACGACTTTGCAAAGTGGCAGCGCGCTTTCGGGCGGGTGGCGCGGCCCTTGCCACGGGCACAGGGGCGCTAGTTGCTGAAGCGGCGGTATAGGCCGACGACCGTGCCGAGCAAATGGACGGCCCGGAACTCGTCGCGCCTTACATAGATGGGGGACAGGCGGCTGTTG
>ERZ724510.2354-NODE-2354-length-10195-cov-9.423866_pt1 | contig 10195 bp, 8 predicted proteins | sample MGYA00376043_ERZ724510 | MGnify/ENA primary metagenome ERZ724510 (study PRJEB28724, sample SAMN07190888) | wastewater metagenome | isolation source: influent of sewage treatment plant in Hong Hong | place: USA: Christiansburg, Virginia | collected 2016-03-01 ... | reverse complement strand
CATCTATCGGACATTAACCGAGCCGCTGACGGCTCAGCACCGGCGCCGGCTCGACGATCTGCTGAAGCTCAAACCGGAGAGCAACATCACCCGGTTGGTTTGGCTGCGCCAATCCCCCGTAAAGCCGAACTCCCGACACATGCTGGAGCACATCGAACGTCTGAAGGCATTCCAGGAACTGTCCCTGCCAGAAGGCATCGGCCGCCACATCCACCAGAATCGCCTGCTGAAGATGGCACGGGAAGGCGGGCAGATGACGCCGCAAGATCTTGCCAAGTTCGAGAGCGAGCGGCGTTATGCCACCCTGGTCGCCCTGGCCTTGGAGGGCACAGCCACGGTGACGGATGAGGTGGTCGATCTGCACGACCGCATTCTGGTCAAGCTCTTCAGTACCGCCAAGAACAAACATCAGCAGCAGTTCCAGAAACAGGGCAAGGCGATCAACGACAAGGTACGGCTGTACGCCAAGATCGGCCATGCCTTGCTGGAGGCCAAACAGTCTGGCACTGATCCGTACGCCGCCATCGAGACGATCATCCCTTGGAACGATTTCACGCAGAGCGTCACCGATGCCGATCAACTCGCCCAAGCCGAGTCGTTCGATCACTTGCACCTGGTCAGTGAACAATTCAACACGCTGCGCCGCTACACGCCGGAATTCCTGGCTGTGCTCAAGCTGCGCGCCGCACCAGCGGCGCGGGCCGTGCTGGACGCTATTGAAGTGGTGCACGGCATGAATTCCGACAGCGCACGAAAGGTGCCGGCGGACGCGCCCACAGCCTTTATCAAACCTCGCTGGAAATCACTGGTCTTCATCGACGGTGAAATCGACCGCCGTTTCTATGAAATCTGCGCCCTATCGGAACTGAAAAACGCGCTGCGCTCAGGGGACATTTGGGTACAAGGCTCGCGCCAGTTCCGCGACTTTGACGAATATCTGTTGCCGGTCGAGAAGTTCGTCACACTCAAGCAGGCGAAAACGTTCCCGATTGCCGTGAACCCAGACTGTGACCAATACCTGCATGAGCGGTTGCACCTGCTGGAAGAACAACTGGCGACCGTCAATCGTTTGGCGCTGGCCAACGAACTGCCGGACGCCATCATCACCGACTCCGGCTTGAAGATCACGCCGCTCGATGCCGTTGTTCCCGAAGCGGCGCAAACGCTGATCGACCAGACCGGCATGTACTTGCCACGCATCAAGATCACCGAGTTGCTGATGGACGTAGACGACTGGACGGGCTTCACCCGCCATTTCGTTCATCTGAAGGATGGAGAACCGGTCAAGGATCGGACGCTATTGCTATCGGCCATCCTGGCGGATGCCATCAACTTGGGGCTAACTAAAATGGCCGAGTCCTGCCCCGGTGCGACTTACGCCAAGCTGGCCTGGCTGCAAGCCTGGCACGTCCGTGACGAAACCTACTCAGCCGGGCTGGCCGACCTGGTGAATACTCAGTTCCGCCACACTTTTTCCGCAAACTGGGGCGATGGCACCACGTCATCCTCTGATGGGCAGCGCTTTCGGGCAGGAGGAAAAGGCGAGAGCACTGGTCACGTCAATCCGAAGTACGGCCACGAGCCGGGCAGACTGTTCTACACCCACATTTCGGACCAGTACGCACCGTTCAGCACGAAGGTGGTCAACGTCGGCGTGCGTGATTCCACTTACGTGCTCGACGGCCTGCTGTACCACGAAACTGACTTGCGGATCGAGGAGCACTACACCGATACGGCCGGCTTCACCGATCACGTATTCGCCTTGATGCACCTGTTGGGGTTCCGTTTTGCACCGCGCATTCGTGACCTGAAGGACACCAAACTGTATGTGCCCAAGAGCGGACAGGACTACCCCGCACTGAACACGATGATCGGCGGCACGCTGAATATCAGGCACGTTCGCGCCCATTGGGATGAGATTTTACGGCTGGCGGCGTCGATCAAGCAGGGCACGGTGACCCCCTCATTAATGCTACGGAAACTCGGCAGCTACCCACGTCAAAATGGCTTGGCGGTTGCGCTGCGCGAACTGGGGCGAATCGAGCGCACGCTGTTTATCTTGGACTGGCTGCAAAATGTCGAGTTGCGCCGCCGTGTCCATGCCGGGTTGAACAAGGGCGAAGCGCGGAATGCGCTGGCCCGGGCCGTGTTCTTCAACCGCTTGGGCGAAATCCGCGACCGCAGTTTCGAGCAGCAGCGCTATCGCGCCAGCGGCCTCAATCTGGTGACCGCCGCTATTGTTTTGTGGAACACCGTCTATCTCGACCGGGCCACGCAGGCATTACGCGAGACCGGCAAACCCATCCATGAAGGACTGCTGCAATATCTGTCGCCATTGGGCTGGGAGCACATCAATCTGACCGGTGATTACGTCTGGCGGCAAAACCGAAAGGTTGAGGACGGCCAGTTTCGGCCGCTACGCAGCAGCGGAAAACCTTAGCGTACGATTTTTTCCGAATTCTGCGGCGACCCCTTCTTGGTTGTGACAAGGGCCAAGGGTACTTTTGGGCTGGCGGATTGTCCCCGGATGAATTCAATCAATTTCTGCTTGAAACAGCAGGTGACGAATGAATCAGTGTCGCCATAGGAAGGCTTTGTCTGCGAGGAAAGTGCAACCGGGCTTACAAAAGCCTGAGTGCTATAGAGAGTTTTTCAACAACTTTAGTAACAGTATTTCGGAGTTGTTCAGGTTGGCTTGTTTCTGTTGAAGCCACCAAAAGTGTATGGGTCCCAGAAATTATTTTTAGATACCACACCTTGCTGCTTGTCCATGCCAGTAACTCGGTAAGCGGTTCAGTACACAGCATATTTAACGAAGCATTCGTATTGATATTCAGGCTGCCGGCGCATGCTGCGGGCTCATCACCGATGAGATTTCCAGTGCTGGCAAGTACTAATCCATCAGCTGTCGAAAGTACCGCACCATAAAAACCCGGACAGGTTCCGCAATAATCAAGGGATTTCTCAATAACGCGCATTGTTGTTTTTGTCATGCCCATTATGTGTTGTCCTGCATGTTTGGTGAGCAAGTTGAGCAGCCTACTTTGCCAATGCGGCGGTGGTAGCGGACCGTTGTGTATTTTGGGATCTCGGCGCTGCAATAGTCACAAATAGTTGCTTCATCAATCATGGTCGTTTCGTACTGTTCCGTGTCGATCAATATATTCCCTACACGTTTTGGCCACGATTGGTATTTAACAATGTCAGAGCGAAATTGTTCTTCTATCTTGGTCCACTTCGCGATTAACTCATCTGCAATGTTATGCAGCTTGAGTGCATTCAGCATCAAGTGCTGGCGGTGATCAAATAGTGAGTCTGAAATAACCATCCAGTGATGTGCGTTGCGGGGCATCTCGCCGAGGTATACAGGCTCTCCGCTAATTACTTGTTTGAGAAAAGAGAATTGTTTGCCAATAACTCTGTCCATTGTGACGCGTTCAAAGAATGGACTTAGGTCGGGGTCTGCATAAACGGATTGGTAAAATGATTCCATTACTGAGCGCACGCACGTGTCGCCACCCAGTTGTTCCCACAATTCGGGTTCTGCCGCAGGGACAGGAACCTCTTCAGTTGATGGACTAGGAAAGGGGCCGCGAAGATAAAATTCCTGCCCTGTGGTGTTCTGATCTTGCAGCCAGGCGGGCCAGGACGCATCCGTCAACTGCAGCTCGATAATGATTTTTTCATCCTGATCAGGTGTGCTGACAAGTACACCTGTCTGTTCCCCGAGCATATTGGTGTCGCAAATTTTAGCGATCTGATGTTGTCGATAGTTCAGTTCCCGGAGGGGTTCAAAGAGCAATTGCAGGCACACTTCAGAAACCACTCTGAGCTCTTCTAGTACACACGTGGTAAGCATGTCTTCCGTAGACTTGGGTGCAAGCTGCATGGCGCCGGTAGGGTGGCATTGGCAAGCCAGCAAGCAACCTCTGGATTTTTGGTGCTCTGGAAGCTTGCGTTGTGCATGGGCAGGTATCTCGCCCTCTAGGCAGCGAACCATGCAGCGGTGACAAACGCCACTCTTGCACGAAAAGTCGATATCAACACCGGTTCGCAAAAATGCATCCAGCAGGGTTTCATTCTCTCGGCAGGCTACCGCTGTTCCGTGGTAGTAGATTGTTGGCTGTTGTGGATCATTCGCCACGGGCAAGCTCTCCCAATTCAGCAGCGGCTTTTCGTGTTTCCAGAATCAAGCGCCCCAAGTTTGCGCTAGGGTGTGCCGCTATCGCCAACACTGCACTGGTACCGGCGTGGGTCAGTAGCATGGGGCCTTTGGTTCCATCGAGAATTACTTGGCGCAACGCGCCTCTGTCGACCTCATTGGCCGCTCTGGTGGCGAGTGCCAGTAGAGAAGCGCACATTGCGCCGAAGCGATCCGCATCGGCATGTTCGGATAAAAGCGAGGCGACAGTGATGCCGTCAGCCGTCACAACAGCAGAGGCTTCTATGTGTTGCACGTTGGAATGTATGGCTCGCAGCACGCTGCGGGATTTTTGTGCAAACAAATCTTTATTGCCTGAGGGATTCATGCTGTTTATTACCGGCTTGATTAAGCTTTGGACTCAGGGAGTCGACAGGTTGGTCAAGCTGAAAATCCCGCTCACTCAGCTTGACTGCAACCTTGCTGGATTCTGTTGGCTATTTAAATTGCGTTTTCGATCTCCGGTACTCCAGCCCGTGCCTTGGTAATTACCATTCCCAAGTTGGCGCCTTTGCGGCATACGAAACAGACAATTTGTTGCTGCTTCTTTCCGCGAATGAATACGTGGATCAGGTTGTCACTATTTACAATAATCTCCTGAAAATAGTGCTGATCAATTGTTTCAGGAATGCCTCGGGATTTTTTGAAAAGTTGCTCAATGGCAACAACGTTAGGCCCTTGGAAAAGATCTGCTGTAGCGGCTGCCAGGAAGTCGAAAACTTCCGACGGGTGTGAGTCCACCGTTTTAATGCTGAGAATCATGCCTGAAGCGAGGTCAACCAATCCGGCTGCAACACACTCGGGAACATTTGACATGGCACGCTGGAGTACATCGTCTAATCTCGACACTTATTTACCTACCTATTATTTCTGGTTTAGACCTATTAGCCCGAGGTCATGACGGGGTTTTGCTCGTGTTTTAAAAATACGTCAAACGCACTAAGAAAGTCGACTTGCTCTTGTGACTGAATCATTCCTGACTCGATGCGCCTAACGTGTTCTATCGCTGCCAGAGCCGTACGCGAACCTTGGCCACACCAAAGCCAATAAGTCGCCAGTAACGTACCTGTTCTGCCCAGTCCGGCCTTGCAGTGAATGGCGATGGCCTCACCATTTAAGACCCACTGGTCTATGTCCAGACACAGCGCTTGGGCAACCGTTATCGCAGGTGCCTGCATGTCCGGAATAGGTATGTTTTTGCACGCTATGCTGTATTCGCCGGCCAGCTTTTCGTCAAACGGCATCTCAGTTAGTGACACCAGTCGGTTGATTCCAACATTGTGTAGGGCCTGCAGATCGTGCCGGGGGTCGCTGATGATTCCTGGCCATGGTGTGCCGGCCACTTTTCCGGGTATTAGCCAGACGAAGCCTCTTGGTCCCATGTAGCGACTTTTGGCATAAAGTGAGGCCTCGTCTGCTACTGGGCTTGCCGGTTTTGTATCTGCAGGCAGGGTTGGTTCTTCTTGGCTCAGTGGGGCTTCAGCAATGTCGGGGCAGGACCCACTCACAATGTATTGTTTTGCTGCGGCACTTTGCGGCGCGGAAAAAAAAGCAGTGGCCGTGCTGCTTTCCTGAGTTATGCCGCCGGCGATCAGTACAACAAAGTCGGCAAGATGACGCGTTTGTGCCAGATGGTGGGAAACCATCAGCACCGGTTGGCGTTCCGATACCTTTCTTATTAGTGCGCAAATCGTAGCTGCGGCCTCAGTATCCATTCCGGCCGTAGGCTCATCCAGCATCAGCAGGCGGGGCTGCCCTAGCGTCTCGCGTATGATTGCCACCGTGCGTTGCTGGCACAGTTCCAGTTGTACGACCGGAGCTGTCAGCTTTTCCACTATCCAGTCTTGGTCAAGCTGGTCGCAAAACGTGCTCAGGAGTTCGACTTGTTGCAGCTTGGTTAGCGATGAGCGATTAGGCAGTTCGCTGAGCAGGTTTTCCTGTACGGTAGAGACCATTAATGTGGCTTTCTGCATGACCAGCGCGGGTCGTCTGTCAGCATCCACTATGTCCTTGCCTGCATACTCAACCTGGCCCCAGATGTGCGCGGACGGATTTGCCTCATTAAAGCCGGCCAGCGTGCGCAGCAATGAAGACTTGCCCGTTCCCGAGGGACCAAGCAGTACGGTTACGCCTCGGTTAGAAACTGCCAGATCGATGTTGTGCAGGATGCGCCTGTGCCCAAACGATAGCCCAAACCCCTTGAGTGTCAGTATGTTGCTCATGCGCAATGACGCGTTGTTTTGGTTTTACAAAAGCGTTCGCCCATTTCAAGCTGGGCCGCCAGAGTCAGCACCAGGGCGCGGACGTCATGGCGTTTCCTCGCATCAACGCTGAATACGGGGGGGGTACCTAGGGCAAAAGGCATGGGTGATGCCTGGAGCGCTTCGCGGTACCTGCTGATCGGCATGCCGTTGTATTGATCCATGTGGGTGATGGCAATGGCGACAGGCAATTTCCTTGAGCCCAGGTTTGCACTTATCCTTTCAGCGTAATGCGCAAGATCCCCGAGCGGATCTGGATTGGCATGATTCAGCGTGATGACCAAGCACTTGGCTTGCGTCAGCAGGATGTCCCACATGAAGTCGAAGCGATCCTGACCGGGGGCCCCGTATAACCGGAGTTTGTCACCCCCGCCAAGCTCAAGAACGCCAACGTCCATGGCGACAGTCGTCTTGTCCTTGATTAGAGCCGTTTCATCAGAGGCGGCAACATCAGTGTCGATCACTTCGATGTCTGAAAGAACGCTGATGGCGTTAGTTTTTCCAGAGCCTACCGGGCCCATGAATAGTATGGTCAATTCCATTGGGGTCAGCTCTTTGTGCGCAGGCGCTGCCAAATTTTGCTCAGGATAGAGGCAGATTTGCCTTCGGATCCTGACGCTTCAAGTTTTGCTAGGGATTCCAGCTCCATCGACTCGAAAAAGTCCGTTTCTGACCGGGTCGCGCCATGGGTAATGCTGTTCATCACTTGGTCGATACGTCCAGGTGAAATGCCAAGAAGGTGTGCTGCGAGCGCGGGACTGGTTGGGCGAAAAGAGAGCAGGGCACAAAATCGTGCTGCGTCCTCGACCATTTCTTCCTGTAAAGAGGGGATGTCAGGCCAGTATTCTAAATGCAGCAATCCGCAGCGCACTTGTAGGCAGGACGCCGCACTGGATCCGTTGACAGGTTGATTCACGGCTATTTTCCTGATGGAAGGTTAGTGTTCCAATATGCCGGCTGAACACAACCTCTAAGGATGGCCTGAAGTAGGCCGATATTTTCGGGTCGGTTCGCCATCTGTGATTAAAAAACATCGTATCGATCAAAAAACGATCACCTTAGCCACTCATGTCACCCTTTTGGCCGCAGCTGTGTAAACGGCCTCTTATTCTTACGAACATGCTCCAAGACTTCAGCCGCGAGGTAGTAATTCTCTAAGTCGGTCAGGCCGTGGTCGATGATTTCGCGTAGATAATATGGGCGGTTACAGGAGCTGAGTGCAACACGGTTATTGAATTGAAGCTGGAGCATCATGCCGCATAGCCATAGCTTCCTGCATCACCTCGTCCATAACCTCGATCGGACACTTGAAGTCGAAGCGCTTACGGGGGCGCATGTTCAGTTGCAGTGCGATGGCATCCAGTTCCTCCTGGCTGTGTACCGACAGGTCTGTGCCTTTGGGCAGGTACTGGCGGATCAGGCCATTGATGTTTTCGTTGCTGCCGCGCTGCCAAGGGCTGTGCGGGTCGCAGAAGTAAATCGCCACCCCGGTCTGCTGGGTGATTTCAGCATGCCGCGCCATTTCTCGGCCCTGGTCGTAGGTCATGCTCTTGCGCATCGCCAGCGGCATGCCATTGAGCGCTGCACTGAAGCCTTCCATCGCCGAGGTCGCCGTCGCGTCGTTCATCTTCACCAGCATCAGGTAGCCACTGGTGCGCTCCACCAGCGTGCCTACAGACGAGGCGTTGGCCTTGCCCTTGATCAGGTCGCCTTCCCAATGCCCTGGCATCAGCCGGTCTTCGATCTCCGGCGGACGTACATGAATACTGACCATCTCAGGGATCTGACCGCGCCGATCCACGCCGCCAGAGCGCGGCCTGCGCATCGTCTTGCTTTGGCGCAGGCAGATGATCAGCTCTTTACGCAGCTCGCCGACTGGCAAGGCATAGATCGCGTTATAGATCGTCTCGCGACAGACGTAGGCATCTCTGAGGCTGGGAATATTCATGCTGCGCAGCTTGCCGGCAATCTGCTCGGGAGACAAACGCTCACGCAGCATATGCGCCACCAATTCGAAGCGCTCGCTACCCGGCAACAGCTTTTGCTTCGGTCGACACACCTGACGGCGGGCCTGCATCTGCTGCTGGGCCACGCGGGCCGAGTAGCCGCCACAGGCATCTCGATTGCGGCGCAGCTCCCGGCTGATGGTCGAAGGGGATCGGTTGATCAAGCAGGCAATCCCGCGCAGGCTGAAACCTTGGGCATGACCGATTTGAATGGTGGCGCGCTCTTCAACGCTGAGTTCGGAATAAGACATAGGGACAGCACCGTACCGGAAAGGTCAGGTGTTGCACTCAGTTTTCGCCGCCGCCCCCTTATTATCACTGCGAGGTGAATAGCTTTTCTGCCAATTGATTATGCCAATGCGATTCTCTTCGCCGAAGATTTCGTCCATGAGCATGCCAAGTCTAAATAGTTCCCTATGATCAATACAGATAGCCATAACCCCGCCTGGGGTTAGCATCTCACGCATCATCCAGATTCTGGGTGTCATGAAGCGCAACCATTTGCTGTGCTTGGACCCATCATCTTTAGGAACTACATCGCCGAGATCTGGATCGTTTGGATCCTTGTCCCACTTGTCGTTATAGCGGAAGTCCTCGCCGGTGTTGTACGGCGGGTCTGTTACTACAAGATCAACTTGACCACGATATTTATAGAGCGTGACCATCGCAGAAAGGTTTTCACCGTCCCAGATCTCATTCTCTGACTGGGCGGTTTCCTCTCCAAAGGATACTTTCTTGATAATACGATGCAGCTTCGGCTTGACCTGGCGGATGATCTGCCAGGGAGCAGCCCGCCCGGTGTAACTCATAACGATGCCATTCTTGCCAGCATCGGCAAGCGCCGCATCATGCTCCTGCAGCATACGGACCAAGGCGGCCCTCGGCAGTTGTTCGTAATCCATGCTTGCCCCTTGAATTCGTGCGGCGGCACCGAAAAGCTGAAAATTCTAGTACCGCTCGTGGATGCTTCACCATCCCTAGGGTGGCGAGTGTACTTGTGAACGTATTGATTTGGCTGTTAAACCGTTGAAAAAGACGGATCAACTGAGTTCCAAACGGGCTGCGTACTGGCTGGCAGATGCGAATCCGGCGCACGCCGCTCCCTTCTGGGCTCAAGCCCGCGAAGCGGGCATAAAGAACCCGGCCGAGGCCGGGATCCTTATGGGCTTATGGGCCGGCGTATTGGTCTGCCCAGTCCAAAGCCGGTGCCACGGGAGCTTGCACCTCCTGAGGCCAGGTTTTGGAGCCCACTGCAAATCGCCCGTAACCCATTAAAAGATAGCTGGGCATCCGACGAAAAGAGCACCAAGGCACCATTACCCTTGAGCTACAGCGCCGCTACGGGGCACCAGTTTGATTTCAACGCGGCGATTTTGGGCGCGACCCTCGGCGGTGTCGTTGGGGGCAATGGGCGAGCTGGAGCCTGCACCAAAGGTTTGCAGGCGCGAAGGATCGACGCCATTGCTGCGCAAAGAGAAAAAGGGGACTGATTTATGTGCGCCAGGCAAAGCTTGGTCGCCTGGGAATGACGGCGCAAGCCGTCACGAAATGGCGTAAGAAACCCAGCGGGTATGACCCCCGCCCGGTAAAGGTTAGCCACCGACCGGAAGCGAGTCTTGCGTGGTGACCGGGTAACCGGCGCTGCGAAGCGTAGACAGCAGAAAAGGGGATTTATTTTCCCTACTCTAAAACGGCCGCTGTTGGCCGATTGCTGCCTGTCGTGGACG
>ERZ724510.2346-NODE-2346-length-10204-cov-4.055473_pt1 | contig 10204 bp, 10 predicted proteins | sample MGYA00376043_ERZ724510 | MGnify/ENA primary metagenome ERZ724510 (study PRJEB28724, sample SAMN07190888) | wastewater metagenome | isolation source: influent of sewage treatment plant in Hong Hong | place: USA: Christiansburg, Virginia | collected 2016-03-01 ... | reverse complement strand
TGGCGGCAAGGTTTATGCTTCTGCCGATGCAGCAACATGGACATTGGTTTCTGGAAATGCAGATGTCAAGCAGCTCATTGGTGCAAGTAGCAAGTATCTCTATGCTTATACAGCTACAGGTATCTCTGTTTCAAAAGACAAGGGTGCCAGCTGGGAGGCAGAGAAACTTGATAAAGATGCAGACTATTTGCCAACACAGAATATCTCAATGAATGTGGCTGGCGTACTCTCTGCTAAGGATGTAGAGAACGTAATGCTGCTGGGTACTCGCGACAAGGCTTTGAATGATACGATTGCCACCACATGGTTGCGCACGGTTGACTATGATGGAAATGCTGAAGCCGGACAGTGGAACTATCTGGAAATCGAAAACAATAAAAGTGGAAAGATGCCTTGGCTGGATCAGGTAATTACCTGTGCTGCCGATACAGGCTTCGTTGCTTTAGGCAGTAACGGCAAATGGTATAAGAGCCAGAATGCCGGATTGACTTGGAAGCAGGATAAGATGGTTGTTCTGCCTGCTAAGTTTGCTACTGAAGGTCGTTTCGCTTTCTGCCGTGACAAGCAACATTACTATTGGATTATCAGAAACGGATACGTATGGAGAGGACGTTTCAATATAGATGGCTGGAGCAAGGAAGATTAATCATCCTGCTTGCCTTCTTAACTCTGGGCTGTATGGCGGTTCGTGCACAGGACGATCCGCAATATCGCATGGAGATAGGCGCCGGTGTGGGAGTAATGACCTATGAAGGCGACTTTAACGGAAATGTGCTTAGCGACATGCAACCTGCCGGTTTCCTGGTGGGAAGATACAATTTCGACCCCTACAAGGACTTGAAACTGAGCGTGGGCTTTGGAAAAATAAAAGGTTCTTCGGCAAATGTGGATACTTTCTATCCTGATTATGCGGAGAATCCCTATAGTTTCAATCATACGCTGGTGGATATGAATCTGGTGTTTGAGTACAACTTCTGGCCCTACGGAACAGGCAGAGACTATCGTGGAGCTCAGCGTCTGGTTCCTTATATACTGGGTGGCCTGGGAGCAACCTATGTAAAAGGTAACGAAAAAAATGTATTTACAGCCAACGTGCCTTTAGGCATCGGCGCAAAATATAAAGTGAACGAAAGGTTGAACTTGGGACTGGCCTGGACTTTCCATTTCTCGCTCAGCGATGAACTGGATGGTGTGAAAGACCCTTACTGGGTAAAGAGCAGTGGCATTTTCAAGAATACCGACTGCTATTCTACCATAGCCGTTTCGGTGACCTATAGTTTCAGTGCAAAATGTAAAACTTGTAATAAAGAAGAATGATGGACAACTTAGATATGAACAGGATTCCTGAGCACATCGCTATCATTATGGATGGCAATGGTCGCTGGGCAACAGAACGGGGCAAGGAGCGTAGCTACGGCCATCAGGCTGGAGTAGATACCGTGCGCCGAATTACATCGGAGTGTACCAGGTTGGGGGTAAAATATCTCACCCTCTATACTTTCTCTACAGAGAATTGGAACCGTCCGGCCGATGAGGTTGCTGCCTTGATGGGACTGGTACTGACTTCGCTCGAAGATGAAATCTTCATGAAGAATAATGTCCGCTTCCGTGTGATAGGCGATTTGAAACGCCTGCCACAACAGGTGCAGGACAAGCTTCAGGAGACCATGGACCATACTGCGAAGAACGATTCGATGACTATGGTAGTGGCATTGAGCTATTCTTCACGTTGGGAAATCCTGAATGCTACAAAGAAAATGGTAAAAGAAGCGCTCGAGTCTGGTTCAACCTATGAGCAGATAGAGGATAAACTGACAGAGGAGAACTTCGAGAAGCATCTTGAGACCAGTTTCATGCCAGATCCTGAACTTCTGATACGTACAGGAGGTGAACTCCGTATCAGCAACTATCTTCTTTGGCAGATAGCTTATTCAGAGTTGTATTTCTGTGATACCTTCTGGCCAGACTTCAATGAAGAAGATCTGCACAAGGCAATAGCAAGTTATCAGAACCGCCAACGTCGATTTGGAAAAACCGAGGCACAGGTGGAAGAGGAGGAGAAATAGGCAAACCTCATACAAGCATAGAAAAATCATATTATATATAATAAGGTATAAATGAATAGATTTAAAAAGATTTTCATCCTGCTGTTCGGCGTAATGGCATGCATGCAGATTCAGGCACAAGATAAAATCGTAAACCCTGACATCTCGTATGCTGGTACACCTCGTACCCTTAAGATTGGTGGTATCAATGTTTCGGGTGTTGAGGGCTACGAAGACTATGTTCTCACAGGTATCTCAGGCCTCAGTGTGGGCGATGAGATTACTGTGCCTGGCGACGAGATTACCAATGCCGTAAAGCGCTACTGGAAACATGGACTCTTCTCGAAGGTGGCTATCGCTGCCGACTCTATCGTAGGTGAGAAGCTTTATCTCCATATCTATCTTGCGGTTCGTCCACGTATCTCTAATATCAACTATGTTGGTTTGAAAAAGAGCGAGCGTGAAGATATGGAGCAGAAGTTGGGTATGGTAAAGGGCACTCAGGTAACTCCGAATATGCTCGACCGTGCCAAGATTCTCGCCAAGAAGTATTTCGATGATAAGGGCTTCAAGAACGCTGATATCCAGATAAACCAGCGCGATGATATTGCCAACAAGGGACAGGTAATCCTGGATGTTGTTGTTGACAAGAAAGAAAAAATCAAGGTACATCAGATAACAATCGATGGAAACGAACAGCTTTCTGACCGCAAGATTAAGGGTGGACTCTTCTCGAAGGGTGCTTTTGCCAAGACGCATGAGGCTGGTAAGTTCGCCTCTTTCTTCAAGTCGAAGAAGTTTACCCCTGAGAGATGGAAGGAAGATAAGCAGAAACTCATCGACAAATATAATGAGTATGGTTTCCGTGATGCTCAGATTCTGGAAGATAGCGTGAGCAACTTCGATGAGAAGCACGTTAATATCTACATCAAGGTAGATGAAGGTAAGAAATACTATATCCGCAACATCTCTTGGGCAGGTAATACCGTTTACTCTTCAGCTTATCTCGAAGCATTGCTCGGCATGAAGAAGGGCGATGTATATAACCAGAAGATATTGGGTAAGCGCCTGAATGAAGATGATGACGCTGTTTCTAACCTCTACTATAATAATGGTTATGTGTTCTCTCGTATCGAACCGACTGAAATCAATATTGATGGCGACTCTATCGATTTGGAGATGCGCGTAACAGAGGGACCTCAGGCTTATCTGAGCCATGTACGTATCAATGGTAATACCCGTCTTTACGAAAACGTAGTGCGTCGTGAACTTCGTACCAAGCCAGGCGACCTTTTCTCTAAGGATGCTCTGATGCGTTCGGCTCGTGAACTTGCTTCTATGGGACACTTTGATCCAGAGAAGGTTAGCCCGGATGTAAAGCCTAATCCTGAAGATGGTACGGTTGATGTAAACTGGAACCTGGAGCAGAAGAGTAACGACCAGATTGAGTTCTCGCTCGGTTGGGGTCAGACGGGTGTCATCGGACGTGTGGGCTTGAAGCTCAACAACTTCTCTATGGCAAACCTCTTCAACAAAAACAAGGAGCATCGTGGTATCATGCCTATCGGTGATGGTGAGGTGCTGAGTATCGGTGCACAGACCAATGGTACCTACTACCAGAGCTATAACGTAAGCTACTCTACCAACTGGTTTGGCGGCAAGCGCCCTATCCAGTTCAGCGTAGGTGCATACTACAGTAAGAGTACCGACGTGTCAAGCAACTATTACAATAGTGCTTACATGAACAACTATTACAGTTATATGTATGGTTATGGTTCTAGTTACTATAACAACTACGAGAATTATTACGATCCAGACAAGTATATCCAGATGGTGGGTGTAAGCCTCGGTTGGGGTAAGCGCCTCCGTTGGCCGGATGATTACTTCACCTTGTCTGTACAGTTGGCTTACCAGCGCTACATGATGAAGAACTGGAGCTATATGTTGATGACCAACGGTAATGCGAACAACTTGAACTTGACCATCGCATTGAACCGAACATCAACCGATAACCAACTCTTCCCACGTCGTGGTTCTGAGGTTGAGGCAAGTGTCAACCTTACTCCACCATGGAGTGCGTTCGACAACAAGGACTACAAGAATCTTGCCAACGATTCTAAGTCGCCAACCTATTCTGCTGAGCAGCAGGAGAAGTACAGATGGATTGAATACCATAAGTGGAAGTTCAAGGCAAAGACTTATACTGCACTCACAGAGGGTCAGAAGTGCTTCGTATTGATGACCCGTGTAGAACTCGGTTTGCTCGGTTCTTATAATAAGTATAAGAAGAGTCCGTTCGAGACCTACTATGTGGGTGGTGACGGTATGAGTGGATACTCATCATATTATGGTGAGGAAACAATCGGACTCCGCGGTTATGAGAATGGTTCTGTATCTTACAGTCCTACAACCGGTTACTATGCTTATGCATACGACCGCTTCTCATTGGAGCTTCGCTATCCATTCCTCTTAGGTAACACAACCATTTATGGTTTGACCTTCGTAGAGGCTGGTAACGCCTGGTATGAAACCAAGAAGTTCAACCCATTCAGCATGAAACGTAGTGCCGGTGTCGGTGTACGTATCTTCTTGCCTATGGTTGGTCTCATGGGTATCGACTGGGCTTACGGTTTCGACAAGGTATGGAATGGTAGTTCATATAAGAAGGGTGGAAGCCAGTTCCACTTCATCTTAGGTCAGGAATTCTAAAAATGGGTTTTATGAAGAAAATAGTATTGATGCTGATGATGGCTGTAGCAGCCATCTCAGCACATGCACAGAAATATGCATTGATAGATATGGAGTACATCTTGAAGAATGTACCCGCTTATGAGCGTGCCAACGAGCAGTTGAATCAGGTAAGCCGCAAATGGCAGGCTGAGGTAGAAGCTCTTAACACAGAGGCAAGCACCATGTATAAGAACTATCAGAACGAGGTAGTGTTCCTTTCTCAGGAGCAGAAGAAGGCTAAGCAGGATGCCATCATGCAGAAAGAGAAGGAGGCTAGCGATTTGAAGAAAAAATATTTTGGTGCAGAAGGCGACCTTTATAAGATGCGTGAGGCATTGATGGGACCTATTCAGGAAGAGATTTATACAGCCGTAAAAGAGATTTCAGACCTGCGCGGATATTCGCTTGTTCTCGATAGAGCTAGCAACAGCGGCATCATCTTTGGCTCTCCTAAGATAGATATTAGCAACGAAGTGCTCCAAAAATTAGGTTATTCCAAATAATAATTGTATATTTGCAGCCGGTAAGTACATGTGCCAATGGTTGGCGGCATGAAAACTTCATTTAGAAATTAATAATTAAAAAGAATAGAACAATGAAAAAGCTTATTTTAATGTTGATGCTCTGTGCACCAATGACTATGATGGCTCAGAAGTTTGGTAAAGTAAATACTCAGCAGATTATGCAGTCTTTGCCAGATGTAGCTAAGGCTAATGGCGAGATGGAAGCTCTCCAGAAGCAGAAAGAGAATGACTTGAAGTCTATGCAGGATGAGTTGCAGCGTAAGGCTGACGAGTATCAGAAGGGTTCCAGCACAATGAACGCTACAGCAAAGCAGCAGAAGGAAACTGAGTTGCAGACTCTCCAGCAGAAAATTCAGCAGGCTTACCAGGATGGTCAGCAGGAGTTGCAGAAGAAGAGCAGCGAACTCATGCAGCCTATCGTAGCAAAGGTACGTACAGCTATCGCGGCTGTAGGCAAGGCTGGTAACTACACCTTCATCTTCGAGGATGGTGCAGCTGTATATACAGGTACTAACGTAGTAGACGTTACTAAGGAAGTACAGGCTAAGATTAAGTAATCAAGGCAAATAAAAAGAATATAGATTGAGGGCAGGCAGAAGTGCTTGCCCTTATTTCTCATTTTTAATAACGAGGTATTTATAAGGTATTCATCATAAACGGTATCACTCATCATGAAAAAGAATCTCTTATTTCTGGCTTTTGCTCTCATCTCTTTGACTGTTTCAGCCCAGCATACAACGCCTGCAGCAAAGGTTCAGCAACAACAGATTGCTGTATCTGCTCCCTTGCATTTTGGCTACTTTAGTTTTGATAAGGTTTTTCATACTATGCCTGGTTACGCTATAGCCAAGCATAATATGGATGAACTCCGTGAGAAATACGATGCAGAAACGAAACGTGTAGAAACTGAGTTTAATGCTAAGTATGAGGAATTTCTTGATGGACAGCGCACTTATGCCAAGACAATTCTGGAGAAACGTCAGGCTGAATTGCGTGAATTGATGGAGAAAAATATTGCCTTCAAGGCTGAGGCTACCCGCCTGTTGCAGCAAGCAGAGAATGATGCTTATGCTCCGCTCAAAGCAAAAATAAACGAGGAAGCTAAAAAGATTGGCAAGCAGAAGGGGTTTGCCTTTATCATCAATACAGACAATAATGCAGCTCCTTATCTCAACGAAGAGATGGGGGAGGATATTACAGCTTTGCTGGAGGAGACTTTGAAATGATGTTGCCTTCTAATCCCGGACCAATCGGTGTCTTTGATTCTGGTTATGGCGGACTGACCATCCTGCATGGGTTGCGACAGATGATGCCTCAGTATGATTATATGTACTTGGGTGATAACGCTCGTGCTCCTTATGGCTCGCGTTCGTTTGAGGTGGTTTATAAGTTCACACGCCAGGCTGTGCTTAAACTTTTCTCTATGGGGTGTCATCTCGTTATCCTGGGATGTAATACTGCTTCGGCTAAGGCACTACGTTCTTTGCAGCAGCGCGATATTCCTGAGTTGGATCCCAGCAGAAGAGTTCTGGGTATTATCCGCCCTACTGCCGAAGTAATTGGTACTATTACCAAGAGTAATCACGTGGGACTTTTGGCTACAGAAGGTACTATTAAAAGCCAAAGTTATAATATGGAAATTTCGAAACTTTGGCCAGAGATTCAGGTGAGTGGCGTGGCTTGTCCGCTTTGGGCTGCCATCGTGGAAGCCAATGAAGCAGATAGTCCGGGAGCTGATTATTTCGTAAAGAAACGCATCGACCAGCTGATGCTGAAGGACGCTGATATTGATACCATTATTTTGGGTTGCACGCATTATCCGCTTCTTATGAGCAGCATTGTGAAGAATCTTCCTGATGGCGTAAGAGTGGTTCCGCAAGGACAATATGTAGCAAACAGTCTGAAAGATTATCTGAACCGCCATCCGCAGATGGAACAGATGATAACCAAAACAGGCTCTTGCCGATATCTCACAACAGAGAGTGAGGATAAATTCAAGGAATCTGCACAGATTTTCCTTCATGAACAGGTGGAGGTTACACATGTAGATCTTGAATAGTTTATAGTTAATAATTTATAGTTAATAGTTATGCAAGAAACAAGACAAAACCGTATATCAAGACTTCTCCAGAAGGAGTTGAGTCTTATCTTCCAGTCACAAACCCGCATGATGCATGGTGTGATGGTAAGTGTTACTAAGGTTAGAGTAAGTCCAGATCTCAGTATCTGTACTGCTTACTTGAGTGTGTTCCCTTCTGAAAAAGGAGAGGAGATTTTGAAGAACATCAATGCAAATGAGAAGACGATCCGTTTCGACTTGGGTAAAAAAGTGAGAAACCAGTTACGTATTATTCCAGAACTCCGTTTCTTCCTTGATGATAGTCTCGATTATTTGGAGCACATTGATGAACTCTTGAAAAAGTAAAAGAGTAAGGAAGTAAAAAGACAAGGGAGTTAAGACGGCAATTCTTGACTCCCTATACTGTTATATAAATAAGGTAAGATAGAATTATGAATTTCCCATTCTTTATAGCTCGCAGGTATCTTTTCTCAAAGAAGAGTACGCACGTCATCAACGTCATCAGTTCTATTTCTGTAATAGGAGTGGCGGTAGCTACGATGGCTCTGGTCATCGTTCTGAGTGTTTTTAACGGCTTCCATGACCTGGTAGCTTCACTCTTTACGAGTTTTGACCCACAACTCAAGGTTGTGCCTGTTGAGGGAAAGACTGCACCTGCAGATGATCCTATTCTTACTAAGATTCGTCTTTTGCCGCAGGTAGATGTTGCAACAGAAACCGTAGAAGATCAAGCTCTTGCAATCTATAATGATCATCAGGCTATGGTGAAAATCAAGGGTGTAGATGATAATTTTGCAGAACTTTCTCATATTACAGATATTTTATATGGTGATGGCTCTTTCTCCTTGCATGCTGCCAATCTGGAATATGGAACCGTAGGTATCCGTCTTGCCCAGAATTTAGGCATAGGAGCACAATGGGATGGTTTCCTGAAAATCTATGCTCCTAAAAAGGAAGGACAGCTGGATATGACTAACCCTGGTGATGGCTTTGTTGTTGACTCGCTCAACTCTCCTGGCGTACTTTTTGCCGTCAAACAGGCTAAGTATGATAAAAACTACATCATCACTTCTATTTCATTTGCCCGTAATCTCTTTGGTCAGCAAGGTATGCTCTCTGATTTGGAATTACGCTTGAAACCGGGTAGCAATCTGGATGCTGTAAAGGCTGAGATGCAGCAGATAGCTGGTAATAAATATAAAGTGCTTGACAGATTTGAACAACAGGAAGATACCTTTAAAATTATGTCGATAGAGAAGATGATTGCTTATATCTTCCTGACCTTTATCTTAGTTGTTGCATGTTTCAATATCATCGGGTCGCTTTCTATGCTTATTATTGATAAGAAAAATGATGTAGTGACTCTTCGTAATCTTGGAGCTAACGATAAGCAGATTACCAGAGTATTTCTTTTTGAAGGTAGAATGATAGCTGTGATAGGTGCTGTTATCGGTATTGGATTGGGCTTGCTCCTCTGCTTTTTGCAGCAGCAATATGGATTTGTACGTCTGGGAGATTCTGAAGGCTCCTTTATTGTTGATGCTTATCCGGTAAGTGTCCATTACTCAGATGTTGCCATTATCTTCGTTACTGTAATTGCTGTAGGTTGGCTTGCTGTATGGTATCCTGTAAGAGCGCTGAGTAAAAGGCTGTTGAGTTAAACCTACAGAATTTCTTATACTTGGGTGCATATACTAAAAGAAATGGCATGAATCTTTCATGGGGGATTCATGCCATTTCTTGTTCTAATTGATTTTTTATTTTTTCCTGATGAGTGTAAGACCATCGCGTAGTGGTAAGATTACAACCTCTACCCTAGGATCTTTTGCTATTAAATCATTGAAAGCCCGAATGCCTTGAGTCTGGTGGTCTCGGTCGTAGGCAGGATCGATGACGTGACCATCCCAAAGAGTATTGTCTGCAAGGATGTAGCCTCCAGGGTTCAGGATGCTCATAACCATTTCATACGTTTCTATATAGGTACGCTTATCGCCATCAACAAAAGCCATATCGAATTTTACGCCTAGTTGGGGCGCTTCTATGTTGGCATCACCGATGCGGAAGTCAATCTTATCGGCAACATTCGAACCTTCTATCCAGGGACGGGTAAAATCTTCCATCTCATCATTGATTTCCAGATGGACGTCAATCTTATGGGCAACATTCGAACCTTCTATCCAGTGACGAGTAAAATCTTCCATCTCATCATTGATTTCGTAAGTGTAGAGTTTTCCGCCTTCCTGCAATCCCTGGGCCAGGCAGATAGCACTATAGCCACTAAATGTGCCTACTTCCAGAATATTCTTCGGGCGAATCATCTCTACAAGCATCTTGAGAAGTCTGCCCTGAATATGGCCGCTAGCCATACGTCCATGGATAGTATGTATATTGGTGGCGCGGTAAAGACGATACAGATAATCGCCTTCTGGCTCTATATGCTGGCAGATATATTTGTCTATGAGTTCAGTCTCTGTCATAATCTGATGGATTTAGAGTAACGGAAATCTTACTCTTCTGTTTCTTTCTGTGCTAAGATTCCTGAAATGGCAAGTTCGTAAGAAGCCAGACCGAAACCGCAGATTACGCCCAGGCAAGCACAGGAAATATATGAATGATGGCGGAACTCTTCACGTTTATGCACATTAGAGATGTGTACTTCAACGCAAGGGCATTTCAAACTGCGAATACAATCCTGCAAGGCGATGCTGGTATGAGTATAGGCGCCAGCATTGAGTACTACACCATCATGGGAAAAACCAACTTCCTGCAGCTTGTTGATTAACTCGCCTTCAATGTTGCTCTGAAAGTACTCTATCTCAATATCT